>ENA-UAGU01000282-UAGU01000282.1-human-gut-metagenome-genome-assembly--contig:-NODE-282-length-15450-cov-8.317701_pt1 | contig 15450 bp, 16 predicted proteins | sample MGYA00243411_ERZ654344 | MGnify/ENA primary metagenome ERZ654344 (study PRJEB26926, sample SAMN06165215) | human gut metagenome | biome: ENVO:00009003; feature: ENVO:2100002; material: ENVO:00002003... | reverse complement strand
ATAGCAATTCAACTTTTTAATGCAACAGCAACAGCGTTGAATTGCATATCGCAAAGATGCCGTCTCGATAGGCACTATTTTTGAAAATTGCGATAAACAAAAAGACCACCGTTCTGCCCGCAGGAAATAAGGGCAGGACGGTGGTCTTTTGAACGGACTGTGAATTACAGCTCAGCCAGAGCGCGCTTGAGGTTCTGGGCGATCTGGTCAGGGCAGCTGGTGGGGCGGGGGCCGCAGGTGGTGCCTTCCATGCGGGCGATGGCGTCCTCAGCCTTCATGCCCTTGAGCAGGCGGCTGATGCCCTTCAGGTTGCCGTTACAGCCGCCGATGACCTCGATGGACTCGATGGTGTGGTCATCGTTCAGCACGATGTGGGTCTCCTTGGAGCAGGTACCCTTGTTGGGGTAGCTGAAAGACTTGCTCATATTCAAACTTCCTCTCTTTATATCCGACTGACAGGCGAGCAGACTCGCGCAGTATCTTTATTATATCCTTGTCAGACGAGGAAGTCAATGTGACCCGGTCACAGAGTGCCGCCCCGGCGCTTGCGGGCCAGTGCCTCGATGCGCGCGATCTGGTCGTCCTCGGTGACGCAGGCACCCACCGGGTGGGGTTTGCCGTGGTTCGCGCCGTGGAAGTCGCTGCCGCCGGTGACGATGAGGTCGTGCTTCTTGCAGAGCTCAGCGCACTCGGCCATATCCTCGGGGCTGTTGCGGGGGTGATGCACCTCGATGCCGTCGATGGCCCCTTCAGCCACCAGCTCCCGCAGCAGAGGCATACTCTTGTACACCGTCGGGTGGGCGAACACCACCACGGCCCCAGCGGCCTTTGCCGTGGCCAGCACCTCCCGCACCGGAGGGTAAGTGGGGGAGTGGAGGCACTTGCCCCGCGGCTCCCAGCCGAACAACTCGTGATAAAGCCCGGTGTAGATGCCGTCGCACAGGCCCAGCTGCTGCAGCGCCTGCATGATGCCGCTCTTAAAGAGGACGCCGCTGTCCTGCGCATATTCCAGCGCCTGCTCGGTGCGGAACTGGGGGTACAGCGCCTCGATCTCCCGGCAGCTCTGCAGAGCGCACTCGTTGCGGCGCTGGCGCATGATGTCGCAGTGCCGGCGCAGGGCAGGGCAGTCGAGGTCGGGCCAGAAGGTCAGCAGATGGACGCGGTGGCTGCGCTCGAAGTCGTAGCCGGTGAGTTCGGCGGCGGGGATGAGCCGCACGCCGTCCTGCACCGGGTGGTCATAGGCGTACTGGGCGCTGAGGGTGGTGTCGTGGTCAGAAAGGGCCAGAGCGCTCAGCCCCAGCCGCGCTGCCATCAGGGGCAGGCGGTGGATGGGAACAGAGCCGTCAGAACAGGTGGAATGAGTATGAAGGTCGCCAGCCATAAGTTACTTTCCCTCGATTTTTACAGATTTCTGTGCCTAGTGTACCACAAAAATCATCGGGGAACAAGGGAGCCTTACACGGCTTTGCCGCCCACCGTGAGCGTGGAAGAACGGATGTGGTGGGTGAGAACGACTTCGGTATCCTCGCCGCCCATGGCCAGCAGCTCGTCCACCGAGAGGGTGGTGGAGCGGAGGATGGTCTGGAAGGTGATGGTGTCGATGCCCTCAGCCCGCAGCTGACGCAGGGTGGCCAGCGAGGCCCGGAGGGAGGCCGTGAACCGCCCGACGCGGAGGGAGAGGACGCTGTTGTCCCGGATGCTCGTGTAGGAGATGCGCTGGCCGTCCTTGTCGGTGACGACGAGGCCCGGGAAGACCGACTCCTGCACAGAGGCGTCCGCAGAGCTGCCGCCGGAAGAGGAGGGAACCGCAGGGACAGGGTCGGTGGGGAGGGTGATGTCGTTGCCCTCAGGGTCGTAGCGGGTGATGGAGCTGCCCTCAGCAAGGCCGGAGAACTCCTGCTCGATGCCGTTAGCGCCGATGGCCACGTTGTCTTTTCCGGCGGTGGCCGTAATGGTCACTTTGCCCTCGAGGGTGATGTCGGCATCTGCATTGCTTTCGCAGCCAGCACCGATGCCGGCGCCGCCAATAACGATTTTTTCCCCTTCATCTGTACCGCCGCCGACCGCATTGATGGTGGGACTGCCGTTCTCATTGCTCTTGATGGTGATTTGATTGCCATTGTTATCGCTGTTGTTTTCAGCGCCAGCACCGCCGCCTATGGCCGCGCCGCCTGCGCCTCCGGTAGCGTTGACCTTGGTGTTGCCCTCGATGGTCACATTGCTGAGACCATAAATACCACCGCCGATGCCTGCGCCATAAGCGCCGCCCTGCACATTGTCGATTTTGGCATTATCCTTGATGACCACGTTACCGTTGCCGATTTTATCGGGGGAACTAAATGCGCCGCCGCCGATGCCTGCCGCACCGTAGCCGCCGGTCGCATTCTCGATTTTTGCATTGCCGGAGATGGTCACATTGCCATCGCTGCCATTGCCGCCGCCAATGCCTGCACCGTACTTCGTGCTAGATGCATTTTTAATAACAGCATCGCCGGTTATCGTAACGGTCGCACCGTTATAATAACCACCGCCGATGCCCGCAGTGCCATCACTGCCTGCGGCAGTGATGGTGCCGCCGCTGATGGTCACATTGCCGCTGCCGTTACAGCCGCCGCCGATGCCAGCGCCTAAATAACCGCCGGTTGCATTGATCTCGCCGCCGGTGATCTCTACCGTGCCGGTGCCGTAGGAACCACTGCCAATGCCTGCGCCCCAATCGTCACTGGTGGCCGTGATATTGCCGCCAGTGATTTTCACCTGAGCGTCATTGCTGCCAGCGCTGCCGATGCCAGCGCCTTTGAATCCACCGGCAGCCTCCAGACTGCCGTTATTATCTTTGTCCTGAATGGTCAGTTCGCCGCTGGTGTCAGTCTTGTTGTGCTCCAACCCGGCATGGCCAGCGCCGCTCTTCAGCTCGTTGTCGCCATCCAGCTCAATGGTGGTGTCACCTTTGCCGGTAACACTCACAGCGGCTTCGCTCCGGCTGCTGGCGTCAATATTCACATCTTTGAGCGTGACCTCAACCTTATCGTCCTTATCTTTGGCGTCGATGGTCACGGTGTGGGAAGAAGCGCCTTCCTCACGATTTGTGATGATGGTGTCCGGGTCATTTTCGGTGGTATTCTCGTTCTGGGTGACGTTGTTGCCGCTCTCGCCCGCCGAAATCGTAATGTCACCATCTTCGATGTACCATGTCCCTGCAAAGGCCGGGGCGGTAAGGGTGGTGAGCATTGCGGCGGTCAGGACAAGCGCCGCTGCCCGCTGAGAGGCCGGACGGGGTGAATTGATACCCCCCCCGTATTGAGAGGCCGACCCAGAACACGCATGGCAAGTTTACGATAAGAGAGCATACAAAAACCTCCTTTGGATGTTGAAAAAATATGGACATTCGATTGATGCAATTATAGCATTTCTGGGGAAATAAGCAAGCAAATCTGCGTGAAATGCTGATTTTCGTGCGTGAATGACAAAAAAACTATGAAAAACGCCGGGTTTTGCTTTTCTGCACATGGCATGGTATACTGGAAAAGAAAAATCCGCCAACCCGGCGGGAAAAAGGAGAAACGGAAACATGAAAACGAAATTTGGCATCGTGGGCTGTGGTTTCCTCGGCAATATCGTGGCCGATGCGTGGAAGAAGGGCCTGCTGGAAGACTACGAGCTGGTGGGTGTCACCAGCCGCACCTTCGCTTCGGCAGAGAAGACGGCGGCAAGCGTGGGTTGTGCGGCCTGCGCGGACGTGGATGCTCTGCTGGCGCTGGAGCCGGAGTACATCGTGGAAGCCGCTTCGGTGGAAGCGGTGCGCGCAATGGCCGTTCCGGTGCTGCGCCGGGGCGTGAACCTCGTGGTGCTGTCCATCGGTGCATTCGCCGACCTCGCGTTTTATGAAGAGGTCAAGCAGGCGGCCCGGGAGGGCGGCGCAAAGGTGCATCTGGCCAGCGGCGCCATCGGCGGCTTCGATGTGCTGCAGACCGTCACCCTCATGGCTGAGGCCCTGAAGCTGGACGAGAAGGCCGGCATCGAGACTCACACCGGTGCGAAGGGCTTCCGCAACACCCCCGTCTGGGCCGATCATCTGCTGACCGACACCGAGAAGACCACCGTTTTCACCGGCAGCGCCAAGGAAGCCATCGCAACCTTCCCGCGCCGGGTCAACGTCGCTGTGGCCACCTCGCTGGCCACCACCGGCCCCGACATTACCGGCGTGACCATGCACTCCGTACCCGGTTGGGTGGGCGACGACCACTGCATCACTGCCGAGATCGAGGGCGTGAAGGCCGTGGTGGACATCTGCTCGTCCACCAGCGCCATCGCCGGTTGGAGCGCCGTGGCGCTTCTGCGCAACCTTGCCTCGCCGGTCTGCTTCTATTAAAAAGGAGGGAGTCTCATGTTCAAGAAACTGGTGGCTATCGAGCCGGTCAGCCTCATCCCCACAGCAGAGGAAGCGCTGCATCAGTACGCCGAGCAGGTCGAGCTTTACCGCGATATTCCCGCCGACGACGAAGAGATCGTTCGCCGCATCGGAGACGCCGACGCGGCGCTGTTGAGCTATACCTCCCGCATGGGCAAAAACGTCATCGAGCGCTGCCCGAACCTGCGCTACATCGGGATGTGCTGCAGCCTCTACTCGGAGGAAAGCGCCAATGTGGACATCGCCTTTGCCCGGGAAAAGGGCATCAAGGTGCTGGGCATCCGGGACTACGGCGACCGCGGCGTGGTGGAGTACGTCCTCCACGAGTTGACCGGCCTGCTCCACGGTTTCGGGATGCCGATGCTCCACGACGAGCCCGTGGAAATTTACGGCCTCAAGGTGGGTATCGTGGGTCTGGGCGTTTCGGGCCGGATGATCGCCGATGCACTGACCTTCCTCGGCGCGGACATCTCCTACTACAGCCGCAGCCATAAGCCCGACGCCGAGGCCGCAGGCATGAAGTATAAGCCGTTGGACGCTCTGCTCCGGGAGAGCGAAGTGGTCTTTACCTGTTTGAACAAGAATGTTCTGCTCTTGGGCGAGCCGGAGTTTGAGGCGCTGGGGGAGGGGAAAGTCCTTTTCAATACCTCCATCGGCCCCGGCTTTGACTCCGACGCGCTGGAAAAGTGGCTGGATAAGCCCGGCACCCACTTCTTCTGTGATACCTACGCCGCTGCAGGCCCCGTCAGTGAGGGCTTCTTCCGGCGGCCCAATGTCCACAGCCCGGGTGTCTCGGCAGGCCGCACCAGGCAGGCTTTCGTTCTGCTGAGCAAGAAGGTGCTGGCGAACATCGAGACGGCGCTGGGAGAATAAGCTATAACTTTTGAAAAGCCGCTGCATGGGAGACTGTGCGGCGGCAGACGACAACCCCATGAAGCTCATGAGCATTGCCATGAAGCCCCTGTGCTCTCCGCCGTTCCCGCTGGACTACATCGAGGAAATGACCGCCTTGATGGGCGGCGATGGACGGATGCGGTAAGCCGCAGCCAAAAACGAAAAGGTCGCTGTGCCGGAGAAGTGCTCTGCGGCACAGATGGAAAACTGGAAGAAACTGTGCCGGAGAAGGTATGAAAAAGTACAAAGATAGGGGAGAGTGCTTCGATGGACTATATCAGAGTTACCAAAGAAAACATCGACAGGGAACACATCTGTTGTGCCATGTCCGGCAAACAGAGCCTTGCCAAGAAAGAATGGCTCAAGCAGCGCTTTGAGGAGGGACTTGTTTTTTACCGCAGTGCAGAGCGCGGCAAATGCTTTATCGAGTACATCCCGGCAGAAAACGCATGGGTACCCATTGATGCAGCAGGCTGGCTTTATATCAACTGTCTGTGGGTCTCCGGTTCCTTGAAAGGTCACGGCTATTCCAGCGATCTGCTGGAAGAATGCCTTCGGGATGCCAAGGCGCAGGGCAAAAACGGCGTTTGCATTCTGTGTGCAGAGGGACGCAAACGGGAATTTCTCGCTGACCCCAAGTTTTTGACCCATAAGGGCTTTAAGGTCTCAGACATCTCCGATTGCGGCATCAACCTCATGTGCCTGCCCCTTGCAGAGAATGCCCCGCCGCCAAAATTCAAAGACTGTGCCAAGCATCCCAAGGTGGAGGAAAACGGCTTTGTCCTCTATTATACTGACCAGTGCCCCTACACCTATTATTGGGTGCCAAAGGTGCAGGAGGCTGCAAAGGAACATGGAATCCCGTTCAAAGCCGTTCACATCACCGAGAAAGAGACGGCACAGAATGTGCCTGCACCTGTCACCACCTATGCCTTGTTCCGGGATGGAAAATTTGTGACTCAAAGCATCCAGTCGGACAAGAAATTTTTGAAATTGGCGGCAGAATAATTGAATCAAGCAAGACGCCAGACGCTCAGACGCAGTGCAGCCCATAGAATGGGGGGGGACGCTGCGTTTTTATTTTGGAGGATTTTATATGGAAGAAATTGTTGTATATGTTCACGGAAAGGGCGGTTCGGCACAAGAGGCCGAGCATTATAAAGCCCTATTTCCTAATTGTGAAGTAATTGGTTTCGACTACCACGCACAATCTCCATGGGAAGCCACGGAGGAATTTTCAGGATTTTTTACGGCAGTGCGGAAACGCTGCGGGAAGCTCACACTGGTGGCAAATAGCATTGGTGCGTTTTTATCTTTGTCCTCGTTGAATGAGAAATTGGTGGATACCGCTTATTTTATTTCTCCAGTAGTTGATATGGAGCAACTGATTTGCAACATGATGCAATGGGCTGACGTCTCCGAAGCAGAACTTGCAGAGAAACTGGAAATTTCCACAACATTTGGAGAAACGCTGTCGTGGAAATATCTCTGCTATGTCCGAGAGCATCCGATTTCATGGAAAATCCCTACCCGCATTTTGTATGGGGAAAAGGATGCTCTGACCTCCATGGAAACCATAAAAGCCTTTGCGGAAAAGAATAACGCAGAGCTGACCGTTATGCCGGGCGGAGAGCATTGGTTTCATACGAAGGAGCAGATGCAATTTTTAGATAACTGGATAAAGAATAGGAGACCCTGCAATGAAACAGAAAATAAGGACGGCTTCGATTCTCCTGCTTATAGTTCTGGGAACCGGGCTGGTGCTGATGGCTTGCAGCACCAAAAGTCTTGCTGACAGCAGCACAGGAGGCTCGGATCCTTACGGACTGAATGTTGAAAGCATGACAGGAACAGACAGCTGCCAGATGGAACTGCAGGAGAGTGAAGTGCTGCTATCCGTGCCCATCTACCTGTGGCTGCGAAAGCAAGGCGTTGCCCGTTTTTCGGCTTTGTAATGGCAGCATTATAGGAGCTCCGATGTGCGATATTGCGCCAGCTTCCCATTATGGGAGGCTGGTATTTTTGCGCTTTTGCTGTATCAACCTACGATGGTGCAGAAATTTCCACTCAAAAGGGGCATAAAAGCGATGCGCTTGCCCTGCTTGCTACAATGGTGTTGGTTCTGAGAAGTTCACAGACAGTGAGCTATACAGATGCCCAAACCTAAGCTACAATGAAGATGTGCTGAGAGAACGAAGCATTGCTTGAGCTGAACGCTCGTACGCGCAAACTGTTCTCCGCCATCTCCATTGCAGCGTTCGATTGACGCAGGTTGAGTTATCGGCAGATAAAAATGTTGCCGTACATTCGTGTCACAAAGCAAGCTGAATCGGTAATGGGCATAGGCGGAACCGGCATTAAAGGAGGTCAGAAAAATGGAAGCTGCTGTTATTACCGCCGTCGGTATCGATGTGTCTAAGAGCAAAAGCACAGTTGCGGTACGGAGACCCGGAGGCGAAATCGTACTTCGGCCTTTCGAGGTCCACCACACGAACAGTGACTTGAAAAAGCTGGCATCCACACTCAAAAAACTGGGAGGCGATATCCGTATTGTAATGGAACATACCAGTACGTACTGGAGACCGATCGCACTGACATTGAAGGAAGCGGACTTTTTTGTTTCCGTTGTCAATGCGATGCTGATCCACGATTTTAGTGATAATACGATCCGAAAGCTAAAGACGGATCGAGCGGATGCTCTTAAAATCGCAAACTATGCGCTCACCTTTTGGGATACACTACCCCCGTTCAACAATGAAGAAGAAACCAGGCTGCTTCTTAAAATGCAATCCAGAGCAAATGAGCGAATCACTGCGACTGCAACAGCGTTGCGGAACGGTCTGATTGCACTGGCTGACCAAACATTTCCCGGGGTAGCGTAGCCCATAAAACGTTCAATGCGGGATTTATCGATCGTAAAAATCTGTTCCAGAAGAATCATGGACGGTTCTTCAAAAGCCGGGTTGGAATCCACCAGCACATGGGTAGGCTGGTTTTTCTTCTTTGAAATACCAAACGAACATTGCCGGCATATCCAAGATACGTTTTACCCGCCCTGCAATTTCCCTTATAATAGCACCGCAGTCTTGAAACAGCTGCAACATTCCCATATCACAAAGGAGGCTTTCCGGTATGGGACAACGGCAAAGTGAGATCATCAAAAATCACATGGAAGTCTACTGGCACGACTATGCGTCGGCCAGCAAGGGCGTTCCCATTACCGAGGCGGGGCTTGTGGAAAAAGCCTCCGTCATTGGACGCACCGGGCTGATGCTGCTGGAATGCGGCACCGGCGCATGGCGTGTCCGAAGCTCCATGAACACCCTTTCGCGGGAGCTGGGAGTCACAACAACAGCGGACATCGGCCTGTTGTCCATTGAGTTCACCTGCTTTGACGGTGACCAGTGTTATACCCAGTCACTCTGTCTGACAAATACGGGCGTGAATACCTCCCGGCTGAACCGACTGGAGCATTTCGTCAACGACTTCGACCGGGAAGGAAAATTTATGACCGGCGAAGAGCTGCACAGCCATCTCGATGAGATCGAGCGCATCCACGGCTTGTATTCGCCCATCGCACTGGGCTTTGCAGCTGCACTGGCCTGCGGCTGCTTCACCTTTCTGCTGGGCGGCGGCATTGTAGAAATGCTGTGTGCCTTCTGCGGTGCAGGCATCGGCAACTTTGTACGATGCAAGCTGACAAAACACCATTTCACCCTGTTTCTGGGCATTACGGCGTCGGTCTGTTCAGCAAGCCTCGTGTATGCCATCCTGCTGAAGCTGGCAGAGGTGCTGTTTGCCGTATCGGCGCAGCACGAGGCGGGGTATATCTGCTCCATGCTCTTCATCATTCCGGGCTTTCCGTTCATTACCAGCGGCATCGACCTTGCCAAGCTGGATATGCGCTCCGGGCTGGAACGTCTGGCCTACGCCGTCCTCATCATTCTGGTGGCAACCATGACGGCTTGGATCATGGCACTGCTGCTGCATTTGCAGCCGGTGCAGTTCCCTGCCCTGAGCCTGACACTCCCGGAAGAGATCGTGTTCCGGCTGCTGGCAAGTTTTGGCGGTGTGTTCGGCTTTTCACTCATGTTCAACAGTCCCCGGAACCTGGCAGTCTGCGCCGCCCTTATCGGTGCGGTAACGAACACGTTCCGGCTGGAGCTGGTGAGCCTTGCGGGCTTTCCGCCCGCTGTTGCAGCGTTTCTGGGCGCACTGCTGTCCGGACTGCTGGCCTCCTGCCTGAAGAGCGCCGCCGGTTATCCCCGCATCTCCGTCACCGTGCCGTCCATCGTTATCATGGTACCGGGACTGTATTTCTACCGTGCCATCTATAATCTGGGCATCCTGTCTCTGATGGACTCCGCCACATGGTTTGCAGATGCCATTCTCATCATCGTGGCACTGCCATTAGGGCTGATCTTCGCCCGTATTGTCACTGACAAGACTTTCCGTTATTGCACCTGATGTGCAGCATTTCCATTCTCCCTTATAAGGCAAAACGCAGCGAATCTTTTAACGGTTCGCTGCGTTTTGTTTTGCTGTGATGCACTTATAAAGGGAGTTCGTTTACAGGGCGTTTACTCGCCGTAAACGATCTTGGTAGCAGTTTCCACATGGCGTTCCAGCCGGTCGGCAAAGTGTTCCAGCGGCAGAAAAACGCCAAGTTCATCGTAGCGGGTTCCGCCGTCCTTGAGCGTATCCTGTCCATAGTAGACCACGGAACGGGGCAGTGCGTGCTGCAGCTTCATCTGGATATCCCAGACGGTGGAGTAGGCCTCCGCTTCCGTTACCTTCTGCTTCACGGTGTCCGGCAGTTCGTAGATCAGCAGCAGCCCCAAATGCTGGTTGTAGTGGTACTCCACCACATCCATCGAGCCCTCGTCGTAGCCGTGATACTTGCAGTAGCCGCTGGCAAGGTACATTTTTACCTTTTCCTGCTTCTGGAACACCCGGATGAACCGGTCGTATACTTTGCTGCTCACGGCAAATTTGTTGTTCGGCAAAAGAACGCCGGCATCATCCGTCAGAATCACCGGGTTCGGCTGACCATCGGCGTTGAATTTGAACGGGATCAGGGCAGCGTTCCGTAGCAGGTCAAACATACTGTGCTGGCAGATCGCCATCAGAAAGGCAGACAGATCCTTGTTCTCGTAGGCATTGAACAGCGCTGCGGCAAACTGCTGTGCACTCATGGTCGGCGCATCCAGTACGTCTGCCATGTCCAGCGAGTCGTTGAAGGTATCCATCAGGCGTCGGCAGGCTTCTGGATTTTTCAGGATCTCCCCGAACAGTGCCTCTGCCTTTTCTTCTCTTGAAAATATCGTTGCCATCAAAAAGACCCTCTTTCTGTTTATTTCCAACTACTATTATAGATTCATAATGCCCCGCTGTGAAATACTGCTTTCATATTGCTGCTATATGCAGAACACTTTTTGCACATTTTCCAAGTGCCCGTATAATGAACACTGCAATCATGAAATTGCACGAGGGAAATGATGGCCAGTGGTTCAGCCCGCTGCGCAAAGCTCTGAGTGCCTTTGTCACCTCCACACAGGAGCATGTCACCGGCAAGGTGCGTCTGGAACTGTACAAGGGCAACCTCATCAATGCAGGGGTCTGGTCGCCGTTCTCTCTGTATCGTGAAGACATCGCCACCTTTGCCGCAGGCGGCGACTACAAGCAGAGCGATGCCACCGGTTTCATCAGCATCTATGGTCTGCCCACCAAGGTGCAGGCTATCGTAAGCAGCGAAAAAGAAGGGGAATGAAGTAGTTTATAGCAGTTTGTGTTTTTTAATACCAGTACGTACTGGAGACCGATCACACTGACATTGAAGGAAGCGGGCTTTTTTGTTTCCGTTGTCAATGCGATGCTGATTCACAATTTGATATTGACAATATCATTTCGTAAGAGATCAGCTTACTGTTTGTGTTGTAGTTGGTTCATTGCAGTTTCAGCTTACAACAAAAAATGAGATAGACAACCCCTCTCGGGGAAGTCTATCTCATTTTTTTCGTTGGGGCTATTTTGCAATGGCCCCTTCATTTTTGCTTGTTTCCGGTGAAAGCTGCGGCGCGGGAATGTTCCATTCAGCGGGCCTTCTTGGGGCCGCTTTCGTCCGGGGCGCTGCCGCTGCCGGAGTTCAGGATCGCCACGAACTGCTGCAGCTGCTTGAGGGAGCTGACACCCAGTTTATCGTAGATGTTCTTGTTGTGGAAGCGCAGGGTGCTGTCCTTGATGTCCAGCTGCTGCGCGATCTCCCGGGTGCGCAGCCCGGCGGCGTAGCCGTCAAAGATGCGGCGTTCGGTCTTGGTCAGGGTGGGGATGCCCGCAACAAAGGTCTGGAAGGCATCGGGCACCGACTCGTTGCGGCACACGTCCGCCAGCCGGGACAGCTCAGTCTGCATCTGCTGGCGTTCCAGCTGCAGCTCGTCCATCCGCCGCCGGGACTCCCGCCGGTCCTCCTCGAACTGCCGGAACGCCGGCGAGAGGATGCGCCGGTGGAAGTTCATGCAGCAGAACACCACGAAAAAGGCGATGAACAGGCCGATGAGCAGCATCTGCAGATTGCCGGAAAAGACCAGTCTCCGGTAGTCTGCCATGGGGATGCACACCGCCAGCCGGTAGGACTGGCTCTCGCTCAGGCGGCACAGCTGGGAGATGCCCGCATAGTCACTGTCGGGGCCGGTCAACTGGGTCAGCCCGCCGCCCATGCTGCGCAGCACCAGCGTGTTCCGGGGGGCATGGTAGTAGCCGCCGGTGGTGCCGCTGCTGAGGGCGGCATCGGCGGCAAGGCCGTCCCCCGCCGGGGCCAGCAGGCAGCTCAGCCGGTCAAAGCCAGTGGGCTGGGCAAAGTTCTGCTTGAAGTAGCTCTCGCTGATCTCAAAGCCGCACAGCCCGTACATCGTGCCGTCCCGCCCCCGCAGGGGCAGCAAAAACAACTGCACCTCCTCCGAGGTGCCGAGCAGCTCGAACCGCTCGGTCAGCGTGTAAGACTGGTACAGCGGGGCGCTGCCGGGGGTCATCCAGCGGTCGTAGTCCGGGAACTGGTCGGTCTGGAACTCCATGCGCCACTTGCGGTGGGGCATCACGCTGTGGGCCTTGCCCACCTCCGCACTGCCCCGGTACAGCAGCAGGGGCACGGTGGGGGTGTCGGCACCGCTTTTCTGCACATACAGCCCGGCGCGGGAATGCTCTGCTCCCTCCATGCGGGTGTTGACGGTGGCATCCAGCAGCACAAAAACACCGGAACAGCCGGTCTGGCGCAGACGGCGGCACAGCGGCTCGATCATTTTCTCCTCCAGCGCGTTCAGCACCTCGGGGGAGTCGTTCAGCTGGGCAAAGGACATCTGCCGCAGAGCAAGCTCCTTGTCCACCTCTGCGCTCATGTCCTCGGACAGGTTCACGCCCATGACCGCCAGCTGGTCAAAATAGCGCTCCATATCGTTCTGGAACACCGAAAACTGGATCTGCAGACTGCGGCTGATGTCCTTTTTGGTGTTGTGCAGGCTGGCAAACAGGAACAGTGCCGCACCAAAGGTCAACACCAGCAGCACCACCAGCAGCAGGCAGGCCCACAGCAGCCGGCTGCTCATGGGGCTCTGGCGGATCTTTTCACGGTGCCGGTCAACAAAGTGCATCAAAGTCCCTCCTTTCCGGCTGAGCGGCAGGCTCAGGCATTGTCACACAGCAGCTGCCATGTTTCCTCGGCAAGGGCTTCCAGCGTTTCGCCGTCCGCAAGGCGCTGGGGGTAGTCCTTCTGGCGCAGGCGCAGGCTGTCGTACAAGGTTTTGGCCTTGGCGTGGTACCCCACGATGCCCGGTTCGGACAGGGGGGTGTTCTGGATGCGCATTTCGTTGTAGACGTCGTATAGCCGCTGATAGCTCTGCTGCTCAAAGGGATAGTCCGCAATGGCGTCAAAGGCGGCGCTGGACACCGGCATGTAGCCGGTATTGGCGGCAAATTCCAGATTGCGCTGCTGTTCGGTGAGCCAGCGCAGGAACACGGCGGCGGCTTCGGCCTTCTGGTCGGTGGTCTTAAAGGCGCACAGGCCCACACCGGCCTGCGGCATCAGGGGCGTGGCGGTGCCTGCGGCGTGGGGCAGGGGAGCCAGCAGCAGGTCGGTGGGCTCGGTGGTGTTGTCCGGGTAGGTGACGAAATCATTGTAATAAAGGATGGCCGCAGAGCTGCCAAGGCCCGCCAGCGTCTCGCCGGTCATCACCTGCGTGTTGGAGTACAGGTCCGAGATCAGAATATCGCCCTGCACCAGCGCCCGGGCAAACTCCATCCACGAAGCGCGGAAGGTCTCGTTGGTCAGATCGTACCAGCTGCCCTTGTACAGCTCGCCGCTGCCCTGCTCCAGCGCGTTCAGCTCCACCAGACGCAGGGGGTAATCCAGCGCGCAGAAGGGCTTGCCCTGCGACCACTGCCGGTAGGCACCCGCCATTTCAAAAAAGCCGTCCCATGTGGCAAGGGTGGAAAGCTGCGCCCCGGTGTCCGCCGCAAACCGGGCGTACTGGGAGCCGTTCAAAAAGATGAGCTGGGTGGATTTTGACACCGGGAACACCACCTGCTTCCCGTCAATGATGCCGTCCTGCACAAAGCCGGGCACATAGGCCGCCATGTCCTCGGCGGTGAACCAGTCGTTCCAGTCCACAAGGTTCTCAATGCCCAGAGCGCTGGCGTCCGCGGAATGGGCCGAGAACAGGTCCGGCAGGTCCAGCGCGCCGGGCTTGCCGGCCTTGGCATCCTGCAGCTGGCCGCCGATGGCGGCACTGTTGGTCATGTTGGTCACGTTGAGCAGGATGCCCTTCTCTCTGCCCACCGTGTCGTTGAACTCGGTCAGCAGGCGGTTCATGGGCGAGTCGGCCTGCTCGCCGTACACATGCCAGATGCTGAGCATGGTGGGGTCCTTGGGCGAGAGCAGGGTCTTGCTGCCGCCGCAGCCCGCAAGCGCCAGACCGGGGACGAGCGCCGCAAGCTTCAAAAATGTCCTTCGTTCCATTTTTCATGATTCCTTTCCACACATTGCAGCCAGAGGGGGAAAACCGGCACAGGCAGGGCTGCAGCTGCCTGTTTTGGTGGGAAACACCCCAAAATCCCCCCAATTTTGGGCTTTTTGGGGGGATTTTTTGAGGGGGAAGCCCCAAAACCCCAAAAATTTTTTTGGAATTGCCCCCCAAAAACGGCTTTTCTGAGGGGGCAATTTTTTCCCGGGTATGGTACAGTACAACCAGAAAAAGTCCTGCGCCGGTGCAGAAAGCCTGTCGCTGTGCACAAAACGCGTCAACAGGCATCTGCGGATTCTATTCATAAGGATAGCATAAGATGGAGCGGACTGCAAGTGCAGAGAATACCCAAACCAGCCCCCCTAAAAAGCAGGGGGGACAAAGAGAAAGGAGCACCCCCATGAAAGAGATGAACCGACGCGAATTCCTCACCCTTACCGGCGCAGCCGTTGTGGCGCTCTCGCTGGCAGGCTGCGGCGGCGGGTCCTCCGCACCCGCAGCACCCACCGGCAAGGAAGCCGAGCTGCTGGCAGCTATCAACAAGGTCTGGAAGGAAAAGTTTGTTGCAGGTCAGGTTGACCATGAGCAGCTGACCCTCAATCAGGATGCGGTGGATGCCATAAGGTGCTACGGACGTGTTTTTGAAGAGGTCAACGAGACACCGCATAAGCTGACATCCAGTGACTTTGGGATTGTTTTAAGGGAAAGCGGTGGGCTTGCGGAGAAACTGAAAAAGTATGGCGGCGAGGACAGTTTGGCAGGAGCTGCCGGCATCTCCGAACCGTCTACCGAGAAGGTGGTGGCTCTGGAAGATGAGTATTCTTGCGAGGATACTGCCGTTCGGGTTTTTGTAGATAAACTGCTGAACAATTCTAATAGCGCCAAGGCAGAGTTCATCAGCATCTACTGCCCGGTGGTTCAGGGCAAGACCTACATGACCGCTGTTGTGTTCTGGAACAAAACGGCATAAGATAACAAGACATCCCCCTGTTTGCCCCGGGCACACTCCCCCTGTGTCCGGGGCTTTATAGAAAGGAGCACCCCCATGAAACACAAATGTTTTGCTGCTGTGGTTCTGGCGGCGGCTCTCTGGCTGACCGGCTGCGGCGGCGCAGCAGCCCCCGCAGCCCCCGC
>ENA-UAGU01000277-UAGU01000277.1-human-gut-metagenome-genome-assembly--contig:-NODE-277-length-15572-cov-6.816395_pt1 | contig 15572 bp, 16 predicted proteins | sample MGYA00243411_ERZ654344 | MGnify/ENA primary metagenome ERZ654344 (study PRJEB26926, sample SAMN06165215) | human gut metagenome | biome: ENVO:00009003; feature: ENVO:2100002; material: ENVO:00002003... | reverse complement strand
CGATAAGACCGGTTTGCCCGCTGATTTGATTGCTTTGGCGAAAGGTATATTTGTCTTCTTCCTCTGTCATCGGTCGTTTCAGATAATCGTTCATTTCATATCACCTCGAAAGCTCCGCTGCGGTTCGCTGCTTCGGAATGGGAAATCCATAGACTTTTGCGATTTCATCTCCAAGCCTTTTTGTGACCCTTGTGATGTCGGCACGGGTCGCCTTGCCACAGTAGATTTTGTATTGCAGATTTTCTTTCTGCGTGTCCGAAACGCCGTCCTTGAACGCACGGTAAAGATAATGATTTGTTCCGTCGTGATGAACGGCGTCGGCTCTCAGATCACCGTACTTATCCACATACCACTCGGTATAGTCGGTATCCGAAAACAGACAGTCTTTGATGTTGCCGGAATCAATCATCTTATAACCGCTTCTACGACCGTTCCAAAGTCCCAAATCACCGATAACGATAATCGGCTGAGAAAGCCGCACATTGAGATTTAACCTTTCATCGGTAAGGTACTCGTCGTTTGTTTCGACCATATACTCGTACAATCCGTTTTCATCATTGGGGTCGGCGTCAAGCTCGTTTGCTTCGAGAAACTCTTTGTATGCCTCTCGCCAGTCGTCCACATCAAGGCTCAGATTGCTCCAAATGATGTGTCGTTCACTCGGCTGTCGGTTCATCTGCTCCACCTCCCAAGTACGAAAACAGCTTGTTGGCTTTCGTCTGCTTCTGAAGCTCAATAATCAGGTTCATTTCGGGAATGGTAATCCCTGAGATTTTCAAAATCCGCTCCATATCAAGCTGCTGTAATTTCTTCTCGGTATTGATACCGGAGTCAAACAGTTTTGAGAGAAGCTTTGTTTTCTGTTGTAAAGTAAAGGTGTCCTTCATTGTTTCGTCCTCCTTATCTCACTTCAATGACGATTTTCAACTTGTCCGGCACATCGCAGCAACAGCCCGTGCATTGCCTCGACAGTTCGGGAAACAGGGATTGTACTCTTTGCCTTGCTCTGCGGATAGTCTCAAAACACGGCAAGCCGTAGCCTTTGTAGTTGTAGACAATATCTTCAAGAGACAAGTCGCCCACTTGCATATAGCTGTATCGGTTGTAATAGCAAAGGATAAGCTTCATATCGTCGAACCTCGTTTCGGGACATTCTTTGAGAATTGATAGCACCTTGCTGTCAACCGTCTTTAACTTGTTCATCTTCTGACCTCCAAAATAGAAATAGGGGCGGGTTTTTTACGCCCGCCCCACAATGGGTTTTCTTACTTCTTACGGTGTTTGACCTGTAAAAAGATAAAGCCGCCTATGATAAAGGCGACCAAAACGATAGCTATGATTGTCTTAGGTTCCATTATTCAGCGTCCTCCTTTTTCTTCTTTTTCAAAGCTACAAAAGTAGTTGCCGCAATTCCGAGAGCCGACAGACCCGCAAGGGTGAACCACAGACCAAGATGGCTGTTATCGCCAGTCTTAGGAGTATCTCGCAGCTCGTTGTGCATTGTAACTACGGTCGTCGAACCCACCTTAACGGTTGCGTCCTTATTGGCAGGCAACACATAGTTTTTCACAGGATTCATTTTGGCATCATAGACATCGAGGGACCCCTGGGCTGTCTTCTCCAGAATACTGTCCTTCCCTATAATGAAAGCATAGTTCAGATTGCTTCCCACCACATGCCACAGACGCGGAGTCTTATCGATCATCAGCCGCCCCATAGAATAGTCGTCTGTAGGATTCTTCACACCCAGATATTCTTTCATCAACGTAGGAACCATGTCATAATGAGTAGTACGATGTGTGTACTTATGTGCCTGTTGTCCAGGAACATGCCATATCATTGGCACTCCTATCTGATGAACTGAGAAATTGCTGTTATGTCCCCAGTAGTTGCGATGATTCTCATTGAACTCCTGGCTATGGTCGCCTGTCAGCACAACGATGGTATTATCCATAAGTCCCTGTTTCTTCAAAGCCTCAAACACCTTGCCCAACAGCAAGTCGTCCTGATAGCAGGTGTTGCGATACAGGTTCCAGAAAGGAGTTGGATCCATATCGTTATTAAGCTTGGTATAATCGGCAAACGCCCATGCTGGTTGGAAATGTTTGTTCTTGTCGGCTGGCAACTCAAAACTATGGGGTAGGTCGAAGAAGAGGAACGAGAAGAAAGGCTTTTTCTTGTCCTTTCTGCCTTCCATATCGGCAATAAACATATTGGCCACTCTCGTATCACGCTCCAAGGCTGTATTGCCCTTGGTCTCGGTGTGTATGCCGGGCACACCTCCAAAGATAACTCTTCCAAAAGGAGGGTCTGCCCATGTAGCACTGGGATAAGTCTGAATGTCGTAGCCCAGAGCTTGCAGTCTGCGGATAAGCAATGGCTGGACACGAGCCGGCTCAAAACTCTCCCAATAATAGCACGACAAGCCAAAGAAGAGACTGAACACACCACTTCGCGTACCATTGCTGCCACTCACATGATTGGCAAACCATTGATTCTGTTCGGCAAACTGATAGGTATGAGGCATACATTCTGGAGTAAGTGCCCTGCGATTCCATGAATCTAACAAGATAACCACAATATTGGGCAGAGAATCGGGTTCCACCGTCTCAAGCTGATGTACGGGATACAATAAATCTGTACTCTGTCGACCACTGGTCTGCCCCACTCTTCTTGGCTGTTTACAGCCCCACTTAAGCAACAAACCATTCGAGGTAGTAGGGAAATAATAAGGCAGCAAAGTAGCACTCTTCATAACCGACTGATGCTGATAGAATGCAGCATAGATATGCCATAGATGAGCATAAAGTGTACAGCCTACGAAAATACCTGCCACCAACCAGACATAAGCTTTCTTCCTCAACAGCCACACGCGATGCGACAGATACCAAACGCCCACTACAATGGCGGCAACGATGGCAAAAAGTCCTGCCTCCTTGAGGTAAAGCAAGGCATCAAAGTTGAATATCTCGCCTGCTCCCTCACCGAAAACCATACTCAGTACAAAACCATTGATATGGAAATGATAGATGGCATAGACCTGAGAGTTAAGATAGTTGAGCACACAGAGCAACACCACGCCCACTATCTGCACAACCCTTGCTGTCTTGGGAAAACGGCATAACAGCACAAGGAAGCCCAACAGATAAGGCAATAAAGCAAACTGCGAGGCATGGCTCACACAGGATGCTGCAAAGAAAACCCATCCCTCAAAATCCATATAGTCGAGGACGGGACTACCCACGATGTAGAAGCCAAACTGAATAGCTATCAATATTGTGGAAAAGGCATAAAACAAAAATCCTTGTTTCAGGCCATTTATCAATTGATTCTTATAAGTCATATTTAGGTAAAAAACTTTTTTCTTCCAAACTTGTCTATAGCTTCAGAAGTTTAGCAAACTCCCATACCACGATTCCTGCCGTAACGCTGACATTGAGCGAGTGTTTGGTGCCAAACTGAGGTATCTCAAGACAGCCATCACTCATATCCACCACGTCCTGCTTTACTCCTTTCACCTCGTTGCCGAAAATAACGGCATAGCCTGTAGAGTGTGAAGTATTATGAGCATCAGGGAGATTCTGCAGTTTGGTAGATCCTTCCACCTGCTCGATGCTATATACAAAATAGCCTTTCTCCTTCAATTTCTCCACAGCTTCCTCGGTGGTCTTGAAGTATTCCCAGTCTACGCTGTCCTCTCCGCCAAGAGCAGTCTTGTGTATCTCGGCATTGGGAGGCGTGGCAGTAATGCCGCACAGATAAACACCCTCTACCCTGAAGGCATCGCACGAACGGAACACACTTCCTACATTATATAAAGAGCGCACATCATCGAGAACCACTATCAGGGGCAGTTTCTCTGCTTCCTTGAACTCCTCCAGCGTGAGGCGGTTCATCTCTATCGTTCTTAACTTACGCATTTCCCTCTGCTTCCTTTGTTTTATAAGCCAAGGCGTACATACGTATCTGCTTAATCATGGCCAAGAGACCGTTGCTGCGTGTAGGACTCAAGTGATCCTTCAGACCTATCTTCTCTACAAAATACAGGTCGGCATCCATGATTTCAGAAGGAGTATGACCGCTCAACACACGTATCAAAAGGGCTATAATGCCTTTTACGATGAGCGCATCGCTGTCGGCTGTGAAGACAAGTTTACCGTCCTTATAGTCACATTGCAGCCACACACGGCTCTGACAGCCGTCGATTAAGTTCTGCTCGTTCTTATATTTCTCGTCGAGAGGAGCCAATTCGTTGCCCAAGTCTATGAGCATCTGATACTTGTCCATCCAGTCGGTAAAGTCCTGAAACTCCTCTACTACCTCGTCCTGCAATTCGTTGATTGTTGCCATTATTTTATCTCCTTTATTTCGTTTACAGTTATCAGTTTGTATAGTTTGTCATTAGGGCGCACCTTGCCAGGCACAGGGATAGATACTCTCCAGCCCTGCTTGGCCAGCTCTACAGGCTTCAGCTCATAGCGTATCTCATCGGCATTGAGATACATCACACCTGTGGTGTTGCCCGTAATGAGCAGTTTCTGTCCCTGCTCTATCTCAGAAGCCTCTATAGCCACCTCTGCCACACCAAGCTTGGAGAAGTATTTCATCACTTTGCCCACGAGCACCTTCTTCTCAGTAGCTACAGAACCATAGTGCTTGTTCCATTCACCAAGAGTCTGTCCCTGATAATATCCGTCCCAGAAACCGCGATTGAAGACAGTTGCCAACTTCTCGTCCCAGGCATCCTTCTTCTCCTCGGTAAAGGTTCCGTCGAGCACAGAGGCAATGGCCTCCTTGTAGCATTTCACTACGGTGTATACATATTCTGCACCACGTGCACGTCCCTCTATCTTGAACACACGCACACCTGCATCCATCATACGGTCGATGAAGCGTATGGTCTTCAAGTCTTTAGGACTCATCACGTACTTGTTGTCTATCTCGAGCTGATTGCCTGTTTCATTGTCTGTAACCGTATAGCTTCGACGACATATCTGCACACACTCTCCTCGGTTGGCAGAACGGTTGGCATTGGCAAGACTCATATAGCACTTGCCCGATACAGCCATGCACAAAGCACCATGACAAAACATTTCTATCCTTATCTTCTTGCCCATAGGGCCGCAGATGTTCTGGCGTTCTATCTCTTCATGGATATGCTTCACCTGGTCCATATTCAGTTCGCGTGCCAATACAGACACATCAGCAAAACGGGCATAGAACTTCAGCGCCTCGGTATTGGAGATGTTGAGCTGGGTAGAAAGGTGTACCTCCTCTCCTACCTCATTACAGTAGGCCATGACAGCCACATCGCTGGCTATAACAGCCGAGATGCCTGCCTCCTTGGCTGCATCAATGATTTCTTTCATCGTAGCAATATCGTCATCATATATCACAGTATTTACCGTCAGATATGTCTTGATGCCGTGTTCATTGCAGGTGGCTGCTATTTCGCGCAGGTCATCGATGGTGAAATGGTTGGCAGAGTGTGAACGCATATTCAGCTTACCAATACCAAAATATACCGAGTCTGCACCAGCCTGTATGGCAGCAGCCAACGACTCGCGTGAGCCTACTGGTGCCATGACCTCAAATTCTTTTATCTTATCATTCATAAATGTCATTTATTACTTTGCGGCTGCAAAGTTACGCAAAAAAAACTAAGTTCACAAGTTTGAGTTTCATTATCTTATGAACTTTTCGCTCTATAACTCATTTGTAAGAAGATAATAGCCCCTGACTGTCGATAGGATTAGCAGCAAAAGCCATAAAACGACAAAGAGCCTTGACCTAAAAGTCAAGACTCTTGCCACGATAAAAGTCGAGAAGACTGTTCTGATAAAGCGACTCATACTTGGCTTGCACCATGTCGCTCTGTGCCTTGAGGAGATTGTTTTTAGCCTCATTAAACTCAGTAATGCTGGCCTTACCATTCTCGTACTTTCCCTGAGTAAGCCGGAAGGCATCCTCATTGCTTGCCACAGCCTGTCGGCTGCTCACATAGCGCGACTCGGCAGCTATGGCATTGTAGTACACCTGCTGAATCTCCTTATAAAGAGATTTCTTGGCATCCTCTAACTTAAGTACCTGATTGTCACGGTCTATACGGGCTGAACGCACACTGTTGCGGGTGGAGAAACGATTGAAGATAGGCACGTTGAGACTCAAACCAAGATACTGACTGAAATTGTTTTTAAGTTGCTTGCCAAACGATTCGGCATCAAAACCACTCGTCTTGTAGTAATTGCTGCCCAGCCCTGCATTGAACGCCAGTTGAGGATAATAAGCCGATTTGGCTATAAGAACAGAATGGTCGGCTCCCTTAACACGCAACTCCTGTGCTTTGATCTCGGGTTTGCTCACAAGGGCATCGGCAAAGACGACAGAGGGAGATGCAGGCACATAAGACTCGGGATTGATATGCGAGGTCTCAGGACGCAGGATAGAGAAGCCATCAGGCGAGGGGAGTTCGAGCAACTGCGACAGGTCGAGTAGGGAGAGCTGGCAATTGTTGCTGGCTGTGGTAAGCGTAAGCTGACTCTGCGCCAAAGCAGCTTTCTGCTGAGAGAGTTCTGCCACACTTGCCTTACCATTCTCTACAATGGTCTGCAGGCGAGCCACTTGCATGGAGTCGATACTCACCTGTCGGCGAGCCACATCGGCTATCTCCATATTATTGAGAGCCTCGATGTATGCCTTGGCCACATTCATACTCAAATCGTTGCGTGCCTTACTCAGGTCGGCATCAGCTGCATCAAGATTGAGTTTGCTAAGACGTATGTTGTGGGTCGTCTTGTTGCCATCGAAGAGAGAGACTGTTGTTCCCAATGAGAAAGAGGTAGAACTGGTGGTACGGTCTTCGTAAGTATTCTGTGCCGTCAGTCCACGACCGAAGGAGATGTTCTCGCCAACCGAGGCATTGAGGTCGGGTAGGCGAGAGTTCTTATTGGTATTGAACTGCAAAGCCTGCTGCTCGCGTATGTTCTGCATCTGCTTCACTGTGATATTGTGCTCTAAAGCATAGTCGATGCACTGGCGAAGGCTCCATGCCTTCTGTGCCTGAGCCTCGCCCAAAGCAAAGAAAGCCATTGCCGACAATATAGTAAAACGGATATTCATCATTTTCATGCTTTATTTATTAGTATGCTTATTCATCATCCTTGTTGTCTGCCACAATCTCAGGACCTCTCACTCTGTCTTTCAGCGACAAGCCCTTCTTGATCTCAATATTCACGCCGTCGCTCAGTCCTGTCACCACCTGCTTACGCTCATAGGTTTTCTTCTCACCACTACCCTTGACAATATATACAAAGGTACTGTCGCCACTAAACTCGATGGCACTCTCGGGCACGGTAACAACATTCAAGGCCTTGGCCAGAACTATCTCTGCATTGGCACTATAGCCAGAGCGAATCTTGCCACCCTTGACAGAACGAACAGCAGCCTTCACCTCAAACTGGTTGGCACCATTGTTCTCTACAGCCTTAGGAGAAATATACTCCAAGTCGGCATCAAACTTAAGATCCTGCATGGCACCAATGGTGATCTTCATCGGCATTCCTATAACAAGATTTCCCACCTCAGTCTCGTCGATGTTGCCACGGAAGATAAGGTCGTTCATATTTGCCACACTGGCTATGGTAGTACCGTCATTGAAGGTATTGGAAAGAATGACCGAGTTGCCCACCTTGACAGGAATATCGAGAATAATACCCGAGATAGTGGAACGTATGAGGGTAGAAGAGGCATTGGCATTACTCTTCGACACACCATCACGTACAACTTCGAGAGCATCTTCGGCAGCCACCTTTTCCTCGCGTGCCTGCTTGAGGGCCTGCTTTATCTTGTCGAACTCGTCGGCGCTTACCAACTGCTTCTTATACAGGTTGTCCTCACGTCCGAAGTCTACCTGTGCCTGCTTCAGATTGATTTCAGCCAGGCGCACACGAGCCTGAGCGCTGCTAAGCTGTCCCATATCGGGAATCACCTTTACCTTGGCTATCACCTCGCCAGCCTGCACATAGTCGCCAGCCTCCTTGCAAATCTCGGTAATAATACCGCTTATCTGTGGCTTTACGCTTACCTCGTTGCGTGGTTCTATTTTACCTGTTATGACGGTAGTTTTCAACACATCACCCATCTTAGGTACAAACTCGCTATACTCGGTAGCTTTGGGTTGAGATTTCTGATACAGGAAGACGAATGTTCCTACAAAAATCAAGGCGACAATGGCCGCTACAATCAGTTTGGAATACTTTTTCATATCGTTGTTTTTTTATATTTTCATGATGTAACTTATTGAACTTTAGCTGGATAGTTTATTCATCACGCATAGCATCTACGGGCTTGATACTCATGGCTCGCCAGGCGGGTGCCAGTCCTGCCAAACCTCCAAGGAGACTGATGAGCAGGGCAGAGAAGATGGCCGTCCAGAAGTTGACCTGGAAGTGGGCAGCCAAAATACCGTCTGTGGTATTGGCCAATTCTATCAGCTGCAGGATTGCCACACCGAAGATAATGCCACTCATACCTGCTACAAGGGTCAGGATAATACTCTCCGAGATGATTTGTGACAGTATCATCCTGGGAGTGGCGCCGATGGCACGCCGGATTCCTATCTCGGTGGTGCGTTCCTTTACCGTTACCATCATGATGTTGCTCACACCGATAGCTCCGGCCAACAGGGTGCCTATGCCTACCAACCAGATGAGGAAGTTGACTCCATTAAACAGGTTGTCGAGCATCTGGAAGAGTACCTCGGTATTGAACACCATGAGTCCTTTTTCGTCGGCAGGGTCGATGCTGTGAGGGCGAGCGATGACTCTGCATATTCTGTCGGCTAGAGTGCTCATCACGATTCCTGGCTTTCCTGTAACGGCAATGATATCTACTGCATTGCCTCGGTTATAGGCTGTGCGAAGCACGGATTGTGGAAGGGTGATGGTCTCGTCGGCACGTCCTCCGAAGTTTACGCCGTTGCCCGAACGATAATCTACGCCTACTACTGTATAATAGGTGGAGTCCACTCTTACGCTCTTGCCACAAGGGTCGCCTCCTCCGGGAAACAGGTTCTTGTATATCTGCTTGCCGATGACACACACCTTGCGTTGCTGACGTACATCTATGTCGTTGATGTATCTGCCGTAAAACATCTTTGGGGCAGAGACGTCGGCATAGTCTGGATTTACGCCTTGGGTAGAGCCACTGAAAGTCTTGTCGCTGAACACGACCGTCTTTCTGCCTCCGAAGAGCAAGGGAGTGATGACATCCAGTTCTGGTATCTGTTGGCGAAGGCGTTGCAGGTCGTTTGTTTCCATCTGCCATGAGCGCCCCTTGTTGAATCCCTTGTAAGGCTTCGTCGTCTTTTGGGCAAAGACTATTGCTGTGTTGGTGGCAAAACCTGCGAAATTGTTTTGCAGCAGTTCCTTTAGTCCCTGTCCACCTCCCATCAGGGCGATGAGCATGAACACGCCCCAGAACACACCAAAGCCTGTGAGCAGACTGCGGCTCTTGTTTCTCGTGATGGTGTCGAGTATCTCTTTATATGTATCTAAGTCGAATCTCATTTTTATATCAAGAATGAATTTAACATTCAACACTTAACATTTAACATTGAAAAATTATTCCGCTCTCAGCGCCTCTATCGGTCGGATTCTTGCCGCCTTGATGGCTGGGATGAGACCTGCGATGGTGCCTGCGATGACGATGGTGACGGTGGCTCCGATGCAGGTGCCGATGCCTACTGTAGGATTCACGAACATGGTGGCTTTGAAGAGACCAGAATCTACGGTGGTGTGTCCGATAGTGGCATCCATGATTTCATTGGCGATGACACCACATACCATGCCGATGTACCCAAAGAACGAGGTCATGATGATACTCTCGGTGATGATAAGCTTCAATATCGACCATGGCTTGGCACCTATCGCCTTGCGAACGCCAAACTCTCTGGTACGTTCCTTTACGGTGATGAGCATGATGTTGCTTACGCCTACGATGCCGCTCAAGAGGGTGAAGAGACCTACTATCCATAGGGCTGTCTGGATGATGGCGATACCTTGGTTCATCTGAATGTTGTCCATGTATCGGTTCCAGATCCAAATGCTTCGCTCGTCATCGGGAGCAGCCTGGTGATTGGTATTGATGCTGGCGCGATATTTTTTCTCGAAGGCTCTGTTTTGTTCCTCTGTCTTCAGATTCTTGAGAGTAAACTCGATGTCACCAGCGCTATTTCCCTTTACAAAAATGGTCTTGGCAGTATTATAAGGAGTGAAGGCGGCGTTGTTTTCTCTGGATTCATCATCCTTGTAGATACCCACAACCTTGAATGACAGGTCGTCTAGCTTTACATTCTTGCCAACCAGCGAACGATAGTCTTTCACTAGTTCCTTGGCTTGGTTTCTGCTTAACACCAAAACTTTGCGTCGCTCCTTTTGGTCAATGTTATTGATGAATCGACCTGCGATGATTTCCGTCTTGTCGATTTTTGTATGGGTAGGAAAAACACCTGTCAATCTTTGGCTGGCGATATAGTTGTCGCCGTATGTAATGTCTGCATTGTATAGCTCTAGGTGTCCTCCCACATCTCCAATAAGGTGACCGAAGGTGGTGTTGGAGATGAGCAAGTCCTTGTCGTTGAGGTCGATGTCGCGTCCTTCCTTCAAACCGTTATAGGCTTTGGAAGTTCTTCCACCAAACACCATCATTGAGTTGGCGAGGAATCGATTGCTCTGCTGCAACTGGGCATTGATCAGTCCGTTGCCTGCGCCCAGAAGGAATATCAGCATAAAGATTCCCCAAGCTACGGCAAAGCCTGTCAACGAAGTGCGCAATTTGTTGCGTTTCGATGTGCTCCAGATTTCTTTGATTAATTCTCTCATAAGCCTTATTTCACGTAGTCCTTGCTTACCAAGTGGTGGTCGTAATTATTTTCTATACTTCCGATGAGTCCATCCTTGATGTGTATTACCTTGTCGGTTTCATTGGCCACACCGCTTTCATGAGTCACCACCACAATGGTCATGCCTTCTTTCTGGTGCAGTTCCTTCAGCAGGTCCATCACCTCGACACTTGTCTTGGAATCGAGTGCACCGGTAGGTTCATCGGCAAGGATAATCTGTGGTTTGGTAATGAGGGCACGGGCTATGGCCACACGCTGCTTCTGTCCACCCGACATCTCGTTAGGGTAGTGGTTCGCCCATTGCGCCAAGCCTAACTTGTCGAGATACTGCATAGCCAACTCATGGCGCTTACGGCGACCCACTCCCTGGTAAAATAATGGCAATTCTACGTTTTCTACTGCTGTCTTGAACGAGATGAGATTGAACGACTGAAAGATGAATCCTATCATTTTGTTGCGATATTCAGCAGCCCGAGTCTCACTCAAGTCTTTGATAATCACATCATTCAGACGGTACTCACCCGAATCGTAATTATCGAGTATACCCAATATGTTGAGCAGGGTAGACTTTCCTGAACCCGATGCACCCATGATACTCACAAACTCGCCACGCTCTATGTCGAGACTGATACCTTTCAGCACATGCAGGGGCTGTGCACCCTGATAGGTCTTATTGACGTCTTTTAAGTGAATCATTGTCTTGAATGGTTTAATATTTATTTGAGTACTTTGAGTTGAGTAGTATCAATGTCGGTAGATCCCTTGTCATTGATACTTATTTGCTTCGTTGTACCCGTTATATCCATATCGGTAGATCCAAACGAATTAACTTTGATGTGGTCACAATCGGCTTTAAGATATGAGTCGAAACTGCCATAATTGGAAACCTCGAAGTCTCTTCCCTTAAGACCAAAACTGCCGTCAAATGAACCATAATTATTGATAAAGGCAGTACCTGTTATATGCATCATTTTATCAACATCGAAAGAGCCATTATTGTTGATATGTACAGAACCTGCTATATTTATGTCGTTATTGATATCCAGTGAACCATAATTGTTGATTCGAAGAGAATCTGTAATCTGCATAGGATTATCAATATCTAAAGAACCATTATTGTCAATAGATACATAGCCAGCCCTCACTGTTCCCTTGTCGTAATCGAACGAACCTTGGTTGGAAATCGCCAAAGACTTACTCTGATTGATGTCGCCATAGAAATCTAAAGCTCCATTATTGCTGATTTGGTCGATAGAGGGAGCACTGATATAAACTTTAAGACTATAAGAGGAAGTATTGTAGAAATGGGCATATCTGTTCATGATATTCAGTACTCCATCGGTAACCTCAAGTTTGGCCTGTGCTATACATTGCTCGGTGCCTTCCACTGAAACACTATAGGCAGCCGACTGCGTATAGTAAACATCAATACCTATCGCATTGCTGATGGCATGAAAGTCTTTTAAGGCGAACGACTGCTTAATGACTTTCTCGTTATCCAGATTTTTTACTTGTTGTGGAACATTCTGCTTGCTCATAAAATTGACACAACTGGTAAAACTCAGTGTAGCAAACAGTGCTGTTATTATCATTTTTGTTTTCATTTTCTTCATGTATTTATGGGGGTTAAAAACTTCTATTGCGGCATTACATCTATCTCATCGAGTTTACTCTGCAAGGCTTCCTTCACCTCATCGAGTGAAATATCGAGCAATACCATCTGGCGGGCCAACTCGGGCAGGCGGTCTTTCATAAACTCCTGCTTGCGAGTCTTCTTGATCTGTCGCTTGGCTCCTGATGATACGAAATAGCCCAGCCCTCGTTTGTTGTAGATGATGCCTTCTGAAGCCAACTGGTCGTACGATTTGACTGTGGTATTGGTGTTTACCTCGAGCAAGACTGCATATTCACGCACACTTGGCACACGCTCGTCTTCTCGATATTTACCTGCCAGAATCTCGTCGCACAATCGTTCGGCTATCTGTATGTATATCGCCTTGTCGTTGCTGAAATCCATAGTTTGTTTTTTATTGTTTTACAATATGTTAAACCACTTGTTGTTGATAATCTGCATATGAGTGAAAAGCTTGTAGGCTGCCCAGTAATTGAATGCCGACAAAAGCAGAAGAACCATCACCATAAGCCATCCGAAAGTGTTAGGTTCCATGGATTGGACGAGATGACGCAGTACATCTTCATCCACGAAGGAAGATATCAATGCCATCAGAAACATAAGAATGAAACTGGAGCAAATGGTCAGCAAGGTGGCAGACTTGCGGAAAATAGTACCTCCCAAAGTAAAGAAGGAATGGGTAAAGATCGTCAACGATAACAAAAGCATACCCACAGGGAAAGTCTGTCCCAACACGCTGGTGCCATTGCGTACTATAAAGTGAGAACTGTCGAAATTATCTTTCAAGAACAACTCTTCAAAAACCGTGCCTACGAGAGAGCCCTGCATGCCTGGAGTAAGAAAGAGGCTGAACACCAACTGAATGATGTCGGCTATCATCCACGAAGCGACAATCATCAAGGATGTTCCTAAAACGGTGTACAGCAAACGGGAAGTAAACTTCTCCATATTGGTGGCTGGCAGCATCAAGAACAAAGAGCGGGAAGCCTTGGTCTTCATATTAATGAAAATTCTTGACCCACAGAAAAAGAAAATAATGAAACTGATAAACATGAACAAACCAGAAACACTTCCCAAGTATAAGTCCTTCACATCATTATATGTAACATAACCATTGCTTCGCATATTAAACTGATACCAAATACAGATAAAGGAAAATACAAAAGCCAATCCCAGGGTGTTGCGCACATATTTCTTCCAGTTGGATAATGCGTCCCAACGCAAAACCATTGCCAAACGATGAAAATCTAAAACCTTATTCATAATATTGTCTTTTTTTGAACTTTTGCAAGTTCAGAAGTTATAGTAATTTGAAAATGAAAATAGAAACCTCACTCTTTATTTACAACTTGCCGTTGATGGCTGCATTGAAGAGAAGCTCGAGGTTCATCTGAGTCTCCCGGCTGCCAGCCTTTCGCTTGGCTATCACGGCATTGCCCTGAAGTGTAGGCTCTGCATAGAGTACCGTATCGTCCATTTCGGCAGGTGTGCGGTACTCGAAGGAATAGTCCTCACAAATATCTGCCACCGAGGCATCGAGCAAGAGATTATTCTGATTGAGAATAATAATGTGGTCGAGCAGCGACTCGATGTCATGAACCTGATGAGTAGAGATAATCAACATTCGCTCATCGGTCATATTGTTGGCTATCACCTTGCGGAACTGACTCTTCGATGGGATGTCAAGGCCATTGGTGGGCTCGTCCATGAAAAGGTATTTTGTACCTGTGGCAAGGGCAAAACTCATATAAGCCTTTTTCTTTTGTCCCATCGAGAGTTCGTTCAAATTAAGAGAGAGAGGTAATTCGAAATCCTGCAAACATCTTTCCAACACTTCCTGACTGAAGTTGGGATAGAAGGGACGGTTCATCTTCACATAGACATCGAGAGAAACATTGGGGAGAAAAAACTCCTCAGTCACTATAAAGATGTCACGAAGTACATCTGGGCGACGATCACAAGAAGATATTCCGTCGATAAGAATAGCGCCCTGCTGTTGACGCAGCAAACCACTGATCAGGTAAAGCAGAGTGCTCTTGCCTGTACCATTCTTACCTAAAAGTCCATAGATATTATTCTCCTTAAGAGTCATATTGAAATCGCTGAACACGTTTCTCTTGACTCCTTGATAATGGAAACTCAAATTGTTTACTTGTATCATAATCAAACTGTTTTAGTGTACTACTTTAATATTACACTGCAAAAGTATAACAAAAAGCAATAGCTTCCAAATTTTCGAGCAATTATTTTTTGCTTTTAACACAACGTTAACTTTTCCACCTTATTATATAGAGATAATAATATAAACATTCTCAAGTTCTAAACACTACGAAAGTTTAAATATCTATCCCACACTGAGATGCAAAACAATAAGACACCTGTTGCCATCATGGTATCCATTTTTTTAAAAAAAGAATCATGCAAAAACCCTTCACCCTTCATCTATCCCTTGGAATCCCCTGTGTTTATCGGGGTTTCAGGGGTTGAATGGCACAAATCCACCCTTCATCACCCTTAATCTCCCTTCATTCTCATTGGGTAAGCGGCTCCGCGTTTATACCTTGCATCGTTCGTTCCGGAGCTGTTATAATGGGAGAGAAATAAGCTTCTCTTAGAGTTGAGGAAGTCTTGTTTGAAAGTGATTTAAGTTTCTATGCAAGCATCATAGAAGCCTTAACTGGGTCATAATAGATGGCTCGGACCGGTCATAATAGATGGCTCGGACTGGTCACAATAAATGGCTCGGACCGGTCATGGGACGTGTGACAATCAACGGAACTATCGCACAGTTCAGTTGCAAGCAGAGCGTGACCATGGCTATCTGGGATGCCGATAGAGCGCGTGAGCAAGATTCTTGGTCACACGAATGAATGCTTTCCATTCCGTCCAACTTTGAGAAATTGTGGATGAGTGAAGGGGAGTTTATTGACAGCCATTGCAGCCACTGGGCGAACCACCGCAGTGTTTTCAATGGTATTAGATTTATTCTTCCCAAAACATTGTGTCCATAAAGACACAGCAAGGTATGTTTTGAGTAAC
>ENA-UAGU01000276-UAGU01000276.1-human-gut-metagenome-genome-assembly--contig:-NODE-276-length-15667-cov-4.635152_pt1 | contig 15667 bp, 10 predicted proteins | sample MGYA00243411_ERZ654344 | MGnify/ENA primary metagenome ERZ654344 (study PRJEB26926, sample SAMN06165215) | human gut metagenome | biome: ENVO:00009003; feature: ENVO:2100002; material: ENVO:00002003... | reverse complement strand
ACAAAGGTAGGAAGGAAAAGAGGGGAAAAAAACACGCACGAGGCCGAATGCTTACGAGGAAGCCACATACTCATCAAACTGAAAACATATATTCTATGGGAAGATGATAACCTACCCAGCAATCCATACCATAAAAAGACCGCCGCTTCTTCCATCAGAAACAGAAAGAAACGGCGGGTACTCTTAAAAAACAAAAAATCAATCTCTGTATCCTGGATTCTGATAAGCGTCTTTTTCCTCCTCTGTCATTTCCATGCCATCCAACTGTCCTTGTGGGATAGGACGGAGATAATGGAACGCTTCGATGGTACGGCTGTAAGTCTGCGGATTGTGATCACCCTTGCCTCCACAAATCACGTAACTGTCAGCATATTCGTTCCATTTCTGAGTACGAACCAAGTCGAACCAACGATAACCTTCGCCATAGAACTCGCGGCTGCGTTCATCCAGGATATAGTTGATGTCAATGGTTGCCGGAGTAGCGGCTGTCATTTCAGCACTGAAATCACGATCCACTTCCTTGTACTCGGCATTGCTGTAAGTCCAGCGACCGGCACGGGCACGAAGCACGTTCACCAGGTCACGGGCAGACTTGCCGGCTTGTGTGGCAGCTCCTTCTACGGCAGCTTCGGCAGCAACCAGATAAAGTTCGGAGAACTTGGCGATGTTATACGGACGGGTACTTCCCGCATTGGGCTGTCCTGCTCCGGAGCCGTTGTCTGTACGATACGGGCCGAGTTTCCAAAGACCGGGATATACATAGCGACCTACCGCATCCAGTCCCAATACCCAGTCGGCACGACCGGGCAACGTACCTGCTCCCAGATTGCTTTTAGAACCTTCTCCTGCATAGTCTATCTTATCCATATCCTGGAATACGAAAGAGAATATAGGTTCACGTTCTTTCACTTTCATTCCGTTGGCATTGGTCACCGATTCCCAGTTCTGTCCGGCTGTAGACCAGTTGCCGCGATAAACAGTAGTGAAAGTACCGTCGTAACGGGAGTCGTTCACCTTGTCGGCAAACGTCTTGGTAAACACACCCAACGGAGGAGCCATACGGGTCCAAGGGCGGCCATAACACTGCTCGGCAATACGGTTGATGACAGCCTGATTATCAGCCGAACGCGCGTCGGTATAGTTCCAATTCATCATCCATCCGGCAAAGTTATCGGGAGCACCACCGCCACCGTAGCTCAGGCTGCCACCATTATAATACTCGTCTTCCTGCGTATGGTCTGCATAGAGCAGGATTTCCATGTTACGATCATTGGGTCCGGCATTCACCATCCAGAAACTTTCCTGCAAGCCGAAAGGACCAGGGTTCTCGATAGCGGTAACCGCCACATCGTATGCCTGCTGGAAGTACCATGCCGCATCGTGTCCGTTGGGGTCCGTACGCTGGCACTCGGGATAAGTAGGAATGTTATTCGGATTCTTCAGCCACCAGGCATAAGTCAGGTAAGCCTTTGCCAAGTACAGGCGAGCAACGGTTTTGGTCACTCCACCCGTCACACGGGGATTGGCAGGCAAGTTCTCGATAGCGGTCAGCAAGTCGGGGAAGATGGCCTTGGTATACACTTCGGGCACGGTATTGCGCACGGATGTACGTGAAGGAGTGATATTGAACTTCAGTTCGCCGGACCCCAGGTCCAAAGGCACTCCGCCGAAGGTCTGCACCAACAGGAAATAATCGAACGCACGGAAGAAGCGGGCTTCGGAAACCAATGATTCATTGACTCCTACTTCGGCACCGTTCTCTATCACTCCGTTAGCGGTGTTGATGTTCGAGAAAGCGGTTCCCCACAAGGCGTCGGAACGGCAAGTCGTGGCAGTCAGGTTGCCTACTCCGGACAGGTCGGCATCCTTGAAGTTACCATCGGCACTCCATCCCCAGGTTGCCTCGTCGGTTCCCGTCAGACAGGAATTATAATAATAAGCTTGTCCGTAAATATAGCGCAAGTGTGCATACATAGAGGTCACACCGCCTTCCACTCCCTTTTCTGTCTTAAAGAAAGTAGGATCATAACTGCTGCGCGGCTGCTCGTCCAGAATGTCTGAACAGGATGCTGTCAGGAACAAAGCCAGTGCGGCTGTTCCCAAAACTCTTATTTTTGAAAATATAGGTTTCATAGTCATGCTTTCATTTAGAATGTTAAGTTAATACCGAATAAATAGTTACGGGTGGACGGTGAGTTAGTACCTACTGTCAGGAATCGTTTCTGAATACCTTCTGTCACAGCTACATTCTCGTTACCGTAAGAGTTGGTTTCGGGATCCAGTCCGGTTTCTTTATGGAAAGGAGAACAGATAATGAACGGATTCTGCACGGACAGGTAAGCACGCAGGCTCTGTATGCCCATGCGGGTCAGCCAAGCCTGCTTCTCGAAGTTGTAGCCCAGCGTAATGTTGCGTACTTTCCAGTAAGAAGAGTCAAAATAGCCCAATGTGCTTCCGTATTTCGGATTGTCACCACTCTGGATACCACCCGGTTTCGGGTACTTGGCCCCCTTGTTCTCCGGTGTCCAGTAGTCTACATCTACTTGTCCGCGACGACCGGTCAGCATATTCAGGTAACCGTTGCTGTGGTGCAGTGTACTGATCAGCTTGCCTCCGCAACGGAAGGCGGTGATAACGTTCAAGTCAAAGCCTTTATAGGCCACGCGAGTGCTGAAACCTCCTTGGAATTTAGGTTCCAAGCTGATAATCTGACGGTCTTCGGGACCAATGGCGCGGGTCGGCTTGCCGCTGGCATCACGATCACCGGTATATTTCACTTTGATCATACCTTCATTGCCACCCGGCTCCAGAATGTCCAAGTATTGGAAATCGGGATCATCACTGTTCCATAAGCCTACTTTTTCATAGTCGTAGATACAGTCGATGGGATGTCCTACAAACCAGTTGTTCGCTTTATCATCTTTGGAACCCGAAGCCAGTTCGGTAAGTTTGTTACGGTTGGCAGACAGGTTGAGGCTTGCCTCCCATGTCCATCCGTTATGGTTGTCCAGAATCGTTCCGTTCAAGGTAAATTCAAAACCTTTATTTTCCGTCTTTCCCACATTAGCCATATAGCTGCTTACTCCCGAAGTGGAAGGAAGGCTTACGCTTTGCAGCAAGTCGGTGGTTTTCTGAATGTAATACTCAAATGTACCGGACAGGCGTCCTCTTAGCAAGGTGAAGTCCAGACCGAAGTTCCATGTAGAAGAGTATTCCCAACCCAATTCGGCATTAGGCAGTTCGGATACATAGTAACCGGTGACATAGCCAGTAGGACCGAAGTTATAAGGACGGGTTGCCAAGCGTCCCCAGGTCTTATAAGGATCAACAGCCTGGTTGGAGGTCTGTCCGTAACCTACACGCAGTTTCAGGATATCTATCCAGTCCACCTCGTCCATAAACTCTTCCTGACGAATGTTCCATCCTGCCGATACGGCGGGATAAGTGTGCCATTGGTGTCCCTTTGCCAAACGTGAAGAAGCGTCGGCACGTACAGTCGCCATCAACATATAGCGATTGTCGTAAGTGTACATCACACGACCCATCCAAGACATCAGACCGCTCTTCTGATAGTTCCAGTTGTCGGGGTTCACCGTAATGGTGCCTTCCGCACGCCCGATGTTATAGAACTGGAAATATTCGGCAGGAATATCCCGTCCGGCAACGTCCGAACGTGTATAGACAGTCTGTTCGGCAGAGTACATACCGACAACATTCAGCTGGTGCTTTCCAAAAGTACGGTCGTAAGTCAGCAGGTTCTCCACAGTCCAATTAGTCGTTTCCGAGTGGTTCAGCGAAGCGGTGGACGGAGTGTCTGCCGTAGTGCTGTTGATGCCTTCGCCAGTGAACGATCCACCTTTAGTAGAACGATAGTTCAAACCCAGGTTGACACGGTATTTCAAACCTTCCATCCACGGGCATTTCACTTCGGCAAACAGGTTATTGTACGTACCGAAGCCTTCGGTCTTGCTCAGCCAACTGTCTTCCAATTCTTCCACAACGCCTCTGGTCAGTACAAATGACTCATCCTGACTGTTGTATTTCACGGTACGTTTCAATGTGCCGTCCGCATTATAGGGGTCGGCGATAGGAGACATGGAAAGTACACCATACAGTCCGATATTGGAACCTTTGGTGACGTTATAGTTGGTATTGTTCACCAGTCCGAAGCGGAAATATTTTCCCACACCCTGATCGAAAGAACCACGCAGAGAGTAACGGGTATAGTTCTGAGTAGGAATGACACCTTGATCCTTATAGTAAGCCGCGCCAAAGCTATAGCCTCCACCGTTGGTACCACCGGACACGCTGACATCGTGGCTGTTTACATAACCGTCTCGTAACATCAAGTCCTGCCAGTCAGTATCCACATCGTCCGACTCGTCCACCGAATTCTCGAACTTGCCTGCTAGTTTACGCATTTCGGCAAACTTGCTACCGTTCATCATGGGATATTTGGAAAATACCTTCTTCATACCTGCATACCCATTGTAAGTAAACCGGGCGGGACTACCCTGTGCCCCTTTGTGTGTAGTGATCAGGATAACACCATTGGCACCACGCGAACCGTAGATAGCAGTAGAGGATGCATCCTTCAAAATATCCATGCTCTTGATGTCACCGGGGTTGATATCGGACAAATTACCCATAAAGGGGATTCCGTCCAATACCACCAACGGGTCGTTACTGGCGTTCAACGAACGGGTACCACGGATACGGATCTGCATGGAAGCACCCGGTGCGGAAGAAGTCTGCGACATATCCACACCTGCCACGCGGTTCTGCAAAGCGTATGTAATATTGGTGGCAGGCATCTCACGCAGCTTCTCTCCGCCTACCGATGCAATAGATCCGGTCACATCACTCTTGCGGGCGCTACCGTAACCAATCACCACCACTTCTTCCAAAGCTTTGGAATCTTCCTTCAATGTAATCTTTAAAGAACTTTTTCCCGCTACCGGGATTTCCTCGTTCTTGTAACCGACAAAACTCACCACCAACACGGCGTTTTTCGATACATTCAATGCAAAGTTACCATCAAAATCGGTAATCGTACCGTTGGTAGTGCCTTTTTCCAAGACACTGGCTCCGATGATGGCTTCACCACTTGTGTCCTTTACTACACCTTTTACCATCACGCTCTGTGCAAATGCCCACAAAGGAATGAGACAGAATAGAAGCATCAGCCCCACCGGCCTAAAATTCATAGCATTTTTCATTAATACATTAATTTAAGTTATACAAAAAATCAAACAGTCATTTATTTTAAGGTAGCATACATGCCTATCGTTGTTCCAGTAAAGCCTCCGGCAGTGGCCGTTGACAGATACCCAGCGTCCACATTCCTGCACAACACGTACCACACACCTTCCTGGCGAGCATAGTAGAAATCATAATGTGTTCCGCGCGAAACCACCTTCAGGTCGGTAAGCACTCCTCCGTCGTCCAAGCGAACGGAAGCCAGCACCTTACTTTCCCCATCGCCTATCTGCCTGAGGGAAATACATTCACCTTGATCATCCCTGCCTACAGCTAGGAAATATTGATGCTTTTCGTCCTTGAACAACAATATGCCCGCTTGCTCCGCCTTGCTCTGCGGACAGAACAACATACGTGTGCTGCATTCGAACTTATGATGCTGCAACCGGCGGCATATAAAAGCCGGCACCTTCTTTTCGGAAGCACTGACTGAATCACATTTCAAAGTGAGATAACCCGGAGTCTGGGAAAGCGAGTAAAGTCCGGTAGCAGGAGCACGCAAAGTCATCCATTCCATACCCAATGTTTGTCCGTCGAAACCGTCATTCATTTCAAAGTTTCCGAAGGTGGCAGATTCGTCACGCTTCACTCCTTCGCGGCGAACAATGACTGGCACCAGATCATCCCCCTGCGTCATATAGGGGAAACCATCCTCACTCCACTTAACGGGCATCATAAAAGTCTCACGTCCTAAATTCTCGAACGTGTTGTTTATGGGACGGCAAGCCAGAAAGACTGCCCACCAATCCCCTTCCCGGGTTTGAACCAAGTCGGCATGTCCAGCGCACGTCACCGGATTAGGACGCTCCGCATCCAACTGACGCTGGGTCAGAATAGGGTTGTTCTTCCACGGTGTGAATTTGCCCGTCGGAGAATCACCACGGAAAATCACTTCCGAATGCCATCCGGCTGTTCCACCCTCGGCAGACATCAAGAAGTAGTTCCCGTTTATTTTATAAAGGTGCGGACCTTCAATCCAGATGGGCTTGTCCTCCGGACGAGCTCCCTTGTTCACCAGAATCTTGCGCGGCCCCACCGTCTTGTCCGCATTCACATCAAATTCCTGCACACGGATGGTACGATGTCCGCTGTATTCAGGCTTGTTGTCCGGCGCGTCATCATTATTGACAAGGTAGGCCTTCCCATCTTCATCGAAAAAGAAAGAGGGATCAATGCCTGTCACTTCGGGCAACATAATAGGATCAGACCATTCGCCAAAAGGATCTTGTGTCTTCACAAAGAAGTTTCCAACCCCTACATTGGTAGTAACCATATAATAAGTCTTGTTATGCGGGTTGTAGGATATGGCCGGGGCAAAAATCCCTCCACTTACGTGTTGCCCCTCCATGTTGACTAATTGAGAAGGACGATTCAAGATATGCCCCACCTGCTTCCAGTTCACCAAGTCCTTGCTGTGGAAAAGAGGCACACCCGGATAATAAGTAAAGGTGGAAACAGCCAGAAAATAATCACCTTCACCATTGGTGCAAATGCTGGGATCGGAATACCATCCCGGCAGAATGGGATTATAAAAATAATCATCTCCCGGAAGCGGATTGGAAATATAGACATCATCCTCACCTTTATAATTAAAGTAATCGAAAAGAGCGACAGACTTTCCTACAACTGGCAAATCATTTCCTTTCTTGATCGAACTACATGAGGTAAAAGAGGAGCCCAGCACCCCTAAAGCGATCAGCACGCCCGACCATCTTTTCAGCTTTTGTTTTTGTTTCATTGTCTTTCTAGTATTATAATTGACCAATTCCTTTACGGATTTCAGACGCAAATATAGAAAGTGTCGCCGAATATAAATTCTCTGCATGATACACGCATCTTTCGTAGAGTTACATCTTGCTTCAAACGTGTTACATGAATCTTTACTTGCGTTACAATACACACATAACACATTATATTACAACAAATTACATTCACACCACCAGACATTATATTTGAAGAGCACAGATATAAACAGACCGTTTGCAAGTTCCGGACAATGAACATAATTTCTGCAAACGGTCTGTTTGGACAATGCCCGGCAAAGCAACCGGTCCAATCTGTCCGAATGATGTATCACTGATTTATTTTCAGACAGATTCTATGGTCTTTATTTTCCCTTCCGCATCATACTCCAATTCGCATACCTTTAGGCTACGCAACCAAGTGGTTCCCCCCGAAGGGACACAATCGTGATGAAACAGATACCATTTTCCTTTGTATTCTACAATGGCATGATGAGTAGTCCAACCTACCACAGGCTGCAAAATAACCCCTTGATAAGTGAACGGACCATACGGATTATCTCCTGTGGCATAGCAAAGCAGATGAGTGTCTCCCGTAGAATAAGAAAAATAATATTTCCCGTTGTACTTGTGCATCCATGAAGCCTCGAAAAAGCGACGCGCATTGTCACCGGCACTCAACGGATGTCCGTGTTCATCCAGAATAACCAAAGGCCGCGGCTCTTCGGCAAACTGAAGCATATCGTCCGAAAGTTTTACCACACGTGAAGGCAAAGCCGGTTCACCATCAGCCGGAAAAGCCGCCCACTCCAATGCCTTGTTGTTGCGATAACGCTGAAGCTGTCCACCCCATAAACCGCCGAAATACATATAATAGTTCCCATTACCATCATCAAATACCGCCGGATCTATACTGTAGCTTCCACGCATGGGATCGGGCTGGGGAATGAACGGCCCTTCGGGGCAATCGCTCACCGCCACGCCGATACGGAAGATGTCGTTCCGGTCTTTCAATGGAAAATACATATAATAGTTCCCGTTTTTACAGGCCACATCACAATCCCACAACTGACGCCCGGCCCAAGGGACATCCGAAACTTTCAGTACGACTCCGTGATCAGTCACTGTTCCGTTCATCACATCTTCTGTAGAAAAGACATGATAGTCACACATGTCAAAATGATCACCATTGTCATTCTCCTCCACTCCGCTCTCGCGATCATGAGAAGGATAAATGTAAAGCTTTCCGTCAAAAACATGTACAGCAGGATCTGCCATATAGTCTCCGGGCACCAAGTATCTGAATTTCTTTTCCATATCGTTACGTTATTAAATGTTATGTTTTCCTATCAGTTCTTCCACAAAAGGTTTCGGCTGGCAATCACGGTCGAACAATAAAGGGTAATCCACACGTCCGGGCACAGGGAAATTATTCTTCCATGAGTCACCGTCCGTCACCCCCCACACTGTCACACGGGTAATGATATCCGAATGTTTCAGGAAAAGACCGAAAAATTCCTTCATCCGGTTATTCCATGCCACAGACACAGAGTCGGGCAAACCGTCGGGATAGGGATTCAAGGATTGTTTATAAGACACCGTATCCGAAATATTGGCTCCCATCCGTGCCGTGGGCAATGCACTCATATCCCATTCGGTTACCATCACCTTTACTCCGGTAGCTGCAAATGCCAGTATACTGGCTTCAAATTCGGACACTGACGGATAATCCATTCCCATGTGTCCCTGCATACCTACCGCGTCGATGCGCAGTCCACGGTCTTTCAGCATCTTTACCAATTCGACTACTTTGTCACGCTTAGCCTTCCCGTCCATGCCATAATCATTATAGTAAAGTTCGGCTTCCGGATCCGCTTCATGAGCATACTGAAAAATAAGCGGGATGTACTCTTCGCCTAATATCTCGTAAAAAGGAGATTTACGCCAGGAGCCGTCCGATTCAATGGCTTCATTCAATACATCCCAGCCCTTTATACGCCCTTTATAGTGCGTCACAATAGTCTGGATATGTTTTTTTATACGCTCCTTCAAGATGTCGGCACTTACTGTTTTTCCTTGTTCGTCCACACAGAACCAAGGTGCCAGCTGTGAATGCCAGATAAGGCAATGCCCGATAACAGCCATATCGTTCTCCTCGCCAAAACGAACCAACCGGTCCGCTTCCGTAAAATCAAAACGGTCTTCCTCCGGATGAATCACTTCGCATTTCATGCAATTCTCGGCCACAATGGAATTAAAATGACGTTTTACCACTTTCGAGGCGTAAGTATCCTGACCTGCTGCCTGACGTACATTCAACGCTACCCCCATCAGAAACTTGCCCGAAGCTGCTTCCTTCAGCGAAGGACCCGGCTCGACCTTCCGGTCATTGCCGCAAGCGGCCATTAATCCGGCAATGGCAGCCAATAATGTCACATATCTTATTTTCATTGTATAATTTTTAATTATTATATTTTTGCATAAACATTCAACATCAAAGTGTGGAATAAGACCGAGTATCCATTAGTCAAAAAGACCGTAGAATATGTTCTGCCCCCACACTTTTACATCAGAAACCGGATAGTTCAATGGGCTTTTGAGACCCCGCATTCGCAATGATGGCTCACGATGTACAGATGTTGTTTTAATAAATCATTCAGACTATGACTTACGTTGGTATTGATGTCAGCAAGGTGACTTTCGTTGTTGCCTATTCGTCTGTAAAGACAAACAAGACGAGAACATTCAAGAATACCGTAAATGGCGTTCACGAGTTCGTCCAAACTATTTCAGCATCCGAACATAATTGCGTGCTGGAAGCTACGGGCAATTACAGCGCGTTACTCGTTTACCTGCTTTCAGAGGCAGGCATTACCATCAGCCTTGAAAATCCGTTGAAGATAAAGAACTTCGCCCGTGTCATGCTCACCGTTACCAAAACGGATGAGATTGATGCACGCCTGATAGCACTTTACGGAGAGAAGATGCAACCTGCGCCATACAAACTTCGCAGTGATGCAATCCTTGTCCTCAAGCAGAAACGGACGGTGCTGCGCCAACTCAAGAAGCAACTTGTAGCCACACGCAACCTCAAAGGCTCGATGGAGGTCCTTCCATTCTTTGACCCCAAATGCAAGAAAACCATCGAAAAGACGATTACATTTCTTGAAAAGCAAATCAAAGAGATGGAAGAGGAACTCGCTTCATTGGCACAAGGTGAATACAAGAAACAGATGGACCTGCTCACCTCCATCAAAGGCATCGGTGTCACGCTGGCAGCTGCGCTTATTGTAGCCACCGGCAGATTCTCTTACTTTGATAATGCCAAGCAACTGACCCGCTACTTGGGCTTGTCACCTACTTACCAACAATCCGGTACGTCAGTCAATGTCAAAGGCCACATCAACCGAAACGGGGATTCAAGCCTCAGAAGCCAACTTTATGTAGCCGCATTCTCATCGCTCAGGTGCAATACCGAGTGTAAGGCATGTTTCGACCGTCTCAGATCTAACGGCAAGCCCGGCAAGGTGGTGGTTTGCGGTCGCCAACAAACTTGTGAGGCAAGCCTTCGCTGTCGTCACGCAAGGGAAACCCTATGTCGATGGATTCAAATCCGAAAAGCCATAACAGCTCCTGCGGAGGGAACGCCATGCGGCAAGGGACTGAGCACACAGCCCCGACGAGCTTTTCATGCACGATAACTTGCATGATTATGCTAATTATCGTTAACCGTATTCAGTTTTTATATTATAGTTCATATTACAAAGTTTTTAAGGTAAATAACTTGTTCTTTTTCATTAATAACCGGCCTTACTGCGACGGTCAGCAAGTTCCGCCTGCATCTGTTCGTTGTATTTTTTTGTAATAGGATAGAAGCATAAGGCAGCTACTCCCATTCCAAATATCATAGCCGGAATCAGACTGGAGGAAAGTACAATCCCCCTTATAGCCGTACCGCTTTGCTCTGCCCCGATACCGGACACATACCCAAATCCTGAAAGCAGAAACCCTAGGATGGCCCCACCGATACCCAGCCCGGCCTTCAAGGCAAAAACTACACCAGCAAACACAAAACCTGTGGCGCGACGGTAATTTTTATATTCTGAATAGTCGGCTACATCGGCAATCATCGCCCACAACAAAGGTACAGTCGGCGCGTATGCCAGACTCTTCAGGAAATTCAATACAAACATCGTTTCCACATCCGCTTTTCCCGGAAAATAGAACAAAGCTGTAAAAATGGCAGTAAGTGAGAGGCAAACAATAAAAACGCGTTTCTTACCATAACGGTTTGCCAAAAAGCCGGACAAGAAAATCACCCCAAAGAACTGGACAAGTGCTCCCAACATATTAAATACTCCAAATCCTACCTCGTATGCCTTATCGGAAGAATTGACTACCAGCCCGAAAGCATTCAACACAGCATACCCCGCGCTGCCATCTGTTTCCATTGCCACTAATCCCAGACGGTCAAGAAAGGCATACAATGCTCCGGCATCCACATAATTCTCAAAATAATAGTTCATGGCACTACCCCACATGGCAAGCGTAATAAAAATGAAAAGCGTAAGTATGAACATAGCCCGCCAAGGAGCACTTCCAAATACATCCTTTATATCCTGAAGCGTATCTGTCTTTTGACTGGCAGGCGGCTCTATGCGCTCACGAGTTGAAAAGAAAGTAATGACCAGAAAAACGAACCCGATACAAGCGAACAAAGAGATAGTACATAACCAGCCATGCGCTTTGTCTCCACCATCCGAAAACTTGCTTACCAAAGGGAGCGTAAGTCCCTGCACCACAAACTGGGCAATGGTAGCCGCCACAAAACGAATGGAAGTGATACTGGTACGTTCCTTTATATCACCGGACATCACTCCGCCCAAAGAAGCATACGGCGTATTGTTAAAAGAATAAAGGCTCATCAGCAAGGTATAAGACAACGTAGCATACAATGCTACCAGCCCTTTATCTTCAATGCCCGGATTATAGAAAGCCAACACATAGAAAACCATGAAAGGCAACGCAGTCCAAAGCACCCACGGACGATATTTCCCGAAACGTGTCTTGGTGCGGTCACTCAATAATCCCACTGTAGGATCGACAAAGGCATCCGTGATACGCGCCACCAACATCACCGTACCGGCAATGGCACCTTCCAGACCGAATATGTCCGTATAAAACTTTGTCTGATAAATCATCATCATCTGGAAGACCAGATTAGCCGAGCAATCCCCCAGGCTGTAACCGATTTTCTCGGCCATCGAAACTTTTTGACTTTGTGTATTCATGGTTATTACATTAAAATATCTTCCATAATTACTTTACGCCTATTGAAAACAAAAATGAGCTAAACAAAATGTTGTCCCTGCTCCAATCTTTAGAATCTTATTCCAGACGAAACAAAAGTACACAAAGCTTTATGATTCCTGTAATCACAATGATACACGCATCTTTACAGGCAGAACAGACGTGCTCCGCCTGTAACATTTTTCTTTGATGATGTTACATCAAGGTCTATTTACCTGATAATTAAACAGAACGGGGGGCTGCCCAACATTGAACAGCCCCCCGTTTCCCGACAAACAGCATTCAGCGTTTCTCGTAATACTTCACCCAGTCCACCCACATTTCCACAGGTAACTCTTTCGGATCCACAGCACCAACCCATGAGCCACCCAACTGCATATCTATCAATAAATAGTAAGGTTGATAGAAAGGGAACTGCCCTTCCTTGTCCGTATCAATGCGCGGATAAGTATAGGTATGACGATGATTGACAGCAAACACCAAACTATCCGGATAAATATCTACCGAATAGATATTGTATTCCTCAGGATTTATCTTATTGATGCCTCCGTGAGGCGGATTATCCTTTATACCTAATATATGTGTATAATATGAATGAGTAGTCTGATAAGCAATATGATCATGGTTCAACCGTTCCATAATATCAATCTCTCCTCCTTTGGGCCACTCCGCTTTTTCGGGAAGCATCCATATAGCCGGCCATGCCCCCTTAGCGGCTTGCAACCTGGCACATACTTCTACTCTTCCGCCCGTAAACAGTTTCTTTCCTTTGGTATATACACCACCGGTCAGATAAGGAGCCGTATCATTTTTCTGAGTATGATTGGCTATTCCACGAAGTATCAGATTCCCATCCTGCATAGCATAACATGAATCATAATAAGACATATAGTTGTTCCAATCGGATGTTCCGCGAGGTATCTTAGTCCATACCGATTCGTCAAAACTGTTTTTTTGATCAAAGTCCTCTACCCATACCAGCTTCCATTCTTTACTTTTAACCGATGTCTTACAAGCACTCATCAAACAAACCAGCCCCATGCAGGCCCAAACAAATAAAAGGATTTTTCTCATAGTATTTATTTCTATCTGATTAAAAAACAACGCCGTATCAAACGAAATATAATCTCATTCAATACGGCTAATTATCTATTAATAATGTATTTATTTCGCCAGGCTATAAACCACATCCATTATCTTCTGGCCTATTTCATCTGCCGCCTCCATGGTTGCAGCCTCAGAATACACACGGATAATAGGTTCGGTATTACTCTTACGCAAATGTACCCACTTGTCCGGGAAATCTATTTTCACACCGTCTATGTCGTTTATCTCTTCATCCTTATACAGTTCCTTCACCTTGGCCAGAATAGCGTCCACATCCGTTTCCGGAGTCAGATCAATGCGATTCTTGGCAATGAAATAAGGAGGATAAGTAGCACGCAGTTCGCTGACTTTCTTCCCTTCATGCGCCAAATGGCTCAGGAATAAAGCAATTCCCACCAATGCATCACGTCCGTAATGACTTTCAGGATAGATTACTCCACCATTTCCTTCACCTCCAATCACAGCATGAGTCGCTTTCATCTTGGTAACCACATTCACTTCCCCTACAGCCGAAGCATTGTATTCACAGCCATATTTACGGGTCACATCGCGCAAAGCACGGGTAGAACTCAAGTTAGAAACGGTATTTCCGGGAGTATGTTTCAATACATAGTCTGCCACGGTCACCAATGTATATTCTTCGCCATACATTTTTCCATCCTCACAGATCATAGCCAGACGGTCAACATCCGGGTCTACAACGAAAGCCACGTCACAACCGCCTTTGGCCATCAATCCCATAATGTCCCCCAGGTTCTTTTCCAAAGGTTCCGGGTTATGCTGAAAATCACCGGTCGCTTCACAATAAAGCTTTTCTACATGCTTCACTCCCAACCTTTCCAACAATTCAGGAAGAATAATACCGCCAACTGAATTAACGCAATCTATAGCTACACGGAAATTGGCCTTACGGATAGCATCCACGTCTACCAATTTCAAAGCCAAAACACTATCTATATGTTTCTGATTGTAGGTATTGTCTTCGCGATAACTTCCGATGTGGTCTATATCGGCAAACTCAAACGCTTCCGCTTCTGCTATACGCAGCACTTCATTTCCTTCTTCCTTATTCAGGAATTCTCCATGCTCATTCAGCAACTTCAAAGCGTTCCATTGTCTGGGATTGTGGCTGGCAGTCAAAATAATGCCACCGCACGCTCCTTCCATGGTTACAGCCAGTTCTGTAGTCGGTGTAGATGCCAGTCCGATATTCACCACATCAAACCCCATTCCCATTAAAGTACCGCATACCACGTTCTTCACCATCTCACCGGAGATACGTGCGTCACGTCCTACTACAATTTTATTACTCTTTACTGTGGTTGTTTTACGTATCAGCGTTGCATAAGCTGATGTAAATTTCACTATATCCAGCGGGTTCAAACCTTCCCCCACGTGCCCACCAATGGTTCCACGAATTCCGGATATTGATTTAATTAATGTCATCGTGCTAATTGATAAGTTATTTCATAGTAACAAGGATAGACAGAAGCAGAAGCGTCAGATTGTCCTTCACTGTGAGGTACAATCAGTCTGACCTTAGAACGACCGGAAATCTCCCTGCCGACCTTTATGTAATTGAATGGAATCAACCATCCTGAAGGTACATAAGGTGTACCCCAAACTGTATACATTATACCGGAGGTGAATGTAGCTGAAAAAGATTTTCCACTTTTTGTCAGCATCATAGCATCCGGATAAACCATTTGAGAATTCCCATAGTCTGTATTCCAAGACAAAGAATCTATTCCATCCGAAGTAATCTGTTCCTCCACATACCGGACCAGAATCTCATAACGACCGTCTTTCAAACGCTCTCCGTTTCCCTCTTCCACAATCTGCATATAAACACCTGTTTCCGAGAAAAGGACAAACTGGTTTTCATCCACATTGGTCGTAGAATCCTGTTCCTGGAACTGTTCAAAGCTGATCACATTGATATCTTCCCGTTCAATAAATCGTTTGATAGCTTCTCTCTCTTCTTCTTTCATTTCAGCATAGGTCTTTCCATTATTGCAAGACTGGAAGACCAGCCCTAAAAGAAACACAGATGCGAACAATATACCTAATTTCTTCATTCTAAGTTCTGTTATTTTCGGGCAAAATTAATAAATAAGCCCCTAACTTTTATATTGTTTGTATGCAATTATACTAAAATAACTATTTTTTTGCCAACAATAGCTCTTCGTACTTCAATAAAGCTTGTTTAAACAAGCCGATAGCTTCTTCCATTGTGCCATAAAACTCAC
>ENA-UAGU01000217-UAGU01000217.1-human-gut-metagenome-genome-assembly--contig:-NODE-217-length-18077-cov-12.466042_pt1 | contig 18077 bp, 16 predicted proteins | sample MGYA00243411_ERZ654344 | MGnify/ENA primary metagenome ERZ654344 (study PRJEB26926, sample SAMN06165215) | human gut metagenome | biome: ENVO:00009003; feature: ENVO:2100002; material: ENVO:00002003... | reverse complement strand
GCTGATATATCAAGTATGTGTGAGCTCCCTGAACATGTCGTAAAAAGCGACGCAGTACATGAAGATGGAGCTGTAAATGCAAAGGATTACACTGCCATATGCTCGTGTATGACACGCACGCAGCTTGATACACTTATTAGCTATGACTGCTTTGACGTATTTTATCTGGATTTTGACATGTATGACAGGAATACTCTGATACAGCAGTTTGCAGATGATGTGAAATGCCTTACAAAGCGAAATAAAAAAGTGTATCTCATGCTGCCTACGATATTCAGGGCGGATTCATCGGATTATTTTGTATCTATCGCAAAAGAGCTTGATAAGGTAAGCTTCGAGGGCTTTGTTGTGAAAAATTATGAGGAGCTTTATCTGACAGAAAATTTGTTTACAGGGAAAAAAGTTATTTTAGACCACAATATGTATACCTTTAATGATGTTTCAAGGAGTGTATTTTTTGAGCACGGAGTAAGTGGTGACACAGTGCCGCTTGAGCTCAATTCAAAGGAGATTATGCATAGAAACAATATAGGCTCGCAGATGATAGTCTATGGATATTATCCGCTTATGACCACCGCCAATTGTGTGCACAAAAACACAAAGGGCTGTGATAAAAAGCAAAAGCTTATATATTTAAAGGACAGATACAATAAATCCTTTGCAGTTTGTAACAACTGTAAGGAGTGCTATAATACAATATATAATTCACTGCCTACCATGCTCACAAAGAATATAGGTAAGCTTAAGGAGGCAGGTATCAGAAGTTTTAGATACAGCTTTACAATCGAGACTCCAAAGCAGATTAAGGCGGTTATGGATGATAAGGTAGCTGAATATACAAACGGACATTACAAAAGAGGAGTAGAATAACATGGTACATCTGATAGTACAGCTTTCCAAGTATATTATGATAATACTTTTTCTCATATATACTTTTTTATGCTTTCATTTATTCAAGTATCCCGACAAGCCGAAAAAGCAGAGGCATATATATAATCTGCAGAGATTTTATATGTTTCTAATTCATTTAGATGGTTTTTTGGTGCTCTTTGTCACGACAATGGATACAAAGATAATAGGCTTTTATATAGCACAGCTTGTGCTTTTTGAATCAATTTATCTGATTTATCATAAGTTTTATAAGAATGCCTCAGAGCTTGTGCTAAACAATATGGTGATGATGCTTTGTATAAGCATGATTATTTTAACTAGAATTTCGTTTGACAAGGCATTAAGGCAGTTTGTTTTTGTACTTGCCGGAACGATATTTGCGTTTTTAATACCGCTTATCATGCAAAAAGGCACGATGTTTCGAAAATTGACATGGACATATGCCGGTGTGGGAATACTTGGTCTTTTGTCAGTGCTTGTGATAGGAGTGGCGAGCAGAGGAGCAAAGCTTTCTTTGACATTTGGTCCTGTTTCGATTCAGCCGTCTGAGTTTGTAAAGATACTTTTTGTGTTTTTTATAGCATCCATGCTGTATAAATCAACCGATTTAAAGCAGCTTGCCATAACAAGCGGCGTATCGGCCGTGTTTGTGCTGATACTTGTTGCATCAAATGACCTCGGTGGAGCGCTTTTGTATTTCTTTACATATCTGGTCATGATATATGTTGCGACAAAAAAGTTTTATATTTTTGCCGGAGGACTCGCGTTTGTTGGGCTTGGAATGTACGCAGGCTATCATCTGTTTTCACATGTGAAGAACAGAATTGTTGCATGGCTTGATCCTCTTTCTGTCATAGACAAGGCCGGCTATCAGGTGTGTCAGTCGCTTTTTGCCATAGGTACAGGCGGACTGTTTGGCTTTGGACTGGGACAGGGACTGCCGAATAAGATACCTATTGTGTCTAAAGACTTTATCATAGCGGCTATCTCAGAGGAGATGGGCGGTATATTTGCTATCTGCCTCATTATGGTTTGTGTCAGCTGCTTTCTTATGATATTTAATCTTTCCATGCAGATGAAGGATGTATTTTACAAGTATGTGGCGTTGGGACTTGGCAGTGTGTATGCGCTTCAGGTGCTTTTAACTGTCGGCGGCTCAACCAAGTTTATACCGATGACCGGTGTGACGCTGCCGCTTGTGAGCTACGGTGGCAGCTCGCTTTTATCTACGATGATTATTTTTGGAATGATACAGGGCATGTATATTATGCAGGCAGCCCCTGAAAAAAGGAGAAATATAGATGACAAGAGACGAAAGGACCATGAGACAAAAAACAGACAAAAGCAGACAGCTAAAGAGCCGGGGGCGCAGGGAAGTCAACAGAGAAGGAGAAAACCGACAGCAGGCGGCAAAAACAGCACGAAGACACAGAAATAGAGAGTATGCGGTTGTTACATATTTTTTCCTTATAGTTTTTGTTGGATTGATAGGTTATTTCTTATATTTCCAGTTTGTAAAAAGCGACGAATTCATCAACAGCCCATACAATTCGCTGCAGGATCTTTTCTCTAAGAATGTAGTGAGGGGCGAGATACAGACTAAGGATGGACATGTCATAGCACGGACAAAGGTAGGTTCAGATGCGTCTGAGACAAGGGAATACCCTGACGACAGGATGTTTGCGCATGTAGCGGGCTTTGCCGTAAACGGTAAGGCCGGGCTTGAAAAGCAGGAAAATTTCTCATTGCTTCGCTCACATGAGTTTTTCCTTGACCAGATAGTAAATGATATAAGCGGTAAGAAAAATACCGGTGATAATGTCATAACCACACTGGATTACGAAGCACAGGCGGCTGCATACAAAGCACTTGACGACTATGAAGGTGCTGTCATTGCAATTGAGCCGAAGACAGGAAAGATTGCAGTTATGGTGTCAAAGCCTGATTATGACCCAAATACCATCGCAAGTGACTGGGAGAGCGTAAACGGTGATGGCAGCACTTCTCTTTACAACAGGGCAACACAGGGACAGTATGCTCCGGGTTCAGTGTTTAAGATTTTTACAGCACTTGAGTATTATAACGAAAATCCGTCTACATACAACGACTACAGCTTTGATTGTGACGGCAGTATTACAAAGGACGGCTTTACAATCCACTGTGCCGGCAATAAATCACACGGACAGGAGGACTTAACAAAGTCGTTTGCAAAGTCATGTAACTCGTCCTTTTCCAATATAGGTCTTTTGGTAGATAACAATAAGCTTAATACCTTGTGCGACGATATGCTTTTCAACAAGAATCTGCCTATAGCCTTTGATTCAAAAAAGAGTAAATTTGCACTGGATAACAATGCTTCGTCAGCTCTGACCATGCAGACCACGATAGGACAGGGAAACACGCTTGTTTCACCGCTTCACATGTGCATGATTGCCGGTGCAATCTGCAATGATGGAAATCTGATGAGGCCATATCTGGTAGACCATACGGAAAATGCGAGCGGGGCGCTTGTGGAGCAGAATAAACCGGCTTCATACAAGCAGATTATGTCAAAGGATCAGGCAGCTTTTCTTCAGAATCTTATGGCAGCAGTGGTATCTGATGGAACAGGCGCAAAGCTAAGCAATCAGAGCTATGAGGCCTTTGGAAAGACCGGAACTGCCCAGGTATCAGATTCTACAGACCAGACCAATGCCTGGTTTGTGGGCTATGGAAAAAAGGATGGCTACAATGATCTGGCAATCGCAGTAATTGTGGAGGATTCGGGTGCCGGAAGCACATATGCGGTGCCGGTGGCAAAAAAGGTATTTGATAAATATTTCAATGAATAGGCTTGTTGCACTTTTTTTAGAAGTAGGTTATACTTAAGTGTAATGACAGACGTTATCGTTCATATTTCGCTTGAACTGACAGATAGCGTTTAAACCACACTTGGAGGAATGGCAATGATAGAAGCAACGAGCTGTGGCGGTGTGGTAATCTTTCGTGGCAAAATATTACTCTTATACAAGAACTACAGGAATAGGTACGAGGGGTGGGTACTGCCCAAGGGAACTGTGGAATCTGATGAAGAGTACAAGGACACTGCAATCCGTGAAGTGAAAGAGGAGACTGGTGCCAGTGCAACGATAATCCAATACGTGGGTAAGAGCCACTATTCTTTTACCGTGCCACATGATACAGTGGAAAAGGATGTACACTGGTATCTTATGATGGGCGAAAGTTATTATAGTAAACCGCAAAGAGAAGAGTATTTCATGGATTCAGGGTTTTACAAGTATCACGAGGCATATCATCTGCTCAAGTTTGCAAATGAGAAGCAGATACTTGAGAAGGCTTACAATGAGTATCTGGATTTAAAGAAAAGCAACTTATGGGGGACACACAAGTATTATTAGTATTATTAAAAAGCAGTTTTAAAAACTGCTTTTTGAGGTTTTGGAATGAAATGGTATGAGGATTTATTTGTAGGAGAGTCTGTTACCGGAAAGATAAAGAAAATCAAGTGGAAGATAGAGCATAATGCCGGCATGCTTCACACATACATCATCACGTTTCCGTCAAATGAGGAAAACCTTTTGGATATCATTCCGACAAGAGAATTGCTGCAAAAGGGATATCCTAAGAAGAATCTGCACATAATCGCAGTAGCGGGTAATTATGATGAGGCACTTTTGCTGGCCTGTGATATTGTTAAGGAGACATACGAAAATACAGGTAAAACTGATGTGAAGAGCTATTTAAAGAGCAGACGGAGGAAATAGATAGATGATATTTACGATTTTAAAGGTCATAGGCATCATACTCCTTGTAGTGCTTGCTCTTATACTTACAGCGCTGCTTTGCGTACTGTTTGTGCCGGTCAAGTACAGGGCTGTCGGAAGCTTTGACAATACAGACATAAGAGCAAAAGCGCATGTGTCGTGGCTTTTTCATTTGTTTGCACTGCATATAGAGTATGCGGATGAAACTGACGGATATATAAGGCTCGCTTTTGTGAAGAAGAAGCTGTTTGATAATTATGAGGCTTTGGATGATGACGATATGGATGATGCAGCTAAAACTGAAACAGAAGATAAAGTCAGTGAAAACACCGGAGATAAGCCTAAAATACCGGCAGATGAGTCAGAACATGTCGCAGATGAACAGACAGAGGATGAAAGCACATCACAGACTCATAATGAGCAAAGGACAGTAACTGATGAGAATCAGCATATAAAACAACAAACTAAGCCCACTCATAAAAAAACGTATAAAAAGCCACCCAAAAAGTCACATAAAAAGCAATTTAAAGATAAGTCAGAAAAAATAAAAACCGGTATCGATAAGCTAAAAAGAGAATACAGTGATGAGAGAAATAAAGCCGCTTTTTTACATCTGAAAAAAGAGCTTTTTATCATTCTTAAAAGAATATGCCCAAGGAGGCTTAAGCTTACAATGGTTTATTCAACCGGCTCGCCGGATACAACAGGTATTTCATTGGGGATTTTAGCATGTTTTCCTGTCGGCTATACAAACAGATGGCGGATTACACCTGATTTCGAGAGTGAAAAGCCGTATGCAAAGGGCAGCTTTGATATAAAGGGGCATGTGATAGTAATAAGTATTTTAGCGGCAACACTTAGAATTTTATTTGATAAAAACTGCCGCAGATTATATAATAGGATAAGCAGATAGGAGGAAGATATTATGGCAGATAATAGTTTCAATAACACAGTAGAGTCACTTTTCAAGGGGATGGACAGCTTTATCACTACAAAGACGGTGGTCGGTGATGCAATTCATATAGGGGATACAATCATACTTCCGCTTGTGGATGTGTCGTTTGGAGTGGCAGCAGGAGCATTTTCGGCAGAAAAGAAAAATAACGGAGCCGGCGGTATGGGCGGAAAGATTCAGCCAAGTGCAGTGCTCGTTATCCAGAATGGACAGACAAAGCTTGTCAATGTAAAGAATCAGGACGGCATGACAAAGATACTTGATATGGTACCGGACATTGTAAGCCGTTTCTCAAAGGGAAAAAATGATGACCTTAATCTCGACGATGTAAAGGTAGACGATAAAGAGGACGACAAGCAGGATTAATATCATATATGAGAGCAAATAAAAAGGACATCCAAACGGATGTCCTTTAAAATTCAAAAGATTCAAAAATAAAGACTAAGCTCTCTCAACTTTGCCAGATCTTAAACATGAAGTACATACATATAACTTCTGTGGAACTCCATTGACCTTGCAAGAAACCTTCTTAATGTTTGACTTCCAAACATGATTTGATCTTCTATGAGAATGGCTGACATTATTTCCATAATGAACACCTTTTTCACAAATTGCACATTTTGCCATGATATTGCACCTCCTTGCATTTCACTAAGCTTACCATACTCTTAAGCTCACAACAAATGTATTCTATCAGATTAAAATAAAGAATGCAAGGATAAAATATAAAAATATTTGCTTTTTGTGAAAAAAAAGGTATAATAACATTAGCTACGTCACAATATGATGGAGGTATATATTATGAAGGGACAGATGGATACCCAATATGGACAAATTTTAATTGATACAGATGTTATTGCAACCTATGCAGGCTCTGTAGCTGTAGAGTGCTTTGGAATAGTAGGCATGGCAGCGGTCAACATGAAGGATGGTCTTGTAAAGCTTTTAAAGAGAGATTACCTGAACCATGGAATAAATGTAAAGGTAGATGAGAACAACGAAATTACCATTGATTTTCATGTAATAGTAGCGTATGGTATTTCGATCGGCACTGTTTCGGACAATCTTATCGAGACGGTTAAGTACAAGGTTGAGTCATTTACAGGAATGAAAATTGCAAAGATCAATATTTACGTTGAGGGCGTAAGGGTAATTGATTAAGGAGGACTACAAAAAGTGGAGATCACAAGCATTAATTCAAAGCTCCTTGCAAGGATGTTTCTTGCGGGAGCCAAGAATCTTGATTCAAAGAAAGACTGGATAAATGAGCTGAATGTATTCCCGGTACCGGATGGTGATACCGGAACAAATATGACAATGACAATCATGTCTGCGGCCAAGGAGGTCAGCTCGCTCACAAATCCTACCATGGCAGAGCTTGCAAAGGCTATTTCATCAGGCTCTTTAAGAGGTGCCAGAGGAAACTCGGGTGTTATCTTATCACAGCTTTTCAGAGGCTTCTGCAAGGTTATAAAGGAATACGATGAGATAGATGTCACTATTCTTTGTGAGGCATGCCAGAAGGCGGTTGAGACAGCTTACAAGGCGGTTATGAAGCCTAAGGAGGGAACTATCCTTACAGTGGCAAAGGGCGCAGCAGAAAAGGCTCTGGAGCTGTCAGACGAAACAGAGGATGTTGTCACATTTGTTGAAGAGGTTATAAAGCAGGCTGAGTATGTGCTTGACCAGACACCGGAGATGCTTCCTGTATTAAAGCAGGCAGGTGTTGTGGATTCGGGCGGACAGGGACTTGTTCAGGTATTAAAGGGAGCATATGATGCCCTTATCGGCAAGGAGATTGACTATACAATCGAGGGCGCACCAACAGGAGCAGCTCCTGCAAAGATTTCGGCTGAGACAGAGGCAGAGATTAAGTTTGGTTACTGCACGGAGTTTATTATTGTACTCAATGCGCCGATGTCAGACAATGAGGAGCACGCATACAAGGCATTCCTCGAGTCAATCGGTGACTCTATAGTCGTTGTAGCTGACGATGAGATCGTAAAGACTCACGTACATACAAACGACCCTGGACTTGCACTGCAGAAGGCACTTACCTTCGGTTCACTCAGCAAGATAAAGATCGACAATATGCGTGAGGAGCATCAGGAAAAGCTCATCAAGGATTCACAGAAGCTTGCAGCACAGCAGAAGGCTGAGGAAGAGGCTTATGAAGCTGCTCAGGCTGATGAAAAGACAAATAACATGCCTGCAAAGGAAATGGGCTTTGTATCTGTTTCAATCGGAGAAGGCATGAATGAAGTGTTTAGAGGCCTTGGAGTGGACTATCTCATAGAGGGTGGTCAGACCATGAACCCTAGCACAGAGGATATGCTCAACGCTATCGAGCATGTAAATGCGAAGACAGTATTTATCCTGCCAAACAACAAGAATATCATCATGGCTGCAAACCAGGCAGTAGACCTTGTTGAGGATAAACAGATTATTGTTATCCCTACAAAGACTATCCCACAGGGTATCACAGCGCTTGTAAATTATATCCCTGACCACAGTGCCGAGGAGAATAAAGAGCAGATGATGGCTGAGATAGAAAATGTCAAGACAGGACAGGTGACATATGCAGTCCGCGATACTGAGATTGACGGAAAAACCATCAAGCAGAACGACTTCATGGGAATCGGAGACAAGAGCATCCTTTCTGTTGGAACAGACTTAAGGGCTACCACACTTGAGATGGTAGATGCCATGGTAGATGAGGATTCAGCGATTGTCAGCATTTATTTCGGAAGTGATTCTGATGAGGACTCAGCTAATGAGCTTGCAGCAGCAATCGAAGAGAAATATCCTGATGTAGAGGTTGAGGTCAACGATGGCGGACAGCCAATCTACTATTATGTTATTTCTGTAGAGTAAAGCCTTTTAAAGAATATAAATGACATTTATTATATTTAGGAGCAAATATGGATATAGCTTCACCGATTACCGCGGTTAAGGGAATCGGGGAAAAAACACAAAAAGCATTTGCTAAAATGGGAGTATACACCGTTGGTGATATACTCCTTCATTTTCCCCGGGATTATGTAAAGTTTCCGGAAATAACGGATATTGATGAACTGAATAATGTAAACGTAAGCAGCACCTATGCCATCCATGCTGTGATTAAAAAGGCACCTGTAGTGAAAAATACAGCGAGAATGCAGATTACATTGCAGGATATCGGCTCGCCCGGGCATATGATACAGCTGGTATGGTACCGTATGCCATACCTTAAGGCACAGCTTGTGCAGGGGAGACATCTTATATTTTACGGACATATTAAGCCAAAGGGAGGCCGATATGTCATGGAGCAGCCTGTGGTGTATGAGGTGCACAAGTACGAGGCTATACGCGATACACTGCAGCCTGTGTATTCCGTGACAAGCGGTGTGACAAACAATCTGATAGTGAAGACGATAAAGGAGACTCTGTCACATGATACACTGTTGTCAGATTATCTGCCTAAGGATATAAGGCACAGGTACGGCTTTTGCGAGTACAATTATGCCATGAAGCAGATACATTTCCCTGATGACTTTGACGCGCTTGTGGAGGCAAGAAGACGGCTTGTTTTTGATGAGTTTTTTCTCTTTATCATGGGCATGCGGTATCAGAATAAAAAGCAGCAGAAGGACAAAAATGAGTTTGAGTTTACGGATGATGCTTTTATAGACGGATTGATTGAGAAGCTTCCGTATGAGCTGACAGGCGCGCAGAAGAAGACAATAGATGAGATAAAGCAGGATATTAAAAGTCCTTATGTGATGCAGAGGCTTATTCAGGGCGATGTGGGCTCAGGAAAGACGATTGTTGCTTTTCTTCTTATGGCGTGGGCGTCAAAATGTGGCTATCAGTCTGCCATAATGGCTCCGACGGAGGTGCTTGCAAACCAGCATTATGAGACGTTTTGCTCACTGGTTGGTCAGTTTGGACTTGACAGTCCTGTTGTGCTTCTTACCGGCTCCATGACGGCAAAGCAGAAAAGAGAGGCCTATGCGCGCCTTGAAAACGAGAAAAATGCGCTTATTATAGGCACTCATGCGCTCATACAGGAGAAAGCGGATTTTTCCAATCTGTCGCTTGTTATCACAGATGAGCAGCACAGATTTGGTGTGAAGCAGAGAGAGAGCTTCTCGGATAAGGGAAGAAAGCCACATATACTTGTGATGAGTGCCACTCCGATACCGCGTACGTTAGCAATAATCATATACGGTGATATGGATATCTCTGTCATAAATGAGGTGCCTGCAAAGAGGCTTCCGATCAAGAACTGTGTGGTTGGCACAGCGTTCAGGCCAAAGGCCTACAGCTTCATCGAGGAGCAGGTGAGAGCCGGTCATCAGGCGTATGTTATTTGCCCTCTTGTGGAGGAAACCGAAAACTCGGAAGGGGAAAATGTCACAGACTATGCAAATGTGCTTAAAGCGGTACTGCCAAAGGATATCACTGTAGATGTGCTTAACGGCAGGATGAAGAGCAAGGCAAAGGATGAGGTGATGCAGCGCTTTGCAAATAATGAGTCGCAGGTGCTTGTGTCTACAACAGTCGTGGAGGTTGGTGTAAATGTGCCCAATGCAACTGTCATGATGATAGAAAATGCAGACAGGTTTGGACTTGCACAGCTTCATCAGCTAAGAGGCCGTGTAGGCAGGGGGGATGCACAGTCGTATTGCATTTTCATCAATTCGTCAAATTCAAAGAAATCAAAAAAACGTCTGGAGATACTAAATAAATCAAATGATGGCTTTTATATAGCAAGTGAGGATTTAAAGCTCAGAGGTCCCGGGGATTTCTTTGGAATCAGGCAGAGTGGAGACCTTGCGTTTGCACTTGCGGATGTGTATCAGGACAGCGATGTGCTGAAGGAAGCGTCTGAGATGGTGGATGAGGTGCTTGAAGCAGACCCGGCGCTTTGTACACCGGAAAACAGAATACTGAAAAAGAAAATGGATGAATTTGCAAAAGAACAATTAAAGAGGATGAATCTGTGATGAGCTTAAATGGCTAAAATAAAAGCTGATATAGCATGCAGGACTATGCATGTGTATATCAGCTTTTTAGTTTAAGCGTTTTGGAATGGTTATGAAATAAGTATAATCTGCTTACTCAATCTGTCTGATACCGGATATATCCGGGTGAATCGTGAGAGAATAGTTTGTGTAATACACGACAAAGCCGGCTGCGGCACCGTTTGGCTTTTTGACATTTTTCTTTTGCAGATAGTCTATCTCTACCTTGTCGGCATTTTTGCCCTTTGAGTAGTAGCCTGCGAGCTTGCCGGCCTCCTCGAAGGTGCTGTCCGGCAGCTCTTTGTTTTCAGCTTTTACAATGACATGTGAGCCGGGCATGCCCTTGGCGTGGAACCACCAGTCGTTTCCGGTTGCCAGCTTGAAGGTGAGCTCATCGTTCTGGTAGTTGTTTTTGCCAACGTACATATCAAAGCCGTCTGATGAGATATAGTGGAAGGGTTTGCTCTTTACCTTCTGTTTCTTTGAACCCTTTCCTTTTTTGATAAAACCGTATTCTATCAGCTCATCCTTTATCTGGACGAGGTCGTCAGCACTTAAAGCGATATCCAGTGAATTCTGAATTGATTCGAGATGGTCTATCTGACCTTTTGTTTCAAGAATCAGTTCATTCAATGCTTCGGCAGTACGTTTCATCTTTCCGTATTTGTCAAAGTATTTCTGCGCGTTCTCGGCAGGAGTTTTTGTGTTGTCGATAGGGATTTTGATGATTTTGTTGTCATCATAATAGTTTGCAGCTTCAAGAAACTTGTCGTCCGGTGTAAGTCCGTAGCCGAATGCGTTGATAAGCTCGCCGTACACCTTGTACTTTTCGCGTTTTTCGGAGTCCTTAAGCTGCTTCATCTGCAGGGAATATTTCTTCTGGTTTCGCTCCAGGAGGGTATTTACGTGTTTTCTCAGGTCGGCTGACTTCTGGCGTATACGTGTATAGGTGTTTCTCTCAGAGTAGTAAAGCTCTAAAACCTCTGATATAGATTCATATTTTGTGACCGTTAAATCGCTATACTGAGTCAGCTCTATTGAAGAAAATTCCTTTGGCTCATTGCCGTCACGTACGATATTCGGCGTAAAACGATTATTTTTTATGTCCTCCATCATCCATGTGAAGTTGCTTCCCAGGTGCAAAAGCTCATCGTGTGAGTAGGCAGCTACAGGGGAGTCCGCGTCAAGGCCTGCCCTGTGAGCCAGCTCATTTGCCACAAGGGGGCTGATGCCGGAAAAGGATGAGTAGATAGCCTTTGAAACAGTAAGCGGCTTTGCTGATATAATATCCACAAACTGCTTCGAATCTACAGTCATAGGATTATATTTATCCTCCTGTGTCGCGGGGATGGTGTAGGCTCTGCCAGGAAGCACCTCACGCACAGAGCTTACGGATGCGGGAATACGCTTGGCACTGTCTATTATCGTACCATCGGAGTCGGTAAAGATGATGTTTGAATATTTGCCCATCAGCTCGATAATAAGCACCTTGTGGCATAGATCGCCCATCTCGTTTAAGTGCTCGATTTCAAAGTTTATGATACGCTCCATGCCCGGCTGGTAAATCTTTGTGATGCGTCCGTTTGCTATATGCTTTCTTAAAACCATGCAAAATGTAGGGGCAGTGAGAGGGCTTACCTTATTTGTGGGTGTCAGGTAGATGAATGGAAGCGATGCACTTGCAGACATCGAAAGCCTGAACGAGCCGTTTGGTCCCTTTAGGGTAAGAAGCAGCTCATCTGCCTCAGGTTCTGCGATTTTACTGATTTTTGAGTTTAGTATCGTGCTGTTTAGCTCTGCAACTATATTTGAAATGACTATTCCGTCTAAAGCCATGATGTTCCTCCTTATTTCCTATAAATATTCTAAGCTGCTGAATATTTATAATCATGAATATTTATATTATAATATATTTGACGAAAATCTCAAGGAGTTATATAATAAACTCATCTATGCATATGCGAAAGGAAAAATTATGATTAAAAGTATGACCGGCTTTGGCAGATACGAGTACGCAGATGCAAGCCGTAAGATTACAGTTGAGGTAAAATCTGTAAATCACAGATATCTGGATGTCAATATCAAGATGCCTAAAAAGCTCAATTTCTTCGAGAGTGCAATAAGGACTCTGCTTAAGGAGTACATAGAGCGTGGCAAGGTCGATATTTATATCACATATGAGGATTTTACAGAAAATAATCTCTCATTGCAGTATAATAAGGCTCTCGCGGGAGAATATCTTAAGTATCTGAATCAGATGGCGGAGGAATTCGGACTGGAGAATGATATAAGAGTGAGCACGCTGTCGAGATATCCGGAGGTATTTGCGATGGAGGAGCAGCCTGTAGATGAGGATGAGCTGTGGAGCAGTCTTGAGAAGGCTCTTCGCGGTGCATTTGAGCCATTTGTTGAAAGTCGCGTGCGCGAGGGAGAAAATCTTAAAAAAGACCTTTGCGAAAAGCTCGATAATATGGTATCATATGTTGATTTCATTGAGGAGCGTTCGCCGCAGATTATTGTCGAATACCGTGCGCGTCTTGAGGAAAAGCTAAGAGAGCTGCTTGCAGACAATCAGCTTGATGATTCAAGAATAGCCCAGGAGGTCACTATTTTTGCGGACAAGATCTGTGTGGATGAGGAGACAGTCAGGCTCAAAAGCCATATCCTTTCCATGAAGGATTCGCTAAATGCCGGTGGCAGTGTGGGAAGAAAGCTTGATTTCCTCGCACAGGAGATGAACCGTGAGGCGAATACCATCCTTTCAAAGTCCAATGATCTTAAGATTTCTGACACAGGCATCAGTCTTAAAACTGATATAGAAAAGGTCAGGGAACAGATTCAAAATATTGAGTAATTTTAGGAGATTGTGATGAGTAACACAGGAAAATTAGTTGTTTTTTCAGGCTTTTCGGGTTCCGGAAAGGGTACTATCATGAAGGAGCTTATGGCAAAGCATGGTGATGATTATGCACTGAGCGTATCAGCCACGACCAGAGGTCCAAGGCCGGGTGAGGAGCATGGCAGAGAGTATTTTTTTATCTCAGAGGAAGAATTTGAACAGATGATAAAGGCAGATGGACTGCTTGAGTATGCCAAGTATGTAGATCATTACTACGGCACACCAAAGTCATATGTCAATGAGCAGCTTAGCGCCGGAAAGAATGTGATTCTTGAGATAGAAATCCAGGGAGCTTTAAAGATAAAGAAGCAGTTTCCTGATACGGTGCTTATGTTTGTGTCAGCGCCGAGTGCAGATGAGCTTAAGGACCGGCTTGTAGGAAGAGGCACAGAGACAAAAGAGGTCTGTGCACAGAGACTTTCAAGAGCATATGAGGAGTCTTTAGGCATAGAGAAATATGATTATTTAGTGGTAAATGATAAGCTTGACGATTGTGTAGAGCTTGTGAATGACATCATCCACAGCTCTGACGACACAAAAAAGAATCAGGATTATCTGGTATCATCAAATATAGATTTTATAAATAAAATGAGAAAAGAGCTTTTAAGCTTTTCGAAAGGAGATAAATAATATGATACATCCATCGTATGTAGAGTTAATGAAGGTAGTAAACAACAATGTAGAGATAGGTGAAGAGCCGGTAGTAAACAGCCGTTATTCTATCGTTATTGCTGCAGCAAAGCGTGCACGCCAGATTATTGATGGTGCAGAACCACTTATCGCACGCCCTAAGTGCAATAAGCCATTATCTATTGCTGTAGAGGAGCTGTACACGGGAGCTGTCAGAATCGTCTCAGATGATGAGGATTTAAACGAAGGCGAAGAGGCTTAATCTAGGAGGGGAAAGGCTGTTTTGTCTTTCCCTTTAATTGTAAATACTTACATTTGAGAGGTACTATGAAATTATTATTTATTTCGCTTGGATGCGATAAAAACCTTGTGGATTCAGAGTATATGATAGGCATGCTTGCAAATGACGGCATTGAGATGACCGATGATGAGACGCAGGCTGATATCATTATCGTAAACAGCTGCTGCTTCATAGGTGATGCAAAGGAGGAGAGTATCAATACAATTCTCGAGATGGCTCAGTATAAGGAGACAGGCAAATGCAAATCACTTATTGTGACAGGCTGTCTGGCACAAAGATACAAGGATGAGATTTTTAAGGAAATCCCAGAGGTTGATGCCATACTTGGCACCAATTCATATGATACTATAGTTGAAGCTGTCCATGAGACACTTGAAAAACACAGATACAGCAATCTGCACACCTTAGAGGGGCTTCCCAGCATAAAGACAAAGCGTATTGTTACCACAGGAGGGCATTTCGCTTACCTTAAGATAGCGGAGGGGTGCAATAAAAACTGTACCTACTGTGTCATTCCATCTGTCAGAGGCCGTTACAGAAGTGTGCCGATGGAGGATTTGATTGAACAGGCAAAAAGCCTTGTGGAGCAGGGAGCAAAGGAGCTTATACTTGTTGCCCAGGAGACCACACTTTACGGAGTGGATTTGTATGGTGAGAAGTCACTTCACAAGCTTTTGGATGAGCTCAATAAGATAAGCGGGCTGTTCTGGATAAGGATTATGTACTGCTATCCCGAGGAGATATACGATGAGCTTATAGAGTCCATGATAAAGGATGAGAAGGTATGCCATTATTTGGATATGCCAATCCAGCACTGCAATGACGATATTTTAAGGCGCATGGGCAGAAAAACAACAAAGGCTGAGCTCATGGAGCGTATCAGAATGCTGCGTGAGAGAATACCTGATATCACATTAAGGACCACACTTATATGCGGCTTCCCGGGTGAGACACAGGATAATCACGAGGAGCTTATGCAGTTTGTAAATGATATGGAGTTTGACCGTCTGGGAGCCTTTACGTATTCCCCGGAGGAGGGCACAAAGGCAGCTGCAATGCCTGATCAGATAGATGAGGATATAAAGGCTGACTGGCAGGCAGATGTCATGGAGCTTGAGGAAGAGGTCATTTTTGATAAAAATGAGACACTAAAGGGTAAAGAATTATATGTTTTCATAGAGGGTAAGGTGGCTGATGAAAATGCATATATCGGCCGTACATACAGAGATGCACCGAATGTTGACGGATATATATTCATCAACACTGATGAGACACTTATGACCGGCGATATATGCAAGGTTATGGTGACCGGTGCGTATGAATATGATTTGATAGGAGAACTTGTAAAATGAATTTACCAAACAAACTTACAATCTTAAGAGTGATACTTATCCCGTTTTTTGTATTTTTCCTTATTTCACCGTTTTTTGACGGATACGGAAATTATATAGCGCTTGCGATATTTATCATTGCAAGTCTGACCGATATGGCTGACGGAAAAATTGCAAGAAAATACAATCTTGTTACCAATTTCGGCAAATTTATGGATCCGCTTGCAGACAAGCTGCTTGTATGCTCTGCAATGATATGCCTTGTTGATTTAAAGCTCATCCCTGTATGGGTTGTGCTTATTATCATTGCAAGAGAGTTTATCATAAGCGGTTTCAGACTCGTTGCATCAGACAATGGAATTGTCATTGCAGCAAGCTACTGGGGAAAGTTTAAGACAACCTTCCAGATGCTTATGGTTATTGTTATTATTTTTAATATCAATCTACAGCTTGGCTGGTTAAATATCCTTGGAACAATCCTCATTTATGTGGCACTTGTACTCACAGTTGTTTCGCTTATTGACTATATCGCAAAGAACAAGGACGTCTTAAAGGACCAGAAATAGACTATAACAGGGAGAAAAGTATGAGAATAATAGCAGGAACGGCGAGAAGCCTCCCTCTAAAGACTATTGAGGGAAAAGATACAAGACCGACTACTGACAAGACGAAGGAGACTCTTTTTAATGTCATGCAGTTTGATGTTCCGGGAGCATATTTTTTAGATCTGTTTGCCGGAAGCGGACAGATAGGACTTGAAGCGTTAAGCCGCGGTGCAGCCTATGCTGTATTTGTGGAGAATTCAAGAAAAGCCGCTTCATGCATCGAGGACAATATCCATTTTACAAAGTTTGATAAGGTCTCAAGGCTTATGATGACGGATGCTGTCACGGCAGTACGTACGCTTGAGGGCAAATACAAATTTGATATCGTGTTTATGGACCCGCCATACAATAAGGAGCTTGAAAAGGAAGTGCTTATTACACTTTCGGACAGCGATATATTAAAGGATGATACACTTATCGTGGTTGAGGCTTCAAACGATACTGATTTTGATTATCTCACAGAGCTTGGCTATGAGATAGTCAAAGAAAAAATTTATAAGACAAACAAGCATGTTTTCATAAAGCGTGCATAGGAGATACAATATGAAGGTAGGAATTTATCCGGGAAGCTTTGATCCGGTGACATTTGGACACCTGGATATAATAGAGCGTTCAGCCAAAATAGTTGACGAGCTGGTTGTCGGAGTACTCAATAATAGTGCAAAAAACTCGTTGTTTTCTTTGGAAGAACGTGTTAGTATGATAAAGGAAATGACAGCACACATACCAAATGTCAGGGTAGGGTGCTTCGAAGGACTTTTAGTTGACTACATGAAGAAAATCAATGCAACAATCATAATAAGAGGATTGCGTGCAGTGACAGATTTTGAGTATGAGCTGCAGATTGCACAGGCTAACGGAGTGCAGAATCCGGAAATAGAGACGGTTTTTCTCACTTCGAGCCTCAATTATTCATATTTAAGCTCTACAATTGTCAAGGAATTTGCATCATACGGAGGAGATATATCAAAGTTCGTACCTGAACAGTTCATTGATAGAATTTATGCCAAATACAATATTACCAGGTAAGGAGACAGTATTTATGAGCAGTAAAATGGAACAGATTATTGAAGAAATCGAAGACTATATTGATGGCTGCAAGCCGTCACCTATTTCAAGAAACAAGATTCTTGTCAATCGTGAACAGTTAGAGGAGCTTCTTTCAGAGCTTCGTACAAAGACCCCTGAGGAGGTCAAGAGATATCAGAAGATTATCAGCAATAAGGAGGCTATCCTTGCTGATGCACAGGCGAAGGCTGATCAGATAATCGCGCAGGCTCAGATTCAGACAAATGAGCTTGTCAGCGAGCATCAGATTATGCAGCAGGCATATGCTCAGGCAAATGAGGTAGTGCAGATTGCAACAAAGCAGGCACAGGAGATACTTGACAGTGCCACAAACGAAGCAAATAATCTCAGAATGAGTGCCATGGCATATACGGACAGCCAGCTTAAGAGCATTGAGGACATCTTAACAGGCTCTATTGAGACTTCAAAGGCCAGATATGACAGCCTTATAAGTTCACTGCAGCAGTTTGAGGATGTTGTTGCAGCAAACAGAGCTGAGCTTTTCCCACCGGAAGAGAATGGCGATGAAGCTGCAGGAGCAGAGTCGTCTGACAATGAGGCAGCTTCAGATACAGATACATCTGATGATGACATAGAAATCACCAATATTTCCGATTCAGATGAGGA
>ENA-UAGU01000211-UAGU01000211.1-human-gut-metagenome-genome-assembly--contig:-NODE-211-length-18294-cov-13.589999_pt1 | contig 18294 bp, 13 predicted proteins | sample MGYA00243411_ERZ654344 | MGnify/ENA primary metagenome ERZ654344 (study PRJEB26926, sample SAMN06165215) | human gut metagenome | biome: ENVO:00009003; feature: ENVO:2100002; material: ENVO:00002003... | reverse complement strand
GGCTCGGAGATGTGTATAAGAGACAGCAGTTAGCTTCATTCTTATTCAAATATAAACAAATCTTCCTCTTCTTTGGAAATCTCCTGCTTCTTAGGCTTAGGAGGATTTTTTAAGTTGCCTTTTTCATCAAATAAGCCATAAGTCGTTCTGAGTACGATAAACTCTGTGCGACGGTTCATTTGATTGCAGATTTCCTGATTTCCTTTATTCTGTTTCAGAATGAAATCCGTTGTCAGTTTATCGCCTTCCTTGAGCCATGGATATTTAGCAGCCATCTTTTTGCTGATAGTCTTAGGTTGCTCTTTGCCATAACCCATTGGTGTAAGTCTGTCTTTGGCAATTCCGTGCTGGATCAGATAGTTGACTACCGATTGTGCTCTCTGTTGAGAAAGGTGTTTATTATATTCAGCACTTCCTTTATAATCACAATGCGCACTAAGTTCGATGGTGACATTTGGATTTTCTTTCAATAAGTTTACCAATTCATCCAGTGCTTTTGTACTGTTGGCAGTAAGGGTAGCCTTATCAAAATCATAGAAGATATTATCTATTAATACCGGTGCCGTGATGGAAGCCAATGGGAATTGTAAGGTATATTCCTTACTTTCCTTAGCAGAATCTACTCGAATTTCTTCTTTGTGATTGAGGAATCCTTTGCAAGAAGCCATCAGGAGATAATCTACCTGTGGTTTGATGACCATACTGAATGATCCATCACCTTTGACGGGTAGTTTCTTATATGTTCCATCGTTTCCGACAACCATTACTTGGGAAGCCGGTAACTCATAACCCCCCATTTCGTAAACCCAGCCTTTGATGGTTGTTACAATTTCCGGGTTTTCAAAAGAATAGATGTGGTCGAAACCTCTTCCGTCCTTTCTGTTGGAGGAGAAATAGCCTCTATTGTGTGGACCTTCGAAAGTCATTCCAAAGTCGTCACCTTCCGAGTTGAGAGGGTAGCCAGGATGGAAAACCTTATATTTTTTAGTTTTTGGGTCCACTTTGGCAATATAGATGTCCAATCCACCCATTCCGACATGTCCATCGCTACTAAAGTAAAGGTCTCCGTTGGGTCTGAATGTAGGGAAAGATTCATTTCCTGGAGTATTGATAGGTTCCCCCAAATTCTCAACACCTCCCAAGCCTGCAGCTGTAATTCTTACTCGCCAGATGTCCAATCCTCCCATTCCTCCAGGCATGTCTGAAGTAAAGTACAACCATTCTCCATCAGGAGAGATGGCAGGATGTGCCAAACTGCTGAGGGTATCTTTGGTAATTTCCAGTTTTGTGGCTTTTCCCCAAGCCGCATCGGAACGTGGGGAGGTTACTATTTGTGCATATCTTGGAGAAGACGGGTCGGTTGTGCATTGTGTGAGATACATTTCCCGTCCATCAGGTGTAAAGCAGCAAGCTCCTTCATCATATTCCGTATTCAGACCCGTACTGATGGCTTCTGGTTTGCTCCATTTTCCTTTGTCATCTTTTTCAGATATGAAAATATCGCCGTTTTTTGTTCCTGTAATACCACTCAGTTCATCTCCAAGCGCTTCATTTCTGGTAGATGTAAAATAGAGTTGGTCAAATTCATCACCCAAGAGCATTGGTGAATAGTCTGCTCTTCTGGAATTGAAAATATCCATTTTCTTCACCGTATATCTGCTCCCTTTTTTCTTCCATTCTGGTGCAGCTTGTGCTGATTTCAGTCCGTTTCGTGCTAAAATATCATAGCCATTTTTGCTCATTTCTTCATTTGGGAGAGAATCTAATATGGATTTAAATTCTGTTTGAGCAAGTTTATAATCGCCGTTTTTTAGAAGTTGCCGAGCATAATTTAAGCGATTCAGGATATTGGCTTGTCCATATCTGATAGCATTTCTATAGGCTGCCACAGCTTTAGGAGTAGCATTGATTTTCTCATAGCAGAGCGCCATTCTTAAGGCTCGCTGCCCTCTTTTTTCTCTTTCTTTTGTCGGCGTTTTTGTATATGCCTGCTTAAATTGGTCGGCAGCATCATAATACTCACCTAAAGCAAGATACTTTTCTCCCTTTTTGATATTCTTGTCAATACCGCATGCGGTCAATAGTAAGCTACTTACTAATATTGACAAAAATGCTAAGCCGATATGAGATTTATTCTTCTGTTCCATGTTTTTAAATAAACTCCAGTTGTTATTGCTGACTGAATGGTAATCTGAACTGACAGCCGCCTTTCCAGTTGCTGCAACCATATGCCGTTTTTCCTTTGATAATGGTTCCTTGCCCACAGATAGGACAAGTTCTTCCGATGATACTGTCATCTGCAGGAAGATTTGGAGATTTTGCCTCTGTCTTTTCTGCCGTATCACCATTTTTAGGTGTTTTTTCTGCCGTATCACCCTGTTTGGGTGATTTCTTTGGAGCGGCTTTCTTTCTTGGCTCTTTTTTCTTGAGGTCCTCTTCCGTGGTTATCGTCACATGGCGAGCACTGTTGTCAGACAATACGTCATTGACGATTTGGGTGATTTGTTCTTTCAGACCATTGATAAAGTCGGCTGGGTCATAGGTCTTATGCTCGATGTCTCGGAGTTTTTTCTCCCAAATACCAGTCAACTCACAACTTTTCAACAGTTCCTCGTGGATGGTGTCGATGAGTTCGATTCCGGTAGGAGTAGCCATCAAGTTTTTTCGTTGGCGCTTGATATAGTGGCGCTTGAAGAGCGTCTCTATAATGCCGGCGCGTGAGGAAGGGCGTCCGATTCCGTTCTCCTTTAATGCCGCACGCAGTTCTTCGTCCTCGACGAATTTTCCTGCGGTCTCCATTGCTCGGAGCAAGGTTGCTTCAGTATAATACTTAGGTGGAGTGGTCCTTTTCTCTGTGAGAGTTGGTGTATGTTCACCCGATTCGCCTTTTACGAAAGAAGGGAGCGTTCTTTCTTCTACCACTTCCTTCTTGGCGTTATTTCCGCCATCGTTTCCGTTGGCATTATCAGTTGCATCATCGTCATCGGCATTTTTCGCATCCTTCGCATAGACAACTCGCCATCCTGGTTCCAGAATTTCCTTGCCGCTTACCTTGAATTCGATTTTCTCTGGTTTAGGCCCATCTTCATTGATGACTTCGCCCAATACGGTGGTCGTAGAGAATTTACAATCCGGATAGAACACACTGATAAAACGTTTGGCGATAAGGTCATAGACATTTGCCTCCATATCGGTGAGTCCTGTAGGTGGAACACCTGTTGGGATGATGGCATGGTGGTCGGTCACCTTACTATTATCAAATACCTTCTTGCTTTTTGGCAACTTTTTTCCGGTAGCGGCGAGCTGCTGGACAAGCGGGAGGTACTTTTGTTGGCTCATGATCTTGGCCTGGCTTACTCCGTTGAGTATTTGTGGACATTTCGGATAGATGTCATCTGTCAGAAACTGTGTATCTACACGAGGATAAGTCGTGTATTTCTTCTCGTATAGACTCTGGATGAGTTTCAGCGTAATATCAGCAGAGTAAGCAAATTTCTTGTTGCAATCCACTTGAAGTGAGGTGAGGTCGTAGAGGTGAGGTGGAGCTTCATTTCCCTTTTTCTTGCTCACGTCTGTAACGGTGAAAGGTTTTCCTGCGATGGTGCTGAATGCTTTTTCACCTTCCTCCTTGCTGGTAAACTTGCCGCTGGTAGCCGTAAACTGAGTATCGCGATAGATGGTAGCAAGTACCCAGTATGGTTCGGAAACGAAATTGTCGATTTCCTTCTGTCGGTTTACGATGAGGGCAAGGGTAGGGGTCTGTACTCGACCGATGCTGAGCACCTGTCGGTTCTGACCATATTTCAAAGTATAAAGTCGGGTGGCATTCATGCCGAGAATCCAGTCTCCAATGGCACGTGAAAGGCCTGCGAGGTAGAGCGACTGATATTCGGTCTGGTCTTTCAGTTCCTGGAAACCCTGCTTGATGGCTTCATCAGTCATGGATGAAATCCACAATCTCTTGACCGGGCATTTGGCTTGTGCCTTTTGCATCACCCATCTTTGAATGAGTTCACCTTCCTGTCCGGCGTCACCACAGTTGATGATACTGTCAGCGGCTTGCATGAGTCTTTCGATTGTATTGAATTGCTTGCGGATTCCTTCGTCGTTAATCAGTTTTATTCCAAAACGCTGGGGAATCATAGGCAATGCGGACAGGCTCCAGCGTTTCCACATTGGAGTATAATCATCCGGTTCTTTCAACTCACAAAGGTGGCCGAAAGTCCAGGTTACTTGGTAACCATTACCTTCCATATAACCGTCGCGCGCAGTTGTTGCTCCAATAATCCGGGCAATATCTTTAGCTACGCTTGGTTTCTCTGCAATACAAACTATCATTCTTTATTATTTCCTTTTCTGTTTGCAAAGGTACAATAAAATAATGAGAAAGCCATCATTTCGGCTTCTTTTTCTCATGGCAGAGAATAAAAAAGCCCTGTAAGGCTTGGGCACAATCTGGAACTTGTGCCTTGCCTTACAGGGCGTATTTTATAAATATCTGCGTAATCTGCGTGAGAAAAATTAATCCCGCGTGCGATTACTCGTACTCCTGCCAGCTCTTAATCTGCAACTGATCCTGACTCAATGTGCAGAATGCCTTGATGAAGGCTGAAGCTAAGCGGGCATTGGTGAACAGAGGAATGTTGTGGTCGATAGCGCCACGACGGATTCTGTAACCATTGGTGAGCTCACGCTTGGTGTGATTCTTAGGAATGTTGACGATGAGGTCGAACTTGTGGTCGGCAATCATCTGCATCACGTTAGGGATATCCTTGTGCTCCTCATCAGGCCATCCTACGGCTGTAGCCTTCACGTTGTTCTCGTTCAGGAACTTCGCTGTGCCAGCTGTAGCGTAGATGGTGTAACCATTCTTCACCAGTGCCTGAGCGCCGTCGAGCAGAGAAGCCTTCTCCTTGGCACCACCGCTTGAAAGCATGATGCCCTTATCCTTCGAAGGAATCTTGTAGCCAGTAGCAATCAATGAGTTGAGCAATGCCTCCTCGAAAGTATCACCCATACAACCTACCTCACCGGTAGAGCTCATATCCACACCGAGAACAGGGTCTGCGTTCTGCAAACGGGCGAATGAGAACTGTGAAGCCTTCACACCCATGCGGTCGATATCGAAAGCTGACTTGTCTGGCTTCTGGTATGGAGCGTCGAGCATGATGCGGGTAGCAGTCTCGATGAAGTTACGCTTCAATACCTTGCTCACGAATGGGAATGAACGGGATGCACGGAGGTTACACTCAATCACCTTCACATCACGACCCTTAGCCAGATACTGGATATTGAAAGGACCAGAGATGTTGAGCTCCTTGGCGATGGCACGTGAAATCTTCTTGATCTGACGGGCTGTAGCGAAGGAAATCTGCTGAGCTGGGAAGGTCATGGTAGCGTCACCAGAGTGAACACCTGCATACTCTACGTGCTCTGAAATACCATACTCTACAATCTCACCGTTCTGAGCCACACCGTCGAACTCAATCTCGTTGGTCTCTGTCATAAACTGAGAGATAACTACTGGGTACTCCTTGGAAACCTCAGAAGCTGCCTCCAGGAAGCGACGCAACTCATCATCGTTGTGGCAAACGTTCATGGCTGCACCTGAAAGAACGTAAGATGGACGAACGAGAACAGGATAGCCTACCTCGTCGATGAACTTCTGAACATCCTCCATAGAGGTGAGAGCGCTCCACTTAGGCTGATCGATGCCCAACTTGTCGAGCATGGCTGAGAACTTGCCGCGGTTCTCGGCACGGTCGATGTTGACAGGAGATGTACCTAAGATTGGCACAGACTGGCGATGGAGCTTCATAGCCAGTCTGTTTGGAATCTGACCACCTACAGAAACAATCACACCACGTGGTGACTCCAGGTCGATGACATCGAGTACACGCTCGAATGAAAGCTCATCGAAGTAGAGACGGTCGCACATATCGTAGTCGGTAGATACGGTCTCCGGGTTGTAGTTGATCATGATTGACTTGTAACCCAACTTGCGGGCTGTGTTGATAGCGTTTACAGAACACCAGTCGAACTCTACAGAAGAACCGATGCGGTAAGCACCCGAACCGAGAACGATGACAGACTTCTCGTTCTTGTAGTAGTTGACGTCGTAACCCTCTACGGCATAAGTCATGTAGAGATAGTTGGTAAGGTCAGGATGCTCGCTTGCCACAGTAGGGATGCGCTTTACGGCAGGAAGAATGTTCAGCTTCTTACGCAGAGCACGAACTGCGAGAACCTCCTTCTCCATATTGGTATCCTTGGTCTTCAATACGAAGCGGCCAATCTGGAAGTCAGAGAAGCCCAATACCTTAGCCTCGCGCAAAACCTCAGCAGGAATCTCCTCCAAAGTATTATATTCAGAAAGCTTGTGCTTGTAATCTACGATATTCTTCATGCGCTCGATGAACCAAGGGTCAATCTTGGTCAACTCCTCGATGCGCTCGATGGTGTAGCCTTCCTCCAAAGCCTGAGCGATGGCGAAGATACGGAGGTCTGTAGGGTTGGAAAGTTCCTCATCCAAGTTGTCGAACTTGGTGTGGTCGTTGCCAACGAAACCGTGCATTCCCTGACCGATCATACGGAGACCCTTCTGGAGCATTTCCTCGAATGAGCGGCCGATAGACATGATTTCGCCTACAGACTTCATGGAAGAACCGATCTTGCGGCTTACACCGGCAAACTTGGTAAGGTCCCAACGAGGAATCTTGCAGATCATATAGTCGAGTGATGGAGCTACGTAAGCTGAGTTAGGAGTACCCATCTCGCCAATCTGGTCGAGTGTATAACCGAGCGCAATCTTAGCAGCAACGAAAGCGAGCGGATAACCTGTAGCCTTAGAAGCGAGGGCAGAAGAACGGCTCAAACGAGCGTTGATCTCGATGATACGGTAGTCGTTGGTCTCAGCATTGAAAGCATACTGGATGTTGCACTCACCCACGATGTTGAGGTGGCGAACGCATTTCACAGCGATGTCCTGCAACATCTTCACCTGCTCGTCGGTAAGAGAACAGGTAGGAGCCACCACGATAGACTCACCAGTATGAATACCTAATGGGTCGAAGTTTTCCATAGATGCAACGGTGAAGCAACGGTCGTTCGCATCACGGATGCACTCAAACTCAATCTCCTTCCATCCCTTCAGGCTCTCCTCAACGAGTACCTGAGGTGCGAAAGTAAAGGCAGATTCTGCAATCTCCTTGAACTCCTCTTCAGTCTTGCAGACACCAGAACCGAGACCACCCAGCGCATAAGCAGAACGGATCATGATAGGGTAGCCGATATTGCGTGCCGCAGTCACAGCTTCTTCCATGTTCTCGCAAGCATGGCTTACAGGAACCTTGAGGTCAACCTTGTTGAGCTCCTTCACGAAGAGATCACGGTCTTCAGTATTCATGATAGCCTCTACAGAGGTACCTAACACATCTACACCGTACTCCTTGAGCACACCGCTGAGGTAAAGTTCAGTACCAACGTTCAAACCTGTCTGTCCACCCCAAGCGAGCATGATGCCGTCAGGGCGCTCCTTCTTGATGATTTCAGTCACAAAAAAAGGTGTCACCGGCAAGAAATAAACCTTGTCAGCAATACCTTCACTGGTCTGAATTGTAGCAACGTTGGGATTGATGAGGACTGAACTAATACCTTCCTCACGCAAAGCCTTGAGAGCTTGCGAACCGGAATAGTCAAATTCACCTGCCTGGCCGATCTTCAAAGCACCGGAACCCAGAACGAGGACTTTCTTAAGCTGTTTCTTCATATTTAATAACTATAAGTATATTCTAACTATAAGTAATAAACTCTATAAGTATCATCTGAAATGTCTTATGCTTAGTTTTGCAATTTGGGTACAAAAGGCAAATACACTATTTCGGGTTGCAAAGTTACGACATTTATTTGAATTTACCAAATTTTTCTTGTGCCAGTTCTTCGTTAAATAATATCAATTATTACTTTTTATTTTTTTATAATGTCTTATTTTTCGGATAATTTTGTTACTTTTGCGCTCGCTACGCAAAATTGTAGCTTAAGAATTAACATAGAACAAGATTTAATAATAATAATGAGAGTCGGTTTATTTGTCCCTTGTTATGTAGATGCCTTATACCCTGAAGCTGGTGTGGCTACATACAAGTTGCTCAAACACTACGGTGTGGATGTGGACTATCCAGAGAAACAGACTTGTTGCGGTCAACCGATGGCGAATGCTGGTTTCCAAAACAAGTCAGAGAAGGTCATTGAGGCTTTTGATGATCTTTTTAGAGACTACGATTATATTGTAGCTCCTTCTGCCTCGTGTGCAGCTTATGTAAAAGTGTATTATCCTAAGATTCTGGAGGGTAAGCATGAGTGTGTATCTTCCGGTAAGATAATGGATATAGTGGAATTCCTGCATGATGTGCTGAAAGTAGATCATGTGCCGGGCAAGTTCCCTCATGCCGTGAGTGTTCACAACAGTTGTCATGGCGTCAGGGAATTGGGGTTGTCATCACCTTCAGAGAGAAACGTCCAGCCGTTCAATAAGATTATTGATTTATTGAATATGGTGGATGGAATTACCATTCATGAACCGGAACGTAAGGATGAATGCTGTGGATTCGGTGGTATGTTTTCTATCGAAGAACCCGCTGTTTCTACCCGTATGGGTGAGGACAAGATCAGACGCCACATGGCAACGGGAGCGGAATATGTTACCGGTCCGGATTCTTCCTGTCTGATGCACATGGCAGGCATTGCCAAGAAGGAGAAAATGCCTATTCAATTCATTCATGTTGTACAAATTTTAGCTGCAGGACTATGAGTACAGAACATTCCAAGAGAGCCGCTAAGTTTACGGCAGATGTAGAAAAGACCACCTGGCATGATGCTACCTTCTGGTCTGTAAGACAAAAGAGAGATAAGATGGCGCATGAACTTCCGGAATGGGAAGATCTTCGCGAACTGGCTTCTGAAATTAAGATGCATACGATTACCCATCTGGCAGATTATCTTGATGTTTTTTCCAAGAATCTGGAGAGTCGTGGTGTCAAGGTGCATTGGGCAAAGGATGCGCAGGAATTTAATGAGATTGTGCTCGGCATTCTGAATGATCATCATGTGAAGAAAATGGTGAAATCAAAGTCTATGCTTACCGAAGAGTGTGAGATGAATCCTTATCTGGAAAAGCATGGTATTGATGTGGTGGAAACTGACTTGGGTGAGCGTATTATCCAACTCTTAGGTCAGAAACCGAGCCATATCGTGATGCCTGCCATCCATCTCAAGCGTGAAGAAGTGGGCAAGATGTTTGAGGAGAAAGGAATCTCTAAGGAAATAGGAAATTATGACCCAACTTATCTCACCCGCTGTGCCCGACATCATCTTCGCGACCAGTTTATGGAGGCTGGAGCAGGAATGACTGGATGTAATTTTGGAGTGGCTGAAACGGGTGATTGCGTGGTTTGTACCAATGAAGGTAATGCTGATATGACGACTTCCATGCCTAAGCTTCATATTGTGGCGATGGGTATTGAAAAGTTGGTTCCTGATTACAAGTCTTTGGCGGTATTCCAGCGTCTGCTTTGCCGTTGCGGTACAGGTCAGCCTACTACTGCTTTTACTTCTCATTTCCGTCAGGCTCGTCCGGGTGCAGAAATGCATGTGGTTCTGGTGGATAATGGCAGGAGTGATATTCTTGCAGATAAAGACCATTGGCAGACTTTGAAGTGTATGCGTTGCGGCGCCTGCATGAATACTTGTCCTGTCTATCGTCGTTCCGGCGGATACAGTTATACTTATTTCATTCCTGGTCCGGTGGGTGTGAATTTGGGTATGCTGAAGAATCCTCAGAAATATGCGGATAATGTTTCTGCCTGCACCTTGTGTCTGTCGTGTGATAATGTCTGTCCTTCCAAGGTGGGTCCGGGTTCCCAGATTTATGTCTGGCGTCAGAGCCTTGACAAATTGGGCAAGGCTAATCCTATCAAGAAGGCGATGTCCAGCGGTATGGAATATCTCTTCGACCGTCCTTCACTTTATACCACAGCCTTGAAATTTGCGCCACTTGCCAATCTGATTCCAGAGTGTTGCACACATTTCAGTAATTGGAATGCTTGGGGTATTGGCCATGCCATGCCTGAGTTTGCGAAGAAGTCGTTTCATCAATTATGGAAGGAGGGGAAAGTAAAATGAAAAAAGAAGATTTCCTGAATAAGTTGCGTAAGAATACGCATGTTCAATTCGATAAGCCTTCTGTAGAAATCAAAGGCATTCAGTATGAGGATACTTTGCAGCAGTTTGTTGCCATGAGCCAGTCTGTGGGTGCTCATGTGATGAGAGCCAGCAAGGATGACGATATGCTCAACGAGATTGTGAGAATGGCTTATCCTCAGGCGAAGGTGTTTGCCAGCAATCTGCCAGATATTCAGTTGGAAAAATTGCAGGCTTTTACTCCTGATGGGGGAACGGATGAAGTCGTTTTGCGCAATCCGGATACTGTGGCTGAGGCCAACGAACTGAATGGTACGGATGTCTGCGTAGTCCGTGGACAGTTGGGCGTAGCTGAAAATGGTTGTGTCTGGATTCCTCAGACCATGAAGGAGAAGGCTGAACTTTTCATTTCGGAATACCTGGTTATTATCCTTGATGAGAAGTCTGTGGTAAACAATATGCATGAGGCTTATGCCCGCATCGAGATGGATCCGAAATATAATTTCGGTATATTTATCAGTGGACCGAGCAAGACTGCTGATATTGAACAGGCTCTTGTTATGGGAGCGCAGGCTGCCAGAGGTGTGACAATCGTGCTTTGCTAAAAAGTCATAGGTATATAAAAAACAACTGTTAACTGTTGACTTTTTGCAGTTCATTTAATATAAAGAAAATCCCGGAAACTCAGTCAAGATGTTTCCGGGATTTTCTTTATATTGTTCTTTCTAAAGTTTCTATTTTCAAGTATTTGAAGAATTTCTACAGTTCCCATTCGTAAGTATCATAAACGACGCCTCTTCCTCCAAATCCTTCTTTCTGGTGGATGAGTTTCTCATTGAGATAAGTACCTTGCTGCTCGGTTGATTTTCCAAAATCAAAATAGGTCGTATTCCATTGCTTTTGGTTGATCAACTCATCAAAGAGCAGGTCGAGTGCTCCCTCTTCTTTCCCTTGAGGTGATGCTGCGATGTATTGGGTATGCGTCACTTGCGGGGTGATGTAGATGAGGCTTCCTGCGAGAACGTTGTGGTTTTCTGCATCCTTTACCACATAACCTTTGATGTTTTCAGGGAATCGTGTCATCAGAAGTTTCAATTCCTCATAGGTGTGAACTGGAGCAGTATGATATTTGTGCTGGAGATTAGTATTGAGAATGTTCCAGAACTCCCAGATATCATTCATGTTTGCTTCATGGATAGACAAGTTGCAGCGGTTTGCCTTATGAATTCCTCTTCTTCTTTGTTCGGAAAAACGCAGTTTATGCATCAGGGGAATGGTGGTGGAGATTTCTCTTGTCAACAACCGGGCCTTACATGTTTGCATGATGGCATAGAGATCTTCCTCCGATGGAATGTTGTGGTAAATCCAAGGTATTGCTTTGTATATGACTTTCTGAAAACCTCTTTCTTTCAGATAGATATTGATGGCATCAAATACCTGACAGGTGATGGCTGCCGTCATTTTGTTGCAGGTCAGCAGTCCGCCGTATGTGAGTCCCTGATGTGAAACAAGGGTTTTATCTACAACTTCATTTGCTGGCAGCAAAGCACAGAGTTTTCCGTTATAGAAAATCATCAGGGAATGGTCATGAAATCTGTCCTGATGATAATCCATATAGTTTCTGTCAAAAAGAAACGTGCCTTGCCTGGATTTTGCCACGAAGTCATTCCAGTCTTGTTTCTCTTGGGGTGTATATCTTTTGATTTCTATCATATTATCTTCTGATTTCTATCATTTTGGCTGAAGTTTTTATTTCCCGGCTTCTCTTTCTTGGATGTAATCGATGAAGTCTTCATATTCATAGAGATAGTCTTCCGGCTCATACAGTCTGGAGGCTAAGACCAGACAGACGGCACCTGATGAGAAATCATCAATGGTTCGCCATATTTCCGTATCAAGCAGAAGTCCCTGGTCAGGGCGGTTCAGGAAGTAGTCCTTTTTCTCATGTCCATCGTCCAGATGAACGGTAAAGGAACCGCTGGCGGCAATGATGATCTGCTTCAGCTTTTTGTGAGCATGTCCTCCGCGGCTTTCTCCTCCCGGCACGTCGTATATCCAGTAGAGGCGTTTGGGAACGAACGGCAGACCTGCATCCTTGTCGGTGCAGGAACAGTAACCTTCTTCCTCCTTTTTATTTAATTGTATGATTCTTCCTAATTCTTTCATGACTTAATATACTCGCATTTATAGAAAGAACGCATAATCGGCGAGTTTATTGTTTGCCGTTGATTCTTTGTAACTCTTCTGCTATCATTTTAGAATAAATATCAGCCCCTGTTTCATTGAGATGATTGGCATTGTGAAACCATTCTCTGTGCTTTGTGAAGCGTTTGTCGCAGAAATGATTCAGCAAAGGAATCTTCTGAGCTTTGCAGATCTTTTTCAGAGGTATAAACACCGAGTCGCTCTGGTATGAGAGTTGGGGAGAGGCGGCAAATATCAGTTGGATCTGCTGTTGCTGGCAGGTCGTGATGAGTTTCTGCAGGTATTCATATTTCAGTTTGTCATGCTTGTCTTGCGGCAGGTTTTCCGGTATGATGGCCTGGCAACCCTCGTAGGGCACAAATCCCTTTTTGTCTGTAAGGTCTTCAGCTCTTGTATCTGCGAGAAGTTTCAGCAGGCGCGAGTTGAAAGGGTAGAACGGAAATAGCATTTTGAAGCGTTCCGTTGCATCCACGTCATGGAAGATAGAGCTGATATGATCGCGCCAATAGTAAGGACGCAGATTGCCGAGATACGTTGTGTTGTCATCTTCCAGCAGGTCGTAGTCTGGTTCCACGTCGTAGATAATGGATTTCACCTTGTTCCTTTCTTCTACCAGTTGCAGCCTGCCATAATTGAAAATGATTCCCATGCGGTCTTCCCCTATATTATAATAAGGTGTAAGATATTGGGGATTATAATGGTGAAGGGCGCGCGATGAACCCATGATCAGATGATCTGCTTTCAACTGGTCATGGATGTATTTCAGTCTTCCACTTTCCCCTTTGGCATGTGATTCCAGAAAGTAAAAGCCTGTGCTGAGGGCTACATAGATGAGTGCCATCAACAGGACGAATACCGATATTTTACCAAAAAACTTTCTCATGACTTTAAAATCTGGCATAAATGAATTGACCCGCATCGAAAACTCCGAAGAGTAGGATGCTTGTAACGATGAATAGATAGGTGGCCCATCTCACCCATGTCTTTGAATGATAGAACGGATTGCAGGAAGGACGGATTTCGTCTATCAGATCCTTGATGAATACGATGGCGATAAAGACATAGATAAACTTCTCGCAGATTCCGAAATGCATGTCCTGACTGGTAAATATCTTTTCTATCACGATCCATGCATCTTCTATCGTATTCATGCGGAAGAAAATCCACAGGAATGTGATGAGGAAAAACGTAAGGACGATTCTTGCCAACCGGATGCTTCTGTTTTTCATGGAGAAATATCTCGGCTTGAGGGCGGAGGATTCTATGTCGGTGGAAGAGAGTTTGGATTCTTTCTTTTTTTGTAAACCGAGCATTTTTTCGATGACCTGGAACAGTCCGTGCAGTAGTCCCCATACGATAAAGGTCCAGTTGGCTCCATGCCAGATTCCGCTTACTGCGAATGTAATGAGGATATTGGCATAGTTCCGTTTTTTCGAGCAACGGCTTCCTCCCAGTGGAATGTAGATGTAATCTCTGAGCCAATGTGCCAAGGTAATGTGCCATCTGTGCCAGAAGTCTGTGATTCCGATGGAGAAGTAGGGATTGTGGAAATTCTGTTTGAGATTGTAGCCCAATGTGGCTGCTGCGCCTATGGCCATGAGCGAATAGCCGGCGAAGTCTGTATAGAGTTGGATGGAATATAGAATGGCTGCCATCAGGAGTGATGAACCGCTTTCCTGGAGAAAACCATCAAAAACCGGGTCGATATAGAGCTGCAATCTGTCAGCAATCACTACTTTGAGAAACATTCCCCAAAGTATCATTTTCAATCCTTTTTCTGCCAGTGGACGGTTGAAACCCTGTACCGTGTTCAACTGGGGCATCAGTTGGTCGTATCTGTTGATCGGACCGGCTATCATGGAAGGGAAGAAAGCCATGTAAGTGAGATAGTTCGACAGATTTTGCTCGGCTGGATATTTCTTGCGGTAAACATCGAATACATAGCTCAGAGCCTGGAAGGTGAAGAAGGAAATGCCTAATGGGGCAATGATGGAGAAATGGTTTTCATCCGAGATGAAGCCGAAACTATCCGTGAAGGAACTAAGATTTTCCGAGATGAAGTGCCCGTATTTGAAAACGACAAGCGGAAGAATGGTTGCAATGACTCCTGCACAGATTGTTCCTTTTCCGCAGATTGTTTCTTTCCCGCAGTTCTTCTTCTCCAGGTCTTTTCTCAGTTTTTTCTCTAAATCTTTCTCCTGATCTTTCTCCAGATACTTGTTCTGATTCCTTTCCAGATATTTGGCAAAGAAGTAGGAGATGAGGCTCACGGCGATAAGAGTGAGGGTCATCCATTTGTTGTAATAGATGTAAATGCCGTATGAGACTATCAGGAAAAAATATTTGCGATAGGGAACAGTAAGATTGTTCCCTACCATAAAAATGATAGGGAACAACCAAATGAATAAAAATGAATTATATACCATCTAATGTTTGTAGGGTTAGATGTGTCTTATTCTTTTAAGAATTATTTCTTCATATAAGGATCGGTGCCCAAAACGGTCTTTGCCAGGCGCTTTGCCTTGTCGCGAAGCTGATTGAGATCAGCATCCTTTTCTCCGTAGCAGAGAACGACGCCCATACGGCGGCCTACGTGAGCCTCTGGTTTTCCGAAAATGCGGATACGGGTATGATCTTCCTTCAGCGCATCCATGAAATTGTAGTTGAGCGGCTCGGTGCTTTCTTCCGGTGAGAGAATAACGGCAGAACATCCGGCGTGCTCCAGGTGAATGCCTGCTATTGGCAAGCCCATCACAGCACGGAAATGGAGCTCAAACTCGCTCAGGTTGGTGGTGTGACCGAGAGTTACCATACCAGTATCGTGTGGACGTGGACTCAACTCAGAGAAAATCACTTCGCCCTGCTTGCTCAGGAAGAATTCTACGCCCCAGAGACCAGCACCGGTCAAAGCCTTGGTCACTTCGGCTGCAATATGCTGTGCTTTCTTCAATGCTTCCTCTGGCAACTGGAAGGGTTGCCAGCTCTCGCGGTAGTCGCCACCTTTCTGGATGTGTCCGATAGGAGGGCAGAAGAGGGTAGGACCATCCTTCTGGGTTACGGTGAGGAGTGTGAACTCAGAGTCGAAATCAATGAATTCCTCGATGATGACTTCCTTCACATCGCCACGACCTTCCTCCATAGCTTCCTTGTAAGCCTCCACGAGTTCGTCGTCATTGTGTACATAGCTCTGTCCATGACCGCTGGAGCTCATCAATGGCTTCACTACACATGGGAAACCGATTTCGTCGGCTGCATTCTTGAATTCCTCGAATGTCTTAGCGTAGAAATACTTGGCTGTGCGCAGACCCAGTTCCTTGGCGGCCAGATCGCGGATGGCACGGCGGTTCATGGTGTAGTTCACGGCACGGGCAGAAGGTACAATCTGAATGCCCTCTTTCTCGAAGTCGAAGAGACGCTCTGTACGGATAGCTTCAATCTCAGGCACGATGATGTCTGGGTGATGTTTCTCAACCACTGCGGTCAATGCGTCGCCATCGAGCATTGAGAACACTTCTCGCTCGTCAGCAACCTGCATGGCAGGAGCATTGTCATACTTGTCGCAAGCGATGACATACTGTCCAGCACGCTTTGCGGCGATAGTAAATTCTTTGCCCAGTTCGCCTGAGCCCAAAAGCATAATCTTCTTCATTATATTGTGAGTTAAATTTCTTATGAATTGAATTTCTTATGAGTTTTCTTCTGAGTCTGAATTCTTATTCAGTTGAATTTCTTTCTGAGTCAGATTTCTTATAATTTGAACTTTTTTCTGATAAATTCTTCGATGAATTTCTCAGTTTCTTCCAGTCCCAGCAGGCTGCTGTTGATGCAGAGATCGTAACTCTCGCTGTGTCCCCATTTCTTGCCGGTATAGTAGCCATAGTAGGAAGCACGTTCTTCCTCATGGTTGGTGATGAATTTGCGGGCAGCGGCACGGTCGATGTTCTTGCGCTTGCAAACGGCCTTGATGCGGTCGTCGATATTGGCGGTGATGAAAATGTTGATCACGTTCTTATAGTCGCGCAGCACATAGTCGGCTGTTCTTCCTACAAATACGCAGTTGCCCTCATCGGCAGCCTTTCTGATGGCATCGCTCTGAAATTTATACAGACCTTCCTGTGAGAAATCATTGTGATAGAAGTTGCTGTCGCTCAGGAAAGGGAGATGGGTATGGAAGAGTGCTTTGAAAAATCCCTTCTGCTCATCGTTCTGCTCGAAGAATTTCTCTGAGAATCCACTCTCCTTGGCTGCCAGATTGAGAAGTTCACGGTCGTAGCACTTGCAACCGAAGGCTTCTGCCAGCTTCTCTGCGATAATATGGCCACCGCTTCCTATCTGGCGACCTACGTTTATGATGATTTTAGTCATAATTCTCTATTTTATAGTTGATGAATGTATGATGATGCTTTATCCTTCCGTCATTTCCTGCTGCAGAAGTTTTTCTCTGTGCATTCTTTTCAGTTTCTTCATATACCATGACATGACGATAGCGGCAATCACGGCGGCAGAGAAATCAGAGATTGGCATACTGTACCAGACGCCTTCTATATCCCAGAACAATGGCAGCAGTCCCAAGAGTGGCAGGAGAATGAGCAGCTGTCTTGACAGAGAGAGGAAGATGCTGATCTTCACTTTGCCGATGCACTGGAAGAAGTTGGTGATGACCATCTGGAAACCGATGATCGGGAAGCAGCACATCACGATGCGGATGGCCTTGATGCCTAATTCTATCAGCGCCTTGTCGGTAGTAAACATTCTGGCGCAGTAGTATGGCAGGAACATGGCTATCAGCCAACCGGTTACCATAATGCCCGTAGCAGCGATGATGCTGAGGTTTAAAACCCTCATCAGTCGGTCTATTTTCTGAGCTCCGTAGTTGTAGCCGGCGATAGGCTGCATTCCCTGGTTGATGCCGAATACGAACATGATGAATACCATGGCAATACCATTGGCAATGCCGTAGGCACCCACAGAGAGATCGCCTCCGAAACGCACCAACTGGTTGTTGATGAAGATGACGACGATGCAGGCGCAGACATTCATCAGGAAAGGCGAAATGCCGATGGCGAGGATGTTCTCTACCAGTTTCTTTCTCAGTCTGTAAATACCTTTCTTGAGGTGGAGCAGTTCGTTCTTATTGCTGAAGAGTTTGAACTGCCACATCATCGCCATCAGCTGCGAGAGGATGGTGGCGATGGCGGCTCCCTGTATTCCCCATTTGAACACGATGATGAAAAGTGCATCCAGTATCACGTTCATGATCACTGTGAAGATGGTGGCGTACATGGCCTGCCGCGGCTTGCTGGCTGCCCTGAGCAGCGCATTCATGCCGAAATACATGTGGCTCACCACATTGCCCAGCAGGATGATGACCATATAGTCACGTGCATAGACGAGTGTCTGGTCGCTGGCTCCGAAAAATCTCAGGATAGGGTCGAGGAAGAGCAGACAGATAATGCTCAGTCCGATACCGATGATGAGATTCAGAGAAATTGTGTTACCCAGAATGTTTTGGGCTGTAGTATAATCCTTTTGTCCCAACTTCACGCTGATGGCTGTTGAAGCTCCTACGCCCACGCCGGCTCCGAAAGCGGCTGTGAGGTTCATGAACGGGAAGGTGATGGCCAGACCGGAAATCGCCATTGCTCCCACACCCTGTCCGATGAATACACGGTCCACGATGTTGTAAAGCGAAGCGGCGGTCATGGCAATCATGGCAGGCAAGGCATATTGTACCAATAATTTGCCCACCGGTTTGGTGCCCAATTCTAATGTTGCTTGTTTATTTTCCATTGATGTTTGAATACTTTGACTGCAAAAGTACAAAAAATATTCCATACCTTATTATATATATCTGTCTCTTATACACATCTCCGAGCCCACGAGACATGCGCA
>ENA-UAGU01000160-UAGU01000160.1-human-gut-metagenome-genome-assembly--contig:-NODE-160-length-20321-cov-9.807905_pt1 | contig 20321 bp, 18 predicted proteins | sample MGYA00243411_ERZ654344 | MGnify/ENA primary metagenome ERZ654344 (study PRJEB26926, sample SAMN06165215) | human gut metagenome | biome: ENVO:00009003; feature: ENVO:2100002; material: ENVO:00002003... | reverse complement strand
ACGAGATCTGCGCATGTCTCGTGGGCTCGGAGATGTGTATAAGAGACAGAAATTAAGATAGCATATATTTAGAAGACTTACAAGAAATCGACTTGACTTTAGTACATAAAATATACAACAACTGTGAGAACCGGAGTAAATGTTTCTCCCTTTTTGATCCCTGATAGAAATTCGTTTTTTGATTTAAGCAGGTGATTCTCCCGGTTGTATTTCTGATTGCTGAATACTTCTGTTTTGCTTTGTGTTTTGTCAGTTTTTTCTTCACGTTCGGTTTTGCTGACAAGATCATCATCGAAGATTGTGTGTTCTTCCGTCGGGTCGAGCGGCGATAAATCCTGTGCGCGGATCATTGGCTTTCCATCGAAGAACAGCACGTTCATTGTGTCGGCAAAGACGAGGTTATCCTCGTAAAGTTCCTTTGCCATGTCGTCAAGTTATAATTAGAGATATTTCACCACATAAATCAAATACAACAAGCGATACATAATAAAATAATTGGGATTTTTCTGGAATAATGAAGCACGCTGATGCGTGCGTAGGTCATCACGCTATTGCGTGGTGACATAAGATATAAGAGCTATATCACAGATTATCGGATGAAATCCGATAACCAACACATACAATAAGTGTATGTTTCAACAGTTGCATCATAGCATGTGTGAGATGGATTTGTAAATAAATATTCACCTATTGCAGGCATTTGGCATATGATGGTAAAATGAGTCAAAATTGTATTTTCAATAAAAAGTGTAGGGAAAGCATCGTGTAAAAGTTAACAATAGAAAATAGTATGAACACATGTAAGAACGAGGAGGAAACGTATGAGAAGAACAAAAAGATTTGCAAGCTTTGCTCTGGCGGCGTGCATGGGCGTAAGCTTGCTGGTGAATGTTCCGGCAGGAACGGTATCGGCGGCAGAACCAGACGAGGTGGTGTCTGCGGAAGCGACGGAAACGGATGCAGAGGCTTTGGATGAGATGCAGGAAGCTGTTTATGACGAAAGTGAAGCGGATGCAGATGGTTTTAAATGGAACGGAACCGCGATTGTTGGGTATGTTGGTAAAGGTGGGGATGTAAAGATTCCGGAGAAATGCACGAGCATTGGAAGTTTTGCATTCAAAGGATGCGATAATTTGACGAGCATTGTGATACCAAAGGGTGTAACGAGCATTGGAAGTTCTGCATTTATGGATTGTACTGGTATGGCGAGTGTGGAGATGCCAGCGAGTGTAACAAGTATTGGACATCATGCATTTTGGGGTTGCTACAAGCTGAAAAATATTGAGATACCAGTGAGTGTGACGAGTATTGGAAAGTATGCGTTTTATGGTTGTTCGCGGTTTGCTGATATTAATATACCCGCGAATGTAACGAGTATTGGAGTTTATGCATTCAGGGGTTGCGGCGGTATGAATGGGCCGACCAGTATCGTTGTATCTCCTGAAAATACAACGTATAACAGTAATGGTAATTGTAATGCGATTATTGAAACAAAAACCAATAAGTTGATTCAGGGATGTATGAATACGAAAATACCAATGGGTGTAACGAGTATTGGAGATTCTGCATTTGCGGATTGTGTTGGCTTGAAAAATATTGAGATACCAGTGAGTGTAACGAGTATTGGAAATAAGGTGTTTATGGGCTGTTACGAGTTGACAGGTATCAAGATACCAACAAGTGTAACGAGTATTGGAGATTCTGCATTTTGGAATTGCCTTTGTATAAAAAATGTTGAGATTCCTGCGAGTGTGAAGAGCATTGGAAGCTCTCCGTTTATAGGGTGTCAAGAATTGTCGAGTATAATTGTGTCTCCAGAGAATGCAACGTATAATAGTAATGATAATTGCAATGCAATTATTGAGACAAAAACAAATAAGTTGATTCAGGGATGTAAGGATACGAAGATACCAACAAGTGTAACAAGTATTGGAGATTCTGCTTTTGCGTATTGCAGTGAATTGACGAGTATTGAAATACCAAAGAGTATAACGAGTATTGGAAAAGCTGCGTTCGACCAGTCTGGTCTAAAAACAATCTATGGTGATACAGGTTCGTATGCAGAAGCTTATGCAAAGGAAAATGGTTATACGTTTAAGGCAATTGAGGAACCTGTAGCAGACATTACCATCTCCTACCGCACCCACGTCCAGTCCTTTGGATGGCAGAACCCAGTTACAAATGGTGTGATGAGTGGAACAACCGGAAAGGCAAAGCGCCTGGAAGGTATTGAGATTTCCGTCAGTGGTAATAAAAATCTGGGTATTCAATATGCTACACATTGTCAGACATATGGCTGGTTGCCTTGGTCTGCAAACGGAGAGATGAGTGGAACAACCGGAGAAGCAAAGCGACTCGAAGCAATCAAGATTCAGTTGACCGGTGCAGATAAGGACAAGTACGATGTATATTATCGTGTACATGCACAGTCGTATGGCTGGCTTGGCTGGGCGAAGAACGGAGAACCATCCGGAACGGCAGGTTATGCAAAACGTCTGGAGGGAATTCAGATCGTAGTTGTAAAGAAGACGGAAGCTGCACCGGGACTTGATTATGCAGGCGTGAATGCATCCAAGGGTGTGCATGATTCCCGTGCGTATATTGCAAAGACAAACGGAACGATCACGATTCCTGGATCAGCGGACAGCACGAATATCATGTACAAGACACATGTACAGAGCTTCGGCTGGCAGAATTGGGTATTGAATGGTGCGATGAGCGGAACATCCGGTAAGGCAAAGAGACTCGAAGGTATCAACATCAAGCTTTCCAATGCAGCGTATGCAGGTGGAATCCAGTATCAGACGCATATCCAGAAAAATGGATGGGAGCAGAAGTGGAAGAAGGATGGAGAGATGAGTGGAACCTCAGGAGAGGCAAAACGTCTCGAAGCGATTCGAATCAAGCTCTACGGCGAGATGGCAAACCATTTTGATGTATATTATCGTGTACATGCACAGTCTTACGGCTGGCTTGGCTGGGCAAAGAACGGAGAAGAGGCAGGAACTGCCGGTCTTGCGAAACGTCTGGAGGGAATCCAGATTGTTTTGGTACCGAAGGGAAGCGCGGCACCGGCGAACAACTATAAGAATATTCAGTCTGTGAATACAAAGGCTTATATCAAGAAGTAATAATCATATAATTGAAGAATAAGAATAAAAAATGCGGAAGGTGTACTTCAATAGCAAAGTACGCCTTCCGTTTTTGACATTATTATGAGCATAAATAAAAACATCTTTTCCTTCAACCCCGCATATTTCCTTGCTTTTTCCAAATGTTCCAAACTTACGCTTTACATTTTCAGAAGTTGTATGCTATGGTTTATGATCGGAGGCGGGAGCATGGGAAACTGGTTTGAGAATATGGAGCCAATGAACATACAGGAAGAACGTGCGAAGACGAAGAAGACGGAGGAATCCTCCCTTGCGAAAAGCATATATAAGTGATATAAATAGGAAAGAGTGAAGCGCAGGATGGAGGAAGAAAGAGCATGAATTATATCAAAGAATTGCGTGATGGAGAGATGGTATCGGAAATCTATCTCTGTAAGAATAAAGTGGTAGCAAAGACAAAGGCTGGAAAGACATATTACTCTTTGCAGCTTCAGGATAAGACCGGAACGGTCGATGCAAAGATCTGGGAGCTTTCGAATGCGATTGCGCATTTCGAGCCGATGGACTATATTCGTGTTGACGCACAGGTAACGAGCTTTAACGGAGCATTGCAGTTAAATGTCAAGCGTGTGCGCGTGGCGGATGAAGGCGAATACAATGTGACAGATTATATGCCATGTTCAACGAAAGATATTGATACGATGTATCAGGAATTACTGGGACTGATTCAGGGTGTAAAAAATCAGTATTTACATAAACTATTGGAAATGTTCTTTGTTGAGGACAAGGAATTTGCAGAGAAGTTCAAGAAGCATTCCGCAGCCAAGTCCATTCATCATGGATTTATAGGCGGTCTGCTGGAACATTCTTTATCGGTTGCAAAATTATGTGAATATATCGCAGCGAATTATCCGGTTGTCAATCATGATTTACTTGTGACGGCAGCGATTTGTCACGACATCGGTAAGGTCGATGAGATTTCCGATTTCCCACAGAACGATTACACCGACGAGGGACAGTTAGTCGGACATATTGTGATGGGTACGATGATGATTGCGGATAAGGTGCGTGAGATTCCAGGATTTCCACCGAAGCTTGCAAATGAGCTGAAGCACTGCATCCTGGCACATCACGGGGAACTGGAATATGGTTCACCGAAGAAACCAGCATTGATCGAGGCGATGGCACTCGCACATGCCGATAATATGGATGCGAAGTTGCAGACATTTACCGAGATTATCCGGGAGAATGAAGACAAGACGGAATGGCTTGGATTTAACCGTATGTTTGAAAGTAATGTGAGATTGACAGGTGAGAAGAATGAGTAGTGAAGTAAGAAAAGCAATGACGATATTATATAAAGTGCATAACGGATTGTATGTGAATCTGACAAATCGCTGTCCGTGTGCGTGCACGTTCTGCGAACGACAGACCCGTGATCATGTGTCAGAGGTAAATGATGCGCCTTTGTGGCTGGAACATGAGCCGAGTGTGGAAGAAGTGATTGCAGAGTTTGAGAAAACGGATGTTGCGCCGTATGAAGAAATTGTATTCTGTGGATTTGGTGAGCCGACGGAACGGCTGGATGCACTGCTTGAGATCGCAAAATATCTGAAAGCACATTATGATAAGCCGATCCGTATCAATACAAACGGTCTTGGAGATCTGATCTGGAACGAAGATATCACACCGAAGTTTGCAGGTCTGATCGACACAATCTCTATCAGTCTGAACACACCGGATGCCAAACGGTATCAGGAGATTGTGCGGAGTAAATTCGGGGACGGTTCCTTTGAGGCGATGCTGAAGTTCGCAAAGGATGCGAAAAGGTATGTGCCGAAGGTGGTATTAAGTACCGTGGAGACGACGATTACGAGAGAAGAAGAGGCAAAATGTCAGGCAATCTGTGACGAACTGGGCGTTACCTATCGGATTCGCCCATTTCATTAATAAATTCGCGGACACATTGTTATCAATCCATGGTAAATGACCGATAATATAAACAGAGATGGGGGTTCCATCTCCAAAAGCACAAGGAAGTGCGTATGATTCTAAGGAAGGAGCAAAAGAACATGGGAATGACAGTAAATGCAATGGCAGGTATGCAGGCTGCAAGTGAAACCGTTTCTGATTATAGTGTAACTGCAAAGGCTGCGGAGACATCCGAGAAGAAGGCTTCTGCAGAGACAGAGAAAGATGCGGTTTACGAGAAGAGCGCGCAGGAAAGTGCCAAGGCACCATATTCCATCAACAAGATGAGCAAGGAAGACCGCGCAGCTTTGGTAAAGCAGCTCAAAGCGGATCAGGAAAGCAGACAGAACAGTCTTACAAATCTTGTATCCCAGATGCTTGGTAAGCAGGCTGGTATGTATGGAATTGCAAACGGAGACGATTCCATCTGGAAGATCTTTGCAAACGGAAATTTCACTGTGGATGCAGCAACGAAAGCACAGGCACAGGAAGATATCTCCGACGATGGATATTGGGGCGTGAAGCAGACCTCGCAGAGATTGTTTGATTTTGCAAGTGCTCTCGCCGGTGACGATGAGGACAAGATGCGCGAAATGCAGAAAGCAATGGAAAAAGGCTTTAAACAGGCAACTGCTGCATGGGGCAAAGATCTGCCGGATATCAGCAACAAGACATTGGATGCGGCAAATAAGCTGTTTGATGAATATTATAAGTCAAAACAAAGCGAATAAATACATAAAAGGTTTGCTATTTCTAACAATTCAGTGTTACAATAAAAGGGTCTTTGACAAGATCCTTTTATTTTTTTGACGGAGAGAGAAAATGCTACGATTCTGGTATGTGATTATTATCTCTTTGCCATATATTATTTACTATCTGGCGAAGGGAAGTTATATAGAGAAAAATACGGAACGCTATTCCGAGGCAGACCGTTATCGCGTGGCACTTCATGTGATTCATGTCATGAAACGAAATGGCAGGATTCGGACGAGTGTGACTGGCGTGGAGAATCTGCCGGCGGAGGGCGGATATGTGTTATATGCCAATCATCAGGGTAAATACGATGCGCTTGGAATTATGGACGCCCATAAGAAACCTTGTACGGTTATGATGGATGCGAAGCGTTCGAAGATGATTATTGTCGATCAGTTTATTACATTGATCGACGGCTGCCGGATTGATAAGACAGATATCAAAAGTCAGGTCGAGGCAGTGCATAAGGTGACAAAAGAAGTTAAAAAAGGCAGACGGTACATTGTATTTCCAGAGGGCGGGTATTTTCATAACCGGAATGCGATCAAGGAATTCATGCCGGGGGCATTCAAATGTGCAGTGCGTGCAAATTGTCCGATTGTTCCCGTGTTATTGGTAGATTCCTATAAACCATTTGAGATCAATTCTCTGCGGCGTGTAAAGACACAGGTACATTTCCTGCCAGCGATTTATCCGGAAGAGTATGAGGGGCTTACAACGGATCAGATTGCAAAGCTGGTGCGAAACCGTATTGTGGATGCAATGCAGCAAAAAGCGTGTGCATAAGAACATTCGGGGAAAAGAGGAGGTACGACTGATGGATATCAATCAGGTATTGATGGATTATGACAATATGTTTGGAACACATTCTCTGGAAGATATAGAGGAGTTTCTGACGACCAATATTGAAGTGGCGATGGATGAGCGGGATTATGCATCGGCACTTTCTCTGCTGAATGAAATGATGGGGTTATGCAGGGATACGAACCAGAATGCAAAGGGACTTCGGTATTGTGCAGATATTGAAGACATACTTGTAAAGATGGGTATGGAAGGCACGGTAGAATATGCAACGAGCCTGTTAAATGTGGCAAATGCGTATCGTACCTTTGGCTATTATATGAAAGCACAGAATTTGTTTGAACGTGTGGAGGTACTTTACCGGGAGAAGCTTTCTGCGGGAGATTACCGGTTCGCGACACTCTATAATAACTGGGCGTTTGTCTACCAGGGAAGTGGCGAGCTGAAGAAGGCAGAAGAGACATTCCGACGGGCACTTGCAGTCGTAGATCTACAGCAGAATGCATGGATGGAGCAGGCAACGACCCGGTGTAATCTGGCACAGGTATTGCTGCAGCTCGCAGGCGGTGCCGCCATGGGCGCAAATGGACAGCGGGTAGATGGCACAACGGCATCCACCATGTATGAGGAAGCACTGCAATGTCTGGAGCGTGCGCTCCGTATCTTTGAATGGGATGGAAAACGCGATTTCCATTACAGTACGGCACTTGCGATGATGGGCGATGCACTTTGCATGCGTGAAGCGTATGTGCAGGGAGCGGATTATTATATGCAGGCGATGCAGGAAATGGAAAAGCACGTCGGAAAATCGAATGCATATCTGGAAATCGAAGAGCGTTATAAGCAGGCGAAATATTATGCCGAGGAAATGAAGAAGGAAGAGGAAGAAGAACAGACTGCAGTTTTGACTGCGGATATGAAAACAAATCCTTCTGTAAAATATCTGACGAATATTGTGCATATGGGAGAAGCGCAGGCGGAAACAGTGCCGCAGGAAATCGGGACCAAGGAAGCGGCACAGGGACAGTCCGATTATGTGGATACATTATCGGAGGATACGGTTCAGCCAAATGCAGAGAATAACTGGCTGCATATCTGCAAGCGTTTTTATGAATTGCATGGTGCGAAGATGATCCATGAGGAATTTCCGAATTACGAGGCACGGATTGCCGTCGGACTTGTCGGAGAGGGTTCGGAATGCTTTGGCTATGACGATGCCATTTCGCGCGATCATGATTTTGCATTGGGATTCTGTCTGTGGCTTTCAGAGGAGGATTACCGGAGTATCGGAGGTATGCTGCAGAAATCGTATGAGCAGCTTCTGGTTGATTTTGGCGATGAATTCTTACGTGAAAATGGAATTGAAGCACCGACAAACTCGGTCAACAAGGTGCTGTCACATAGAAGAGGTGTTTCCTCTGTGCGCGAGTTCTATGAGAATCTGCTTGGCGTGAAGGTACAGAAAACCGCAGAGGGTGGTTATATTCTCCCGGATAGCTGGCGGCAGATCTCAGAAGAGAAGCTGGCGGCGGCGACCAATGGAATGGTGTTCCGCGATGATGCCGGTGCATTTACAAAGATACGGGAGAGTCTGCTTGAGTATTATCCAACAAAGGTATGGATGATGCGTCTTGCAGAGAAACTGCATGGATTCGCACAGACAGCGCAGACGAATTATGCACGTATGATGGCAAGACAGGATTATGTGACAGCCAATCTCTGTGTGGCAAAGGGCATGCAGTACACGATGGAGATCATTTATCTGCTGAATCAGAAGTATGCACCTTATTATAAATGGATGCGAAAAGGCATGCAGAGCCTGTCGCTCATTGACAGCGTGGCTCCGATCCTTGACCGGATCGCAGTGATTCCGAATCAGGCAGCTGCGTGGGAAGGACGTACGTATAGCGCGTATGAGACGAATTATAAAGACGAGATTGTGTCCTGCTTTGAGGATATTGCAGAATATCTGTTGATGGAGCTTAAAATGCAGGGCGTAGTGAAAGGGACAGATACATTCCTTGATGTATATGCGCAGGATCTGGTACAGCGTGTGGATCGCGGTGATTTCGGTGCCGTGGAGGATGCCGAGATGGAAGCAAACTACCGCGAGTATGTAAACGATTTGAAGCAGGCGGCAAAAGAAAAGACAACAGAAAAATCAAAATATGACCTCGAAGAAGAGATGGGACTGGCACGTGAATGGAGCAATGAAACGCCATTTGACCGCGAGGAAACGATTGCGGCAATCATAGATGCGGAGTGGAAGTTGTTTGGAAGTACCATCTATCCGGACGACTGGAATACATTCTTCATCATGCGGAAGAGCCGGTATCTGGCTTGGTCAAATGAATTGCTTACAAGCTATCTGCAGGATTGTAAGGCAGGAAATGCATTGCAGGTAGAGCGGAGTGAGAAACGGATTGGCATCGAAGAGGATCTGGTGCAGATCCAGTTAGACTGGTTGCAGAAATTCATCGAGAATTATCCGAAGATGGCAGGTTATGTACGTTTTATCTATACAAATGATGCACAGGAGACGATCGAATCGGCACTGCGCAGAGACATTGCTGCCTATGGAGACCGGACGTTTATCCTGTTTGGCAAATTTGTGACCGATATCGCACAGGCAGGCGGCAACCTGACGTACGACATCATGAATTATATGGCATGCCTGTATGGATATGGCGGAGTTGAAGATGCAGAACGTCAATTATAATTCCAATATAGGACTATCAAGTATAATGAAATAGAAAAGAACTCGTAAACAAACATGCTTGCGTGTGCATGTAATTGTTACGAGTTCTTTTTATGCAGAAAATAGTTTAATATAGTTTTTCTGTCTCACAGATCGTGCCGCCGCCGACTACAATATCACCATCATATAAAACAACGGCCTGCCCTTTCGTGATTGCACGCTGTGGTTCATTGAAAATGACTTCAATCTTTCCATCCGGGAGTGGATTGACAGTCGCTGGTGCTTCCGTATGACGATAGCGTACCTTCGCAGTGACACGGATCGGGGTATCGATATGGCCGATTGAGATGAGATTCACATCATCTGCGACAAGGCGTTTTGAGAAGAGATCTTCATTTCGACCAAGGACAACCTGATTTTTCTCGATGTCAACATCCATGACATACATCGGTTCTTTCAGTGCCAGTCCAAGTCCTTTACGCTGACCGATCGTGTAGCGGATGATTCCCTTGTGGCGTCCTAAGACATTGCCGTGGACATCAACGAAATCGCCCTCCGGGTAAGTCTTGCACGCATGCTGTTCGATGAACTTCGCATAATTTCCATCCGGCACAAAGCAGATGTCCTGACTGTCGTGCTTTTTCGCATTGACAAAACCATGTGCTTCCGCGATGGCACGCGTCTCGCTTTTCGGCATGCCGCCGAGTGGAAACTGTGTGTGCGCAAGCTGATCCTGTGTCAGGGAATAGAGCACATAGCTCTGATCCTTGCTTGCGTCGACTGCTTTCTTCAAGAGATAGCGCCCGGTTGTTTCATCCTGTACAATCTGCGCATAATGTCCGGTGACAACGTAATCCATTCCAAGCTCCTGTGCCCGTTGGTACAGATATTCGAATTTCAAATAGCGGTTACAGTCGATGCAGGGATTCGGTGTGATGCCACATTCGTAGCAATGCACGAACTTGTCCATGACCTGTTCCTTGAAATGTTCCTTGAAGTTCATGACGTAGTGATCCATGCCCATTGAATGTGCCACAGCACGGGCATCCTCCACGTCGTCTAAGGAACAGCAGGTGTGTTCCTTGTTGATGACGATGTCATCGTTTTGATATAATTTCATGGTGGCACCGATGCATTCGTAGCCCTGCTCCTTCATCAGAAAGGCCGCCACGCTGCTGTCGACACCGCCGCTCATAGCGATCAATGCTTTCTTATTCATAGTTCCTCCGAAAAATTCCTTGGACTTTTTTGTTTTATAATAGTATAGTATAAATATTGAAAATATAAATAGTCATTGCACATCCGCGCAATTTTTCTATATCATAATATAGTATGAACAGAATTGCAATATATGTGTCCGGTATAAAATGCAGACCGGCATATGCATCTGAGGGTGTGAGGTGGTTATGATTTGAATAGATATTGGAGGCAGGTCATGGGAACAATTGTAAATAAAACCATTCAGGAGGCAACCGCGCGCCTGAAGGAAAACTACGAAGCACAGAAGATTTTTGATATGTCACTCGGCGATTGTGTACCGAACCGGGACGCAATCATTTCGATCATAGAAGGGCTGCGCACGGTCACATTTCCGGGATTTTTCGGCTCTGAAAATATGGCATATGTTTCCAAGGATAATTTCGCGGGAAGCACGCTGGCAATCCTCTATGAACGGCTGTTTAAGCAGGTGCGTGTCGCCTTGAAGTTCGATAACAAGGAGCTTGCCGATGCAGAGATCCGGGCGAAAGCGGAGGAGTATACATCAACATTTATCGCGAAGATCCCGGACATTCAGGCGATGATCTTAAAGGATGTGGATGCGGAGTTTAACGGTGATCCGGCGGCGAAGGACCACCAGGATATCATCCTTTCCTATCCGGGGATTTTCACGATTTTTGTATATCGGTATGCACATGTCCTGTATGAGTTAAATGTACCTTATATTCCGCGTATCATGACGGAATATGCACACGGACTGACCGGAATCGACATTAATCCGGGTGCGACGATCGGCGAATATTTCTGTATTGATCATGGCACGGGTATCGTCATCGGGGAGACGACGACAATCGGTGATCATGTGAAGATCTATCAGGGCGTGACGCTTGGTGCACTCTCCACGCGGAAGGGACAGCTGCTTTCCGGTGTGAAACGTCATCCGACTATCGAGAATAATGTTGTGATTTATGCGAATACTACTATCTTAGGTGGCGAGACTGTGATCGGTGAGAATTCTGTTGTAGCCGGAAACTCTTTTGTCACGACATCCATCCCGGCGAATACGAAGGTCGCTTCGATGCAGCCGGAGCTGGAAATAAAAGAACAGAAGTAGGGATTCGATTTATGCAAACCAAAGATCATCTTGCCTTAGGGCGTTATCTTGCACGTGTATTTGAGATAGAAGAACCGGTAAAAAAATACGCATTTGTAATTGGGAATATCATGCCGGATGTTAACAAATGTTCATACATCCACGGATATTTTCAGTTGCTGCGCGCGCATAGACAACAAAAAGATGAGGGACCTTTGTCGTTGAATGACCATCGGCGTATGCTGATCGGTGGGCATACAGCGGAAGGGTCTCGTTTTTTTGTCAACCGGGTGTACCGCGTGCTGCGGAAACGGGAGAAACTGTCGGTGCGTGATTATTACCAGATGGGAAAGGCGACACATTATCTGGCAGACCGCTTCACGTATCCGCACACAATGCGCTATACCAGTGGATTTTTTGCGCATATCCGATACGAAAAGCAGTTGCATATTTATATGCGGGATATGCTTGCAGTCCTGCCGAATATGCGGGATGCGGTAGATAAATGCTTTTCCCGGACAAGTTTCAACAGTTTGTACCGCTCGTATCGGAAGGAACCGGAGGGAAATGGAACGGTTTTGCACGATTGTTTTCATATTCTGGCAGTATGTATTGCCTATTTGGAAAATATCCTATATAATAAATAAGAAAAGATATGCAAAAAATGTAAACATTCTGATATGCATACACAAGAGAATGAAAAGCAAGAGGGAAGGAGCGTGTATGAGTGGACAAGTCAGAATTCGAGTCACGTTATTTTGACCTGGTATCCAAAGCACCGGGCAAAACTTTTTTATTTTATGGCAATTTAAAAGAAGACATGATACGCTGGTCTGCATCGGCAGTGGAATATTTCGGATTACCGGGGGAGATATTCGGAGATTCCACGCGGGAGTGGATCAGCCGGATTCATCCGGAGGATGTGGAACCATATACAGATAGTCTTATGGAGCTTCTCCATGGCGTAACGCCGTATCACAACTGTGAGTACCGTATCAAGAACGCACAGGGAGAATATGTGTGGGTCAATTGCCGTGGATACATGACTTACGATGCGGATGGAAAAGCAGAGTGGTTTGGTGGTCTTGTCACGAATATGGGATATCAGACAAAGATCGATGCAGTCACGAATCTGTGGACCGTTCATCAGTTCCGGAGTGAGTTAAACCGTCTGCTGGATGACCGCGCGCGGGGTGGAATTCTCATGATCGGGCTGGAGAACTTCAAGCGGATCAATGCAGAATACAGCTATGCCTATGGTGATAAGGTGCTCGCCTTGATCGGAGAGAAGCTGCGTGAGGGTGTGCTCCACAACTGTCATGTATTTCGGATGGACGGAGCGAATTTTGCGATTGTCATGCAGGATGCAGGTGTGGAGCGTATTGTAGAATACAAGAAGTTCGTAGACAGCTTTATGCGGAATCTGGTCGTGTCCGGGCAGGTGGTACACCTGCGGTTTAAGGCAGCGGCAGCGTTCTTCCCTGAAGATGGGGAGTTCTTAGACCAGATTCAAAGTAACCTGTTTTACGCCCTTGATCATGCAAAGCTGACGAATACCGATGATGTTGTATTCTACAGCAAGGAATTATTTGCACAGAAGAAATATATGACACGTCTGAAGGAGGCAATCCGGGAGTGCGTGGAGGAAGACTGTAAGGGTTTCCGTATTGTAATGCAGCCGATCGTGGAGACGAAGAGCGAGGTCTGTGATGCAGCGGAAGTATTACTCCGCTTTATTCATCCGGAATTCGGTGTGATAGGACCGATGGATTTTATTCCGATTCTGGAGAATTCCAAGGAGATCATCCGGGTTGGAAAATGGGTGATCGACCAATCATTACAGACGCTTGCCAGGTGGCGGGAGCAGATTGGACATATGCCGTTAAAGCGTCTGCAGATCAATGTGTCTTATGTACAGTTCAAAGATCCGGAGCTCTTAGGTTATGTTGTGGAACGGCTCGATCATTATCAGCTTCCGCATGATGCGGTCATGCTGGAACTGACGGAGAGCTGCCGGGTGGAGCAAACGTCATTTCTATCGGACGTCCTGCAGACATTCAAGGATGCGGGTATCAGCATTGCGCTTGACGACTTCGGAACCGGCTATGCATCGCTGACCGTACTCAAAGACATTCCTGCCGACATGGTGAAGCTTGACCACACGATGACGCGGAGTATCACCGAGAAACCGAAGGACAAAGCGCTGATCGAATTCATCGTTACATACTGCAAGAAGGTTGGTATCGCTGTCTGTGCGGAAGGTGTCGAGAAAGTGGAAGCACTCTCCATCGTACGAAACGCAGGTGTCGAATGTATCCAGGGCTACTACTACGATAAGCCGCTCGAACTCGATACGTTCTACCGGAAATATGTGAAATAAACGATACGGAAATTGTGAAAGATAATTATATAAAGAGATGCACCACAAATATATTTCTATGCAGACGCGCTCTCGCTCGGTTCAGCACGTAGCGGTACTAAATTCGCGCTTCGCACTCATTAAGTGCCGACGTGCTTCAACGGTCTGCTTTAGAAAGATATTTGTGGTGCATCTTAATTTATGTTGAGGATTTCACAATTTCCTTCATGTACATCCTTAGACGTGAGGAATTTGCTTAAACCATACAGTAAATACAGAAGCACGCCGTATAATACTGATAAATTCGTATCGGAGCCGGAGAATATACATCGTATATACTCTGGCTTCGATATGAAGTATCAAGAATTATACAGCGTGCTTCGTTTAACTTAAGTATACGCAAATTCCGTCAACTTAATCTGGACTTCACATAGTTGAAATCCTGGTTGTACTTGTTATCAATCTTCTCGTCCCCGAACATGCAGTCCGTGAACATATCGTTCGTGTTCGTGCCCGGCGATACAACAAAGCCGTCTCCAAAATCCGCTTTCCCAAGGAACACACTCTCGTAGAACATGTGATCCATATTCGTTACCTGTGCAGTCAGGAACCGCTCCGGGAATTTCAGTCCATCCGGGATACGGCACTCAGAGAACATATACTCCATGTTCATGACATGCGATGTATCAAAGATCTTACCGAAATCAAATGCCTCGGATACAGAACTCTGGTAAAACATGTATCGCATATCCTCGACTTCCTTCGTGTGGAAATGGTCACCGAGCGAGAAGCCCTTCGGCATAACACAGCCTGCAAACATCAGGTTCATGTCCTTGATGCCACGCGTGTTGAACAGTCCGCCGATCTGGAAGCCTTCCGGGAGCGTTACCCAGGAGAACATACCACAGCAGCTACTTGCATTGATCGGAACCTCCAGACGTCCACCCTTGAATTCACGGTAGTTAAATTTCAGAATCTTTTTTCCATTCCAGTTCTTGGTAGGCATAAAACAGATCGGATTGTAGAGAACCCAGTGCTTGTCGCCCGTACCTTCCTGAAACCATTTATAATTTGGTACACCAATCCGGTTCTGGAACCACATACGCTCGGAGTCATCGTTGACATCGATAAAGTAGGAATTTTCTTCATATACAAAGTGGTCACGACCGAATACTTTCTGGCGTTCGATTTCTTCTTTTCCAGCTATCATTAAAATTACCCCCTGTTGCTAATCAATTCGTACAAAAAATGCATGATAATTTGCATATTTTGCACAACAGTCTACTTTGATTATAGCGGATACAGGGGGTAGTTGCAACGGCAAAATCAATTATTGTGCAGATTCTGTCACGGTTTCGGTCTGTTCGATGCCGGTTTCATCTATTTTGTAGGAACCGCCCTGCTCTAACAGAGCGTCTGCGTCAACTCCAAGGTCTTTTTCAGCTTTCGCAAACCATACAGGCGTCTCATCCGGATTCGCCTCGTCAGTTGGGATATTCATCGTGTTGAAAATATATTTTCCCTCTGCATTGAAGATATACTCTGCCCAGCCGTAGCTTTCCACGGTTCCGCCTGCGATGAGCACATGCTTATTTCCTTCGGAATCGGTGTAATCCTTCCGGAAATAGTCTGTGTCGCTGCACTGATCGGTGATGTCTGTTTTCTCATCATTCAGATTTAGATACAGGCGTCCGTTCTCGGCAGTCGTGTAAGAAAGATCTCCTGTTTTTTCGATGGTAAATGTAACCGAGTTGTCATCCTCGGAGATCTCCACATTCGAGCCATCTGCCATAACAATGATTGTGTGCACAAGAGATTTCCCGGTCGCCGCGTAACATATGCCGTTCGATGCGGCAAACATCATGACCAGACATGCAGCAGTGTAGCACATGCGCCGAACCACACGGGTTGTCCGGCTGCGCCGGATGGATGCCGGGTTTAAGTTGATTTCTGCGTCGGTCGTCAGGCAGTCAAATGCCTGCTTATATTTTTCATGATTCGTCATAGTTCCAATCCTCCTTGATTTCTTCTCGAAGAGCGGCGCGTCCACGGTTTAAGCGAACCTTGACGTTGCTCTCGCTTACATGCAGTATTTCTGCGATTTCCTTGATCGTGTAATCTTCATAATAGAAGAGATGAATGACGGTGCGCTGTTTCTCCGGGAGCCGCAGCACTGCCTCGAACAGGGTACTGCTTTCAGTATCTGGGAAATCCAGCTCCTCCATATAGCTTTCTAAGGATTGCCGGTGTTTCCGCCAGAAGGCGCGAACGATATTCCTGGATTTGTTGATTGCAACCCGCATCAGCCATGCACGGATATGGGTTTCGTCTTCAAATTCTTTCTTCAGAATATGATATTGCAGGAAGGTGTCCTGCACGACATCTTCTGCGTCTTCGCGGTTCTGACAGATACTGAATGCAATCCGGTATAAATGATTCTGATAGCGTTCCATCAGTATCCGTATTGGTATCTTCATAGTCACATCCTCCGTCTGTTTCAAAAGGCCTTTCACAGATTATACACGTGGGCGGACGAAAAGGTTACAAAAACTTGACATTTTTAAATAATCGTGGTTTAATCTGTTACTGTAATACTTTATTACACTAAATCATTAACCCGTTAGAGCAATAAATGAGTAAAGAAAATGGATATGCAGCGAAGACATGCATATCGTCGAGGAGGAAGAGAATCATGAGAAAATTAAAGAAATTACTTGCAGTTGCATCTGTTGCTGCAATGACACTTTCCCTTTGCGCCTGTGGCGGCAAGAAGGATGATACTTATACGGTAGGTATCTGTCAGTTAGTACAGCATGAGGCACTCGATGCCGCAACAAAGGGCTTTAAGGATGCTTTGGTAGAAGAGTTTGGTGAAGACGGAATCAAGTTTGATGAGCAGAACGCACAGGGTGATGCTAATACATGTGCGACGATCATCAATGGTTTTGTGAGCAGCGATGTAGATCTGATCCTTGCAAATGCAACGCCTGCATTACAGGCAGCCGCAGCCGGTACAGACACGATTCCGATTCTTGGTACATCTGTAACAGAATATGGTGTTGCACTCGAGCTTTCTGATTTCAATGGTACCGTTGGTAGAAATATTTCTGGTACATCTGACCTTGCACCACTGGAGAGTCAGGCAGATATGATCAAGGAGCTGTTCCCAGATGCAAAGACAGTCGGACTTCTGTACTGTTCAGCAGAGGCAAACTCCCAGTATCAGGTAGATACAGTCAAGGCAGCTCTGGAGAAGCTTGGATATACATGTGAGTATTATTCATTCTCCGATTCCAATGACCTTTCAACAGTCACAACATCTGCAGCCAATGCAAGTGATGTGATCTACGTTCCAACAGATAACACAGTCGCAGCTAATACAGAGATCATCAAGAATATCTGTATGCCAGCAAAGACTCCTGTAGTTGCCGGCGAGGAAGGTATCTGTAAGGGTTGTGGTGTTGCAACACTTTCTATCAGCTACTATGATCTGGGTGTCGCAACTGGTAAGATGGCAGCCAAGATCCTGAAGGGTGAGTCTAAGGTAGAAGAGATGCCAATCGAGTATGCACCACAGTTTACAAAGAAGTACAACAAGGATATCTGTGACGAACTCGGTATCAGCGTACCAGATGATTACGAAGCAATCACAAACGAGTAATCGAAAAGAATAGCGAAAACAAGCGTATTTACTTGATTTTTGTTGTATTATTATAGTATAGTAGTCGGGTAGAGTTTTTCTACCCGACTTTTGTTAATGAAGAAATAAAGGAGAGAAAGAAATGGATGTAAGTGCTTTATTCAATGCCATGCCAGGCGCGATTGCCCAGGGTCTGATCTGGGGTATTATGGCGATTGGCGTGTACATTACGTTCCGGATTCTGGACATCGCCGATTTGTCCGTCGATGGAACGATGTGTACCGGCGCAGCCGTATGTATTATGTTGATGCAGAAAGGGTATCATGTAGCAGCCGCGATGGCGATCGCGACACTTGCCGGTATGCTCGTGGGACTTGTAACCGGTTTGTTTCACACGACGATGGGAATTCCGGCGATCTTAGCAGGTATTCTGACACAGCTTGGTCTGTGGGGAGTGAACCTGAAGATCATGGGAAAGGCAAATCAGCCGATCAATGTGGACAAATATGATCTGGCAGTTTCTCTGCGTTACATAAAGAGGGTTGCATTCTATAAGAATTCCATCTTTGTCGTATTTCTATTTATGATTGTTGTCATCGGAATTTTGTACTGGTTCTTCGGTACAGAGCTTGGTAGTTCGCTTCGTGCAACGGGTTGTAATGAGAATATGGCACGTGCGCAGGGTATTAACACGAACTTCAACAAGGTACTCGGATTGATGATCTCGAATGGCCTGGTTGCATTTGCAAGTGCATGTCTTGGACAGTATCAGGGATTTGCAGATATCAATATGGGTAAAGGTGCGATCGTAATCGGTTTGGCATCGGTTATCATCGGTGAGGCAATATTCAGCCGTATCTTCAAGAACTTCGCATTGAAGCTTCTGTCGGTTGGTATCGGTGGAGTGATTTATTTCATCGTATTGCAGATCGTTATCTGGCTCGGCGTCGATACGGATCTGTTGAAGCTGTTCCAGGCTTTGATCGTAGCAGTATTCCTTGCAGTGCCTTATTGGAAGGGAAAACATTTCAACAAGGGTAAGAAGCTTGCGGCAACCGCAGAGAAGAAGGAGGCGTAAATACTATGTTAGAGCTGAAGAATATTTATAAGACCTTCAATGCGGGAACGGTCAATGAGAAAATGGCATTAAGAGGACTGAATCTGACGCTGGAGGATGGCGATTTCGTAACTGTCATCGGTGGAAACGGGGCCGGTAAGTCTACGATGTTAAATGCAATCGCCGGTGTATGGCCGGTCGATCAGGGACAGATCCTGATTGGGGATGCCGATGTAACAAAGCTTCCGGAATATAAGCGTGCCAAATATCTCGGCCGTGTGTTCCAGGATCCAATGACCGGAACAGCAGCGACAATGGAGATTCAGGAGAATCTGGCACTGGCACTCCGCCGGGGAGACAGCCGTACTTTGAAAGTCGGAATCACGAAGAAGGAGCATGCAAAGTATCGTGAGATGCTGGCTACACTGGGACTTGGTTTGGAAGACCGTATGACATCGAAGGTAGGACTTCTGTCCGGTGGTCAGAGACAGGCACTCACACTGCTGATGGCAACCCTGAAGAAGCCGAAGCTCCTGCTCCTCGATGAGCATACAGCCGCTCTTGATCCGAAGACTGCGGCGAAGGTATTGCAGACGACCGATATGATCGTCAACCGCGATAATCTGACCACGTTGATGATCACACATAATATGAAGGATGCAATCGCACACGGAAACCGGCTGATCATGATGATGGATGGCAATATCATTCTCGATATCCGTGGTGAAGAGAAGAAGAAGCTGACCGTTGCAGATCTGCTTCACAAGTTTGAAGAGGCAAGTGGCGAAGAATTCGCGAACGACAAGGCGATTCTTGGCTAATCTATGAATCAGTAGATATGAACGAAGAACAGGTATTGATTGCACGTTTGCAGGATTTGGCGAAGCGCGCATACAGACAAAATATTTATACATACACCGGATTCCTGACACCTGCAGAGCTTGCGGTGGTCTATGAGAAGCAGGCGGATTTCTCCTTTGTGGGGATGACCTGCTTCGGCGGAACGCCGGAGTGCGAACGGCAGATGGTGCAGTTTGGCTCGGAAGAATTGTTTGGGTATGCGGGCGTGTTCCCCATCTCGATTATTCTGGTAGAACCATTACTGGACAAATTCGCTGAGGATCTGAGCCATCGCGATTTTCTTGGTGCGCTTATGAATTTGGGGATTGAACGGTCTGTGCTCGGTGACATTCTGGTAAAGGATGGAAAGCGGGCATATATTTTCTGTCAGGAGAATATCGCTGCATATATTATGGAGCAACTGACAAAGATAAAACATACGAACGTGAAAACCTCTCTCGTGGAGGGTGAGATCGAGGATCTGAAGCCTGTACTTGAGGATATACACGTGATCGTCAGTGCACCGAGGTTTGATGCCATCGTTGCAGCCGTCACGAAATGCTCTCGCAACGAGACGCTGGATATATTCCGGGCGAAGAAAGTCATACGGAACGGCAGAATTGAGGAACGCAACAGTCTGGTCTTAAAAGATGGCGATAGTTTCTCGGTCCGCGGGTACGGAAAGTTCCGGTATTGCGGTGCCGGAAGTGAGACGCGAAAGGGCAGAGTCTGTCTCTTATACACATCTCCGAGCCCACGAGACATGCGCAGATCTCGT
>ENA-UAGU01000120-UAGU01000120.1-human-gut-metagenome-genome-assembly--contig:-NODE-120-length-22839-cov-4.632110_pt1 | contig 22839 bp, 18 predicted proteins | sample MGYA00243411_ERZ654344 | MGnify/ENA primary metagenome ERZ654344 (study PRJEB26926, sample SAMN06165215) | human gut metagenome | biome: ENVO:00009003; feature: ENVO:2100002; material: ENVO:00002003... | reverse complement strand
GCGCAGAGCGGATTTTTCGGATAAGACCGCCCTGAAATACGCCAAATGTCAATACTAAAACCCGAATTTCTTTGAAAAATTTTTTATAGGCTTTATAGGCTTGCAAGAAACACGTTGAAAAGTTCCGCAGAGGTGTGCCAGTCCAGGATTAACCGTGGGTAATTATTTATCCAGTCCTGGACCCGGCGCACCTCTTTTTGTGTTACCTTGCGGAAGTCCGTGCCTTTGGGGAAAAACCACCGGATAAGCTGGTTCTGTTTCTCGTTGCTGCCGCGCTCTCCGGGGGACCTGGGGTGGCAGTAGTAGACGTGGGTGCGCTTCTCTCCGGGCAGCAGACAGGAGCGCTCCATGCCCTTGCAATCTGCAAATTCGCTCCCGTTGTCCACGGTGATGCTCTTGAACACCTGGCGGAACATAGCGGTCCCCATGCGGCGCTCCAGTCGGTCCAGAACGCCCACGACGCTGGCGGCGGTGTCGTCGTGCATCTTGCGGATGATCTCGTCCCGCGTCACGCGTCCGGTGAGGACGCACAGGGCGGCCTTGGTGCCCTTCTTACCCACTACGCTGTCCATCTCCCAGTGGCCCGGCTCCTCCCGGTTGTTGATGTGCTCCGGGCGATGCTCGATGCTGTCCCCTCTGGGGGCTTTCGCTGCTTTCACGCGGTTGTAGGTCCGCTTCTGGTCGCTCTTGTAGCGCAGCTCCTTGTTGGTCAGGGGCCACAAGTCCCCGTTCTCGATGTACTTATACACAGTCTGACGACATAATGTGCAGGAGAAGGTGGTCTCCGGCGTTTTGCCCAGCATGGAGCAGGCAGCAGACGGGGAATACCCCTCGGAGATGGTTTTGACCAGCCACCGGGCCAGCCGGTGGTCTTTGCCTATTTTCAGAGGCTTTTCCATGTTCTTCTTGCGGTCCAGGTGGTAGTCCTTGGCGACATCGGCGGAGTAGGAGATATAGGTGGTCAGGTCGCTGCGTTTCAGCTCCACCGCGCCCCTCCGGCACTCGTCGTAGACCGTGCTGTGATGCACGCCCAGATAGCGGGCGATTTGCGGCTTGCTGTACCCCTCGCGGAGCATTTTTTCAATGGTCAATCTGTCGTTCCAGGTCAAGTGTGCGCCCTTATATCTCGGCATAGGAAAACCTCCATTTGCAATACTTTTGCATAGCATTTGTATATCTTTAGCACACTTTTTTCGGCCATGTCAATAGCCCCGGAAGATGCAAAAATCCCCCTACTATCCGTAGGGGGATTTCAAAATTTTTTATTCTTTTCCGGTCAGCCAGTCCATCGTCACGCCCAGGACCTCGGCAAAGATCATCAGCTCGTAGTCCGTCACGAAGCGGTCCCCGGTCTCTATCTTGCTGATGGCCTCCCGCTCGATGAACACGCCCTTGACCTGCATCCTCGCAGCGAGGTCCGCCTGGGAGATGCGTTTGGTCGCCCGCACCTGGTGGATGCGGTCGCCGGAGATATTCTTTTGTCCCTCAAAATCGTAAATCTTCACACGCAGCCCCTCCTTGGCACCTTGACAGTACCACGGAAAAGGGCTATCTTTGTAATAAAGATTTACAGCCTTTATCGTTTTGGTACAAAAAGTGGGAATATCTCACTTCACGTCCGGCAGCTTGTCCAGCATCCCGGCGGCCTCCAGCAGATTGTAGATAATCTGGGCCGTGGCCTCGCGGGCGATGGGCTTCTGCCATCCGTAGTTGCCCGCACCGTCTCCGGCGAAGATACCCTTGCGCTTGCAGTAGTCGGTGGCCTCCTTGGCCCAGGCGGAGGGGTTGTCCCCGGTGTCGGCGCAGCTCGTGAGCTGTTTGGTGTCCATAGCTTCTTCATCCTTTCCGGCCTCTGCGGCCTCCAGTCTTTTGTTGACTTCTGCGGCGATCTGGCCGTGGCGGCTGTAAAGCCAGTCGCCAGGGCAGGCTTTCGCCGCAAACCAGCGGTGGACGGTCATGTTCTGCCGGTCTACCTGACCTACGAGGTTTTTATCTCCCTTCCAAAGCAGCCTGGGGATGCCGTTGCGCTGGCAGATGTCCACCAGCAGATCAATGAGGGACTTGTAGGCCGCGTCGGAGACCGGCCACGGGTCCTTGGCAACGGTGTTCGCCACCTCGATGGTGATAGCCCGGTTGTCGTTGCTGGCGGAGGAGGTACACCACGAACGGTTGGCCTCGTCCACATACAGGCCGATGCGCCCATCGCTGCCGATGCCGTAGTTGCTGCTGGCCTGACGTTCCTTGTTCTGGAACAGTTCGCCGCAGCGCTCCACGGACAGGTTCCCGGCCATACAGTGGATGGAGATGGTGTCGATGGCGTGCTTGCGCTTGCCGGAATGGTTGGGGGACCGCTTGGTGTAGCTGACCAGCGGGCTGTTACTCATTGCCCGCACCTTCTTTCAGAACGCCGTGGTTGAGTTCGTAGACGGCGGCCTCAATGAGCGCGTCGATGCGGTCCTCGTCCAGGGTGATGCCGTGCTCTGCCAGCCAGTTGAGGACGTAGGCTTTCTTCTCCTCGCCGCGCCCTCTGCCACGGTAGATTTGCTCCGCCGCCGTCACGGCGATTCTCACCCAGGCATTGATCTCCGCCTGCTGCTGGGCCGTGGTCCGGCTCTTGATATAGGGAATGACCACGGCGGTGATGACGGCAGCCACAAGGGCAGCCGCCGCTTCAATGATGGTCGTAATATCCATGATGTGCTCCTTCCTTTACTCCACGATTTCCCAGTCGTCGGCCAGCATATCCGCCTGGCTTGCAAGGCATCCCATTTGCACGCCGGAAGTGCCGCAGAATGCGATGGCCTTGTTGCCGATGGCCTCGTGGTTGGCGTTGACGATTGTGCCATCCGGGGACGTGTAACTGATGGCAGAGGCCAGCTCAATGTGCTGGTTCTTTCCGTTCCAGCCCGCCCGTCTGCACTTCTTCCCCTTCTTCATGGCCTCGATAGCCAGACCAAAGTTCATACTGTCGATGGGGCGGTACGCCGCCTCGAACACCGCCTTGGGGCTAAAGCTCTCGTACCCGTCCGGGTAGCGGACCTTATAGCCCTCCTCCACGGGGAACACGCCCTTGGGGATGGGCTGGTCCTCCTCGTAGACCTTACAACCCATGCGAATAGCGGGGACCGCCTCAATGATTTTCGTGCCGATATAGGTTTTCATTTCGATTTCCTCCTTTAGCAATCTCGTTTGATTTTCTTCTCCGGCGTGTTGCTCTTGCCGAACACCACCCCGTCGTTGTGCTCAAAGATGTTCTCCACCACCTTGAGGACGTTCACGCCCAAGATGGTCTCGATGGCCTGCTTGGACAGGTCTACCACCGGGAACACCTGGCCCAGCCGCACCGTGGCGTACAGGGCGATGATGTAGGACATCGTGACCCACCCCAGCGCGGCGATCTGCGTTGTCACGAACAGCCGCCGCGTGGTTGTCTTAATGTTCTTCATCTCGTACCGCCTCCAGATGGTCAATGCGGTGGTGTGCGGACTTGGCGCTGGCCTCCACGGCAGCCAGACGGCCCTCCACCGCTGTGTTGGTCTTGCGCTGCTCTCGCTGTTCCGTCTTGATCTCGTCCGTGTTGGACTTGATGTACCCCAGCTCTGTCAAAACGGTGCCGAGCTGTTGGCCGCTGCTCCTGTCATCTTTCCCCTTGTTGCGGGAGAAGGTGGCATAACTGATGACAGCACCCAGCACCGTGCATACCAGTCCCACAATGATGTTCCACTCCATTGGTATCACCTGCCTTTCCCATTGAGCATATCAAAGCCCCACGTCCTTTTCGCCCCGAAGCCGATAAAAATTTGAAAGAGAGGGATTGCCCTATGATCTGGATTGAATTTGCCGTCAGCGCCCTTGTGACCGCTGCAACATACGGGGCAGGGCCTATGCTTCTGGCTCTGCTCCGAAAGAAACCGCTCCGCGTCCGATACCTGCGGATATTCAGCGCTGTGTACACGATTGCCGTATGGGCCGTGTGGCAGTTCCTTACATACGACGGGAACGCCGTGCGGACCATGCCAGCCATGCTCTGGGGGTATGTGTTCTATCGCCTTGCAAGGAGCGTCCTGGAGAAAAAGCCCGTACCGGCAATACCGAAGGAACGATGGTACACCTGCCCGAAGTGTGGGCAGCTCGTCCCGGAGGGAAAGCCGTGTGACTGCGAAAGTCTTTCTCCCCAGCCGGGGAAGAAGTTGTGCGGCACACCGTTCATCCAGGCGGGCCAGACCCCGCCCGGAGTTGAAACCGAACAGCCGAAGCCGGGAAAGCGGCCTCCGGTGGTTCCGCTTTGCATAGCCGCTGCTTTGCTGGTGGTATGCACCTGCATTCTTGGCTACCGTGTCTCCGTGCTCACGGCAGCGCGGGATGACCTGGCAGCGGAGAATGCGGAATTGCGCTCCAGAGTTTCCACGCTATCCACTGAAAAGACGCAACTGCAAGAAAAAGCGAATGACCTGGAGGCTCGGAACGAGGATTTGTCCGGCTACCTTCACGACGCCATTTTTCTTTACAACAACATTGGGTTCATCGTCGAAGGGTCAAACCGTTATCACAATTACGATTGCCCTGTGTTCCAGGGTGCTGACGAATACTGGGCGCATAATATAGAATACTGCGAGTATCTGGGGTACTCGAAGTGCGGAAATTGTTGGTGACGACATGAAAAAATGGGAGCAGGGATGGCCTGCTCCCATTTCTTTACCATTCGCTGGTGTAGACGGTCCCCCAGAGGAAAGCCCGCTGCTCGTCGGTCAGGCCGGAGAAGTCCTCCAGCCATTCCCGCACATGGTCGCTCTTGGCCTCGCCCTTCACGGTCTTGCCGTCTGCGTCCTTGGTCCCTTCCATCTCGTTGTAGGCGGTGTGGAACAGGACGTACTCCCAGGGTTCGATGCCCTGGGCCTCTGCGTCGTCGGCCTGGGCCATCCACTTGGTGCTGGCCTCGTACTGTCCGTCGGAATGGTCCGCCAGGGCGCTCTTGTCGGCCAGATCATAGGCCGCCTTGAGCACCTTGTCGCGGGTCTCGTCGTCCATTCCCTGGAAAATAGGGCTGCTCGTCAGGTCGTCTGCCATGCTGCGGTAGTCGTTGGCCCGCTGGTCGGAGTATGCCCGGTAGGCGCTGCTGCCCAGGTCGTCCGCGCCGAAGGTTTCCTCCTTCTCCTTGGCCGGGGCGTATTTGTCCCTGCTGCCGATAAGGTCCCGTGCCCTCTGGGGCAGGGTGTAGTCCGGGTCCTTCTCCACGGCCTTGTTGTAGCGGCTCCGCATGGCGCTGTCGATGCTTGCGCCGTCCACGCCCATGCTGTTTATCAGGTCGTCCCTGATGTGCTGGTAGGTGTCCATGTCGCCCTGCTCCAGCGCCCGGTACAGAATGGCGTAATAGCGGCTCTTGTTTCCGGTGTTGGAGATGTTGTAGATAGCCTTTTCCATCTCATACTGGAGCGGGATGTTGCCGGTCTCCACCGCCGCGCTCCGGGCCAGGCCCCACATATCCCGCGTCAGGTTGGAGGCCGGGATGCCGAACATCTTTGCACCGGCGGCCAGCAGTCCCTTGAGGGCGTAGGCCCTGGTACGCTTGCCCTGGCCGTCGGCGCTCTGGATGGCCGTCTGTCCGGCCTGGATAAGGTCGGACACGATCTCCATTTCCGTGCGGGACACGTCGTAGCCCTGCATGATGGACAGCGCGTCCTTCACAAAGGGGATTTGCCCCAGTGGGTTCATGTTGCTGCCGACGTTGCCCTCCATGATGGCGTTCCAGGCTTTCTCCCAGGGGGTCTCCTCGTCACCGGAGATGCCGGTGAACGCAGCCCGGAAGCGCTCCCAGTATTTTTTATCTTCGTCATCGTCGCGCATGGCGTCGATAAGGCTCTGGGCCAGAGCGTTGACCACGTTCGTCACCACCAGGGCCGTGGCCGCCCGGCCCATCGTCTTGATGGCCTTGCCGCGCTTCTGGCTGTTCTGTTCGTAGCGCACCTGGTCATAGGCCCGCATCAGCAGGTTGAGGCTCATGATAGGCTCGCCCATGAAGCTGGTCGCCTGCTTCACCACCGCGTTGCTGGAGCGCATGATGTTGGACCGCTGGAGCACGCCGTCTACCACCTGGGTCTGGTCGATGACTTCCGCGAACAGCTTTGCCGTCTGCCGGTAGAACGCCTCGCTGCCCTTGGTGAGGCCCTGGTGTTCCCGCGCCGTGGCCCACTCGCAGGCGTTCCACAGCTTGCCCCAGGTCACGGCATCCGCCGCGCCCGCAGGGGCGGAAAGGGCGTCGTTCAGCTTCCGCACGTTCGTCCGGTTGTCGAACAGCGTCTCGGTCATCTTGTAGGGGCTGGAGATGTCGAAGCCGCCCGCATCCTTCCGCATGGCGATGGGGGAGTATTGCAGGGCTTTCTTCCATCCGCTGCCCCGCGTAACGCCTCTTGCAAGGCCCCGCGCCATGTCCTGGGGGTCCAGTACCGCCGCCGCCCGGAAGAACGCCGTGGGCTGCTGGATGACCACGCGGATGTTCGCGCCCACGGCTGCGCCCTTGAAGCCGCCGATGGTCTTTCCGGCGATGTCCCACATGGGGCTGTCGCCGGGGGCGTTGATGCCGTTCTGGATGTCCTCCATCAGGTTGTGCCAGTATTTTTGACTGCCGGGGCCGCCCACGCGGTCCAGCAGGCCCTTGATGGTCTTGCCGGTTGGGTTGCCCTCCTCGTCCCGGAACTGGTAGTTGAACAGGCGGTTGATGTCCTCCATCGTGCAGAGCCAGGAGGCATAGTCCGTCATGTCGGAGGCGTGGTTGGCAAAGGTAGTGAAGATGCCCGCCAGGTCCAGGGCGTTGCTCGCGTGGGGCATCGTGGTCTTTGCCATACCGATGTTCTTAATGGAGCGGGTGTTGTTGCCGCCCTTTTCGATGTTGCTGTGCAGGCCCTCCTTGGCCGATTTGATGGGCCAGTAGTCGCTCTCGGTGAACTTCTTATAACCATAGGCTTCCATGCTGGCCTTGTTGCCGTAGTCGGCCAGCACGCCACGGGTCAGTCCTTGCAGGCCGCCCGCGATCTTCACCTGCTCCGGTGTCAGCGTCCCGGTGATGTTCACCAGGTCGCCCTCCGTCAGGCGGATGCTGTCCGTGCCACGCCGGATTTGCGAGGTTTTGATCTCTGGCTGGACCACGCCGCCCTTGAGCAGGTGGTCGTGGGCCTGCTTGCGCTTCACCAGCTCGTACAGCTCCATCACCTGGGCCGTGGAAAGGGTCAGCTTCTCGCCTCGCTCCGTGGTGAAGGTATGCGTGGTCGCCTCCAGCTTCTTCACCGTCTTGGGGTCCACGATCTTGCGGACCTCCTCGGCCACATGGTCCACCATGAGCTGCTGCTGGTCCTGCGCGTCCCGCAGCATCCGGTAGACCGCCTTGCCCGCCTCTCCGTAATGGGAGAAGAAGGTGTACGGGGTCTCCAGGTCAATGAGGGCGTGGTTGCGGGTCAGGCTGTTCTTGGCCCGGCGGCTGCTGGTCCCGATGGAGAGAGCCTGCGCCCAGTCCGCCGTCCTGGCGTACTTGGCCTTGGACAGGACTTTCCCCGCCGTGTTCACGCTGTGCTCCACGGCCTTGACCACCTGCCACACGGTTTGAAGCTGCGCCACGCTCATGTCGGCCAGCTTGGTGTCCTTCATGGCGATGACCGCATCAAAGCCGCCCTTGATGCCGTCGGCGTCGCTGCCCAGCAAGGAGGGGTCAATGACCATATCCCCGCCCTCGGCCACGATTTTGGCGTACTGCTCCTTGAGGGCGCGGAACGCCTCGGTTCGCTTGGTGGGGGTGCCGCTGCCATCCTTCACCCGCTTGCCGTTCTCGTCGAGGGTGTACTGGCTCTCCTGGTTGATGCTCTCCAGCATAGCGGCCACGCTTCCGCGCATGGCCTCCGGGATGTGGTGCTGGTCGCTGGGGCGGAGGAGCTTCTGGGACAGAGCGCTTGCATGGCGGGTGATTTTGGCCCGCAGCTCACGGGCCGCCCGGCGTTCCCGGCCCGCTGCGTCCTTGGCCGCATAGCGGTCTTTCAGAGCGCCCATCTGCCGCTCGCGGGCCTCCCGCTCCTTGGCGATGGCGTTCTGTACCCGCTGCCGGTTCTGCTCCCGCAGTTCCGCCAGGCGGGTGGTGTACTGCTCCCGCACCTTCTGGACCTGCTCACGGCCCTTGGCCTTGGCGTTCTCCAGCTTCAATGCCTGCCGGTCCGCAAAGGTCTTTCGCGTCTGGGGCAGGTCGAAGAAGGTCTCCATGATCTCGTTCGCCGCGCCGGTCACGGCCTGGTCCATGTAGCGGGAGAAGGGGTTGTACTCGTTGATCTCGCTGATGCCGTCCAGCACTTCCACGATATGGAGGAGCTGGTCCGTTGGGTGGGTCTGCTCCTGCTCACTGAAAAACTCCGGCCAGCGCGAGGAAAGCTCCTGGTACACCTGGTCGATGTTGGTGTGGCCCTCGCTGCCCAGGTTCATCCGTCCGAACTGCCGCTTGCGGAAGTCGCCATAGTCCGCGATGTCCCCGTGGTACTCCTTGCCGTAGATGATCTTGGTCGTCCGCAGGTAGTCCCGCAGGTCGCTGTACGCATCGTACATATCGCTGTCCACGGCCACCGCGTTGCTCACCAGGGTTTCCGCGATGTCCTCCGCCCGGCGGCGAGCCTCGGTGTAGGTCAGCTCGTCCTTGCCGTCGTAGCCGCTGGCGATGTAGTCATAGAGGCTCTGGAGGTCTCCCTGGATGTCCTTCACCGCGATGTCGGCCCCGTAGTTCTGGATAAGCTGTTTCGCGGCGGCGGTCACAGCCTTTTTGTCCGTGGTCACGCGCTGGGTCCGCCGGGTCTGGCCCTGCCAGTAGTCCCGGCTCTCCTGGAGCTTCCCGTTTCGGCGCTGGATGGCGATATAGTCCTTCATCTGCTCCCGCAGCAGCCGGTTTTCCTCCTGCAAGGCGGCGTTCTCCTGGAGAATGTCCATTCCCTTGAGGGACAGCCTGTCTCCGTCGCGGGTCACGATGGCGCTGACAGCGCCGAATTTCCGGGTCGGTTCCACGGTAAAGCCGTCGCCCAGGGCGTCATTGAGGTAGGAGACCAGTTCCTTGGACGTGAAGCCCTTTTGATAGCTGCCGGTGTTGGAGATGAAATACTCCATCAGATCGTCGTTGATGGCAACCTTGCTCCCGGCGTTCTTCACATCCGTGCCGCGCACGTTGATAAACGCCCGCCCGCCGGGGTTCAGCATTTCACCGATTTTCACCACCATAGCGTCGCGGAGGTCCTGGGGCATGACGTTAAGGACCGCGTTGCTGATGATGACATCGTAGGTCTTGTCCAGGGCGGAGTAATCGGTGTAGTTCGGCTGGTACTTGGCATCCGGGAACGGCTCGATGTCGTCCACGTCAAAGCCGTACTCCTCGCGCCCGGCTCTGGTCCCGTAGCCCAGGCCGGAGCTTGCATCCAGGATGGTCCCGTCGAAATTCTCTGCCTGGAGGGCATCGTAAATTTTGCGGTAGCTCTTGACCGTGCCGGAAATCTGTGTCGGGTTGCGGGTGTCCGCCTCGTCGGCGTCCAGGGCAAACAGGGTCGGATGGGCGGCCTTAACCTCGTCGAAGGTTGCCCCCGGCTTCCAGTCGTCGCTTGTCGGCTTCACAGGGGGAACGGTCTTGAGGGAGAAGCGTGCGCCCTCCACGCTGTTGATCTTGGCAAGGCGGTCCGCGTCGTCTCCGGTCTTGTATTCCAGCATCCGCACACCGGCCTGCTCCAGACCGTCCCGCAGCTTTTTGCTGCTGTCATCGGGGATGACGGCGGCCAGCACTTCGTCGAAGCCGACGGCCCGCTGGGGCTTGGCCTCAAAGTAGCCGGTGGGCATTTCCGCCGCCGCCTGGTAGACGGCCTGGATGTCCTGGGCTGTCTGGCTGCTGATTTTGTACCCCTCCTTGGAGAAAGCCCGCATGATAGCGTCCACCGTCCTCTTGCCCTTGGACGTTTCCATCAGGATGCTGCCGATGATGTCGCTCTCGACGAAGGAATTGTCGGAATGAGCCTTGTTTCCCTGCTTGATCTTCGTGATGATGCTGCCGATCTGGTCATCAATGGCCTGGAGCTTTGCTTCATACTCGGCCCCCTCGTCCATGCCCAGCCGCCCACTGTCCGCCTTGATCTCCTGGATGCTGCGGTATTCCGGCGTCGCCACGGATTGCAGGGTCTTGGCGCTTGCGCCCCAGGTGTTGCCGCCGCGCTCCTCCTGGCCCTCCTTCATCGCCTTGACGATGTTCTCCAGGGTATAGGCATAGTGGAGCTGCGAGAAGCTGCGGAGATTGCCGGAGGGGGTGTAGGGGTCCTTGCCATTGTAGATGCCCGCCTCGCCCAGCAGGCCGTCCAGCTTCCCGGCAATCCACTCCTCAACGGCGTGGTCATCCACGGCTCTGCGCAGCGCGTCAGAGGTAGCCATCCGGTCAATTTCGCCCTTGGTCGCGCCGCCGTCCTGGTACATATCCCATGCGTGGTGAACGATGCCTTCCAGGGTGAAGATGGAAACGCCGTCCATGGAATTGTCGATGCGGGTCTGCCGTCTTTCGTTGATCTCCGCGTCGGTCCAATGCCTCTTGACGGCCATTCTGCGGAGCATGGGTTCGCCCTGTTCCCGGTAGTAGTCCCGGAGAATGTCGCGGATGACCTCGGCATTCTCGCCCAGGGCGTCCTTCACGCTCTCGCCGGTCTCCAGGTTGGCCTCGATTTCAGCCAGCGTGTTCACGCCCAGGCGGTCAACCACCTTTTGCAGGGTGTCGTTACCGAACTTGTCCCACACCTTGTCCATCTTCACCGGCTCCAGGCTCTTGCCCTGGTCTGCCAGATAGGCCGCCCGCACCGTGTCCGTGGAGGCCAGCTTCTCCGCCAGCTCTGCCGTGCTTCTGGTGCTGGTGTCGTCGATGCCCATAGAGCGCAGGGCGGCGCTGTTCCCGAAGATGCCCCCGGCCACGGAGACATCCCCGGCCAGCCGGTGCAGCTCGTGCTCCACCTGGGATGCCTTTTTGCTGTTCACGGGGTAATCTACTCGCGGAGCTGTCGGCGTCCAGGCGTCGCCGCCGTACACCTTGTTGGCGCGGAATAGCTGCGGGTCGATGGTGTCCTTGCTGAACACAAGGGAGATGGGGCCGTACTTGGTGTGCCCGTCCCTGGCTTTTACAATGGCGATGGAGGGCATGGGCAGGCCGCCCAGCTTGATGGCAGCCAGGATGCTGTTCTCGTCCTTGTTGTGCAGGGCCAGCAGCTTGTCCGTCTCCTCCACCGGGGTCTTGAGAGAAAATTTGGTCTTGACTTCCGCCCCGTTCTGGGTTACACTCTCACCCGTAGAGCGAATGCCATCTCCCACCGAGGCCATGTAGCCGTAGGTCTGGAGAAACGCATTTGCTCTTTTTTCATCGAACAGGACAAACTCGTTCCCGCTGTCGATCTGGTTCTTAATCCATTCCGCCGGGTGCTCCAGGCCGTACAGGCTGTTGATGACATTGACAGGCTTGCGGTCCATATCGGTCCCGCGCTCCAGCGCTGCCAGCAGCGTGTAGCCGTCGCCGTCGATGTCGTTCAGAACGATACCAGCCCGGTCTCCGCTCCCAAAGGAGAACAGAGGGGAAGCCAGGTTGCCCATAAGGTTTTTCAGAACGCGGCGGGGGATGTTGTGCTTCTTCTGGGTGGATTTGCGGAAGTCTCCGATGGTCATAGCCAGGGGCAGCGCATCAAAGCCGGACTTCTCCAGCACCGCAGGGGTCACTCCGAAGTAGAACGCATCGCTGGAGGCCATCTTCCCGTCGTAAAACATCTTGAGCTGCTGGGCCAGCGTCATTTGAGAGGTCCGTTTGATAGAGAATTTTGTGCCGCCGTCCGTCTGGGCGGCGTTTTTGTTTGCCGTCTGCTCGCTGGTCGCTTTCAGTGCCTCCTCCCAGAGGCGGGCTGCTTCCTCCAGGGTGTCGATGCTCACGCCGTAGGCGTTGGCGGCGGCCTGGTTCTGCGCGGTCTTGTTGCCCTTGAACAGAGACTTGACCTTGCGGATGAAGTCCCGCACGGCGTCCAGCAGCTTCCGGGCCACGCTGCGGTTTTCCTTTGCCAGGGTCTCAAACCTGGCCGGGTCAACCGTCAGCGCCTCGGTGAAGTCGGCGGCGATCTCGTCCATGGCCTGCTCCGTGGAGAGGTTCACGCCTGCCTCGGCGTAGCGGCTCTTGTACTGCTCCACGATGGAGGCGGTAGAGCCGTCCCGCTCGGTCAGCGCGGACATGGCATAGTCGCGGTACTTCCGGTATGCCTCCGGGGCCATCTCCTGCATCCGGTGGGTGATCTCGTGCTTTGCCACCACCGTGCCGGGGTTCTCGGCGTCGTTGGCAATGTGGATGATGCCGTTGCTGTACCATCCGTTTGCGCCGCCCTTGCCGGTGGCCTCTGCCATCTGGATTTTCACCCCGGCGGCGCGGGCCAGGCTGTCGTAGAAGCGCACGGTCTCCTTGGGCAAACTGGCGGAATGTTCGGACTGCACGAAGCCCGCCTCGTCGCCGTACACCGTGGCGCTCTTGACGCCCTCCCGCTCCAGGGCCAGGGAGGCCGCCGCGTCGTTCTGCCCGGCGGAGTAGGCCGCGAAGCGCTGCGCCTGGTTGAGCTGCGCGGCATATCGGCTCTGCACCTTGTCCATGTCGATACCGGAGATGCCCGCCTCGTAGTAGGAGGCGAAGCCTGCGTAGTAGTCGTCGGCCCGCACGCTGCCGTCGTAGCTGGCGGAGAGGGCCTTGGCCCCGTTCTCGCCCAGGCTGGCCGCAGCGTCCCGCACGCGGCGGATGTCATACGCCTGCTGCGCCGCAGGGCGCTGCTGCTCCACCTGCATGGCGGGGCGCACGGTCTCCTGCGTGGCCGCCTGCCGGGCTTCCGTTGCGGCGGGGGCAGTTTCCCTCGTGTTCGCGGAAACGTCGCTCTGCGTCCTTGCAAGGGTCGCCACGGCGTTCTTGACGGCCTTGCGCTGCTGGGACTTGCTCATGTCCTCGCTGATGTTCAGCCCAGCCTCCTGCGTCAGCGTGTTGATGGCGGTTGGGTTGCTCAAAATGTCGATGGCGGTGTTGTTGGTCACGCGGCCCTTCTGGGTCACTTCCTCGGCGGCCCGCAGCAGCAGGTCGCCGCTGCCGTCCTCCGCGTCGATGGCCTGCACATTGGCCTGGTACAGCCGCCCGATTTCTGCGTTGGTGAGGGTCTGCCCGGCGTCGAGCTTCTGCTGGAGCTGCACGGCCAGCTTGTAGCTCTGGGTGCTGGGGTCGCTTGCAAGCCCTTCCTGGATGGTGGCCTGCACCACGTCGTCGCCCATCGCCTGGAACTCCGCGCCGGTGCGCCGTGCGCCGTATTCATTCAGCCCTGCGTTGATGGCGATGCCCGCGCCGGACATCACGCCGCCGGAGACAGCGCCGCCCAGGAAGTCCAGGCCCATGTTCTCCGCCTGGTCCCGGACGGCCCGCCAGAACGCCTCCTTCTCGGTCATGCCCTCGGCCTCGTAGGCGTCGATGGAGGTCCGCCACTCGCTCTTGTCCTTGGAAATGAGCACGTCGGCCACCAGGTTGATGATGTCGCTGCCCACTTCCTCGCTGCCCTCGGCCAGGGTGTTTTTGAGGAAGTAGCCCATGGCGCTCTTGGTGAGCGCGGTTTTGTCCAGCAGGGCATCCAGGCTGACCTTCTCGGTGATGATCTCCGCCGCGCCTGCGATGGTGCCCAGGGCGAACGCCTGGTTATCGGACAGGCCCCGGTCCTTTGCGGAGATGGTGGCATCCGCCGCCGCGCCGGTGCCCATGATGGCAAGGGAGAGCGCCTGGTTGCCGCCGGTGATGGCAGTATTCAGCAGGAAGTCGCCCATGCTCATGCCGGTCTGGTAGGCAAAGCTGCCCACGCCGCCCCAGTTGTCCTCCACAATGGTGTTCACCTCGTTGCGGATGGCGCTGTTGATGTAGCTGAACTTGTTGTAGCCTGCGTTCTGGTCGATTTCCCCGTCGGAGAGGTAATCCGCCGCCTGGCCCAGGTAGGAAAGGCCCTTGAGAGGGCTTTCCAGCACGCTGAACGCGGAGGACCCCACCGGGTGCTCCTTGGCGTAGGCGGCCCATTCCTCCTCAGCCTTGGCCCGCTGGCGGTAGTTGAGGTCTCCGGTCAGGTAGTCGATGTAGGCGTAGGCGTTCTTGTGCTCCGCGTCGCCGTTGGCGGTGTCCTGGGCGTACAGGTAGTTGAAGGTGGCGATCTCGTCATCCGTCATCTCCCGCCGCTCGCTGTTGTCCAGGCCCAACAGGGACGCGTTGCTCTGGATGTCGGAGAGCATCTGGCGGCTGCGGGCCTCCTCGTTGCGGTTGATGTAGTCGTAGGCGATGTCGTCAAAGCCGCTGTTGGAGTAGGTCCCGCTCCAGGCGTTGAATTTCTCCTGGCCGTTGGCCGTGCTCTTGTACTGGCTTTTCTCTGCAAAATCGGGTTTCTCCGCCAGCGCGGCATATTCCTTGCCCCGCTGGTAGGTGTTGTAGTCGTTCTCGTCCTTGAACTGGGACCAGAAGTCATACTCGCTGTTCAGCCCGCCCCGCAGCTCCTCCAGGTACTTGCTGCCCTGGTCCAGGGTGGAGAGGACGCCGTTCACGGCATCCTCTCCGTATATCTCCCGGTTGTCCTGGAAGTAGGTGCGGTAGGCGTTGGCCCTGTTCTGCATCACGCTGATGCGGGCGTCGTTGTCATCCCGGTACTTCCCAAAGTCTGCGACACTCTGGAATTTGCCGTCCCGGCTCTGGTAGTCGCTGCCCAACTGGCTGGAGAGGCCGTTCACGCTCTCCAGCCAGGAATTGAAGCCCTGGGCCTTGTCCGCCTCGTATCTGCCGCTGCCGCCGTAGGCATCCTTGCCGTACTGCTGGTCGATGACGGCCCGGCGTTCTGCGGCTTTGTTCCGCAGAAAGTTGCTCGCCCGCGTTACGGTGCCGTCGTCATTCTTGCCCAGAGGGGTCTTATCACTGCTCTGGATGCTCTCGGCCTGCTGCCGCGCCGCCGTCCGCTTCTTCAAAAAATCGCTTGCGCTTGCCATAGGGCCGCCTCCTTACTTCTTATTGCCGTTCCACTTGTAGGTGTAGGTGTTGGTCGCGCTGTCGTAGGTCTCGATGACCTTTCCGCTGTTGACGTAGTTCTCCACCTCGTCGTAGGTGAAGCGGCCATGGCCGGGAATATAAATCCAGCTATCCCCGTGCCGGTTGCCGATCTGGGCGTCGCTGCCGCTGTCTCCGCTATCGCCCTGGTTTTTCATCCAGTCGGCGTAATACCCGGCCAGCTTTCCGGCCTGGGTGGTGTTGTACTCGGCGGACAGCAGCCAGGCGTATGCGCTCTTGAGGCCCGCGATCTCCTGGTCCGTGTACCCCAGGGCCTTGTAACCGGAGAAGTCGCCGCCCGCCGCGAGGGTCTGGGCCTTTGCCAGCGCCCGGTTGTACTCCGTCTCGTCCTTGTAGGTCTCCCGGTTGTAGGCGGTCTCGTCCTCGTAGCGCTTGTCCGCAATCTGGTCCCGGCCCACGGAATAGTTCCACTCGTTGTTGTAGCGCTCGTCGCTGATATTGTCCCGATGCACGCCGTAGTCGAAGCTCCGGTCCGTGTTGTACTGGGCCAGGAGGTCGGCGTACTTGGCGTAGTCGCCCTGCTCCAGGGCCACCAGCATTTCCAGGTTTGCCCTCTGGGTGTTGCCCTCGTCCTGGTACATGGAGTAGGCAAGCTGTTTCAGCTCCGGGATTTTATCGGCAAGCGCCCCCATGTAGTTGTCATAGGTCTGCTGTGCTGCGCTGCCCGCATAGCTGCTTGCAAGGCCGCCTGTGCGGGCGCTGACCTGCCCCAGGGTGTCCTGCATCGCCCGCTCGCCGCTGCGCGTGTAGCTCTCCTTGTACTGCTGATAGGTTGGGTCCTTCTCCGGGTCGTAGCTGAACGCCTCCCGGTTAAGGATTTGGCGGGTCAGGTCGTCGATCTGGTTCTGGTAGCGGCTGGTGTAGGTGGGGGCCGCCTCGTAGGAGAAACCGCCGCCTCCGTTTCCTCGTCCGCCGCCGCCCATCTCCAGGGGGATGTAGCGGCTGCCGTCGCTGTCGCCGGAATAGCCGTAGTTGCCGCGGATGCGCTCCACATAGTCGTGGGCGTCTGCCCAGGTCGTTTTGCCTGCCGCCGCTGCCGCCCGGACCTCCGCCGCGCTCCGCAGCTCGTCATTGGAAAAATGCTCCTGGTCATATACGCTGCCGCCGTAGCTGCCCCGGTCGCTGCCGCCGCCGCCCACCGTGTCGGCGCTGGGCGCGGCGGCCTTGCCGGTCTTGCTTCCGGTCTTGATGGCGCTGGTGGCATAGCCGTTCTCGTTATAGCTGATGTTGTAGCCGCCCTTGGAGACGGTCTTGCCCGCCAGGTCTTTGTTCCTGGACATATCGGGTTTTGCCATGTCGGATTACCTCCTCTTTCAGTTGGTTTTCTGCTCCAGCGCCGTCACGCGGGCTGCCAGCTTGTTGTACTCGCTGCCCAGTGTGCTCACGCTCTGCTGCACCCCGGAGAGGGCGGTTTGCAGGCTGGAGACCTTGCTGTTCAGCCCCTCCACGCTGGTCTGTATGGCGGTCATGCTCTTTTGAAGCTGCCCCAGCATGAAGTCCAGATTTTCTTGCAGGTTTCTGGTGTAGTTGCACAGAGATTTTACGGTCCCGTTCACGTCGTTGCGGTCAAACGAAGGAGGGGAGCCGGGGAGGGTGGTTGCCATGCCCTGTCACCCCCTTAATATTCGCTGCCCAGGGCGAACTCCCGGATGATGCTCTTGACCAGGCATCCGCCCTTGCCGGACAGCCGGATGCGGAAGTTGTCGCACCGCACCGGCAGGATGGGGACTTGCAGGGTCTTGGCCCGCTCGTTGTGGGTGGAGAACACCTGTCGGAAGGGCTTTCCGTCCGTGCTGATCTCCACCTTGAGCCAGGCCCCGGCATCCAGGTCCGCCCGCAGGTACAGCTTGGAATAGCACTTGCGCCCGTGGCTCGTCTCGTCCATCTGGCACAGCGTTGCGCTCCAGTTCACCAGGCCCTCCTCGGAGTAGTCCTGCCCGGTGGTCATCAGCTTGCCCGTGGCCCCGTCCAGGAAGTAGAGCGTCCCGTCCAGATAGGCCCAGTCCAGCGCGTGGGTCGCGTCCTCCCGCAGCCAGATGGCCCGTAGCGTATCAAAGACGTACAGCTCCCAGTCGCCCTTCTCCGTCCGCATGGAGATGTAGTAGCGCTCGCCGTCCGTGCCGCCCACCGCGTCGAAGAAGCGCCGGGTCCCGAAGTTCTCCGTCAGCAGCTCCGGGGTCCCGCCGGAGTAGGCGTACACGCCGTTGCGGCCCTTGTAGAACAGCGTCTCGTTGATGACGGCCAGGGACTTCTCGCTGCCCTTCTGGATGCCGGGCACCGTGTAGGTGTAGATTTCATACTGCGCCGGATAGCTGCCCAGGACCTTGTGCAGGCAATTCTCTTTCCAGAACAGCACCGTGCTGGAGTAGGCGATGCACCCGGTGAACTCGCCCTCCGTGCCCACGGCCACGGCGTAGCTGTCCGTGGACACCCCGTCGTAGACGTAGAAGTTGGTCGGGTCGCCCAGGGCGCTGGCGTAGATGGTCTTGCCCTCCGCGCCCCAGATGCGGTTATCGCACTCGCAGATGCACGTCAGGTCCGGCACCTTCCGCTCCAGCATCACCGTCCCGGCCTCCACGCCGGTCTTGGTGAAGATGTCCTTGGTGAAGGTCAGCTTCCGCGCCTCCAGGGAGCGGATGATGTGGCTGCCATTGTTCGCGGCGCAGGTCGTACAGCCGGAGATTTCGATTGCGTCTCCGGCCTTGAAAAGCTCGTCGAAGCCTGGGTATTTGTGCAGCGCCGCCGTGTGCAGCAGATAGGTGATCTGGTAGGTCCCATCGCTCTGCTTTGCGCTGCTCTGCACCACCATGTACTCCTTGGAGCTGTCGCAGTCGTATTGAATGTAATCGCCCGCCTTGAGCTTGTCCGGGGTCCCTGCGGTCCCGCCGCTCATAGTCAGCGCTCCCGTGGTCTTGTTCACGCTGGCCCCGGTGTAGGCGGTGATGGATGTGTCGGCGGCCACGCTGCCCTTGGTCTCTGCGTTTTTCGCCGCCTGGTCGATGTAGCTCTGCTCCGGCACGGTCAGGGTGTTGGCCGTGAAGGTCACATCGCCGGGGAAGCCGGGGTATTCCGCCGCCAGCATCCCGAACGTCTCTGCCTCCGTGTCGTAGTAGACCTTATCGGGGAAAATGACGATTTTGGTGTTGATGGTGGCAAACTGCTTTTCGCCCGCAGTCACATGGCCCACCACCTTGCCGTCATAGAGAAAGTCGGTCCCGTCCACCACGCACAGCTTCCCCCGTGCGTACAGCCCCGTGGGGCTGGTGTAGGTCCCGGCGGTTTTGCGCCCGTCCCGCTGACTGAGGCACGGGAAGCGGGCGGAGGAGAGGCCCCAGCTCTCTGCCAGCTCGCCGTCTCCGGCTCCCTGGCCGTAGTTCAGCCCGGCAAAGGCGATGATCTGCTTGCGGTTCTTGCCGGTCGCCGCCGTCATGTATGGCAGGTTCATCTCGCCCCTCCTCCTAAAATAGACCCGTCAGGCCCCCGCCGCCGATTGGCAGGTGCCTGCGGTGATACTGTTTCCGCCATTCGTCCAGCGCCGCGTTGTACGCCAGGGCGGAGTTGTTGTAGTTGTCGGCCTCCCGGTTGTAGAAGTCCACCTTGCTCATAAGGTACAGGTCGTACAGCCCGTCGTAGGGGGCCTCCACCAGCAGGGGCTTGTCCCCGTCCTCCGGGAACGCCTTGGGAAAGTCCGGCAGGTCGGTCCAGCCGCACGCCGGACACAGGTTGCTGTCCATCACCCGGTCATAGGTGATCTCCGTTCCGCCGCAGGTGGGACAGACGGCGACGGGTCCCTTGGCCCCGCGCCCGCTCGTGAGTTGGTGCCGCAGGATGGTCTCCCGGTAGAGCTGCCCGTCCAGCTCCAGCAGCCACGCCGCCTTGGTCTCGTCGTCGATGGCGTCCGGCCTCGCCCGGTTCACCCGTTCGATAACTTCATTGATGCTCGGCATACCGCCGCCTCCTCTCATAGAATTTGCCGGGCAGCGGCACGCCGCCGCCCGGCTTTCTGGTCCGTCTCTTATACCGCTTTCACCCACAGGCCGTTGTTCTTCACATACAGCCCGCCGTCGTTGCCCGGCACGCTCTCAACCGTATAGCATCCATCGCTGTCTTTGCTGTCAGATACAACGATAGAAGATTTAAGATTAAAAGCGGGACGCGGCGCGAAGTCGGCGAGGTACACGAGGTTGTAGTTCACGGAGCCGACGGTGACGATGCAGTACGCGTAGTAGGCATCCGAGGCCGGGGAGCGCAGGCCCCAGCGGACGGCGGTCGCCGTCTCGTCCAGATAGGCGATGCGCTTTGCGTTGTCGGAGAAATAGCTGAACGCCTTGCCCTCCGTCTGCCAGCCGCTCACGCCCGCCTCCGTGCAGGAGATGGCAAAGCCCTTGCGGTAGATCGTGTGCAGCGTCGCCACCTGGTTGCCTTCCGCCACCACAATGGGGACGGGGACCAGGCACTCCCGGATTTTCTCGTCCAGCTTCAGCGGCCAGATGCCGTCACAGAAGTTGTCCAGGGTGCAGCCGAAGTAACGGTTTTTGTAGCCGTTGCTGTCGGATGCGTTCCATGCGATCTCACTGAAAGCATCCTTGCGGATAAGGGTCACGCCCGTGCCGGTGCCGTAGTGGTCATTGTCCAGCTTGATGAACTTGGTGGGCTTGCTGTTTTCCGCCAGCTTCACCAGGCTGCCGTTTGCCAGATTGGAAAGTAACTGTCCCATATCGTTTTGTTCTCCTTTCGTCAGGTCCGGGCCGGGCAGCGGGGATGCCCGCCGCCCGCCTGGCCTCGTCTGCGCGGTCCAGAGCCATCAACAACCTGGACCGCATTTCTCTGCGGAGCTGCTTTGTGTCGCCGTGTTTGGCGTGTGCCTCCCAGGCGGTAAAGCTCTCCATGATTTTCTCCCGCGACACCTCGCCCGCTGCGTACTGCTTCTCCCATAGCCGGATGCGTCGTTTCATCCGCTTGATGGAGGAGTAGCGCAGCTTGCTGACCACCTGGCCCGTCCGGGTCAGATAGGTGTGGAAGCCGCAGAAGTCGATGCCGTTTTGCAAGGGGAAGATGTTGGTCTTGTCGTTCAGCTCCAGGCCCAGCTTGGCAAATTCGAGCCTTGCAAGGCCCAGAGCCTCAACCGCTGTCGCCTTATCCGGGCAGATCACATACCAGTCGTCCATATACATCCCTGCCAGCGGCAGGTGCAGCTTCTCACCCACATAGTGCATGAAGGAGCTGACGTAGAACACCGCGTAGATGTGGCTCGTCTGGTGTCCCAGGGCCAGGCCCTCGTCCACGGCGTCGATGTATCGCCACATCAGCGCCCGGATGTCCGGGTCGGGAAACCGGGGTTCCAGCGCGGCCTTGAGCCGCCGGTGGTCGATGCTCTGGAAGAAGTGGCGGATGTCGCCCTTGATGACCCAGCCCTCGGCGTAGTCCCATTCCTCCATGGGCCGGTGGGGCAGACCGGCGGCCTTGCGTGCCGCCTCGTCCGCTCCCTTCCGCCGCAGGAAATAGGTCCTCATGTGCCGTTTCAGCATCTCCAGCCCGTAGTGGGTCCCCTTGCCGTACTGGGCCGCATAGGTGTTCAGCGTGAAGCTCCGGGCCAGCTCGTCGTAGACGATGTAATCCGTGAGCGCGTGCTGCACCACCTTGTCCCGGAACGTCGGGGCCTGGATAAGCCGCTTCTTGGGTTCGTAGATATAGAACGCGTCCAGCGGGTCCGGCTGGTGCGTCCCTTGCAAAAGCGATTTTGAGAGTATCAGCAGCTCCTCGATTGCGCTGTACTCAAAGGGTGCCGTACTCTTTTTGCCCCTCTTGCACCGTCTGGCCCGGTGGTAGGCCGTCCATAGGGTGTCAAAGGAGCATAGTTCCTGATAGGTCATATCACACATCCTTGCTTGGTTTTCGGATGGTGGAGCGCAGGTCCGGCATCGCTGATAGCGGCCAGTATCTCCCTCCGCCGGAGGTGTCCGGGGCTTTCCCCGGTAGCGAGCCTGGCAGCGTCGGTGCCATGTGTTTATCCCCCGTGTTCATGTCCACGGACGACGGGATATAGCCTCCTTTGATGATGGGCCTCTGCTTTCGCCGCAAGGGCTACTTGTACACGGTAATTCCATCAGAGCGGGACGCGGCGCGAAGTTGGCGTTGTACACGTTGTTGTTGTTCACGGAGCCGTCGGTGTTGATGTAGTACGCGTTGTTGGCATTCGAGTTCGGGGAGCGCAGGCCCCAGTTGACGGCGCGAACAGGCTATACCCCAATGAAAGGCAGCTATCGCCGCCGAACATCCTCTCTTGCCTGGGCAGCGCGGCTCCGGTCCTTCTCGTACCAGGCGGCGCACATATAGCGCACCGTCATCACCGCCTTGCTCCAGGTCGTGGCCTTTTGGCCGCTCACGCCGGGGTATTGCTTGCTTTCTGCCATCCGCAGTATCTTCCGCTCCAGCTTCTTGCACGCGCAAAGGGCCTCCCGCTGCATCGCCAGCCGCTCCGCCGGTCTCTCCCGCAGGTCAATGAGGTTTGCGCCCTCAATGCACGAGCAGATGGCCTCTGCACCGTTCATCAGGGCCGTTCCGGTGGTGTAGCGGTATTTCTTGGGGATGACCTTCTCATTGGCGCAGGCGTCTGCCGTGTAAAGCCACATATCAGCCGCCTTGTTGCCCAGCTTGAAGTCATCGGTCTGTCTGTCAGCCATCGGGGCACCCTCGCTTTCGTGCTGCATCCAGCAGTTCGTCGCAGCCCTCTGCCTCCAGCACCAGGTCCGGTCCCAGCCGGATGGTCACGGTCTCGCCGGTGGGGGAGCGCCCGGTCAGCACCAGGCTGTCCTCCCGGCATATCCGGCAGGGCTGCTCCAGCTCCGCCAGGAGGTTGGAGATCAGGCAGGAAGCCTCCGCCCAGTCCTTACACGCTGCCCGCCGCATCCATGGCCTCCACGGGAGCTTTGTCAACCACGGCCTTGTCCGCGCTGGGAGCTTCGTCAACCACGGCCTTGTCCGTGCTGTTGGCCTCCAGGGTCATCTTGAGGGTGGTAAGCTGTTCGTTGAGGCGTGCAAGGGCGCTCTGGGCGCTTTCCTTCTCGCTCTGCTCGTGGGACAGCTTGGCCTCCAGCTCCGCCACCTGGGCCGTCAGGGCGGCAACGTCGCTGTCCTCGCTGGTGCGGGTCAGTTTCAGCCCGTGGGAGACCACGCGGAAGGGGCCGGTGTAGGTCGCCGTGGTGCTGCCGTCCTCGGCCAGCACCTCAATGGGACCGGCACAGAACGCGGCCAGAGCCTCGTCGCTGATGCCGCCGGGCAGCTCTGCCACCACGGCCTGGCGGGGGACCCCGCCGATGTTCTCCGTCACCACCGTGAAGCCCTTGTCGCTGACGGTGTGATTGCCTGCTTTAATCATGTTCGTGTCCTCCTCTTATCCGATGTTGATGTAAACGTCGCCGTTGGCCCCCAGGCTGGAGGCGGGAGCGCCGTTGCCGAAGTAGATGTTGCGGAAGCCCTTGGTGCTGCCGCTGGTGGGCGACACGCCGGACACGCCGCCGGTGAACGCTCCGCCCGTCTTGGGCATTTTCTGGTCTGCATAGGCAAAAATGTCCTGGGCCTTGCCCTTGGGGTCATAGACCGCCTTGGTCATGTCGCCGGGGTTTACGGCGTCCGCGCCCTTGGGGATGCCGAAGTCGAAGATCTGTCTCTTATACACATCTCCGAGCCCACGAGACATGCGCAGATCTCGT
>ENA-UAGU01000059-UAGU01000059.1-human-gut-metagenome-genome-assembly--contig:-NODE-59-length-31030-cov-7.423374_pt1 | contig 31030 bp, 26 predicted proteins | sample MGYA00243411_ERZ654344 | MGnify/ENA primary metagenome ERZ654344 (study PRJEB26926, sample SAMN06165215) | human gut metagenome | biome: ENVO:00009003; feature: ENVO:2100002; material: ENVO:00002003... | reverse complement strand
GCCGCGCCATCGATGTGCCGGGCTACGAGCGCATCCCGCTGGCCGAGGAGACCCGTTTCATTGCCACCATGAACTACGGCTACGCGGGCACCCGGGAGCTGAACGAGGCGCTGACCTCTCGCTTTGCGGTGGTGCAGATGCCCACCATCACCCAAGATAATCTGGAAAAGCTGCTGCGGGCGCAGTTCCCGGATCTTACCGCAAAATATGTGCACCAGTTTGCACTGCTGTTTCTGGACCTGCAGAAAAAGTGCGACAGTGCCGAGATTTCCACCAAAGCGCTGGATCTGCGCGGTATGCTGGATGCCCTGCGGCTGATCCGGCGCGGCATCCCGGCAGGCGCGGCACTGGATATGGGCATCACCAACAAAGCCTTTGACTCCTATGAGCAGGGCCTGATCCGTGATGTGATCGCAGCGCGCATTCCGGCCAAGCTGGATGCCGCCAAGCTCTTTGGCTGATGGACGCCCAGAGCTACACCGCGCAGGAGCGGCGTGCGGCCAATCAGGTCTGGGCCGCTGCTGGTGCTTACGGCTTCGAGCCGCTGTTTCTGGCCCGCAACACGGACGGCACCATTGATTTTTACATGAACTGCGTCGTGGGGCTGGTCCACAAATACTACGGCGACGAGCTGGTGCGCAGCCTCTTTGACGCATGGGAGGGCGACATCCGGCAGGCCATGCTGGACGATTTGACCTGGCTCTACCTCGAGAGCGCGGTCTACGCGCTGGAACTGCCCCGCCGCCCGGTGCTTTCGGCCCTCCGCCGCGCCCATGCGGACTACTTTTTCGGCATCCAGTACAAGCTCTCGCGGCAGGAGTGGATGGCGAAGAACCAGCTGGTCTACTCCATGCAGGCCGCGCGCTGGCGGGCTGTGCAGGGGCGCACGCCGCCGGTCATGACTCCCTACGAAAAGAATCTCGACGCCGCCCTCAGTCCCGAGACGCCCCCGAAGCCGAACGAGCTGAAAGCCGCACTGCTGGCCGTCTACGCCAAATTCGAGCTGTTCAACGGCACGGTGCATCAGAAGGCCGGGCTGCATCTCCATCTGGACGGCCTGCTGGCGTCCCTCATGACCCGCACCATGCCCACCCAAATGATAAAGACCGACCGGGTGACGGTGGAGCATTCCGGCTCGGTGGACGCCTCCGGCAGCGGCATCCACGCCGACAAGCGGTTGGCCCACATCACCCTGCGCCAGCGCGCCGAGGAAGACCGCGCTTACATCGAAAGCTGCTTTGGCCGGTCGCTCTACCCGCCCGAACGGCTGCGGAAGGCCGAGCAGGAGCTTTGCACCGGGGAGCATCTGGGCTGTCACCTCTGGTTTGCCTCCGGCGTCCCCAGCCCGGAGCAGGCCCCTACCCCCGAGGCAAAGCACCTGGCCGAACAGGCCCAGCTTCAGGCTGAGCGGAACCGGACGTACTATTCGAAAAATCTCGAGCTTCACCGCAGCGTCGTGCTGCGGCTGACCGAACAGATACGCAACTGCATCCTCGTCCACCAGCAGCCCAACGCCCGGGTCGCCCGCAGCGGCAACCTCGACCCGGAGCGGGTCTGGCGCACCGTCATGGACGACGACCGGGTGTTCCGCTGTGCCGATGAAGAGAACCACCCGTCCTTCACCGTTGACCTTCTGCTGGACGCTTCGGCTTCCCGCCTCCACTGTCAGGAGGTCATCGCGGCACAGGGGTCTATCCTTGCCCAGAGCCTCGCGGCCTGCGGCATCCCGGTGCGGGTGAGCTGCTTTTCCAGCCTGCGGGGTTACACCGTCCTGCGGGTGCTCAAGGGCTTCAAGGAGAAGAGCTTACAGGGCATCTGCCAGTATTTCGCCTCGGGCTGGAACCGGGACGGTCTGGCTCTGCGGGCCGCAGGCGACCTCATCGGCTTCGACCCCGGCCCCGCCGCGCGGCACCTGCTCATCCTCCTGACGGACGCTTCCCCCAACGACAGCCGCCGCATCCCGCCCTCTCCCGATGACCCGCTGGGCCGCGACTACGGCGGCAGCGCGGGCGTGGAGGACGCCGCCGCCGAGGTGCGGGCGCTGCAGCGGAAGGGTCTGCGAGTCTCCGCCGTCTTTATGGGCGAAGACGCCAGCGCCGCCGACGCCTCCCGCATCTACGGCAAGAACATGGCCCGCATCCGGGGCATGGACCAGCTGGCCCGGGCCGCAGGCCGACTCATCCAGAACGAGATACGGGAGCTGGGCGACTGAATCATAATAATGTACGGGGCCGCTGTGCAGTTGTATCTGCTGCCAGCGGCCCCGTATTTTTGTTGTCACTCACAACCATCTTGTTTTGCATTGCAGAAGAATCAAAAAGTTTTTTGGTTTATTTGCAAACTTATAGTTGTATTCTGGCGTAATTTATGATATACTACAACCAACGAAGGGCCGCACGCCTACACATCACCCCGCGCCCACAGGAAGGAGAACCGCTATGGATGCCGCACGTTATTTTGAAGAGATGCATCTTGCCATGTCCAGCCAGAAGCCTGAGTACCGCCTTGTGCTCAGCGTCAAGGTCCAAGACCTCGGAGGCGCAGACGCTTATCTCGAGCTGCGGCAGGAGCCGGTCAGCGGCAAGGCCCGGGTGTTCTATTCCACGATGGGACGTCAGAAGCTGAACTTCCAGCTCGTCCGCAAAGGGTGGCAGAGCTGCCACAACGCCTCGGGCGAGCTGACGGGGCGCTTCCCCGCCACCGCCGACGGTCTGCTGGCCCAGACGGATTTCTCTGCTTTTGTCCGGGACGACGCCCTCGACAGCGGCCGGATGGCGCGCATTCTGGATGTTCTGGCCCATACTGCCGGTGGTTGTGGGACGGTCTCCCCTTCTGCTGCCCGGGAGGGTGCGCTCATCACGGTGGAGCGGTTCGTGGGCCGTCCCGCCCATTGGAGCTATTGGAGCACCCGCGCCGCCGAACAGCTGAACATCGCGGCCATCCTCTGCTGGCTGGGCGACTACCTCGCCGGGGCCGAGCGCCGCACCCTGCAGAGCTGCCCGGAGGCCATGCAGCTTGCCGCCGCATGGCAGTCTGCGCTTTTCGCTCCCCTGCCCCAGACGGCTCAGCGGCCTCAGCCTGTACAGTCCCGGCCCGTCCGCCGTGCGCCTGTGGTCGAGAACAAACGCTGGCAGAGCATCCTCGCCGTGCTGGCGACGGTGTAACAGAAAGGCCTCCCGCATTGGGAGGCCCATCGCCGTATCCGGCGCGCATTCGTTCATATTTTCAGTTTCGAGAAATCGGTGCAGAGATATTCATAGAGCTTGTCAACGGCCTGAAATCCCATCTTCGCATACAGTTCCTTCGGTGTATCCTCGGAGTCAGCGTGAAGATACAGAATCTCTCCGCGCTCCTGCGCCTTTTCGGCAATATGCTTCATCAGGGTCATGGCGATGTACTGGTGCCGGAAATCCTCGTCCACCAGCAGGCCGTCCATGCAGACATACCCATCGGATGCGAAAATATAGCAATCACCCACCAGCTTCCCGCCCAGATACGCGCCGAGGTAGGTCAGCTTTTCCCGGAGGTTCCGGTTGTTCCGCACGGTAAAATCATCTCCGTACAACGGGCCGTAGTATTTCAGTTCGTGCTGTTCCAGCTGGTCTGCGTCCGGGGCCTTGATCGAGACGTCCGGGTTCGTTTTCCAGCTGCGGATGTCTGTTTCCGGGGGCAGAACCATCGTCAGGGTCTCTTCGCACTCCATGCCGAATGCATCGGCCAGCGGCTCGTACCCTTCCAGCTTGAGGAAGGTGTCTCCCCGCTCTTTCTGGTAGGCCAGCGCGGCCCGGACTTCATCTGCCGAGGGCTGGCTGTAATAGCAGAACGCGTTGTGGTCGTATTTATCGCGCAGCTCGCTGTCCTCCCGCTTGGTCAGATGCTCTGAAACGGTGTGAGACGCGGAAAACAACCGGTAAAAGCTTTCATCGGTCTTTCTTGTAGGGTTCATTGCGCTCCTCCAAAACTTATCGCTCACTTCCATCCCCGGGCCGAGGGGTCGAGCATTTCGGCGGCGGAGTAGATAAGGGCGTTGCAGATGGCCGCAGCGACGTTGCTGCCGCCCTTGCGGCCCATCGCCACGATGGCCGGTACATCATGCTTTTCGCAGACGGCGAAGAGCCGCTCCTTGCTCTCCACCACGTTCACAAAGCCCACCGGCACACCGATGACCAGTGCGGGCCGCAGGCCGCTTTCGATTTGTTCTGCAATCGTCAGCAGAGCCGTGGGCGCGTTGCCGACGGCGAGGATGGCCCCGGGATGCTCCTGCGCTGCCTTTTTCATCGCTGCGACGGCCCGGGTGGTGCCTGCCTCTTTTGCGGCGGCGGCCACCTCGGGGTCAGCCATATAACAGCAGGCCGTGCCGCCCAGCTTCGCCAGACCGGGCTTGGTGATGCCGGCCAGCGCCATGTTTGTATCGGTCACGATGACGGCCCCGGCGTGGAGGGCCTTGACGGCCTGCTCCACCGCGCGGGGGGTGAAGTGGAGATTCCGCGCATAGTCGAAGTCGGCGGTGGTGTGGATGACCCGCTTGACCACGGCTTCGTGCTCGGGCGGCGGGGTCATGCCCATCATTTCCAGCTCTTCGGTGATGATGTGGAAGCTCGTCCGCTCAATGTCAGCAGGTAAATGATGTTGCGGCGTCAATATTCTATCCCCTTTCGTGCTTTTATCCCCTTCTGGTAGGGGTGGCGGTGGCATTTCATCTCGGTGGAGTAGTCGGCGGCGTCCAGCATCCACTGGGGCGGCGTGTGGGCCGTCAGGACGCACTCACACCCAGCAGGCCGCTCCAAAACGGCCTTTTTTAATAGATCGACGTCCACCATATCCAGCTCTTCTGCGCTCCCGGCTTCGTCCAGTATCAGCAGGTCGGCAGGCTGTGCTATGGCGGCGGCGAGGTTCTGGTTTTGCAGTTCCCGGGTCGCGGCCTTTTCCTCCGGCGTCATCTGAAAGACGAATTTCTGCCCGGCCTTGCCCCGGTAGATCTCCGCGCCAAGCTGGGCCAGAAGCGGTATCTCGCCGCTGTTCCCGCCCTTCAAAAACTGGACGATGACCACCCGCTTCCCGGACCCCAGCGCACGGAGCGCAAGACCCATAGCGGCGGTGGTCTTCCCCTTTCCGTAGCCCCAGTACAGATGCAAAAGTCCCTGTTCCATTCAGCGCTTCTCCATTCCCATCGCGGCATACACCGCGTCCATATCCAGCGCCCCGCGCACACCGTCGGCCAGGATGTCGAACTGCTGGCGGCGGTACTCTTCCATCGGGATGAGGGCCGCGTCGGAGGGGTCGATGCCCTTCCGGCGGCAGAGCCAGCCCGCCAGCGCCTCGGTCAGCGTGCCAGTGTCGAACAGACCGTGGAGGTAGGTGCCGAACACATTGCCCTGCACACAGCCCTCCCGGCCCCCGTCGGGGTAGTGGGCGAAGGGTTCGCCCTCAGCCTCGGTCACGCCGGTGTGTATCTCGTAGCCTTCCAGCTCTGCACCCGCAAAGGGGGCGGCGGCGGCGGTCGCTTTGACCTGTGCGCGGCGCTTCTGCTCGCTGAACACGGTCCGGGTGGGCAGCAGACCCAGCCCCCGCAGAGTCTGCGGCCGGCCGCTCTCGCTGCCGGTGGGGTCGTCGAGGGTCTGGCCCAGCATCTGGTAGCCGCCGCAGACGCCCAGCACCGGCGTGCCTTTCGCGGCCAGCTTGAGCAGAGCCGTTTCCAGCCCGCACTGCCGCAGCCAGAGCAGGTCGTCCACCGTGTTTTTCGTGCCCGGCAGCAGGATGAGGTCGGGTGCGCCCAGCTCATGAGTGTTCGAAACATACCGCACACCCAGCAGCGGGTGCTGTTCCAGCGGCATGAAGTCCGTAAAATTGGACAGATGCGGCAGACGGATGATAGCCGCATCCAGCGGCTTTTTGCCGTCCCGCATCTCGAGGCGCTGGCTCAGGGAATCCTCGTCCTCGATGTCCACCTTCAGGTACGGTACGACGCCCACCACGGGCAGATGGGTCTTTTCTTCCAGCATCGAAAGGCCGGGGCGCAGAATTTCTACGTCTCCACGGAATTTATTGATTACGAGTCCCTTGATGCGCCGGCGTTCTTTTTCTTCCAGCAGCTCCACCGTGCCGTATAGCTGGGCGAACACGCCGCCCCGGTCGATGTCGCCCACCAGAAGCACCGGCGCGTCCACCATCTCGGCGAGGCCCATGTTCACGATGTCCTCGCTCTTGAGGTTGATTTCCGCCGGGCTGCCCGCGCCCTCGATGACAATGACGTCAGCCTCCTCGGCGAGGCTGTCATATGCCTTCAGGATGTCCGGCACCAGCTGCCGTTTCGTGCGGAAATACTCCGACGCTTTCATCTGGCCCCGCACCTCGCCGTTGACGATGACCTGACTGCCCACGTCACTGCTGGGCTTCAGGAGGATGGGGTTCATCCGCACGTCCGGCTCGACACCGGCGGCCTGCGCCTGCACCACCTGCGCCCGGCCCATCTCGAGGCCGTCTTTGGTGACGAAGCTGTTCAGAGCCATGTTCTGGCTCTTGAACGGCACGGTGCGCAGGCCGTCCTGCGCAAAAATGCGGCAGAGCGCCGCGCAGAGCAGGCTTTTGCCTGCACCGCTCATCGTACCCTGCACCATGATGCATTTTGCCCTGCTCATCCCAGCACCTCTTTCATAAGTTCCAGCAGCCGGGCGTTCTCGGGGGCCGTGCGCACCGCCGTGCGGTACCACTCCGGCCCGAGGCCCGGATAATTCGCGCAGCTGCGCACCTGTGTTCCCAGCGGGCGAAGCCTCTCGTTCAGGTCGGCGGGCGCGCGGAAGAGCAGATAGTTCGCCTTTCCATCGATGACCCGCAGGCCCAGCGCCCGCAGGCCCGCCGTCAGAACGGGCCGCTGCCGGGCGATAAGGGCGCGCACCTCGTCCACATAAGCGGTTTCTTTCAGGGCCGCGACGCCTGCCGCCTGCGCCAGACTGGACACGGCCCACGGCTGGCCCGCTGTCTGCATTTTTTCCAGAAGCGTTTCGTCGCCGCAGAGGCAGTAACCCAGCCGGACGCCGGCCATGCCGTAGAGCTTGGTGAAAGCTTTCAGGATGACGAGGTTCCCACTTTCCAGCAGAGGCTTCGCGGTCCACCCGTCGGCGTCGGGCAGAAAGTCCAGAAAGCACTCATCTACGGCCAAAATCGTGTGGCACTCCTCGCACCGGCGCAGCAGCTTTTTCACCAGTTCGGGTGAGGCCAGCTGCCCCGTCGGGTTGTTCGGCTGGCAGAGGAACACCATGTCGATGCTCTCGTCCACGGCGTCCACGAGGGCGTCCGTCGGGGCGAAATCATTCGTTTCATCGAGGAGGAAGCGTTTCACTTCGCACCCCACCGTATCCAATGCAGAGGCGTACTCGGCAAAAGTCGGGGCAGTCACCAGCGCCTTATGGGGCTTTACGGCCCAGACCAGCCGGAAGATGAGGTCTGCCGCGCCGTTGCCGCAGAGGATATGCTCCTGCGGCACACCCTCGGCCCGGCTCAGCGCCGCCCGTAGGGTGCGGCAGAGGGGGTCGGGGTAGCGGTCGGCCAGAGGCAGTGCATCCCGAATGGCCTGCGCCACCCCTTCGGGCAGACCGAGTGGGCTGACGTTCGCCGAAAAATCCAGCGCGTCCCGGCCAAAGCGTTCGCGGTAGCCCATCCAGTCACCGCCGTGGACCAGTTGTTTCATCCCAAGAACCCCCGTATCGCACATCCAAACGCCAGCGCAAACCCGCTGGCTACATACATCATCCGATCTGCCCGCAGAATATCCTCCGGCTCGATAGGCCGCAGCGGGTCGCCGATGGTGGGCTTCGGATAATATTCCCCGAAATAATAGGCCGGCCCGGCCAGCTGGACGCCCAGAGCGCCTGCGCAGGCGCTCTCGGTCTGGGCGCTGTTGGGGCTGGCGTGATTGTGGCGGTCCCGCCGCCAGATACGCCACGCGCCCTTGGCGTCATTGCGGGTGAACGCCGCCGCCATGATCCAGAGCAGCGCCGCCAGACGGCTCGGGATATAGTTTGCCACATCGTCCAGCTTTGCCGCCGCACGGCCAAAATAGAGATATTTTTCGTTTTTGTAGCCCAGCATACTGTCCATGGTGTTGATGGCCTTGTAGGTCAGGGCCAGCGGCGCACCGCCCAGCAGCATATAAAGCAAAGGCGCAATGACGCCGTCGCTGGCGTTCTCGGCCACCGTCTCCACCGCCGCTTTGGTCACGCCCTCGGCGGTCAAGGCTTCGGTGTCGCGGCCCACGATGCGGCTCACAGCCTTCCGGGCGGCGGGCAGGCTGCCTTTTTTCAGCTCGGCATAGACATTCATGCTCTCCTGCATCAGCCCCTTTGCGGCCAGCGCCTGCCCGCACCAGAACATCTGGACGGCAAGCCCCAGCAGGGGGTGAAGCATCGCCGCGCCCCAGCAGACAAGGCCCGTGAGCAGCAGCGTCCCCACCGGCAGGCAGAACGCCAGCACCGCGCCGCCCAGCAGCTCGCCCTGAGGCGTTTTGGGCAGGCGGGTGCGGAGGAATTTTTCCAGCCGGGAGATGGCTTTGCCCATGTACACCACCGGGTGGGGCAGCCACGCCGGGTCGCCGAAGATGGCATCCAGCACAAAGCCCCCCAGCACAGCCCAGACGGTCATCATACGCCGGCCTCCGCGTCTTTCGTGTACTGCACGGTCTTCACGAGGTGGAGCTGGCGCTTCTCGGCCCAGTCGGCGGCATCCAGCACATAGCCGCCCGCGTTGGGGCCACACCACGCATAATAACCGCGCCTGGGCAGGGCGTACCGCTCCATGGCCGCCATCTGGGTGCCGCCGTGGGCCAGGATGACCAGCAGCTCTTCGCCGTCGGCCAGCGCCTTGTCCACCAGAGCAGAGAAGGCATTGCAGATGCGGTTCGAGAAGTCGTCCTTCCGCTCACCGTCGGGGCATTTGCTCTCGCAGTTGGCCTGCACCCACGCCTGATAATCGGCGTCGTGCTCCATCTCGACGTAGTTTTTGCCCTCGAAGCTGCCGAAGCACATCTCCTGCAGGTCCTTCACGACCACGAGCTCTGCCTCCGGGAAGAGCACCCGGGCCGTCTGGGCCGTCCGCTGCAGCGGGGTGATATAGACCACCTTCGGGTCAATGTCGGCCCGGCGCAGCTGGCTCAGGCCCTCCGCCGAGAGCGGGATGTCGCGCTGGCCCTGATAGCGCTTCTGGGCGTTGTATTCGGTCAGGCCGTGACGCAGCAGATAAATCAACATTGGGGTAATTCTCCTTTCAATACCGTCGGGATGCCGCAGAACATCTGCACCACGCAGTCGGCGCGCTCTGCCAGCAGGCAGGCCAGCCGTCCGGCGGCCTCCCGCCCGGCGCGTTCCTCAGCATCCATCGGGACAACACCGCCGCCGACCTCGGTGGCGATGACAATATCATATTCCGCCAGCTCCCGGGCCAGCGTTTCGAGCTGCTCCGGGGTCTGAGTCTCGGCGGCGGCGTCCTGCACATCGGCGATGACGCTGCCCCGGAAGTTCCGCGCAAAGGTGCGCTTGCCGCTGTAGAGCGGCCCTGTGATGAACATCATTTACAGCACTCCTCCCCACTGACTGACGGCCAGCGCCGCCAGCATCCACAGCTCGGCCCGCTGTAAAAACCACCCGGCCAGGTCGCCGGTGATGCCGCCAAACTGCTTTTTTGCCACGAAATAATAGCGCCACAGCGCCAGAAGCGCCGCCGCCGCCAGCCCGCCGCCGCCCAGCGCCGTCAGCGCCAGGATGAGCAGAGCCGACAGGCCGCAGAGGAAGCGGCAGACGGTCTGCTTGTCGGCCGCTGTGGCAAAAGTATGGGCGAGGCCGGTGTCTTTCGCCAGCGGGAACGCCGCCACGGCAAAGCCCGACAGCGCCCGCTCCAGCACCAGCGCCAGCGTCCAGCACAGGCCCGCCCGGGGTGTGAACCGCACACTGCCGCAGAGGCCGAAGTAGGCCACAAAGTAGCAGCACAGCCGGATGACAGCGAAGGCCCCACAGTGGGAGTCTTTCAGAATTTCAAGCTTTTTTTCGCGGTCGCCGTAGCTCGAGAGAGCGTCCGAAGTGTCGGCGTAGCCGTCGAGATGGATGCCGCCGGTGACGGCCACCGGCACGAGGCAGAACGCCGCCGCCCGGGCCAGCCCCGGCAGGGGCAGGACGCCGCAGAGGCACCACAGCCCGCCGCACACCAGCCCGATGAGGGGGAAGGCACACATGGCGTACCGCATATTTTTTTCGTTCCACTCGAACTGCGGCACCGGCAGGGCCGAAAACATCGCAAAGGCCACCGCGATGGTCTGCAAAACAGTCACAGCTTTTCTCCCCCTTTGTAGTACACCGGCAGGCCGCAGACCACCCGGCAGACGTTGTCCGCCCGGGCGGCGAAGGCGTTGTTCACCTGCGCCAGCGCCAGCAGATACTGATCGGTGTCGCCTGCGTAGTCGGCACCGCCGCTGAACACCTCGTTCGATACGACGATAAGGTTATCACACCCGGCGGCGAGGCGTTCCAGCCCGGCCAAAACGGCCTCGGCGGTGTGCTTTCCTGCCCCGCCGGGGCTGTAAAGCTCGTTGGCGACGAGGTTGCCGAGGTCTTCCAGCAGGACGGTCCCCCGGCCGGGCAGAGCCAGACGGTCGAGGTGGAGCGGGCATTCCAGCGTTTCGAACTGCTTTTGCGCCCGCATTTTCCGGTGCTTTTCCACCCGGGCGGCGCACTCGGCATCCCAGACCTGCATGGTGGCGAGGTAATAGCGGGGCAGGCCGGTCTTGAGCACAAGGCTCTCGGCGTAGGCGCTTTTGCCGCTGGCCGCGCCGCCGAGCACCAGCGTCAGCATCCCGCACCCCCCTGCGGCGTGTAGGCTTCGATGCCGCCCTCTTCAAAGGAATAACAGCCATCGTAGACGGCCAGCGCCATATCCCACAGCGGGATGGCGGCCACCGCGCCGGTGCCTTCGCCCAGATGCAGGCCCGCCGTGATGAGGTTTTTTTTGTTCAGAGCGTCCAGCACCAGCTTTGCGGCCGGCTCGGTGGAGCAATGGCTTGCAAAAACAGCCTTGGCCGCTGCCGGGCAGAACCGGACAGCGCAGAGCGCCGCCACACAGCTGATGAAACCGTCGGCCAGCACCGGCACACCTTCCAGCGCACCGCCGAGGAAGACGCCGCAGAGCCCGGCAATATCGAAACCGCCCAGCTTCGCCAGCACGTCCAGTGCATCGGCAGAGTCTGGCTGATTTTTTGCGATGCCACGATGGATAGCGTCTAACTTCCGGGCAAGCCCCTCGTCCGAAAGGCCTGCGCCCCGGCCTGTCATCACTTCGACGGGCTGGCCCAGCAGCACAGCGGCCACGGCGCTGGATGTCGTGGTGTTGCCGATGCCCATCTCACCGGTAGCCAGCAGGCCGACGCCCGCTTTCTTCTGCTCCTGCACCAGCCGGATGCCCCTGCCGATGGCTTCCACAGCTTCAGCCCTGCTCATAGCCGGGCCGAGGGTGAAGTCCGCTGTGCCGGGGGCGATGCGGCAGTCGAGGACGCCCGGGACCGGGTCGCCCGCGATGCCCATATCCACCGGCACCACCTCGCACCGGGCGGTCTGTGCCATCCGGCAGACGCTGGTGCGGCGGGCGGCGAGGTTCTCAGCCACGGCGCGGGTCACGCTGCTGTCGGTCTGGCTGACGCCCTGGGCCACCACACCGTTATCGGCGCAGAGCACCAGCACCGCCCGGCGGGAAATATCCAGCTTTGCGCTGCCGGTGAGGGCGGCGGCGTCCTCGATGGTCGTTTCCAATCCGCCCAGCCCGCCCAGCGGCTTTGCAAGGCTGGCCCAGTGGGCGTGCGCCGCCGCCCGGGCGGCTTCGTCCGGCGGCGTGATGGCCGCACAAAGGGCGGCCAGTTCTTTCTCAGTCATGATCTCTCCTGTAATTTTCAGCCGCGGTGGCAAAGCGCTGCGGCAGGGGCGTACCCGCCCAGTACAAATGCGGGAAGCCCGCATAGAAATGCTCGTTTACAAATCCGCACCGCCACTCTGCGCCGCCCACCGGCTTTTTTGCCGCGAGAGCCACGCCGTTGGCGGTGGAATCCCAGTGGTGGAATTCGTGGATGGGAAAGCTCTCCCCGGCCCGGAAGAGCATACTGTCCGAGTCTGCGCTCAGCGCGGCATAGCCGAAGCGGACGAGACGTCCGGCATCTTTTGCTTCGCCCGGCAGAACGCCCACCATCGGCCAGCTTTGCCCCTCGGCGTCCGTGAGGCTCCGCCCCAGATAGAGGAAGCCCCCGCACTCGGCCGCCGTGGGCAGGCCGGACTCGATTTTTCGCTTTATCTCGCGCAGAAGCGAGGTATTTTCACTCAATTCTCTTGCGTGAAGTTCCGGGTAGCCGCCGGGCAGATACAGCCCGCCGATGTTTTCCGGCAGAGCCGTGTCGCGGAGGGGGCTGAAAAAGACCACCTCTGCCCCGGCGTCCCGGAAGGCCTCCAGCGTCTCGGCGTAGATAAAGCAGAACGCCTCGTCCTGCGCCACGGCGATGCGGACGCGGGCCGGAGGCGTCTCCGGCTGCACCGGCAGGACGGGCGGCTCCTTTTCGCAGAGGGCCAGCAGGCGGGGCCAGTCGATGTGCTCCTCCACCGCGTCGGCCAGAAGGGCCAGCTTCTGCTGTAAATTTTCCACTTCCGCCGCCGTGTAGAGGCCCAGATGGCGGGAACCGATGACGGCCTCCGGGAGTTTCGGCAGAAAGCCCAGCACCGGCAGACCTGTCTCTTCTTCCAGCATCGGGGCCAGCAGAGCGTGCATCCGTGCCGTGCAGTTGTTCAGCAGGATGCCTGCGATGTGACTGGGAGTGCGGAAGTTTACGAGCCCGTTCAACTCTGCGGCCAGCGTCAGGCTCTGACCTTTCGGCTCTGCCACCAGTAGTACCGGCAGACCCAGCGTGTCGGCCAGATGCCACGCACTGGCCCTGTCGCTGACGCCCCCGAGGCCGTCGTAAAAGCCCATAGCCCCCTCGCACACCGCTGCACCGTGGCCGGCGGCACCCTTCGCGTAGAGGGTGCGCACCGTCTCGGGCTCAGAAAAAAAGAGGTCGAGGTTGCGGCTCTCCACCCCCAGCACGGCCCGGTGGAACATGGGGTCGATGTAGTCCGGCCCGTTCTTGAAGGCGCAGGGCGCACAGCCCCGCCGCTTCAGCGCCATGAGCAGGGCGCAGGTCATGGTGGTCTTGCCACTGCCCGAGCGGGGTGCCGCCAGCAGAAACTGTATCATGTCATTCTCCTGTGATGAGGTAGATGGGGTTCTGGGCCATCATGAGGTGCAGTCCGCCCACGGCCCTGGCCCGGCTGACGGCGATCTGGCTCACCTGCACGGTCCGGCCTTTGGCCGTCAGCGCGGCCACCGCCGCCGAAAGGCTCTCAAGGGCGATGGCCGACACGCAGATGCGGGCGTCGGGGTTCTTATCCAGCGCGGCGTCCACGATGGCGGCAAGGCTACCCTTGCTGCCGCCGATGAAAACAGCGTCCGGCGCGGGCAGGTCCGAAAGCGCGGCGGGGGCAAGCCCCTCCACGAGGACGAGGTTCCGGGTCCTGAATTTTTCGCGGTTGGCTTTGATGAGCGCACAGCCCTCCGGCCTGCACTCCACTGCGTAGACCCGGCCCCGGGGCGCGGCCAATGCCAGCTCCACGCTGACGCTGCCCGTCCCGGCCCCCACGTCCCACAGGATGTCTTCCGGGCGGACGGCCAGCTTCGCCAGCACAGCGGCCCGGACTTCCTGCTTGGTCATGGGGACGTCGCCCCGCTCGAAGGCTTCGTCCGGCAGGCCCGGGGCGCGGCGGGGCAGCACCTCCGCCGCCTCCACGAGAAGGACGCTCAGGCTGTTGAAGCGGCCTGCGGCCAGCTCTTTGACGCTGCCGCGGAAGATCTTCTCTTCCGGCGTGCCGAGGCACTGGCCCACAACAGCCTGCACGTCCCCGAAGCCCTCTGCCGCCAGCTGGGCGCAGAGGGTGGCGGGGTCTTCGCTGCCGCCGGTGAGGAAGAAGGTGGGTCTGCCCTGCATACACTCGGCCACCGGGTCACAGGTGCGGCCATGGGCCGAAACAAGGTTCCACCCCTGCCACGGACGGCCCAGCGCCGCCGCCAGCAGCTGGATACTGGAAAGGCCGGGCAGCACCCGGGCGCGGACGCCGAGGTTCTCCAGCTTTTCCATCATGGAGGACGCGCCGGAGTAAAAGCCGGTGTCGCCGCTGTAGACCAGCACGGCGTTCTCTGCGCCGGAAGTCTGCAGCAGCTCTGCCACCTCGTCGGGGCGGTAGGCGGCGGCTCGGTTTTCGGTGCAGCCGGCAGGCAGAACTGCCAGCAGACGCCGTGCGCCCAGGATGAGGTCGGCCTGCCGCAGTGCGGCCAGGCCCTGAAGGGTCAGGTTCTCCGGCTGGCCGGAGCCCATGCCGATGAGTGTCACGTTCATCTTATCATCTCCTTGCAGCGTTTCAGCACCTCGGAAGCCGTCTCGCCCTGCTCGGGCGGGCGGCGGATGACCACCAGCTGCGCCCCGGCAGCAGAGGCAGCGGCGGCTTTTTCGTCGAAGCCTCCGGCTGCGCCGCCGTCCTTGGTGACGAGCCAGCGGATATGGAACTGCTCCATCATGGCCTGATTGAGGGCAAAGCTGAAGGGGCCCTGCATGGCGATAATGTTGCGGTGTGGGATATTCGCCGCCTCGCAGGCCGCGATGCTTTCCAGCGTGGGCAGGACACGGGGGTAGAGCCGCTCGGGCGGGATGGCCGCAAACTGCGCCAGCTCCTTGGCCCCGGTGGCCAGCAGAAGATTCCCCTCTTCTGCAGCCAGCGCCTCGGCTGCCTGCTTTGCGCTCTCAAAGACGAGACAGTTTTCCGGCAGCGGACTGGCCGGGCGCAGCAGGCGGAGGTATCCTACCCCGGCCTTCTCTGCCGCTGCTTTGATGTTTTTGGTCGCCTCCACTGCGTAGGGGTGGGTGGCGTCGATGCAGAGGGCGGCATCCCCCAAGAGCGCGGCCATCTCATCGGGCAGGAGCCGCCCGCACCGGACGGTGACGCCGGGGGTGCTCCCCTGCTCTTCCTGTCCCAGCGGGGTGGCCACGCTGACGGTGACTTCGATGCCCAGTGCCGCCAACTGGCGGGAAAGCTCCCGCCCCTCGGTGGTGCCGCTGAAAACGACGACGTTCATCGGCGGTACCCCCGCGGCGTGACCATCCGCCCGCTCAGCGCGCGGGTGGCGGCGCTGCCCACAAAGACGGTGGTGAACATATCCACCTCGGTGTCCCGGAGCTGGCTGAGAGGCAGGATGTGCTTTTCCTGCCCTTCCCGGCCAATGTTCCGCACAGAGCCGCAGAGGGTGTCCGGGGCTTTGCCGTTCGCCAGCAGGACGTCCACGGCCCGGCGCAGATAGTCCGGGCGGCCCTTGGACGAAGGATTGTACAGCGCCAGTGCGAAATCGCCCTGGGCGGCGCAGACCAGCCGCTTTTCGATGACCTCCCACGGCGTGAGGCGGTCCGACAGCGAGATGACGCAGAAATCGTGGGCCAGCGGCGCACCCAGCACCGCGCCGCCGCTGAGGGCGGCGGTCAGGCCGGGGACGACCTCCACATTGACATCCGGGTACTCTTCGGCCAGCTCCAGCAGCGGGCTGGCCATGCCGTAGACCCCGGCGTCGCCGGAGCAGACCAGCGCCACGTCCCGACCCGCTCGGGCGGTGTCCAGCGCCCAGCGGCAGCGGTCGATCTCCCGGGTCATGCCGGTGGTGTAGCACTCTTTTTCCGGGTAGAGGGGGCGCACAAGGTCGATGTAGACCGTATAGCCGCACAACACCTCGGCCTGCTGCAAGGCGCTCTGCGCCTGCACGGTCAGAAACTGTCCGCCGCCGGGGCCAAGCCCCACGACGAACACGGTCTTTTTACTCTCACTCATTGCTCTGTCCTCCAATCGGGTGCAAAGGGGCGGACGGCCAGCGCCAGCGTCACGCCGCCGCCTGCCGTTTTGGGCAGAAGGAGCATCCCGCCCGAGGCTTTTACCGCCGAGCGCTCACAGACGTTGTCCACGCCGGTGACACTTGCCACAAAGGCCGACGGGGTGAACTGTCCCGGCACGGCCCGCAGTTCGTCGGCCGGATAGAACGTGATGGGCCAGCCGTGGACTTTGCAGAACTCTGCAAGCCCCGGCTCATCTTTTTTCAGGTCAATGCTGGCAGCTGCGCAGACCGCCGCCGGGCTGAGATCGGACGCGGCACAGAACGCCGCGAAGGCTTCTTCCAGCTGCTGGACCGTCGTGCCGCGGCGGCACCCCACCCCCAGCACCCCGATGCGGGGGACGAGGTGGAGCGCCTCGCCCTGCGGCGTGAGGGTCAGGGCGAAGTCGGCGGCTTCGGGTGCGTCAGCCTTTTTCACTCCGGCGGGGGTCTCCCCCGCCACCGGCCACGGCGACCAGTACCGGACAGTCTGCCCGGCCAGCAGGGCGCCGCTGACCCGCTTGATGCGCTCCGGCTCAAGGACAGCGCAGTTCTGGGCCTTGGCCCAGAGGTCCACGGCGAAGAGACCGTTGACGTCGGTGGCCGTCGTGATGACCGGCACCGCGCCGCACGCTTTTGCCAGCGCCCGGGCCAGCGCGTTGGCACCGCCCAGATGGCCCGACAGGAGCGGCACGGCGAAGTTCCCGCCCTCGTCCACGACCACCACCGCCGGGTCGGCGGCCTTGCTCCTGCAGTGGGGCGCGATGGCCCGCACCGCGATGCCCACAGCTCCCACAAAAATCAGGGCCTCGTCCTGTGCAAAATGCTCTGCCGTCCAGCCTTTCAGGGTCACGTCTCCGCCGCAGCGGCTCACGCTGCCGGGCAGAGCTTCCGCCAGCCGATGGGCCAGCGCTTCGCCTTTTGCGGTGAAGGCCAGATATGCCCGGCTCACTGCCCGGCCTCCGTCCCCTGCCGGAACTCGGTGGTAAAGGCGGGGTCATAGAGCTTGCTGCGCTCGTAGTTTTCGCCCAGAAAGTCGCCTACGACGATGAGGGCGGTCTTTGTGATGCCGTTTTTGCGGGTCTCCTCGGCCAGTGTGGAGACTGTGCAGCGCACCACCTTCTGCTCGGGCCAGGTGGCCTTATAGACCACGGCGGCAGGGGTATCGGGGCGGTAGCCGCCGCTCTCGAGAAGGGCCTGCTGGACTTTGTCCACCAGCCCGATGGAGAGGAAGATGACCATGGTAGCCCCGTGAGCGGCCAGCTGTTCCAGCTGTTCGGCCTCAGGAACAGGAGTGCGGCCCTCCATCCGGGTGATGATGACGGTCTGGCTCACGTTGGGCAGGGTGTACTCGGCACAGAGCGCCGCCGCCGCGCCGCAGAAGCTGGACACGCCCGGGGTGTCGTCATAGGGGATGCCGTCGGCGTCCAGTGCGTCCATCTGCTCCCGGATGGCCCCGTAGAGGCAGGGGTCGCCGGTGTGGAGGCGGACCGTGGTTCCGCCGGCCTTTTCGGCGGCACGGATGGTGTCCAGCACCTGTTCCAGCGTCATCTCGGCGCTGTTATAGATGGCACAGCCGGGCTTCGCCAGCCCCAGCAGGGCCGGGTTGACGAGACTGCCCGCGTAGATGATGCAGTCGGCATCGGCCAGCAGGGCTGCACCCCGCCGGGTGATGAGGTCGGGCGCACCCGGCCCGGCTCCTACAAAATGGACCATATCTTACCCCTCCTTCACCAAAATCGTTGCGAAATAGCCCGCCGACCGGGCCGGGTCATAATCGGCCAGGTCGGGCCAGACCTCCTCGTTCGGCAGGCCGCAGTTACAGACCATCGCGCTCCGGCTCAGAAGCCCGGCGTCGGCCAGCGCGGCCAGCGTCTCGGGCAGTTGACGGCCCGATTTCATCAGCACTTTCGCGCCCGGTGCGGCCAGCACCTCAGCGGCGCAGCGTCCCGGGGCGATGGTCAGCGGCTGCTCCATGCCGCCCGTCAGGGACTGGCCCAGCCGGGCCGCAGCGGCGCAGAAGCTCGTCACGCCGGGGAGCATCACGGTCTTGCAGCCCTCGGCCTCCAAGATCTCCTGCAAGTAGCCGAAGGTGGCGTAGACGGACACGTCGCCGAGGTTGAGCATGGCGACATCCTGCCCGGCGTCGAGATATTCTTTCACGGCCCGGGCCGCCTCGATGTGGGCGGCTTTCTGCACCGCCGGGTCAAGACTCATGGCGAAGCGCAGCGGCAGGATGGTCTTGCCGCTCAGATTCACCGCACCTTTTGCGATGTCCAGCGCCAGCATCCCGCCCTTCGGGGTCTGGGGCGCGGCGATGACCGGACAGTTTTCGAGGCGGCGGACAGCCTGCAGGGTCATGAGCTCCGGGTCGCCCGGGCCGACGCTGACGCCGTAAAAAGTGCCTATCCGTTTTTCCATTCGTCCAGCAGCTCCTTTGCAGTTCTGGTCTGGCCCAGCGGGCCATATTGATTCGAGAAGAGCACCGCGCCCACCCGGAACGCCCCGGCGGCGCGGCGGTCGAGGTGGAGCTGGATGGCGTCCAGCAGACTGGACAGCACCGGCTCTCTCATCTCTGCTTCGTCTAAGATCTCCATGCAGGCGTCGGTGGTGGCCGCGTTCATCAGGGCCGCGCAGACGTCCCGGGATGCACCGCAGAGGGCGGCGTGGGCGCAGAGCAGCTCGGTGCGGCAGTCGGCTGTGCGGGAGTGGGTGTTCATGACGCCGCCCGCCAGTTTGACCAGCTTGCCGATGTGGCCCACCAGCACCACCTCTTCGAAGTGGGATGCCGCCGCCATATCCATCGTATCCCCGATGAAGTTCGAGGTCTTGACCACCGGGATATTCTTTAGGGCGGGCATCTTCTCGTGGAGATAGTCGAGGCCGTAGTTGCCCGGGGCGAGGATGAGCCGCCGGGGGCTATCGGCCCGGAGCGCCGCCTGCCCCATTTCCAGCTGGATGGTGTCGAGGATGGCCTGCTGGCTCATGGGCTTGACGATGCCGCTGGTGCCGAGGACGCTGAGGCCCCCTTCCACGCCCATATGGGGGTTGAAGGTGCGCTTCGCCGTTTCGGCCCCTCCCTCGATGGAGATGGTGACGTCAAAGCCACCCGCGTACCCGGCAGATTCGGCCTCTTTTTCCAGCGCTTCCTTTATCATAGCCCGGGGGACGTGGTTGATGGCAGCTTCGCCCACGGGCTGGTCGAGACCGGGCTTTGTTACCCGGCCCACGCCCTCACCGCCGTGGATGCGCACCTCGCCGGACAGGCGGCAAAAGATGGGTTCCACCTCCACCACGATGCCCTTCGGGGTGCGGAGGGCCACCGTCTCGGGGGTGCGGCCGGTGAGCAGCAACCGTGCCGCGCCCGCCGCGCCCAGCGCTGCACAGGTGCCGGTGGTATAGCCGCAGCGCAGGAGCTTCTGGCCGCTGCGGACGTAATGCTCAAAGAGCGGGCGCTTTTCCTCCGGCGCTTTTTCTTCGCCGTAGAGGAATGCGTACTGCTCATCGGTCAGAGCATAAATTTTGCAGATGTTTTCCCGGGCAAAGGCCTTTTCCGGCGTCATGACGTCCGAGACGCCCGCCGCCGAGACACAGACGACCTTGTCGGAAACTTTCTGCGCCAGCTCCAGCTCGTGGAGGCTCAGGATGACGGCCATCTTCTTGTCGCGGGCGAGGCTTTTCAGGATGGCCAGCAATTCGGCCTTGCCCTTGATGTCGAGGAAAGACGTAGGCTCGTCCAATAATATCAGCTCCGGCTGCTGGCAGATGGCCCGGGCCAGCAGGACGCGCTGGCGCTGGCCGTCGCTGATGCGGTTGAAGTCCCGGCCCGCCAGCGCCTCGGCCCCCACGAGGGCCAGCGCGGCATGGACCTGGCGCTTATCTTCTGCCGAGAGGACACCCAGCCGCCCCGTGTAGGGGTAGCGCCCGGCGGACGCCATCTCGAAGCAGGTGGTCAGCTCGGTGCGGCGGGTGTGGGGCACCATCAGGGCCATTTTGCGGGCGCGCTCCGGGCCGGAGTAGTCCGCGAGATTTTTGCCGTCCAGCAGCACAGCGCCCCCCTGGGGGGCCAGCTGCGCTGCCAGCGTCTTGAGCAGGGTGGATTTTCCCGCGCCGTTGGGGCCGATGAGGGTGAGGATGGTCCCCTTCCCGACACCGAGTCCGATGTGCTCCATCAGGGGCGTTTTGCCGTAGCCGATGGCAAGGTCCTCGGCGCAGCAGTAGAATTTCGGATCGCTCATTCCCGGCCCTCCTGTGTCTGGCGGCGCACCAGCAGCCAGATGACCACCGGCGCACCGAAAACCGCCGTCACCGAGCTGATGGACAGCTCAGTGGGCGCGAACAGGCTGCGGGCGATGAGGTCGCAGAGCAGGCAGAACGCTGCCCCGCCCAGACAGCAGCCCGGCAGGACATAAAGGGGCTTTGCGCTGCCCAGCAGGTTCTTGACCAGATGCGGCACCGCGATGCCCACAAAGGAGATGGGGCCTGCAAAGGCCGTCACGCAGGCGGAAAGCAGGCTGGAAAGCAGCACGAGGGCCGTCGAGAAGGCCCGCACCGGTACGCCGACGCTCCTGGCGTAGCTCTCGCCCATCTGGTAGGCCGCCATGGGCTTCGAGAGCAGGAACGCCGCCGCCAGCGCGGGCAGCACCACGCAGGCCGCTGCGCCCACGTTGGCCCAGGTCATGCCGGAAAAGCTGCCCATCGACCAGTTATGGAGATTGACGATGTTGGAGTCCTGAGCGAAAGTCACCACGATGTCGGTGACAGCCGAGCAGATATAACCGATCATGATGCCGCAGATGACGAGGATGCTCATCCGCGGCACCCGCCGGGCCACCACCAGTACAAAGGCCATAGCCGCCATCGAGCCTGCAAAGGCGGCGATGATGAGGGTGGCCGAGCTGGTGAGCAGCCCCCGCTGTAAAAACACCACCATCGTCAGGGCCACTGCCAGCTTTGCGCCGCTGGACACGCCCATGACAAAGGGGCCGGCGATGGGGTTGGCGAAGAAGGTCTGCAGGAGGTAGCCTGCAGCCGAGAGGGCCGCGCCCAGCAGCACGACCATGACCGCCCGGGGCAGACGGAGCTGGAGCACGATGCCCACGGCCAGCACATCTTCGCCCCGGCCCAGCAGAGCCGCCGCCACCGCGCCGGGCGTCAGGGACACACTGCCCCAGAACAGGTTGAGTGCAAACAGCACCGCGACCCCCGCCGTGAGGGCGAGGTACGCGAGGCTGAGGCGGCGGGTGGTGGTCATGACAAAGCTCCTTTTATACGATGCGCTGTAAGAAACGGAGGGACGCCGGGTCGGGCGAGCCCTCGGTGAAGACGAGGTTCATATCCGAGATGAGGTCGGCCAGCTCCATGCTCTGCTGGAAGAGGCTCTGGGCCGTACACCAGCAGTCGCCGGACTGGACGGCCTTGAAATCTGCCAGCATCGGGCATTTTTCGATGAGCTGGTCACGGGTCTCCATCACGCCCTCGATGGTACTGTTGTAGATGAGGACGTCGGCGTCTTTGGCCCGGGCATAGAAGGTCTCCAGCGGCAGTTTGATGGTGGACTGGGCCGACGTCTCCCCCTCGAGGTCGTCGAAGATGTAGACGCCGCCGGCCATCCCCACCATCTGGGCCACATAGTCGCTGGTGCGGCGGACGGTGATGAGGTTATTCGTGGTGATGGAGAAGAAGGCCACAGTCTTGCCCGTGTTCTCCTGCTCGAGGATGGGGGCCACCTGCTCGACCTTCTGGCGAAAGACCTCTTCCGCCATCTCAGTCTTATTCAGCAGGATGCCGTAGAGCTTGAGCCACTCCATCCGGGCCAGCGGGCCGCTCTCGTAGCTCGAGCGCTCCACGAGGACCGGCACGCCGAACTTTTCCAGCTGCTCCTTGACCTCGGGGTCGTGGAGCACCATGGTGTTCTCGATGGCGAGGGTGCAGCCGGCGGCAAGGATGCGCTCATAGTCCGGGGCGCTGTACTTGCCCGCATAGGCGATGCGGCCCTCCTGCATGGCCTGTTTGGCCTCTTCCACATACCAGCCCTCGGCCTTCGTGCCGGAGAGGGCGATGCTGTCCAGGGCGTCCAGATGGACGAAGAGGTCCATCACCGAGGTGGAGACGAGATAAATATGATCCAGCGGCTGGCGCAGCAGAACGACGTCCTCGGGCAGATCGTCCACCTCGGCGGCCCCCTCGGGGACGACGAGGAACCGCCCGGCGTCCGGGATGTCGATCATCACATAGCCGCCCTCATAGCAGTCGGCGGAAAACTGGGCGGCATAGTCCAGCGGATAGCTGTGGTCGAACACGAGGGATGCTGTATTGGCCGGGGCGGTCTTGTGCTGCCCGCAGCCCGCAAGGGTGAGGGCAGCGGCAGGCAGGGCTTTCAGGAAATTGCGGCGTTTCATCGTTACTTTGCCTCGATCAGGGATGCAGAGGCGAAGGTCAGCGTATACTCGATCTCATGCGGGGTGCTCATGGCGACGGTATCGCCCACCACATCCAGCGGGGTATCGAGAGCCGCGACGGGGATCTCGAAGGTAGAGTTGCCCTCGGTGTTGGTGGGCAGATACTTTTCGCCGTCCACCAGCATATAGTCGTAGTTGGGGCTGGACCAGACGATGGTGGCGGTCATCCTGCCGTCGGCCACGGTCAGAGCAGCAGGGCTGTCCACGGTGGCACGGCCGGAGCCGCCCTCGAGGGTCACGTCACAGGTGTAGGTGCCGTCGGCAGGTGCTTCCGCCGCAGCAGGCTGGGCGTTGGCGACACGGACGGTATGGTCGTACCACTTGCCCTTGGTGCCGAGGATGGCCAGCTGGAAGTCCTCGTCCAGAGCCTTCACCGGGATGTCGAAGCCGTAGACCTCATCGGACAGGCCGTCGGAGTAGGTGACGGTGTCGGTGGTGGGCTGGAGCCAGTCGCCCTCGTGGGCCTCGGCGTCAGCGGCCATGCCGACGTAGAGGTTGACGATCTTCTTGGAGGCGAGACTGACGTGGAAGGTCATCTGACCGTCCTTCACGGTCAGGGTCCCCTTGCCGTCGTTGGCCTCGTTGGCATGGAACATGGAGCTGTCGGTGTCAAAGTCGGCGGTGTAGACGCCGTCGGGCAGAGCGGCCTCTGCCGCCGGTTCGGAAGCTGCCTCGCTCACGGCGGAGGAGGCCGCAGCCTCGGAGGAAGCGGCAGAGCTGGCCGGGGTGCCGGATGCGCCGCAGCCGGTGAGAGAACCAGCCAGCACAGCGCCGGCCAGCAGAAGAGCAAATTTATGGTTCAGTTTCATGATGATATACCTCGAAGTATCTATTTTACAGAAAAGATTATAACACGCAATGGCCCGAATTCAAAGCAGGCCGAAAAAGAAATTGCCCGAAAAGGCACTCCTTTCCGGGCAATCATAAACTTATGCTCAGCCGTTCAGGGAATCGACAGCGGCCTTGGTGTGTGCGACGTAGAGCTGCTGGATGTCAGCGACCTCGCCCAGACCGGCGATCTGGCAATCCACAGAATCGAATTCGCCGGAGGCCTCGAACTGGCTCTTCCAGGAATCCTCGTCGTCGCCAGCCATATCGTTGTTGGCGTGGTCACCTGCAACGACCATCAGGGGACGCAGGACGACCTTGGTGTAACCGGCGGCCTTGACAGCCTCGATGACGTTCTCGCAGGCAGTCTCCTCCGGCTCACCCTCGACGGTGCCGATGAAGACGTTCTTGTAGCCCAGAGCGTTCATCTGAGACTGCATCTGGGTGTAGCTCACCTTTGCGGTGTGAGAGGTGCCGTGGCCCATGAAAACGAAAGCGGTGCCGTCCTCAGCAGCGGCGTCCAGACTGTCGAAACCGGCGGTCTTGACGGCCTCGGCGGTGATGGCCTTGGCGACAGCTTCCTTGTCGGCGTTGATGACGGTGGCATCGCTGCCCACCTCGCCCAGCAGAGGCTCGGCGATGGCGACGGACTCGAACTTATCGCGGTAGCTGTCCACCATCTCCATCATCTCGTCGTACTCAGCGCCATGCATCAGATGGGTGGGCTGGACGACCAGATTCTTCACGCCGTTGGCAACAGCGCGCTCCATGGCCTGCTCCATGTTGTCGATCTTCTCGCCATCACGGGCCTGAACATGGTTGATGATGATCTGTGCGGTGAAGGCGCGGCGGACAGACCAGTCGGGATATGCGGCCTGGATGGCGTCCTCGATGCCCTTGATGTCCGCTGCGCGGCTGTCGTTGAACGAGGTGCCGAAGCTGACGACCAGGATCTCGTTGTCGCCGATGTTGTCCTCATTGCGGGCGTCGTCCTTGGAGGCATCGCCGGTGTCGCGGCCAAAGTAATCGGGGTCAGCCTCCTCGCCCTCGACCATCTCCTTCTGAGCGTCGGTCAGGGCGTCCCATGCGGCCTTTGCAGCCTCACACTGAGCGTCGGTATTCTCGTTGCGCTCCTGCACATAGATGGCGTCGATCAGGTCTGCCACGTTCTTTGCGGCCACTTCGTCAGCCTCCTCGCTGCTCACCTCGCTGGCGGCAGCAGAGCTTGCGGCGGTGCTGCCGGCGGCAGTGGAAGAAGATGCACCGCAGCCGGTGAGCACACCGGCACACAGGGCCAGTGCGGCGGCAGCGGCGGTGACGCGCTGCCAGTTCTTGTTGGTTGCCTTACGCATTGTTTGAGTCCTTTCTGTTGTGTGGAATGTACGTTTCCGATAGAAAGGGTACGAAACGGGGGCCAGCTCAAACGAAAAAAGAGCCTTTTCACCGCGCGGAAGGCACAGCAAAAAGACCCTTTGAACTTTCGGGCTTTTTGGTACGACCAATTCCTCGTGATCCGGAGCCGGACGCTCCTGTACCAACAGCGGGCAGGTTTCCTGACTGAAAGCTCACCGCCCGCTGCCGCCTTCCCAGAGGCAAAGCCTCCAGTGACCGGCGCTGAGCGCCAAGGCAGCGGACTCCCTTATCACAGTGACGAGATCGCGCGGGACTCGCACCCGCTTCCCTTTTACCCTCCCGACCGGGGACGAAGCCCCGGCGGCAGGCACCTGCTGTTTTCTATTCAGACGAGGTGAAGTATAACACACTCCGCCCTAAAATGCAATATCTCAGCCCTCCTGCGGCACGGTCCAGACCATGCCCAGCGCTTCGAGCTTTGCGATGCGCTCTGACGTCAGCTTTTTCTCGGCACAGGCGTAGTTTTCGCGCATCCGGCGGACCCAGTCGCCGAGGCAGAAGCCGTCTTCGGTCTTATAGTTCACCGGCACCAGCAGATTGCCGTGGGCGGCGCAGTATTCTTCGGCACGGCGGAACGCCCCGGCCCACTTGGCCTCCCGGGCGTCCCACTGCATCCCGATGGCGTCCAGCAGAGCGATATGCTCCGGCGTCACCTGGAACGAGCCGGGCCGGGCCTTGCGGGCAGCCCGGAGGTTCGAGATCCAGACGCCCAGACGGAAGCCGTTCTCGTCCACATATCCGGCAGGCACGAGGAGACTGCCCTTCTTCTCGGCGTAGAGCCTGGCGCTCTGGTAGTTATCCAGCCAGTTCTGCTCCCGCACACTGCACGCGGGCGGCACCGGGACGCTGAGGCGTCGGCCTTTTTCGCCCTTGAACAGCTCTTTCAGGGCCGCGCGGCGCTTGGCGGAAAGCTTTTTGCCCTCCCGCAGCATCTGCTTCTGACGGGACAGCCAGCTGCCCAGCCAGATGCCGTCCTCCGTCCGGTACTGGGCCGGAACGGCCAGACTGCCGTGCTCCTTTTTGTATTCCACGGCCAGCTCGTAGCGGTGCTGCCACGAGTCGGTCTTTTCCCAGTTCATACCCAGCTCGTCCAGCAGAGCTTTCCGCTCCAGCGTTACCCGGGCGCTGCTGCGCTCGGGGTTCTGCCATGCGTACCGCTGGCGGGACACCCACTTGCCCAGCAGGATGCCGTCTTCGTCGATGTACTCGATGGGAACGTCGAGGTTCCCGTGGGCGGCGTGGTACTTCACGGCGGCCTCGTAGGCGGTCTGCCACTTGCGGTCGTTCCGGTTCGTCCAATCCACTCCCAGCGCTTCCAGCTTTTCGATTTGGGCGTCGGTCAGCACACCTTCTTTATAAGCGGCACGCTGACTGCCCAGCCAAACGCCCAGCGCCATGCCGTCCGGCGTGACATACTTGACGGGAATTTCCAGCGTGTGATTTTCCAGATAATACTGGACGGCGGCGGCATAGCTCTTCTCCCAGAGGATGCTGCCGGTGTCCCACACCATGCCCAGTGCCTCGAGGCGCTCGACGCGGTCTGACGGCAGGTTCCCGCCCAGATAGCGCTGGCGGTTATAGACGATCCACTCGCCCAGCGCAAAGCCGTCCTTATCCTTATAATGGACCGGCACCAGCAGGTCGCTGTGGCTGTCGCGGTACCGCCGGGCCGAAGCACAGCCGTTCTCCCACGCCAGCTCGAGCCGCTTTTGCCAGTTCATGCCGATTTTGTCCAGCCGGGCGGCCTGCGCGGCGGTGAGGCGTCCCTTTTTCTTTCCGGCCCGGACAAGGCGCTGGTTTTCCAGCCAGCGGCCCACGGCCACGCCCCCGAAGCTGTAGGAGCGAGGCACGTCCAGCGTCTTTCCCTCTGCCGTCATCTGCTTTGCGGCGGCATAATAGCGCTCCCAGTCGGAGTCCAGCGCGCGGCGGAGCTGCCGGTAAGCCCGGCGGCAGGCAGAAAGGGGCTCTTCCAGTGGGAAGGCTTCTGCCCCCGCCGCGCTGCACTCCTTCCGCAGCTGCTGCACACAGGTCAGCGCCTCAAAGGCCGTGCTCAACTCTGCCACCGGCACACTGCCGCAGGCCGCAAGGGCGCGGGCCAGCATCTGCCGGTATGCGGTCGGTTCAGCGCTACGGCGCACCAGCACCACGCCCGAGATCCCGGCCAGAGGAGCCTGCACCGCCGGGCCGTTGGCACAGACCAGCAGCCGGAGGGTGGCCGCTTCATCGGCTGCAAAGCCTTCTGCATCCTTATAAATATGTGTTCCTGCACCAAACAGCTTCTCGGCCTGCTCTGCGGTCTGCGCCGCCGCTGCATCATCCTCGCAGAGGACGAGGCAGCGCCCGGCAGCATCCGGGAGCCACTGCGCCAGCAGCTGTTCCACCGGCGGAAGCTTTTCTACGGCAAGGCTCAGAGCCTGATATTTCTCGGCGTTGGGGTCAGGGCAGCCCGGCAGATGGAGGTTCTTCACCTCAGCACGGAGGCGGGCCATCGCATCTTCCAGCGGCCAGAGCAGGGCCGTATAGGAGGCCGGCATGGGCAGCAGGCCCTCGGCCATCGCCCCGCCCAGCGCCAGCGGCTCCACGATGGCGTCGGCCAGCATCTCCTCGGCGGCGCGGCAGCTGTCGCCCGGGGCGTCCGGCTCCCCCAGAGCCAGCAGCTTTGCCCCCGGGCAGAGGCGGAACAGAGGCTGGACACAGTCGGTCCAGTCCTTTGCGCTTATCTCCCTCCAGCCGTCCAGTACCAGCAGGCCGGGCCGGAACTCAGCCAGCGCCACCCAGCCCAGCGCATTCTGCACGGCCAGCTGCTCACAGCTCATCAGCCGCACCCGGCCGCCCAGCGTCCGGCCCAGCCGCTTTGTCAGGGCGCGGCGCAGTTCCAGACGGGCAGCGCAGGACACCACCCAGAGCACGCGCATCTCGGGGTGGGCGTCCAGCAGCTCCCACACGATGCAGCCTTTGCCCGTACCCGCCGGACGCACCAGCGCAGCACAGTTTTTCTGTTGCAGTCCAGCCTCCGCTGCACGGCAGGCTGTTTTATTTGAATCATCTACCAAAATCGACATATCTTATCCTTTCTGCCCCTTCCGAGGGTTCAGAAATTCGCTTTTTCTGCAAAAAAGAAACGCGCCTGCGCAAAGCTGGCTTTCCTGCCTGCGCTGCGCCCGCGTTTTTCCTGCAAAAATGTTACTTTCATGCTCTATTTTTATCATAAAAGTTTATTTCTTGTCAAGATGATTTGCACAGATTTTTCCAAATAATTTTACATTCCCTTTTTCCGGAAATTCCGGGACCGTTCCCTGCTGCCCGTTGACGGCGGGGACAGTTGGTGGTAGACTTTTTTCATCGGCTCCCATTTTGGCGGGAGACTCCCCTATTTATGATATGTGAGGTAATCGATATGAACATCATCAGCACCGAAAAAGCTCCCGGCGCCATCGGCCCCTACTCTCAGGGCTACACCGTGGGCGGTCTCGTCTTCACCTCCGGCCAGATCCCGGTAGACCCCGCCACCGGCGCAGTCGCCGAGGGCATCGCCGCACAGGCTGACCAGAGCTGCCGCAATGTGGGCGCTATCCTCGAAGCTGCCGGCGTGGGCTTTGACAAGGTGGTCAAGACCACCTGCTTCCTGGCCGACATCGCCGACTTTGCCGCTTTCAACGAGGTGTACGCCAAGTATTTCACCTCCAAGCCCGCCCGCAGCTGCGTGGCCGTGAAAGACCTGCCCAAGGGCGTGCTCTGTGAGATCGAAGCCATCGCTGAGGCCTAAGCCGCCTTTTCAGCACAAAGAGGGGCCGTCTGCACTCCATTCCGGGTGCGGACGGCCCCTTTTGTCTGTCTTCGATTCCAGTTTTTCATGCTGGTTAACTTTCCCAGCCGAAGAAATTGACTTCGTTTTTCGCTTTTGTTACAATAGAATCGAACTGTTGTAAAAGATTTCCGGTCAAATTTGAAAGAGAGGTCCCTGCCCATGTCCAATTCCCGTGTTGAAAGCCACAGCCGCGCCGAATTGCGCAACAAGATCATCAGCGCAGCCACCCTGCTCGAGATCCTGTTGTCCGGCCTCGTCCTCATCGGCCTGCTGCTGTCGATGGTGCCGCTGCTGCAGTGGATGCCCGGCCTGCTGTTCGACGGCAACGACGTCGAGGTGAGCATCTTCTTACAGCGGGCGCTGGACATCGTCATCGGCATCGAGTTCATCAAGATGCTGGCCAAGCACAGCCCCGGTTCCAGCCTCGAAGTGCTGCTCTACGCCATCGCCCGCCACATGGTGGTGGGGCACGAATCCGCCATGGAGAACCTGCTGAGCGTGAGCGCCATCGCCCTCATCTTCATCGTGCGGAGGTTCTTCTTCGTGCCGGCCTTCGGCGCTCATCTGCCCGACGGCCACCCCGCACCCGACCTTTCCCCCAGCCAGAGCGGCATCCCGTCAGAGGAATTCGCCGCCCGGCTGCGCAAGCACCTGCATCATGACGACACCAACACGGAGCTTGAAGTCGCCATCGAAGACCCCAAGTACGAGGACAACACCGACACGCTGCTGGAAGCAGACCCGAAATGAGCCTGACAACGTAAAATGCCCCGCAGGACGCTCGTCGAGAGCTGCCTGCGGGGCATTTTTATGCTTAGTTGCTCTTGTGCTTCTGGCCGAAACGGTACTCCTTGCCGTCCCGGATGCGCTGGATGTTGGAACGGTGCATCCAGATGACCATGCCGCCCATGATGGCAGCGCCGACGGTGCAGACCACCACGTCCTGAGTCGGCAGGCCGCGCATGAGGCTGTACACCAGCGTCAGCACCGGGTAGGCCGAGGCCATGGTGATGCTGCCCAGCGACACCATGCCGGTGGGGACCAGGCAGACGAGGAAGATGAGTGCCAGCACCGGCAGCAGCACCGGCTGGACTGCCAGAATGGCACCGGCAGCCACCAGCACGCCCTTGCCGCCCTTGAAGCCGAAGTAGATGGGCTTGGAGTGGCCCACCACGGCGAGGATGGCGGCGAGGTAGACGCCCAGATAGGGCGAGACGGCAGCATCGGCGGGCAGATGGCCGAACAGCCACCGGCCAAGGCAGACGGCCACGACGCCCTTGAGCACATCGCCCACCGCCGTGAGGGCAGCGGCCTTCTTGCCGAAGGTGCGCAGCATGTTGGTCATACCGGCAGCGCCCGAGCCGTGGGTTCGGACGTCGTCATGGTACAGATACTTGCTGACGAGGATGCCGGTGTCCACGCTACCCAGCAGATAGGCTCCGGCAGCGACCGCCAGCACAATGAGAAATGCGGTCATAGAACCAGTCTCCCTTCCTTATACGTCCTTCGCGCCCACTTCGCCGGAGCCGCGCTCACGCACGACAAGGCGGATGGGAGTGTGCTCCAGACCGAAGTTCTCGCGGATCTGGTTGATGATATACCGCTGATAGCTGAAGTGGAACAGGTGCTTTGCGTTGACGAAAGCCACGAACGTCGGCGGACGGGTGGAAGCCTGGGTCAGGTAGAAGATCTTCAGGCGGCGGCCCTTGTCGCTGGGCGGCTGCATCCGAGCGGTGGCACGGGCCAGCATCTCATTCAGCACACCGGTGGGTACGCGGGCACCGTTCTGGCTGTCCACGTCGCGGATGAGCTGCATCAGCTTGTTGACGTTGTAGCCGGTCTGGGCCGAGATGAAGATGATAGGAGCGTAGCCCATGAAGCTGAAGCACTCGGCATAGCCCCGGCGCTGCAGTTCCATGGTGTTGGTCTCCTTGCCCTCCACGGCGTCCCACTTGTTGACGACGATGATGCAGGCCTTGCCCTGGTCGTGGGCGTAGCCGGCCACCTTGCTGTCCTGCTCGGTGAAGCCGACGGTGGCGTCCACGAGGATGAGGGCCACGCGGCTGCGCTCGACAGCGGCCAGTGCGCGGACGACCATGTAGCGCTCGAGGCCGTCGGTGATGTTGCTGCGCTTGCGCAGACCGGCGGTATCGGTGAAGATGAACTTGCCGTAAGCGTTGTCCACGGGGGTGTCGATGGCGTCGCGGGTGGTGCCGGCCTCGTTGGCCACGATCATGCGGTTCTCACCGAGGATGCGGTTGGTCAGGCTGGACTTACCCACGTTGGGGCGGCCGATGATGGCGACGGGGATGCGGTCTTCCTCCACGACGGTCTCGCTGAAATCGAGGTGGGCGCAGACGGCGTCCAGCAGGTCGCCGGTGCCGTGGCCGTGGACGGACGAGATGGGCATGACTTCGTCGAAGCCGAGGTTATAGAACTCGTAGAGCTCCATGGGGGCCTCGCCCACGTTGTCGCATTTGTTGACGGCGAGGATGATGGGCTTGTGGCTGCGGCGCAGCATATGGGCCACGTCCTCATCGGCGGCGGTCAGGCCGTTGCGCAC
>ENA-UAGU01000053-UAGU01000053.1-human-gut-metagenome-genome-assembly--contig:-NODE-53-length-32954-cov-8.877838_pt1 | contig 32954 bp, 28 predicted proteins | sample MGYA00243411_ERZ654344 | MGnify/ENA primary metagenome ERZ654344 (study PRJEB26926, sample SAMN06165215) | human gut metagenome | biome: ENVO:00009003; feature: ENVO:2100002; material: ENVO:00002003... | reverse complement strand
TCGCCGTAGAAGATACCACGAACGGGCAGGCCCAGCTCCTGGGGCTCGTTCAGGAACTCAGGTGCCAGCTCGCTGTTGGCGAAGTTCCAGAAGTGTGCGCGGTTCTCGAAGGTGAAGGGGATGGACAGCAGCTTGGACTTGTTGCAGCCGTAGCTGGTCAGTGCGAAAGCGGAGATACGGCTGATGTCGATGGAGGTGGAGCCGCCGAGGATAGCGTCCAGAACGTCGTTCTCAGAGCCCAGAACGCCGGAAGCCTGCACATCGACGACGACGGAGCCGCCGGTCAGCTCCTCGACCTTCTCCTTGAAGTGAGAACCGGTCTGGCCGACGATGGTATCCAGCGGGTTGACCTCGGCGTAGACCAGAGTCACCTTCGGGTCGGAAGCAGCAGCTGCGGCATCACCGGCGGGAGCGGTGGAAGCTGCAGCAGAGGTAGCGGTAGAAGCAGCAGTGCTGTTGCTGGAGCCACCGCAGGCGGTCAGTGCCAGAGCAGCGGCGGAAACACCGGCTGCTGCCAGAAAGCTGCGACGAGAAATCTTCTTCATGATAAAATCCTCCTTAGATTTTCCTCATTCAGGGCGGTGCGCTCTGCACGGGTCGCACACCGTCCGTTCATTTACTGTACACACTTTAGCAAAAATTTTTAGTCAGAACAAGAGCTTATGAAAAATGTCCTGTTTTTCAAAAAAATGTGAGAAACACTTTTGTGCATTCCTTACAAACCACGGTGCAGTTTATTCAGCACACTGCCCAACGAGATGAATACAATGTAATATCTCTGGTACTTTTCAGGCTTCGCGAATGCGCTGGATGAGGCGGCTCTGCTCCTCAAAAGCCGCGTACATAGGCTCGACTGCCGCCCGGAAGCGGGCTTTCTCGACAGCGGAGAGGGTCGTCACCTCCACGCCCCATTCCCGCATATGCTTCTCGGCGCTGGCCTCCCGCTCCGCCCAGAGGCGGCGTTCGGCCAGAGCGCTCTCCTTTCCGCAGGTGCGGATGATGTCCGGGAAGCGCTCGTCCAGCTCTGCCAGCTTTTCCATCGCAGCCTCGCTGGCCAGCTGTAGCTCCGGCACGCGGGCATGCTCATCCTTTAAGAAATAGGGGGCCACCTCGTAGTGGCCCATGGCCTCATAGCTGGGCCAGTTGTTTTCCGCGCCGTCTATCTCGGCGTTGTGCAGGGCTGCATAGACCCGGCTGTAGACCACCTGCGCGGGCTTTGCGCCGAGGTCCAGTATCATCTCGCTCATCATGTCCGACTCCTGCACCCGGAGCGTCAGCCCCGCGAGGTCCGCCAGCGTCTCCACCTTTTCGCGGGTGTAGAAGCTGCGGACGCCGGCGTCGAACCACGACAGGCCCACGAGGTCCATCGCGCCGAGGCCGGAGAGGAATTCATCGCCGATCTCACCGTCCAGCACCCGCCACATCTGGGGCGCGTCGGTATAGAGAAAAGGCAGCTGCAATACGCTCAGGGCAGGCAGACACTCGGCCAGCTGGCTCAGAGAGACGCGGGCAAAGTCGATGCCGCCGTACTGCATCTGCTCGATGACGCTCTGTTCGGCCCCCAGCTCCCCGCCGCTGTAGACCACGACTTTGACCCTCCCCTCCGTCCGCTCGGCCACGAGGTCGGCGAAGGCCAGAGCGGCCTGAGTGGTGGGATAGTCCCCGGGCTGGTTCTCGGCGTAGCGCAGGATGAGCTCCGGGCCGGTGTACTCTTCCGTCTTGCTGCAGCCCACAGCGCCCAGCGCCGTACAGGCGGCCAGCGCCAGCACACTGCGGCGGGAAATCATCCGCCCGCTCACAGCCCGGCCTCCGGGTCGGCCTTTGCCTTCTGGCCGGCCTGACGGCGGTACTGGGTGGGAGTCATGCCGGTGCGTTTCTTGAACGCCCGGGCGAAGTAGCTGGCGTCCTCGTAGCCCACCATCGACGCCACCTCTGCCGAGGAGCGGAAGGGGTCGGCCAGCAATTCCTTTGCCGCGTTGATGCGCAGCTCGGTGAGGCAGTCGAGGAAGTTCATCTTCTGGTATTTCTTGAACTGCGCCGACAGATAGGCCGGGCTGATGTGCAGGATCTCGCCCACGCTGTCCAGCGACAGATCGAACATATAATTATCCTCGAGGTAGCGGCGGACATGGGCCATAACAAGGGCCGTCTGGCTGTTCTCGCCCTCCTCGGGAGCGTCTTCCGCCTCTTCTTCGGTCTCCGTCTGCTCCGGCTGGGGCTGGGCGGCGGCCAGCTCTTCCAGCTTCCGCTCCGTCTCGATCTGCCGTATAGCCCGACGCACCGAGGCTTCCAGCTCGTCGGGGTCCACCGGCTTGAGCAGATAGTCGCAGGCCCCCAGATGCACCGCCTCATGGGCATACTGGAACAGGCTGTAGGCCGTGACGAAGATGACCCGGCAGGAAGGCCGCTGGGCCAGCACGGCGCGGGCAGCGTCGAGACCGCTCATGCCCGGCATCTCAATATCCATCAGGATGAGGTCCGCGCCCCACAGCACCGCCGTGTCGGCAGCTTTGCGGCCATTTTCCGCCACCTCCAGGACCACTTCCCGCTCAAAACGGCGCTGGACCAGCTCTGCAAGCGCCTCCCGCTCCAGCTTTTCGTCATCCGCGATCAACAGGCGTATCATCGTCCAAATCCTCCTCCAAAAGTTCTACAAGGGGCAGGTACATACTGATGGCCGTTCCCCGGCCAGGGTGAGAGCGGATGACCAGCCGCCCCCGTTTATCCAGAAGCCGCAGCCGTGCGGCCACGTTATAGACGCCGATATGCTCCCAGCGCTCCCCGGGCTGGGCCAGCGCGGCTTTCAGCTGGGCCAGCTGTTCGGGCTGGATGCCCACGCCGTTGTCGCAGACGCTGATATAGAGCAGCCCCTTATCCCGCAGCGGGTTGATGCGGATGCGCACCACGCCGCCCTCTTCCTTGGGCGAGATGCCGTGCTTGAAGGCATTCTCCACGATGGGCTGCAAGATGAAGGACGGCACCATCGTCTCCGTCAAATCGAGGGAGTCGGAGATGCGCCACACCATCTTCACACGGTCGCCGAAGCGGACGTGATAAATGGAGTAATACTCGTCCACGATGCGCACTTCCCGGGCCAGCGGCACCTGCTCGTCGTTGCTCATCAGGCTGTAGCGCAGCAGGTGCGACAGAGCCGTGATGAGGGCCTGAGTGCGGTAGGCTTTTTCCTGTCCGGCGGTCTGTAAAATGACGTTCAGGGTGTTGAAAAGGAAATGGGGGTCTATCTGGCTGCGCAGCTGCTGCAAACGGCTGCGCTCCATCCGGTTCTGTAATTCCAGAGCTTCCGTCTTCTGGCGGTGGAGCTCCCGCTCCATCTCGTTTTTCTCCCGCAGGGTGGTCACCTGCTCGGCCATCGAATGCTTCATGTGGTTGAAGGCTTCGGTCAGCTGGGCCATTTCCGGCTGACGGGGCGCAGGCAGGTCGGGCGAGTCGAACTCGCCCCGGGTGACCTCCCGGGAGGCGCCGATCATCTGCTGCACCGGGGTCAGCAGCGTCAGCACCGAGAAGGCCATGACGCAGCCCAGCGCAAGGCAGAGCGCCACCACGACGGTCTGCACCCATTTCACCCGGTCGCTGAGGGCCGACACGGTGGTGTAAGTCCCCTGAGCGTCGGTGATAGCCGTGTTCAGCAGCTGCTGGGTATACTGGCGCAGATAGCCGCCGCAGGGTACGATTTTATTATAGTAGAGCTGGGCGGCTTTCGTGTCCTGACCGGCGGCCACCGCTTCTTCCAGCTGGTCCACCAGTGCGGTGTAGCTGTCGTAGGTAGTGGAAACGGCATTGTAGAGCAGATACTGCTCTTCACTCACAGTGCCAAGGTCGCTCTCGATGCGCCAGAGCCATGCGTTGGTGACGGAAAAGGCGCTGTGGAGCTCCTCTGTCAGCGCTTTGGCGTCGCCGTACTCCCAGCGGTAATCTTCCATGGCCGAAAGGCTCCGCTCCACGCCGTTCTGAAAGCGGCTGATGGCGTTGAAGTTGCCCATCTGGTCGTCCAGTTCCCGCAGCACGGTGCCGGACTGGTAAAAGCTCAAGAATATCTGCCCCGCCAGCGCCAGAAAAAACGCTGCCAGGCAAAGACTGATCTGCCCTTTCAGGGTCATCCTGCGCCCCACGCACCCATCCTCCTTCTCTGTGATATTCTGCCGCGCATCTTCCGCCTTATCCGGCCTGCCCGCCGTCAGAGCGAAAGCTCCATAAACTTTCTTTTTCGTCCTATTTTAGCACATTTTAGGGCATCTGCGCAATATCATCCTTGATTGTTGGAAAATAATATGGTACTATGACCAAAAAGGAGGGTATTTTTATGTCTCAGCCGATCTCCATTTCCGTCCAGATGGATGCCGCATCCTTCCACGATTTTGCCGCCTTTGACCTGCTGCGCCACCACAAGGCGTGGCACCGGCCTCTGGTGTTCACGGCCATTTTGCTGGTGTCTGCCGGCTTCTGCCTGTCGCAGGTGGGCCAGAAAGACGGCGCAGCCCTGCTCACGGTGGTGCTGGCCGTGGTAGCGCTGGGCGTGCCGGCCGTCTACTTCTGGACGTTCTTCCACTCCCTGAGCCTCCAAATCAAAAAGATGGGCCTGCCCCGCCCCTTCTACCGGCTGCTGCTGGACGACGAAGGACTGTCGGTCTGGATGGCCGGCGAGCAGGACAAGCCTGAGGCGAGCCGCAAGTATGCGTGGCACGATATGCATCTGGCCTACCGCACCCCCAACGCCATTTACCTCTATGTCCAGCAGAATCAGGCCTATCTGCTGAACGACAGCCTCGACGCCGCATGGAGCCTGCTGCAAGCCTCCCTCCCGGCAGAGCGCCTGCATGATATGCGATAAGAACGACAAAAGCCCATCGCGCAGCTGTGCGATGGGCTTTTTTTGCGTCAGCAATACAAAAACAGGCAGCGCCGTGGAAAGGAGGAGAAAGCGGCGCTGCCTGTGTATGAGAACTCCTAAACATTTGCGGCTGCTAGGAGGTTGTTGGTAGTCTGTCCGCCGCCGTGGCTATTGCCTCGCATAGGTGGGGGACAGTATTTTTTTAGGGGCGCGGCACCCGCTGCGGGGCTGCGCATGAATCCTGCCTGCATGGCATTTATGGAAAGTCAAAAGCCGGAGATGGGGGATCTCGTTCTTGTCTTCCCGACTGCACCTTTATTGTACCGGATAAAAATGGAGTTTCTTTGAGTTAGTTTTGAACAATCTGCAAACAAGATGTGGAAAGTCTGAGGGCTTTCTTTTTCGTTCTGCTTGACATTCGGCACAGAACGATGTATTGTTAAGTTTATTGTGAAATACCTATGAAATTCCTGCATTTTTGAGGGAGGAGACACTATGGCCGCAACGGCACAGCCGCAGCAGAAAAAGACCCTGCTCATGACCGAGGGCAGCATCTGGAAAAGCATCCTGCTCTTCTCGGTGCCGCTCATCCTGGGCAACCTGCTCCAGCAGCTTTACAACACCGCCGACTCCATCATCGTCGGCAACTTTCTGGGCAGCAACGCGCTGGCCGCTGTGGGTTCCAGCGGCTCACCCATCTACCTGCTCATCGGTTTCAGTCAGGGCGTGGCCGTCGGCGCCGGCGTCGTCGTGAGCCAGTACCTCGGCGCAAAAGATAAAAAGGAAACGCGCATCGCCGTCCACACCTCGCTGGCCATCGCGGTCATCCTCGGCCTCATCCTGACGGTGGGCGGCATCGCCGTCAGCCGCAGCCTGCTGGTCTGGATGAATACCCCCGAAGAAGTCCTCGGCGACGCCGTGACTTACATGAAGCTCTACTTCGGCGGTGTGCTGTTCAGCGTCGTCTACAACATGGCAGCCGGCATCCTCAACGCGGCGGGCAACTCCCGCCGCTCGGTCATCTACCTCGCCTGCGCTTCCATCACCAACATCATCCTCGACCTGGTGCTCATCGCCGGGCTGAAGATGGGTGTGGCGGGTGCGGCCATCGCCACCGACATCAGCCAGCTCGTCTCCTGTGTTCTGAGCCTCCGCTTTCTGATGAAGGTGGACGCCGACTACAAGGTGGAGCTTTCCGCCATCCGGCCCGATCAGCGGATGACCTCCCGCATCATCCGCATCGGCCTTCCCACCGGCATCCAGAACATGGTCATCTCTTTCTCGAACGTACTGGTGCAGTCCAGCGTCAACAGCTACGGTGCCGCCGCCATGGCAGGCTTTGCGGCCTATATGAAAATCGACGGCTTCAACATCCTGCCCGTCACCAGTTTCAGCATGGCTGCGACGACCTTTGTGGGCCAGAACTATGGCGCAGGCAACCTCAAACGAGTGAAGAATGGCATGTGGGTCACGCTGGGCATGGGCGTACTCTACACCCTCTGCACCGGTGCTCTGCTGCTGGCGTTCCAGAATCCCATCATGCACCTGTTCACCTCCGACGAGACGGTGGTGGCCTTCGGGTGCAGCGCCATGCACTACTTCTGCCCCTTCTACTTCCTGCTGGCCATCCTCCACGGCATGGCGGGCGCAGTGCGCGGCACCGGCCGCAGCGTACCGCCGATGGTGGTGCTGCTCATCTCGCTCTGCCTCTTCCGTGTGGTGTGGATCCAGTTCGTCCTCCCCTTCTTTGCGGGCATCGAGGGCGTGTTCGTCCTCTACCCGGTGTCGTGGGCGCTGGGTGCCGTGCTGATGGCCCTCTACGCATGGAAAGGCAGCTGGATGACTTACGAGCATTCCTGACAGGAACCGGGAACCATTCCATTTTTCCATTCGCCTTTTGGGGACGTCTGTGGTATCTTATAGGTAAAAGAACCGCAAACACGGTATCTCAGGAGGATTCATGCAGACAACAAAATCCGAAACCGCACAGCAGCGCCCCACCGGCACACGAATGGCCCTGCTGATGCTTCTTTACTTTATCAAAATCGGCGCGTTCACCTTTGGCAGCGGATGGAGCATCATTGCCCAGATGGAGCGGGAGTTCGTGGACGAGCGCGGCTGGATGACCAAGAGCGATCTGCTGGAGCTCATCGCCGTGGGCAAGAGCCTGCCCGGCATCATGGTGGCGAACATCACTCTGCTCTTCGGCTATCAGATGGCCGGGGTGCTGGGCGGCATCTGCGCGGCCATCGGCCTGTGCATCCCCGCCGTCGTCACCCTTACCATCGTGACGGCCATCTACGACGCCATTAAAGATAACTACTGGGTCTGGTCGGCCCTCAAGGGCGTCCAGTGCGCCGTGGCCCCCATCATCGGCGGCGCGGCCATCTCCCTCGGCAAAGATGCTCTGACCAGCGCGATGCCCATCATCATCTGTGCCGCCGCCTTTGTGCTCTGTTACTTTACGTCCATCAGCAATCTGACGCTGGTGGTGGCCGGTGTGGTCATCGCGCTGGTCTGGATGGGGGTGAGCGAACATGGCCATGTTTGAGACCCTCGTTCAGCTCTTCGCCGCGTTTGCGAAGATCGGCTTCACCAGCTTCGGCGGCACCTCCATGATCCCCCTCATCATGGATGAAATGTCCTCCCACGGCTGGATGACGGACGCCGATTTGACGAACCTCATCGCCATCGCCGAGATGACCCCCGGCTCTCTGGGCGTCAACGCCGCCACCTTTGCAGGTACCAAGACCGCCGGGATGCCGGGCGGCGTCTTCGCGGTCCTGGGCGTCCTCAGCCCCACCCTGACGCTGACGCTTCTGGCGGCGGCGTTCTTCCAGAAGTTCCGCACCAGCAAGGTCATGAGCTACATCATGAAAATCGTCAAGCCTGTCTGCATCGGCATGGTGCTGGGTGTTCTGGTGGGCCTCTGCCGCCAGACCTACATCACCGAGGCAGGCGGCATCAGTCTACCGGGCATCGCCATCGGCATCCTCTGCTTTGTGCTGCTCCAGAAATTCAAGCTCAGTGTGCCGAAGGTCATCGGCATCGCGGCGGTGCTGGGGCTGGTGTGCTTCGGGGTGTTTTAACCAGCTTTCCTTCAGCTCTTAGGCTCTCCCAAAGGGAGAGGCATTCGCTCTACTTAAAGCAAAAGCATCCGCAGCACCCTCGCCGGGTGTCTGCCGATGCTTTCTTTCTATATTATTCTTATTATTTTACCGCCAGCGGCGACGGCCTTATACTCACTTCTCCGTGGCAGAGCGCCTCGGTGCGGCCCCCTTCCCGCTGCACGATGAGCCGCCCGGCGTCGTCGATGGCCACCGCCTTTGCGGCGTAGCTCTCCGTCCCGGTGCAGACCGTGACCCAGTGGCCCGGCACAAAGCACCGGGCGCGGTACTCGTCCAGACAGTCGAAGGCCGGGCAGAGACCCAGCAGTTCCCGGGCGATGGCCCCGGCCAGTGCCGCCCGGCTCACCGGTGCAGGCCCGCCGGGGTAGAGACTGCCCGCGATGGGCCGCAGCTCCTCGGGCCAGTCCTCCGGGCGGGAGGTCAGGTTCAGGCCGATGCCCACCACCAGCCATTCCAGCTGGCCGCTCTCGATGTCGGCCCCGGCTTCCGTCAGGATACCGCAGACCTTCTTGCCGTTATAATAGAGGTCGTTGACCCACTTGATGCCCAAGTCCAGCCCGCAGAGCCGCTTCACAGCCCGGCAGACGGCCACCGCCGCGCTGACGGTGACGGCCTGCGCCTCGGTCATGGGCAGGCCGGGCCGCAGCACCAGCGAGAGATAAATGCCTTTCCCCGCCGGGCTCTCGAACCGCCGCCCCAGCCGGCCCCGGCCCGCCGTCTGCTGACTTGTCAGCACCATCGTGCCGTGGGGCGTACCCTCGAGGGCCAGCGTCTTGGCCGTGCGGTTGGAACTTTCCAGCTTGTCGTAGAGGTAAATGGGGGCGTCGTACTCCCCCACCGCCTCGGCGCAGAAAGGGTCGCCGCCCGCCAGCCGATAGCCCCGCCGGGGGGCGGCTTCCAGAGCATAGCCCTGAGCCGCCAGTGCGGCCGCAGCCTTATGGACAGCAGCGCGGCTCACACCCAGCTGCTGCGCCAGCTGCTGGCCGGAGATGCATTCGCCCTGGGCGGCGGAGAGCGCCGCCAGAAGTGCCTGTTTTGTGGCAGAGGCCATCGTGTTTTCTCCTTTGTGAGGTTTGATAAGGCCATTTTACCACATTTTCAATATTTTTCCCACGATTTTGCAGGTTTTGGACCCACTGATTCGTATAGATAGACAGAGCGCTTGAAATGCCGGGCAGAAAGGAGGCGGAGAGCAGCCATTGAATGCACTGGAATTTGACAGGCTGGTACAGAAGTACCAGTCCCTCGTCTACACCATCTGCCGTCAGCTGGTGGCAGATGAGGGCTATGCGCAGGATCTGACGCAGGAGACTTTTCTCTCTGCATGGCGGAGCATGGACCGCTGTCCTGCCGGATACGAAAAGCAATGGCTGGCCCGCATCGCCTCCAACAAAGCCAAGGATTACTTACGCAGCGCCTGGGCGCGCCGGGTGAACACCCCCGGCGACGATGTACTTGCACTTGAGGGCGCGCCGCCCGGCAGCGAGCCGGAGGCGCAGGTGCTGGAAGCTCTGGGCGAAGAGGAGCTGACGCAGCGCATCCTCGCTCTGCGGGAGCCCTACAAGACGCCCTGCCGCCTCATGCTGCTGGAACAGCACACCGCCGCCGAAGCCGCCCGGCTCTGCGGCAGGCCCCAGAAAACAGTGGAGGCGCAGGTCTTCCGGGCAAAAAAGATGCTGGCCGCGCAGCTGAGCGCCGCCGGAAAGGAGGGCTTTTAAGATGGAATTGTTCCGTGAAGACGGCTGTCTGAGCGACGAAGGGCTGCACGCCCTCACCGCCGGGCAGCTGGACGAGCTGGGACGGCTGGAAGCCGCCGAACATCTCGCCTACTGCGACAAATGCACCGACCGTTACACTGCACTTCTGACCGCCGACGCCCTCGCCGACCCGCCCCGGGATGTCCGCCGTACCGTGATGAGCACCATCTGGGTGCGGCTGATGCAGAGTACCTATGGTCGGGCTGCGGTGGCGGGCGTCGCCGCCGTGTTGGCGCTGACCATGTGGCGTACCGGAGCGCTGACCTTCGTCACCGACCACGGCAGCGACCTGCAGGCTCTCCTGCCCACAGTCCAGGTCACCCTGCCGGAAAAACAGCCCCCGAAGATCCTGCCCGAAAAGCTGGGCAGGCCCGTGACTTCCCGCCCCGGCGAGAACATCTATACCCGCGTTTCCTCTGTGCTGGAAAGCCTGCTGAACGCGGCAGAAAACATAAAATCATAAAACAAGGAGATTGTTATGCTGAAAAACGGATTTTTGACCTTCTGCTGCGCGTTTATCCCCGGCGCAGGCCAGATGTATCAGGGTTACATGAAGCGGGGCCTCTCCCTCATCCTCACGGCCTGTCTCATCGGGATGGTGAGCTCACTGCTCAACCCGGTACTGCTCCTGCTGGTGGTGGTGTGGATGTACAGCTTCTTTGACACCTTCAACCTCCGGGCGCAGATCATCGCGGACACCGCGCCGGAGGACGACTACCTCGTCCACTTCGACCCCCGCGACAGACGGCTGGCCCGGGCTCTGCTGGACAGCCACAAGCTGGTGGGCTGGCTGCTCATCGCCTTCGGTGCGCTCATCGCCTACCAGAACCTCATCATGAACACTCTCGGCGACCTCGTCTACCGCTGGGGCCACTCCTCCCCCGTTTTCCGCGCCCTCTATCTCGTCATGGACAGCCTGCCGGATGTGGTGGTCTGTGTGGTCCTCATCGTTTGCGGCGTCTGGCTGGTGAAAGGCCCCCATCCGGCCAAAAAGCCGGATGCTTCCAAGGACGCCCCCGAGGATGCCGATTTCTGCGAGTATCACGCCGACGAGCCGGACAACGCCGCTCTGCTCTCTTCTCCGGCAGCGCGCGAAAACGAAGCCGAGGACATCAGCTCCGACGACCAGTGACCCTGAACACAAGAAAGCCTGTGCAGCCTCCCGCCCCGGGAGCGTCTGCACAGGCTTTTTCGTTTGAAGAGAGAGGCTTACTGTACGCCGGTCAGCTCAGCCAGCTTGTGGTAGATCTCGGTGTTGTCGAAGACGCCGCGGAACTTCTCCGCACCAGCGCCCAGCGCATAGATATTGACCATCGCGCCGGTGTGGGCATAGGTGGTGTGGTCCATGCCGGACTTGTGGTTGATGGTGTGGCAGATGGCCATGCTGAAGGGGATGTAGGTGCCGTACAGCTCATAGTCCTGCTGGCTCATCTCCTTCTGGGAGGCAGCGCCGACTTCCAGCGTCCGCTCGTAGGCTTTGCGCAGATTCTCCACCTCGTAGTCGGTCAGCAGCAGCTTGCCTGCGCTGGCAGCATCGGGGTCGGTGGGCAGGGTCAGGCCGAAGTTTGCCTTCACGTCAGCCATGGCGGCCTCGAAGGGAGTCTTGTTGTCGATGTAGCCCTTCACATAGGTGGAGTCGAACTTGGCGTAAGACATCTTCTGGTGGGTGAGGTTGGTCAGGAAGGTGTCGTAGTTGGTGGTCTTGTAGCCGATGGCCATGCCGCCCGTCTCGTGGTCTGCGGTGACGAGGATGAGGGTGTCGTTGGGGTGGGCGTTGTAGAAGTCCACAGCGGCCTGCACGGCGTTGCTCATCTCAAGCACATCGTGGATGGAAGCGGCGGCATCGTTGGCATGGCAGGCCCAGTCGATCTTGCCGGACTCGGTCATCAGGAAGAAGCCCTTCTTGTTGTCCAGCAGCTCGATGCCCTTCTTGACGTAGTCGGTCAGCTGCCACTCGCCTGCGGCGGCGTCCATGGCGTAGTTCATGGCCTTGCCGTCGGCCAGTGCCTCGGCGATGATGAGGGTCTTGCCTGCACCAGCCTTGAGGGTGGCAGCGTCTGCCTGACGGGTGACGACGTTGTAGCCGTTCTGGGCAGCGATCTCGTGGTTGTTGGGGCCGGTTCCGTCGCCGTTCACCTTCTGGAACTCGCCGCCTGCGAAATACTCGAAGCCGGAGACGGCCAGCTCCTTGCCGATGGCGTAGTAGTTCTTGCGGGTCTTCTGATGTGCATAGAAGGCAGCGGGGGTGGCGTGGTCGATGTTGACGGAGGAGACGACGCCCACCTTGTAGTTCTTCTGGGCATGGAGCTTCTCGGCGATGGTCTCATAGGGCACATCGCGGGTCCACGGACACATATTGATGACGCCGCTCTCGGTCTTGTGGCCGGTGGCGATGGAAGTGGCAGTGGAAGCGGAGTCGGGGCAGAAAGAAGTGCTGTCGTAGGTGGTCACACTGCCCACCTCGGGGAACTGGGTGAAGCTCAGCTCGCCCTCGACGACAGCGCCGTTGTTCTCCACCGTACCCTTATAGAATCGGGCGGACTGTATCTGGGCCGTACCCATACCGTCGCCGATGAAGAGGAAGACATACTTAGGTTTGCCGCCGAACACGCCCAGCAGTCCGTTCTCTTCCTCTGCCGCGTTGGCGGCATTGGGGGCAGCGGCGTTGGCAGCGGCAGGCGCTGCGGCCAGCATACCGGCGGCGGATGCAACGGCACCGACCTTCAAAAAGCTGCGGCGGGACATTTTATTCTCTTTCATGCGAAAGTCCTCTCTTTCCATGAGCCTCATGGCTCCTTCTCTCTTTTTCGATTTACCGGGAACGGCCTTATTCTACCGCCGCAGCCGCCCTGCCCGAAACCATGCGGACGCAAAATCGGCGTAAAACCCCGGCGGCGGCTTTGGGCCGTCTGTAAAAAAGAAGACTTCTGCTGCGCAAAAAGCGCCCCTCCGGTAAAACGGAAAGGCGCTTTTGTATGTTACAGGTCAATTATGCGTTGAACTTTTCCTCGTCCAGCAGACCCTCGCTCTTGGCCACGCAGATGCTGGCGACAGCGTCGCCCACAACATTCAGGGAGGTGACGAGCATCTCGATGGGGCGGTTGATGGCGAGGATGAGGGAGTAGGCCAGCAGGGCGCTGTCATTCACGAAGCCCGCACCGGACAGGATGGTGAAGAGGATGACGGCTCCTGCGCCGGGGGCGGCAGGCGTACCCACCGAGGCCAGCAGAGCCAGCAGAGCGACCACGACCAGCTGGGCGGGAGTAACGGTGTAACCGGCGCAGCCTGCGATGAAGACGGTGGCCACCACCTGCATGATGGCGGTGCCGTCCATGTTGATGGTCATGCCCAGAGGCAGGACGAAGGAGGCGATGGACTCATCGACGCCGAAATCCTCGGTGCTGACCCTGATGTTCAGGGGGAGAGTGGCTGCGCTGGAAGAGGTGGAGAAGCCGAAGACGGCCACGTTGGCGATCTTCTTAATGAAGGTGATGGGGTTCTGCTTTGCGCCCAGCGCCACCACCAGAGGATAGGCCACCAGCAGGAAGACAAAGAGCAGGACCACCGTGACCACCACATACACCAGAGCGGGCTTGAGGTAATCAATGCCGTAGATGGCGAAGGTGCGGGTCAGCAGCACAAAGACTGCAAAGGGCGCGAAGTTTGTGACGACGAAGTTCAGGAAGACCACCACCACGTCGTTCACCTCGCCCAGCAGGCGGCGGAGGGTGGAAGTACGGCTCTCACCCAGCACATTCATGCTCAGGCCCACAGCCACCGCGAGGAAGACGGAGGAAAGAACAGCGTTGTTGCTGCCGAAAGCCGTGACGATGTTGGAGGGGATGACATTCAGCACCACATTCAGGGGGTTGGAACCGGTGGAGCCGGCGGCTTCCGTCAGGCCCTCGATGTGAGCGTTGAAGAGGCCCATGGAATAGGTGGCATAGCCCACGCATCCGGCCAGTGCCAGCGCCATAAAGGAGCAGAGCAGGAACCAGAAGAGGGTCTTGGCCGAGATGCGGCCCATGGTGCGGGTATCGGCGATGCTGCCGATGGCCAGCGCGATGGAGGTGAAGACCATCGGGATGATGACCAGCTGCAGTGCTTTGATGAAGAGCTGTCCGATGATGTAGAAGAGGCCGAGCGCACGTTCCGCGCCCTCTGTGGTGATGTCCTGGAAGAGCAGGTCGTTGATGGTCTGCCAGATGCCGCTGTTGCCGGAAGCCACGAGCTTTTCGCGCAGCATCATAAAGGCAAAGCCTGCCGCCAGACCGCAAACCAGAGACACCGCCATCTTTCTTGCCAGTGCCGAGCCGCTGTTCTTATTTTTTTCCATACGATTTTCCTCACTTTTGTCCATTTCCCAGTGTGTTTCGGTCACATTCGACCTATCCTACCACGGCAAACTGTTGGACGCAAGGGAAAAATCGGCTTTTCAGGCGATTTTTTCGCAAAAGTATGACGCATGAAAATTTGATATAAAAATTACGTTTTGGATAAAAAGAAACCTCTCCGTCACGCCTACGGCGTGACGGAGAGGTTTGATCTTATGTATTGTCTGCGCCCAGCTCTGCGGCTTCCAGCACCTTGATGCCTTCGGCCTCGAACGCGGCGCGCAGAGCCTCGGCAAAGCCGGGGCGCGGCACCTTGTTCTTGACGCAGAGGGTGATGATGCCATGCAGGCTGGTGCATTCCAGACCGATGGAAGCGCCGTCCGCCGGCACCCAGGTCTGGAAGTCCTCGATGTACCGGGTCAGTTCCGGGCTGGACGGGGCGAAGGGGTCGCCCAGATAGCTCACCCAGAAGTCCGCCGGGAAGCCGCTGATGTACTCGCCCATCTGGAAGATGCGCTTTTTGATGCTGAGGCTGGCTTTCTGCTGGTAGACCCGGTAGACCCAGCCCATCTGCTCCGCAATACGGAACAGTTTTCGCTCAGCGGAAAGGTTCTCTTTCAGGTCAGCGTCCACGCCCACGGCCACTTCGGCCAGCGGGGCATCTGCCGTCAGCGGCAGCTTGCGCTGGAAGGAGGCCACGCAGTTGTAGAGGGCGTTCGGCGCGCCCAGCGCGTCGCGGGCGTCTGTCGAGTAGCTGTAGAGCACCTCGTCCTTGTCCAGATACGCCCGCACCGCCTTACAGAGCAGGGCCGTGAGGGTACTGAAAGGCTTGACGCCGCAGCGGAGGGCGGCGTCCACAAGCCCCGCCTTTTCCAGCCGGATGCGGCAGCAGGTGGGCGTCTCTTCAAAGGTCTGCACCACGGGGCGCTGCATATCGTTGGCCACCTGACTCTCGGGGTACTTTGCAAGGATGTCCTCGATGTCGTAGGCAGGGTCCGTCTCAAGGGTCTGGCCCTCGAAAGCCGTACCGTACCGCAGGTTGCAGTAGAACTGCAGCACCATGGTCATGAAGGGTGCTATGCCCCGGCCATCGGTCAGAAAGTGGAACCAGTCAAAGTAGACGACTTTCCCCTCATAGCTCAGGGCAACCGTAAAGCCGTTCTCGTCCGGAAATTCGGGCTTTGCGCTGCCCTGCCGCACCGGGCAGGGGGCGTCCGACGGCTCGAGGTGGAGCAGCTTTTTCTCCCACACCGGCTTCTGGAAATAGTAGGGTGCCTTTGCCCGGGCCGCATCCAGAGCCTGCTGCAAAAGCGCACCGTCCACGGCATCTTTCAGCGTGACCTGATAGCGGCAGTTGACCATGTTTTCGCGGTAATAGTAAACGATACCCTGAAAAACAGAGCGCTGTTCGGCATCCATTCCTTATTCCCCCGCGTGTGCGGCCAGATAGTCGGCCAAATCGCTGACGGTGACGAAGTTGCGCAGCTCCTTTTCGGGGATGCGCAGGCCGAAAGTCTCCTCCAGGTCGGCGACGACGGTCAGGATCTCCATGGACGACAGGTCCAGATCGTCCATCAAGACGCTGTTCTCGTTGACATCATCGGGGGAAATTTCTGCAACATCTTCCAGAATTGCAAGGATCTGGGACACGATCTCGGTTCTTTCCATAGTTTGAATCTTCCTTTCGTAATTCCATTAAAGGCGGCTGCGGCTCTTTTCCAGTATTCCGCAGCCTGCCCGGTTTATTCTTACTTGCGCAGCAGCTTACCGGTGCCGGTGCGGGGCAGAGGCTCGGTGCTGAACTCCACGGCGCTCATCCGCTTGTAGAGCGGCAGGGTGCGGTTGGTCTCGGTGATGAAGTCGCGGACGGTCTGCTGGTCGGCCTCGCTGCAGTAGATGACGGCACAGATCTTCTTGCCCTTCTCCCTGACGATGCATTCCTTGACGGCCTCGCACTTGGACAGCAGATTTTCCAGTTCTTCGGGGCTGACGTTCTCACCGTTGTCGAGGATGATGATATTCTTCTTGCGTCCGGTGATGTAATAGAAGCCGTCCTCGTCCACACGGGCCAGGTCTCCGGTGTGGAACCAGCCGTCGGCGTCGAGGACTTCTGCGGTGGCCTCGGGGTCTTTGTAATAGCCCAGCATGACGCAGCCGCCGCGGATGCAGATTTCGCCCGTCTCGTCCAGCTTGTACTCGGCGTGGTCGTCGGGCTTGCCCACGGCGCGGATGTGCTTTTCGTCCTGCTCGTAGTTGATGATGCCGTCGCCGCAGGTCTCGGTCATGCCGTACACCTGAGTGATCATCATGCCCTGCTGTGCCAGCTCGGCCAGCATGGCGCCGTCAAACATGGCAGAGGAGCCGCAGGGGTTCCAGACGCCGTTCAGGCGGGCGCGGCGGCCCCGCTTGACGTCTTTATAGATGGCCTCCATCAGCATGGGAGCCACAGCGATGGCATCGCTGTGCATCAGGCCGAGGTCGCGGTAGAAGTCGCGGATGTCGGCGGAGAGGTTCAACGCCCAGCCCTTGCAGGCCCAAACGAAGAGGCAGATGAACGTACCCAGATGGAACAGGGGCAGGATGGCGAAGTTGCTCAGGACGTCGTTTTTGTCCTCGGGCATATGCTCGTGCTTATAGTCCAGCATGGCGCCGCCGAATTTGACCTGGCACTCCACAGTGGTAAAAAAGTTGCGCTCTGAGAGCATGACGGCCTTGCTGCGGCCGGTGGTGCCGGAAGTGAACATCAGCACCATCAAATCATCATGGCCCACGCAGTCAACAAGCTCTGCAGGCGCGCTGTCCTTGAAGGCGTCCATCGGACGGAGTTTATCGCCGTAGGCGGCCTCGATGTCGGGGCGGCAGCCATAGTCGATGCCGTCGTTGACAATGAGGGAAGGCTCGACAAGGCCCAGCTCATATTCCAGCTCGGGCCAGGTCTTTTTCTGGTTGATGGTCACGACGACGGCCCCGGCAAGGATCGCGCCGAAGCTGTTGACACCGTACTCATAGCAGTTGCGGCTCATGATGCCGACACGCTTGCCCTTGATGTCGGGGATATTCTCCTTAAAATAAGTAACGGCCCTGCGGATGTCCTGCACATACTGGGCATAGGTCTTTTCCACCACAGTCTTGCCATCGGCGGCCACATAGCGGAAAGCCACCCGGTCGGGGTACTGCTTCGCCATGACGTCCGTGATGAGCTCATATACAGTATTTATCATTTTTGTCGCTCCTTGCTGTTTTTCTTTATTGCAGCGAAACGCCGGCAGCTGACATATTCTGCCTCAGAGTAATAATACCTGTTTCGACAGAGAAATGCAACTACGCGGCGTATCCTTTTCACTGTTTCTTCTTACTTGTTACTTGCGCAGCAGCTTACCCAGAGCGTTGCGGGGCAGGGGCTCAACGGTGAACTCCACGGCACTGATGCGCTTATACAGCGTCAGGCTGCGGTTCACCTCGGTGACGAAGGCTCTGACCTCTTCCTGCTTATCCTCAGGGCAGTAGATGACGGCACAAATTTTCTGGCCCTTCTCCTTCACGATGCACTCGGTGATGGCCGGGCAGAGGGCCAGCTTCTTTTCCAGCTCTTCGGGGCTGACGTTCTCGCCGCTGGCGAGGATGATAAGGTTCTTCTTGCGGCCGGTGATGTAATAGAAGCCTTCCTCATCCATCCGGGCCAGGTCGCCGGTGTGGAACCAGCCGTCGGCGTCGATGACCTCTGCCGTGGCCTCGGGGTCCTTGTAGTAGCCCAGCATCACGCAGTCGCCCTTGATGCAAATTTCTCCGGTCTCGTCCAGCTTATACTGAACGTGGTCGTCGGGCTTGCCCACGGCACTCATGTGCTTTTCGACCTGCGTAAAGTTCAGGATGCCGTCGCCGAAGGTCTCGGTCATACCGTAGCACTGGTTGACGACGAAGCCGTTCTGGGCCAGCTCCAGCAGCATCTTGGGGTCGAGGGCAGCGGAAGAGCAGCACAGGTCCCACAGGCCGTTCAGACGGCTGACACGGCCACGCTTCATGTCATTGTAGATGGTCTCCACCAGCATGGGGGCCGAGGCCATAACGTCGCTGTGCATCAGGCCCAGGTCGCGGTAGAAGTCGCGGATGTCGCCGCAGAGGTTCAGAGCCCATCCGGCAGGCGGGTAGGACATAACGCAGACGAAGCAGGCCATGTGGAAGAGGGGCAGCAGGGTCATATGGCTCAGCGGCAGCTTCTGGCCTGCCGGGAGGCGGTTGGTGATCCAGTTCTCTGCCACCTCCGAATAGGTGTGCAGGCTGGCGCACATATTCCGCTCCGAGAGCATGACGCCCTTGCTGCGTCCGGTGGTGCCGGAGGTGAACATCAGCATCATCAGATCATCGTGGCCCACGCAGTTGGTCAGCTCGCCGGGGGCAGTATCCTTATAGCAGTCCATGGGGCGGAGCTTCGGGCCGTAGGCGGCTTCCAGCTCGGCGCGGCAACCATAGTCGATGCCGTCGTTCAGGATGAGGGCAGGCTCCACGAGGCCCAGCTCATATTCCAGCTCCTCCCAGGTCTTTTTCTGGTTCAGGGTCACGAGAACGCCGCCGGCGAGGATGATGCCGTAGGACGCCACGCAGAATTCATAGCAGTTCCGGCTCAGCAGAACGATGCGCTGGCCCTTGATGTCCGGCACTTCGGCCTTGAGATAGGCCACCATCCGGCGGATGTCCTGCGCATACTCGCGATACTTCTTCTCCACGACGGTCTTGCCGTCCTCGGCCACATAGCGAATGGCCACATGATCAGGAAACTCCTGCTCCATGCAGCGGGTCACCATGTCGTATACGCCTGCGGGTACTTTGATGTATTCAGCCATCGGTTTTTCTCCTTTTTTGTCAAATTTTCAGCTCAGCACTTTTTTCATTCACTTTCCAGAGTCATTCCGAATCTCTGGCAGTTCGAGGAAAACTTTGGCACGGCTCCTTATGGCAACAGTATACCGCAAGCAGAGCGCAAACGCAAGATTTAATTGCATAAATATGCAACTTGAGCTTGCATTCAATTTGTGCAGGCAGATGTAATTCTTTCCTTTTGTTGCGATGTGCGAAAAGCTGTGATACACTTTTTTCGTCAGGACGAAACTTCGCCCGGAGATCGAGTCCTTATCAAATTGACAGCAAGCCCAAAAAGCATTATACTGTTTATATTATTTAGCAAAAAAGCTCCCCGCCGAGCTTCATATTTTTATTTATCGCGCCTAAAACACGGCCTTCCGGGGCCTCCGGGACGAATGGCGCACAAGGAGGACCCTTTTCATGGAAGGCACCAAGCCCCGCACTGTAAGCAGCCTTGGCATGTTCGACCTGCTGAAAGGCATCGGAATGCTGGCCATCGTCTTTGCCCACACGGCAGAGCTTTACCCCCTCGGCACCAACGACGTCACCCCTTTCGCGTTCGCGCTGTTCGCTTACCGCGAAGCGCTGATGGCCGCCTTTTTTATTGCCAGCGGCTATGGCTTCCGCAAGCGCTCCATCCACAAATGCATCGAGCAGCAGCTCAAGACCCTGCTCAAGCCTTACGTTTATACTGCACTGGCCACCACGGTGCTCCACGCTTTCATTCACCACGCAGCTTTCGGCTCGTGGGATGCTGCCATCTCAGAATCGGCCAAGGTCTTAGGCGGTTTCCTGTTAGGCCTGCCCCACACGGCCACTTACTTCGGGCAGCAGTTTTTCTCCTGCGGACCCATGTGGTACTTAGTGGCTCTGATGCTGGCGTGGGTGCTGCTGGACGTGCTGCTCGAGATCTTCCCCGAGCGGTACATAACCCCCGCAGTCGTCGGCATCACCCTGCTTGGCTGGGGCGTCACGCTGGTGTGGGAGGCTCCTTTCTGCATCGCACAGGGCATGGTGTCGCTGCCCTACCTTTACATCGGCTATCTGGCCAAGAAGCGCCGTCTTTTCGAAACTCCCCTTTCCGGCAGAGCCAAAGCCGGACTCATCGCGTCCGCGCTGGGCGTCGTCGCGGGCGTTTTGCTGACCCAGAGCACCGACTGCGTTTCGCTGGGTGAGTGGACGATGGGGCCGCTGAGCATCCTGCTGGATGGCGCAGTGGGCTACGGCATCATCCGGCTCTTTTTGAAATGGCAGCGCCGAGTGGACGGCCCCATCTCCCATGCCATCGAGTGGGTGGGCCGGCGCTCGCTCTTCATCTTCTGCATCCACACTGTGGAGCTGACGGCCATCCCGTGGTATCTGATGGCTGCAAAGTATGCTGACCATCCGGTGCAGGGGATGCTGCTGCAGTTCGTGTTCTCGCTTGTGTCCATCTTCGCCGTCACCGAACTTCTGATGCGCCGCAAAGAGCTTGGCCGGAAGCTTCGGGGCGGCAAGCCTGCGGACAAGCCCCGGCAGCGGAGCAAGACCCGCCGCTATGCGGCAAAACACTGAAATTCCTGCGCTTTGGTATCCAGCCATTTTGAGGGCAGACTATAGTTACTTTTGATGCATAGGCTTGCAGCGCGGGTTGTACGCCTTGCGATAAATTGGAGGAGGCCCCGGTAATGATGAACGAAACTCCTGAAGCGGCTCTGCGCAGCCGCATTGCGGACCTTGAACAACAGCTCAAACTTGCAGACGAAGGCACTTCGCGGTTGGCCCAGCGCTGCCTTGAGCTGGAAAAACAGCTGCAGACCTTCTATGCTGCCCACCCCCAGAGAGAGAGGCAGACCGACTCGCCTGCTCTGGTGCAGCCGCTGCTTTACTATGATGCCGGGTTCGGCTTTTCCCAGAAAGACACCGTCAAGGCCCCGGACTACGAATACGACGAGCTGAACGGCATGGTGACAGCGACCTTCGAGCTGCCGGAGGCCGCGTTCAATCTCCGTCTCGACCCCGGTGAACTGCCTTGCTGCATCACCGATTTCGTCTTCTCGGATGACCGCATCCTCTGCCGCCCGGTGAACGGTGTGCCGCTCCACGGCGACGGCATCCTGTTCCTCAACAACGACCCGAATTTCATGCTGGAAGGTCTGAACCGTTTCCCCGCCGGGATGAAGCTGGGCGTGAGCTACTGCTACTTCCCGCTGGAGCCGCTGGCTGACGACCCATTGTTCGCCGCTGTTCTCGAAGGCGTACAGTATTTCCAGAAGACCCGCGTCTGCGAGCAGAAGCACCTCGACCAGCTGGAAAAGACTACGGCTGACCAGAAGCAGACCATCGAGGCCCTGCAGAAGAATCTCTCCGAGCTGCATCAGGCCAACGCCGAGCTGAGCGCCCGGAGCAAAGCCTACGAGAGTTCGCTGGAAAACATCCTCTCTTCCAGCAGCTGGAAACTCACGCTGCCCCTGCGCCGCCTGCTGGGGCTGTTCCATCGCAGCCATTGAGCCTGCCTGCGGAGAGGAGGATACGATGTACAGCAGTTATACCACTCTGCAGCGGGCTCAGCTCGCCAAACAGGAATATCTCGATACCCAGGAAGTTTTTCTCGGCGTCTATGCGCCGGGGCGGAACGCCGCCCTGAAAGCTTCCCTGCAGGACCAGCTCCACCGCAAATTTTTATTGACGGACAGCCTCCGCCCCGAAGCCCTCGGCAGCGCCGTCGGTGTGCTTCTGGTCAGGGAAGACCTTTTCCTGATGTCCACGGCCCTTTCCTGCTTTGCGGACGCACTGCGCAGCGGCGCAGACTACGTCACCAGCGACGCCGTCTTCGGCTACTCAGGCGTCACCACCCTCTATCACAGCCAGGGCTTTGCAGCCTGCCCGGGCTGCGCCCTCGTCTCCCGGGAGCTGCTGCGCCGCTGTCAGGCGGAAGCCCGCGACCCGGAAAATCCCGTCGAACTGCTGACGCTGGCGGCGAAGCTCAGCCGCAGCCACGTCTGCCTCCCGCTGGCGCTGGCCCACTATGAGCGGGACATCTGCGCCGAAGACGTCTGGTCTGTAAAGGGGAAGCGCGTCTTTATCATGAGCCACCTGCTGGACATGACCGGTGCGCCCATCGTGCTGGTGAGCGCCGTGCCGGTACTGCGCAGCATGGGCTACGAAGTGGTCGTCCTCGGCCCTGAGGACGGCGGCTCCATGCCGCTTTTCCTCGAGGCGGGAGCTACCGTCATCACACGTAAGGGCTGTGTTCAGTCTCCCCTGCTCTGGGGGCTGGCCCTTTGCGCCGACCTCGTTCTGGCCAACACTGTCGTGGAGGCCCGGGCCGTCCGCGCCCTGAGCGGTGCGCGAGTACCGGTGCTCTGGTGGCTCCACGATGCCTTTGCAGGCTACCCCCACATCGCCCACCAGATCCCCAGAGAGCTGGGCGAAAATATCCGGCTCTACTCCGTCGGCAGCCACGCCGCCAACGCCATGCACTCGGTGCGGCCGGAGTTCAACATCCGGCCCCTCATCTACGGCCTGCCGGACTACGCCGCCGAGAAGTTCTCCCACTACGATTTGAGCTATGCGGGCGGGCGGCCTCTGTTCGCCACCGTGGGTTCCTTTGAGAACCGAAAAGGCCAGGACATCTTCTGCAAAGCCATCCGGCTGCTGCCGCCTGAGACCATGAAGAAGGCATCCTTCCTCTTTGTGGGCAAGGCCGCAGAGGCTGAGATGATGGACGCCGTGCGGAGCCTGACCGCTGACTGCCCCGACAACGTCTTTTACGTCAAGCGGCTCACCCGCGACGAGATCAAGAGCCTGATGGCCCAGTGTACCTGCCTCGTCTGCGCCTCCCGCGACGACCCCATGCCTACTTTCGTCACCGAGGGCCTCATCTTCGGCAAGCCCGCCATCGTGTCGGAGCACACCGGCACCGCCGGGCTCATCACCGAGGGCGTGGACGGTTTCGTCTACGAGGACGACGACCCCGAAAAGCTGGCCGAGCGGCTGGCCTGGGCCATCGAGCACCCGGAAAAGCTGGCCGCCATGCGCCCCGCCTGCCGTGAGCTTTACGAGAGCCATTACTCCAAGCAGGCGTTTTCTGACAGTTTACAACAGGCTGTAAAGGAACTCACCGGCGAGTAAGCTCCCCGTTCTTTATCATTCTGCCGAAACTGAGGCAAAAAATTTGGCAGTTGTTCACAAACACACCTCCGGACTGTGATATACTCTCCTAAGAGTTTATCCCAGTCCGTTTTTTGTTGAAATTTGAAAGGAGTCCCCGCATGAGTTCGTCCGCCTCCCCCGCCCCTTCGCGCCGAAAGACCCTGCTCTCGCTGGGCGTTCTGGCTCTGCTGACCGGCATCGTGGTGTTCATCTTCCGGGAGCACTGGGCCGAGATCTCCGAGGCGCTGAGCCGGCTCACCCTCGGACAGGGGCTGCTGGCGCTGGCCGTGGGCCTGAGCTACCCGCTTCTCGAGGGCGTATCCAGCTGGCTCATCGTCCGCAGCCGCCTGCCCTATTTCCCGCTGCGGCAGGGTATCGACAATGCATGGATGGGGACCTTCGGCAATGTGGTGGGCCTCGGCGCAGGGTCGGTGCCATTTCAGACGTGGTATCTCCACCGGCGCGGGCTGGACGTTGGCCCCGGCGTGGGGCTGATGACCCTGCAATACGTCTTCCACAAGACAGCCGTCCTGCTTTACGCCACCGTGTTGCTTCTGGCAGGCCGCCCCTGGATAGCGGCCCACTCCGACGGTGTGCTGCGGTATCTGCCCGGGGCCTACGCTGTCGTGGCGGGCGTCATCGTGGGGCTCATCGCCCTCTGCGCCCTGCCGGTGGTGCAGCGTCTGGCCCGGTGGCTGCTGCATTTTCTGCCCGACACGGGCCGCTGGGCCGAGCGCCGGGAAAGCTGGCTGGAGCAGCTGGACACCCTGAGCACCGAGAGCCGCCATCTGCTGGCAGACAAGCCCCGCTGTGCCGCCATTCTGGGCGTGCATCTCGTAAAGCTGTTCCTGCTCTTCTGCCTGCCGTGGATGGGGCTGCGGTTCATGGGGCTGGATACCGGACTCACCTTCTGGCAGGTGCAGCTCCTGACGTCGCTGACCCTCTTTGTCTCCAACGCCCTGCCCAACGTGGCGGGCATGGGTTCGGTGGAGACGGCCTTCCTGCTGGTGTACAGCAGCTTCCTCCCCGATGCTTCGTCCATGAGCCTGCTGATGTTCCACCGGCTGGCCAGCTATTACGCCGTCTTTGCGGCAAGCGCCGTCGGCTTTGCGCTGGCGCAGCGGCGGCTGAACCGCGGATGACTTTGTGAATGTCGTCATCACCCGCGATGTCGAGGCCGACAAGCAGGGCGACATGACCTATGTTCTCGAGTTCACCACCGAGGACGGCAGCACCCAGAGCTTCGAGCCCCTGCACTACGAAACCACTCCCATCTCTCTGAAGAGCGTGGACGCAGCTGCTGGCGCTACCCCCATCGCATTCGCTGCTCCTGAGCAGTAAAAATCAGCTCATAACGAAGAAAACGGCAGGTTCATTGAACCTGCCGTTTTCTTATTCTATCAAATTCAGCCCTTCATGGGGACAAAGCCCACGAGGTCCTTCACGACCTCGCCGCCGATGATGAGGCCCACGACCGACGGGACAAAGGCGTTCGAGCCGGGAACAGAGCGGCGGATGGTACACTTACGCTGGGTACCCGGAGGGCAGATGCAGTGGTATTTGCAGCTGATGGAGTCATCCTCGATGGGAGTCATGACAGGCTCCCTGGAGTAAACGACTTTCAGGTGCTTAATGCGGCGCTTGCGGCACTCGGTGCGCATGACCTTGGCCAGCGGGCAGACGGAAGTCTTATAAATATCCGTAACCTCGAAGCGGGTAGGGTCCATCTTGTTGCCTGCACCCATGGAGCAGATGATGGGGACGCCAGCCTCCTTGCACTTCATGACCAGCGCAATTTTACCGGTGACAGTGTCGATGGCGTCCACCACGTAGTCGAACTGGCTGAAATCGAAGCTGTCCTGCGTCTCAGGGCCAAAGAAGGTCTTGTAGGTAGTGACCTTGATGTTGGGGTCGATGTCGTGGACGCGCTCTTCGGCCACATCCACCTTGAACCTGCCCACCGTCTTGTGGGTGGCGATGATCTGGCGGTTCAGGTTGGTGAGGCAGACTTTGTCGTCGTCGATCAGGTCGAGAGCCCCCACGCCGCTGCGGGCCAGCGCCTCGACGGTGTAGCCGCCCACGCCGCCCACGCCGAACACGGCTACGCGGGAATCGTGCAGTTTGGTCATTGCTTCCGCGCCCAGCAGCAGCTGGGTGCGGGAATACTGGTCTTGCATATCATTTCTCCTTTAGGTTCTGCTTTTTACATTCATGGCCTAGCCCTTATCCCTTCGCCACCTGTGTAATGGTGCCGCCTCCGAGGACGACATCGCCCTGATACAGCACGACGGCCTGCCCCGGGGTGGGGGCGCGCTGAGGCTGGTCAAATTCCAGACGGAAGCTGTCCGGCCCTGCCGGGTAGACGGTGGCAGGCTGTTCGGTCTGATGATAACGGGTGCGGGCCGTCACCCGCAGGGGGCCTTTCAGCTCCGGGATGGCGATCCAGTTCACTTCGTTCGCATAGACGATGGTATCGAACAGTTCCGACTCCGGGCCGACCGTGACGGTGTTGGCCTGCATATCCTTGGCGCAGACGTAGACCGGTGCGCCCATGGCGAGGCCCAGGCCCTTCCGCTGGCCGATGGTGTACCGCACAGCGCCGCTGTGGGTGCCTACCTTTTTGCCGCCGACGTCGAGGAAATCGCCCGCCGGGTAGCGCTTGCCGGTGAAATCCTCCATAAAGCGGGCGTAGTCGCCGTCCGGCACAAAGCAGATGTCCTGACTGTCGTGCTTGCGGGCGTTCACAAAGTGTTGCTGCTCGGCGATGGCGCGCACTTCGCTCTTGTGCAGACCACCCAGCGGCAGGCGGACATGAGCCAGCTGCTCCTGCGTGAGGTTGTAGAGCACATAGCTCTGGTCTTTGTTCTCGTCCAAACCCTTTTTGAGCAGCCAGCGGCCCGTGGCCTCGTCCTGCTCCACCCGGGCATAATGGCCCGTGACCACATGATCCAGTCCGTGTGCTTCCGCCCAGCGAAGCAGGTGATCGAACTTCATATATCTGTTGCAGTCGATGCAGGGATTGGGCGTACCGCCGGCCTCGTAGACCCGGATGAATTTGTCGATGATCTTTTCCTGAAAGTCTGCCGTAAAATCCAGCACCTCGTAGGGAATATCCATCGCATAGGCCACCTCGGCGGCGTCCTCAATGTCCCGCTCCGAGCAGCAGGTGTGCAGACCCTCGGTGTTCACGGCCTCGTTGCGGGTGAGGCGCATGGTGACGCCGGTGCAGTCGAAACCGTCCCTCTGCATGAGCCATGCCGCCACCGAGCTGTCCACACCGCCGCTCATGGCGATGAGCGCCCCGGGGCGGCGGGAAGTGTTCTGTGTTTCTGTCATTCTGTTCCTCTTCTGTTATAACATACTAAAACAGTAGTATAATACTACCGCAGCTTCTTTCTCTTGTCAAGACGCAGAAAATTTGGCCGCAAAGGCCAGAAGTTCCGCTTTTTCGTTGGGCAGCCGCCCGGTGATGACCTCTTCCAGCAGCGCTTCCAGTGCGCGGCGCAGGCCCGGCCCGGGCGCGACGCCCGCCGCCATCAGATCGCGGCCATTCACGGCCAGCTGGGAGACGCGGCAGCAGGCGCTTTGGGCGGTCAGCGTCCCGGCCTCTTTTTGCAGGGCGGTAAATTCATCTTTTTTTTCCGGTTGAAGAGCGCTCCAAAGGGCAGTCAACTGCTGCACAGTGTGGAGGTCGTATTTGCCAAGAAGTCGTTTGGCTTGAAGCGACAGCGCAGGAGTGCGGGGAGCTTTCTCCTTCACAAGTGTTGATACTCCATCTATCACAGCATTGGAGCATTTCAAGCGTTTCAACGCCTTTCGTGTTCCATCCTCCCCCAGCGGCAGAAGCAGCGCCGCCCAACGAGTGGTCACTTCCTCTGCTCCTGCCGGAAGGGCATCTATGATCTCACGGGCTTCCGACAGGTCGTCGGACGGCAGTTCCGGCAGGACGAAGGCCAGCACTTCCGGCTCCAGATACGCCCCCGGCTTCGGGGCAGACAGGAGCTTGTTCAGCTCTTCTTCGATGCGCTCCACCGACACGCAGTCGAGGTGGGCGGCCAGCTGTTTCGCCGCCGCTTCGGTGGCCTCGTCGATAACAAACCCGAATCGGGCCGCAAAGCGGTAGAGACGCAGGATGCGCAGAGCGTCTTCTTCAAAGCGGCGCAGCGGCTCACCGACGGCCCGCACCACGCCCCGGGCCAGATCTTCCTGCCCGCCAAAGGGGTCGCACAAGCCTTCTTCGGCGCTGTAGGCCATGGCGTTGATGGTGAAGTCCCGCCGGGCCAGGTCCTCCCGGACGTCGGGTACAAAGGCCACGCTGTCGGGATGGCGGCCATCGGAATAACTGCCTTCGGTGCGGAAGGTGGTGATCTCGTAGAGCCTGCCGTCCCGCTTCACAGTCACGGTACCATGCTGCAATCCGGTGGGGATGCACTGCTTTTCTCCGAACAGCTCCATCACCTGCTCCGGGCGGGCGGCGGTGCAGAGGTCCCAGTCGTGGGGCGCAAGGCCCAGCAGACTGTCCCGGACACAGCCGCCCACGGCGTAGGCCGCAAAACCTGCCCGGTGCAGCGCGTCCAGCAGGGCGGAGGCGCCGGGTTCCAGGACGATGTTCATTCTTCGGCCTCCTCATATTGCAGGGTGATGCTCTTGCCGTCATAGCCGCACTCTGCCGCCGGGAAGAGGCTCTGCGCCTGGGCCAGCTCTTCTTCCGGGTCGGTGATCATGGGCGAATAGTGGACGAGCCAGAGCCGCTTCGCGCCCGCTTTGGCGGCGAGGGCTGCGCTCTGCCCGAAGGTGCTGTGGCCGTACTGTTTGGCCTGCGCGGCCTGCTCCGGCAGAGCATAGGTGGAGTCGCAGAGCAGAAGGTCAGCACCCGCTGCGGCCTTTTCCAATGCCGGACAGGGGGCGGTGTCGCCCGAGAAGACAAAGCTCAGCCCCTGCCGGGCCGGGCCGAGGACGGCTTCCGGCTGGATGACACGTCCACCGTCCAGCGTGATACTCTCGCCGTGCTGGAGCGTCTTCCACTGCTTTACCGGTACGCCCAATGCCCGCGCCTGTTCGGGTGAGAACCGTCCGGCCCGGGGCAGATCGAGTCGGTAGCCCTGACTGATGACACGGTGGCGGGTCGGCACCGGCGTGAGCTTCGCGCCCTGGGGCCAGCCGCCGAATTTTTCGCAGAGCGCCGCCGGGGCGTCCAGCACCTCAGCATAAACCGGGTACGGCAGAGGCCCCGTCAGCACCCGCAGTGCCGCCCAGACTTCGCCGAGCCCCTTCGGCCCGTACAGCGCCAGCGGGCGGGTGCGGCCCTGACAGCCCAGCGTCTGCAGCAGCCCCGGTAGGCCGAAGATGTGGTCGCCGTGGTAATGGGTCAGGCAGACGGCGTCCATCTTCATCAGGTTGACTCCGGCCCGGCGGGCGGCAGTCTGGGTCCCCTCGCCGCAGTCGAACAGGAGGCTGTGTCCTCCGCATTCGGCTACCGCCGCCGTGAGGGCACGGTCGGGCAGGGGCATGGTGGCCGCTGTACCCAGCAGTGTAATGGTCAGCATAAAGTTTCTCCGTATCACAAAAAATCTCGATGGCTATAGTGTACCACACTCTTCGGCCCGGCACAATCGCACAGCCGCACCCTGACAGGCATAAGATGGCCCAAACCACAAAAGGAGGAGTCTTGTATGCAGCGTCAGCGGCCCGGACATCGCATTTGGTCGTTCCACCACCGGGGGCTACTGCTTCTGGTGGCGGCAGTGGCGGTGATGCTCTTTTTTCTCTACGGCTGCATGGCAGGGGCGGTGTACAGCCCCCGAGGGCGGCTGGTGTTCATCCCTCTCGCACAGGTTTCAGGTAGTAGTACGACTTCGCTTTCCGCCTCTCAAAATTTTTTCAGAAAAGGTATTGACTTCACTTTCGTGAGGTGATAAAATCCCACCAAACCAGTGAGAAAGCATAAGTACCACCGCAAAACTCACCAGTACAGAGAGCACCGGGGCAGCTGAGACCGGGCAGTGTGGGCGCGGATGAGAATGGGCTTTTGAGGGCAAACCGAACCGCATTTTTATGCGCAGTAGGGGCGACGGAGAGCGTCTCCGTGAACAAAGCCGGTATGTGTTGGCATATCACGAGTGGGCAGGGTCATTCCTGTCAAGATTGGGTGGCACCGCAGGAGTATTTTATCCGCTCTTGTCCCAATTCACGCAATGTGTTTTGGGACAGGAGCGGTTTTTATTTTTCCCTCTTGTCCCGCAAGCAAGGGCCGGCATGTGCATCCGGCCCGGAAAGGACAAGCCTTATGAAGACCGAAGCGAACATCCCGTACAAGTTTTATCTGGAAGAATCGGAGCTGCCCACCGCATGGTACAATGTGCGGGCCGATATGAAAAACAAGCCCGCTCCCCTGCTGAACCCCGGCACCCTCAAGCCCATGACGGCCAGGGAGCTGGACGGCGTTTTCTGCGATGAGCTGGTACAGCAGGAGCTGGACGACACCACGGCCTACATCCCCATCCCGGACGAGATCCGGGAATACTACCGGATGTACCGTCCGAGTCCTCTGTGCCGCGCCTACCGGCTGGAAGAGGCCCTCGGCACCCCGGCGAAGATCTACTATAAATTCGAAGGCAACAACACCAGCGGCAGCCACAAGCTGAACAGCGCCATCGCGCAGGCTTACTACGCCAAGAAACAGGGCCTCAAGGGCGTGACCACCGAAACGGGCGCGGGCCAGTGGGGTACCGCCCTCTCCATGGCCTGCAGCTACTTCGGGCTGGACTGCAAGGTCTACATGGTCAAGGTGAGCTATGAGCAGAAACCCTTCCGCCGCGAGGTCATGCGCACCTACGGCGCATCGGTCACTCCCAGCCCCAGCATGACCACCAACGTGGGCCGCAAGATCCTGGCCGAGCACCCCGACACCACCGGCAGTCTCGGCTGTGCCATCAGCGAGGCCGTGGAAGTCGCCACCTCTACTCCCGGCTACCGCTATGTGCTGGGCAGTGTGCTGAATCAGGTACTGCTCCACCAGAGCGTCATCGGCCTCGAGACCAAGACCGCCCTCGACAAGCTGGGCATCAAGCCCGACGTCATCATCGGCTGCGCCGGCGGCGGCAGCAACCTCGGCGGCCTCATCAGCCCCTTCATGGGCGAGAAGCTGCGGGGCGAGGCCGACTACCGCTTCATCGCCGTCGAGCCGGCCAGCTGTCCCAGCTTCACCCGCGGCAAGTTTGTCTACGACTTCTGCGATACCGGCATGGTCTGCCCGCTGGCCAAGATGTACACCCTCGGCTCCGGCTTCATCCCTAGCCCCAACCACGCGGGTGGCCTGCGCTACCACGGCATGAGCAGCATCCTCAGCCAGCTCTACCACGACGGTCTGATGGAGGCCACCAGCGTGGAGCAGACCAGCGTCTTTGAGGCAGCAGAGCAGTTTGCCCGCATCGAGGGCATCCTGCCCGCCCCGGAGAGCAGCCACGCCATCCGCGTCGCCATCGACGAAGCTCTCAAGTGCAAGGAGACGGGCGAGGCGAAAACTATCGTCTTCGGCCTCACCGGCACCGGCTACTTCGACATGGTGGCCTACGAGAAGTTCCACGACGGCAAGATGACCGACTACATCCCCACCGATGCCGACCTGCAGAAGGGCTTTGACGGCATCCCCCACTTCCCCGGCAACGAATAATTCCTGAAACATCCTCTCCCCTCACACCCCCGCGCGGCGCAAGCTGTGCGGGGGTGGTTTTATATAAAACGGAATGACTGCCTGCACACTGAGCCAGACGGTCATTCCGCAAACAGCAAACCAGCCGCCCTGCAAGGTAACAGGGCGGCTGGTTGCTTCTATTATGCAATTCAGGAGAATAGAGGAGAGAATAGCGTTTTTATACTTCCGGGGGACGGAAGGTTTGCCGGAGAATCACTCGCCGCGGACGGCTGCGAAGCCTGCCTCGAGGTCGGCGATGATGTCGTCGATGTGCTCGGTGCCGATGGACAGGCGGATGGTGTTCTGGTAGATCTGCTGCTCGGCCAGCTCCTCATCGGTCAGCTGGCTGTGAGTGGTGGAAGCCGGATGGATGACCAGACTCTTGACGTCGGCCACATTTGCCAGCAGAGAGAAGACCTTCAGGTTGTCGATGAACTTGAATGCTTCCTCACGGCCGCCCTTGATGTTGAAGGTGAAGATGGAAGCGCCGCCGTTGGGGAAGTACTTCTCATACAGGGCGTGGTCGGGGTGATCCGGCAGAGAGGGATGGTTGACCTTCTCGACCTGGGGATGGTTGGCCAGAAACTCGACGACCTTCTTGGTGTTCTCCACATGGCGCTCAATGCGCAGACTCAGGGTCTCGGTACCCTGCAGCAGCAGGAAGGCGTTGAACGGAGAGATGGTAGCGCCGGTATCACGCAGCAGGATGGCGCGGATGTAGGTGACGAAAGCGGCGGGGCCGGCTGCGTCAGCGAAGGACACGCCGTGGTAGCTGGGGTTGGGGGCGGCGATGTTGCCGTACTTGCCGCTGGCCTTCCAGTCGAACTTGCCGCTATCCACGATGATGCCGCCCAGCGTGGTGCCGTGGCCGCCGATGAACTTGGTAGCGGAGTGGACGACGATGTCAGCGCCATGCTCGATGGGACGGATCAGGTACGGGGTGCCGAAGGTATTATCAATGACCAGCGGCAGGCCATGCTTGTGAGCGATGGCTGCGATGGCATCAATATCAGGAATATCACTGTTGGGGTTGCCCAGAGTCTCGAGGTAGACAGCCTTGGTGTTGGGCTGGATAGCGTTCTCGACCTCTTCCAGATCGTGAGCGTCCACAAAGGTGGTGGTGACGCCGAACTGGGTCAGGGTGTGCTCCAGCAGATTGTAACTACCGCCGTAGATGGTCTTCTGAGCTACGATGTGGTCGCCGGCCTGAGCCAGTGCCTCGATGGTGTAGGTGATGGCAGCTGCACCGGAAGCAGTAGCCAGAGCAGCCACGCCGCCTTCCAGAGCGGCAATGCGCTTCTCGAACACATCCTGGGTGGAGTTGGTCAGACGGCCATAGATGTTGCCGGCGTCGGCCAGACCAAAGCGGTCAGCGGCGTGCTGGCTGTTGCGGAAGACATAGGAAGTGGTCTGGTAGATAGGCACAGCACGGGAATCGGTAGCGGGATCGGCCTGCTCCTGGCCAACGTGAAGCTGCAGGGTCTCAAATTTATAGTTAGACATAGTATTTTCCCTCTCTATCTGTACTCAAAGTATTATTTTTACTCATAAAAATGCCCGGCAGCGTGGGGAGTTTCACCTTTCGTCTGCCGGGCAAAGAAATCGTTCTCAGCTCAGAGCCTTTTGTCTGTCTCGGGCGTCACATTCGCTCGCACATTCGCGGCGTAGAGGGCACCGTACAGCTATGGCTCAGAGTTTGTTTCTCGGCCCGGGCGCTGTACATTCGCCCACAGCGGAAGTTGGCGTGCAGAAGACTTTTCCAAATCAGCGTCATTTGAGTACCCTCCTTTCCGAAATTCCCACTTACCTACAAGGCGTGTGGTTTTGTTGTCCGCATTATATTCCCTCATACCCATATTGTCAATAGGTTTAATCGAATTTCTTCCAAAAAAGTTTTTAAGAGTCATTCTTTTGAGAAAAATGCAAAAAGATTGCATTTTGGTCTTGCATTTCACGCAGAATCCGTGTATACTCTTCCCTGCGCCTAAATTGCAATCAGGTTGCAATTTAGGCAACTAAAGCACTTTTCGTCCCTCCGTTTATTTTGGGTGAAGACGTAAAATGGTGTGGCGGCTGCGCGCGCCGGCGCGGGGCGGATTTTATTCTTTCGGTCAAATGGCTTTGCGCTCCGCGCGGGCCAGAGGTAGGGAGGGGTGTTTCGAATCCCCCCTCCCTACCTCTGGACTCCACTCTCCCCGC
>ENA-UAGU01000024-UAGU01000024.1-human-gut-metagenome-genome-assembly--contig:-NODE-24-length-42700-cov-13.752163_pt1 | contig 42700 bp, 68 predicted proteins | sample MGYA00243411_ERZ654344 | MGnify/ENA primary metagenome ERZ654344 (study PRJEB26926, sample SAMN06165215) | human gut metagenome | biome: ENVO:00009003; feature: ENVO:2100002; material: ENVO:00002003... | reverse complement strand
CAGCCGCAGCCCTTTCAGCCGCAGCCCTTTCAGCCGCAGCCCTTTCAGCCGCAGCACAATCAGACAGCAGCAATCCACCGCCAAAAATGCTTTTTCCCGTGGAACGTTGTGCGTCCAGTGCATAAATTGGAGTGCAGTCCTTTTTGTGCACTTTGAAATCAACGCCATAGCGGCTATAACGTTGAAGCAATGCCGCCGTTACAATATGATCCGGGTATGTATACTTTGGCAGTTGTACTGTTTTGGTGCGCCGCAGGAGCTCCACCTCATCGTTTACAAGCTTCGTCAGCCTGGATTCGGTCTGCGCTACGACGTCCCCGCCGTAGCTGGTCACAAAGCTCGTTTTGACGATTGCACCGTTTTCATATTCGATTTGACAGTCACAAATAATATGGTTCATCCGCATAGTATTTGTCCTTCCAGAAAACGCCGTCAAAGACGGAGCGAACAGGAAGAACGAAATTCCACGATCGAGATAGAATCCGCAGATTCGGGACAAGATCGAAAACGGCGGGTTGTCCAGCACCACAGCACCCTCTGGATAATCGAAGCGCTCATAATCGCCGCCCGGGTAGAATGGGCGCACAATTTTAGCTGGGTCGATTCCATATTCATTGCAAGCCCAGTCCCGTATGACCGCGTACACGCTGGGCGGTGTATAGCAATCATCCGTGGTCTTTTTGGGCTTGAACTTTTCAACAAACTCCTCGTACGATTCGCCGAACGCCATGCGCTCACCTCCCAATAAAACAAAAAAGCCCGAAATTGCTCAAGCTAAATCTCAAGCTATTTCAAGCTAAAAATCACGGTAGCCGTCAGCCGGATTTGAACCGGCACCCACAGGCCCCCGCCGGGGCATGGTTCAGTGCCTCGGATGTATCGGGTTGTTGTAAGCTAGCCATGTGGTGTCACCAACGTTGTCCCGCCTTAAATGGGCGGCGCTCTCCCAGTTGAGCTATGACGGCATATAAGCAGCAACGCCGTAATCTGTTTTTACCGGACAGTAAGACGTTGCCGCTGCATCCGGAACTTTCGCGGCCAGATGCCCCGCTACTCTCTGCATGCCGTCCCCCGGTCATGCAAAGTCTGGCACTCCAGGCAGGGCTCGAACCTGCAGCCTGCGGTTTTGGAGACCGCCGCTCTACCACTTGTGAGCTACTGGAGTATAAAACGCCGCCCTTGGAATCGAACCAGCCGTGCCTACACACACGCACCGCGCTCCACATTGCGCTCAGGCGGCCATATAGCAAATAAAAACAGCCCACGGTTCGCCGCCGGGGCTGCTTGAGTTGACGCACATCCTGCGGGGCATGCTGGCCCGCTCGGATTTCCGGTGCTGCTGTTCACGGGCGGAGGTTTCAGGGCGTGGGAAAGATTTCAGGAGTCCCACACCCACCCGCACACCGGTGGTGAATCACTCCATGCGTCAGATCTGCCGCGTTACAGACTTTGCGGCGTTCGGTGCGAGATTGCAGACTTGAACTGCGCCTAAACCTCCATGGTCGGTCTGGACACCATTTCTCGCATAGAAGCAGCCCGCAAAGCACGGTGTCAAAGCGAAAAAGCGTTAAGCGGCATGAACGAAAGGAGAATTCGTACGGGGCCGCGCTTTGGAAGCTGCTGAGAAGCGGCGCACCGCTTTGCGCGGTTCCGCTTGTAGTCATTTTACCACACTTCGATTCACATGTGTTTCACAACGATTCAAATAAAGCGTAGAAATCAAAGCGCTTTCAATGGTCGTTTTGTACATCCTCCCAGATTTCTGCCAAAGCATCAAACCCCTCGTGGATGTAGGTAGAGACCGAATTGTCTCTGGACAAGCCCACGTCCACCGCGATCTTCTTTTGGGGCTTCAGGTCGATATACCAGCCGCAGATGCACTTTGCTTGCTTTTCAGACCGAGCAGACCCGCTCAGGCAGTAGGCCCGCCGGGCAGCTTCGATGCGCAGTTCACAGAGATCAAGCTCCATCTGCTTGAGGTTCCGCTCTTCTGTGTCGATTCTCTCCACGGCAAAGCCTACTTTGTCACCAGCTCCACCGCCCGTGGGCATCCCGCTCATGCTCTGGGTGCACTTTTCGGCAGTATCCCGGATGCGCTGGATCTTCTGCTTCTGAGCCTCGACCTGCTCCGCCAGATCTCTGCACTGCTGGAACCACGCTTTGACGGTGCGGTAATCCGGCAGTGCCGGCCCGTTGGTGTCATGTGTCCAGGTTTGAATCATGGCTGCTCCTTTCCACTCGCTGTTTGAAGTGTCCCTTCGATTTCATCTCCCCATGCGTCCCATCCGGGGCAGCGGTTACGGGTGAAAAGTTCTATCCGTGGCACGTCGCCCATCAGTTCCACGATACGCCGCCTGGTTTCATCCGGCTTTGCGCTGTGTGCTTGAATCGGTGACTCTATTACTTGATGTACGGCATGGTTTTTGATCTGGGCAGCGGCCTTGAATCCCGATGTCACGCCCAGAAGGCATATTTCGGCGTTTGCCCTTGTGTACGTGCCCATGCCCCAAAAATTCGTGTTGCTCTTGCGATTTTTCTTGATCCAGACAAAGGCGCAGGTCTTGTACTCAAACCACCACGCCTCCATAACTCGCAGAGCGTCAGCAATTTGTGGGAACGTGGCCCACATGAAGCACGCCGTCCCCCTCCCCGCTAGGCTGTGGACGGGCAGTGCGCAGATGTCGTCCGTCGTCATGGTGTGGTAATGCTGTGCTGCATTGCCCCGGCTTTTCGGCCCCGTTCCGCACTGGCGATAACTCCACGGTGGATCTGCATATATGACGGAATACTTTTTACTTGGAAATTCCATGCTTTCACTCCATTTCTTCGATCCAAATTTCAGCTCTTGGGTTTTTCTTGTCGTAATCCACCCGGCTACCATCGTGGGCGGCCACAATCTGGCTGTTATCGTCCGCCAGCACCTTGGCCTTTACCAGAATGTCGCAGGTGGCCTCGATGAGGTTGGCAAGGTCAACCTTGCGCCGGGCGGCCATGTAGTACACGCACCTCACGTTTACGCGGGCTGTGATGGGGTTGTAAGGCCGTTTGATCTGCCACAGGCACTTTTCCTGATACTGCATGAATGCCTCGCTGGGGGCCACAATGCGGCGATTTGCGTGGGCCTTAAGGATGCGGGCGGAGTTTTTCTTTGTGCGGGGGTCGCCGTAAAGGATCAGGTGCATTGTGTTCATCATTCCGTCTCCCTTCAGTAATACTCGATCTCCACCAGCGAGGTGGATACCAACTCAAAGCGGCCATCTCCAAGAGGAATTTGCAGGAGCTGGTACTCTCGCTCAGCAGATAGCTTCGTGTCAGGCAGCAGCTCACCAAATCTGTCCACGGTGATGGTGTACTTTGGTTTCCTTCTGCCGGCATAGCCCACTTTTTCGATTGCCGGGGAGTAGACCGTGACATGGTAGCAGGGTTTTCTCTCTGCTTCTGCTTCGGCAGTGGTCGCGCCGCAGGATGTAAACCACAGCGTCACAATCAGCAATGCTGCTGCCACGATAAAACAGAGCATTCTTTTTTCGGTTTTCATGCTTCACTTCTCCTCCTCAAAAATCCCAGTCGGAAGGAACACCGAGACGGCATTCTCCATCGCCATCATTGCTGGTCGGTTTATCAAACGGGCATCCCGGGCAGCCATTTCCAGCTGCCAAATGGCAGTGGCAAGCATCCATCAGGAAATGGGCCAAATCTTCGAGGCCCATCACCTCACAGGTATCCCGGTTGACCTTGCGCAGCAGCTCCATCGTCTTGTCCTGCTCCTGCTTGGATTCGCAGTGGATGGTGATATCGTAGGTATCATCATAGACAGCCCACTTTCCGTCTGCCCGGCAGAACAGCACCAACTTTTTTTCGTTGCTCATGTCCACATCTCCCGCAAATCCTTCTCGACCTGCTCCGACTTGCCGACGAGATACTCCGCGAACTCGTCCGGGGCCATGCCCTCGTTCTTGAACTCGCCGACCATCTCCCAGTACCTGTCGCCAACGCGGATAATCTTCTGCACCTGCTCGTCGGTCAGGCCCAGCTCACACCGCAGATTCTGAATCAGGGCACCCCATGTGATGGCTATGCCATCCAGAGCCATGAGAAAGCCGCAGAGCTGATTCTGCCGCACGATTTTTCGCAGGTTGGTCGGCTTGACCTGTTTGCCACACAGGGGGCAGTTTCCGAATTTATTCATCTGTCCGCTCCTCCGTTCGCTCCCATGTACTTTTTGCGGCCCCGCTCCCGGTGGCGGTCCTCGTGGTCGTAGTGGTAGACCTTGCCTGTGTCCAGCATCTCGCGGGTGTAAGCGGCTTCTGCGCCGCGCTGGCGCTTGAACTCGGCGTACTTGAGGCAGCTGTCGTGGCATACCGGGTGCCGTGCAGGACAGTCTTTACACAGTGTCATCGTCATTTTTCAGCACCTCCGGCGGCAGCGGCATCCAGCCCATTACAGGACAATCTATACGGTTATTGTAAACGTCATCCTGGTTGAAATAACGATATTCCCACCACCCTTTGGGGATGATGTAATCATCATGTTCTTCATCCAGCTCGCCCCATGCTGCAAGTTCATCCCAGTAAAAAATGCTATCTTGGGATAATAGCGTTCCATCTTCGTAGTGAGCCGTCGTAATCCCATATCCACCGCAGGCGGTTTCAAACAGAATCAGCACATCTTCTTCGACCTTCGGCGGGTCGGTTTCCGGGTCTCTCCATACGGGCTGCAGGTTCTTGAGGTCAATAACCGGGGCCGTCTCGATAAGCGATGACGGAACGCCATGAAAAGCAGCGTTTCCCTTGGTGATAATCATAACCTCGTGCTTGAGCAGCTCGTCGCGGTCAATCAACGTCATACGGCGCATCCTCCATTCTTGCTCCGCAATGCGGGCAGTATTTATATCCATTTTCCATTGGTGCCCCGTCATACATGACAATGCTGTCTTTGCAATTCGAGCAAGTCCAGATGATAGGATCGCCGACGGCATCTTTTTCCATGTCCCAATGCACCACTGGCCGCAGGTTTTCCGGGTCAATGGTGGGCGTATCGTTAATGACATCCAGCACTTGGCATCTGGTATTCCAGTCTTGGATATGCTGGCAAAGCGCATTTGCGTTAATCAACCTCACTTCAGCCATGTGTCAAAACCTCCGTTCTCTTGACATGAATATCCCGGTACTCCGGGTAGTGATCTCCCGCCATCTGGCAGGCGTGAAATTCTGCGGCCTGCTGGCTGCTTGCGGTCAGGCGGTAGGTCAGGGCCGCATCCCCTACCGGGCCGCTGCACAGCACAACAACATGGTACTTAGGCACTCTTCGGCTCTCCTTTCTTGCGCAAAGGCCTGCGATTTGCAGCGTTTTTTAGGAAATCGGGGGCTTTTGCTGCATCTTCCGGGGGGCGCGTGACCAGCTTGTCCCGTCCCAGCCCGATGGGGTTTGTCTTGCGGTACTCCTCCACAGACGTGCAGCCTTGCCTGTTGGCCTCTTCCAGCGCCTTGCGGACATAGGCCCAGCTTCTGCCGCCCAGATCCACGCACTTGCGGATGATCTCGGTCACAAGATCAGCGCCCAGGCGTTCGATGTAACCGGTCAGCTCTTTTTCGCTGTTAGCGCTCAACTTACCGATGTTTTCTCTAAAAAAATCCACAGGCGATATCGTCGTCCTCGTCCCTGTATAGGAGGAGTCATCTTTAGATGACGACGACTTATCTATATCTAATATCTTATCTCTAATATCTGTATGGACATTTTTGTGGACGTTTTCGTGGACATCCTGTGGACAATGTCCACAGTCAGAAGAGCCGATTAGACGTTGGTTCGTTCTTTGCAGTTTTTTTTGCGTTGCGTAGTCTGTCGCGCTTCCGACCATTTCCGAGTGGTTTGCAAGCACAAGTGTGCCGTCTTGCTCCTGATAAATCAGCCCAAGCTTCGCGTAAAGACCCAGCGCAACGCGCACAGTATCGGTAGAAAACCACTTGGTATCACGCTGAATCTTGTCCACGTCATACGGAATGATCACCTCACCGATCTGCCGTGAAAGCCTGCCGTTGGTGTTGATGGTCATAAGACAGAGCATTTGGTACAAAACCACATAGTTTGCGCCGTTCTTCTGCCCCATGAGAAAATCCACCGCGTCAGACCGCATAAAGCTGTCTTTGAGCTTTAGCCAGTAATATCTTTTTCCGGTAGCCGTGTGTCTTCACCTCCTCCCGCACGCCCGTATAGCCAGATAGCACAGCTGGGAGGTCAGAACGGAAGATCGTCATCGTCTGTTATCTCTGCAAAATCATCTGCAGAACCCTGCGAGAAGCCCTGCGCCGCCTGCGGGGCGCTGTAAGAGGCTTTTGCTTCTGAGGTGTAACTTTTCGTCTGCTTGTCAAAATCACGCACAGCGGGCTTGTCTGCCGCCTTTGCGCCGCAAAAGCTGACATTGTTTGCCAGAACCTCCACTTTCGTGCGGTTGCTGCCCTGCTTGTCCTGATACGAGCGGGTCTGGATGCTGCCGTCAATGGCGATCATGCTGCCCTTCTGGAAGTACTTGCAGATATGCTCTGCCGTCTGCCGCCAGGCAACGATATCGATGAAATCGGCCTTGCGCTCCTCGCCCTTCGGGGTGTATGTACGGTCAACCGCAATGCTGAAGCTGCACACGCTGGTGCCGTTCTGGGTGGTCTTCAGCTCCGGGGTATGGGTCAGGCGGCCCATCAATGCTACGATGTTAAGCATGCGTCAATCCTCCATCTTCCGCGCTATCACCAGCGCCGTCCTCATAATCGATATTTGCGCCCATCAAGACCTCCGGGCATTCAGCGCGGGCAAAATAAGCAGCGGCGCGATATTTCAGCATCATTTCTGTCATGGAGGGCCAGAAACTTCCGTTTTTATCCCACCATCCGTTCTTTTTGGCCATTGCAACAGTCACCTTTGGGCCTTCCACCTTCTCGCCGGTCACTTTGTCGATGCCAACAAGGCGGCACCCCCATGTGTCCTTTCCCTCTTCGCCTTCCATCCGGTAGTGCGTGCGCCCTGCGAACAGTCCGCTGTTATCGATCATTGCCTTGCAGCTCTTGCCACTCCACGAAGGATTTCCACGGATGACGTAAAGGTTCTGCATCACAAACGTCGGATCCATGCCCATTCGGGTGGCCATGTTGCAGGCGACCGCGCAGGCGGCAACGTTTCCCTTGTAGCTCTGGGGAACCATACCGTCAGGAAGCTGTGCATAGGCTTTTCCCATGCTGCATGCAAGCTTCCAAGAATCCATGGCCGGGTTGACGGCCTGCACGGCAGTCGGGGCTTCCTGCGGCTGAATCGGTGCAATCTGCTCGGCGGGTGTTTTTACGATTTCTTCAGGCATGATGAATGTCCTCCTCTACAAACTTTACTTCAATAACATTGGCAAAACGCATGATTGCGTCCAATTCGGATTTTGTGCAGTGGAAAACGATCTTGCGGTCTCTTGCCTCCTCTTCCTGCGTGAACGATGCAAATTCACCGTCGTCAAACTCGTCCGGGTCGAACCTTCCGTTGATCTCATAGGCGATTGCAGGCTTTGCCAGCTTGATCCTGTAGGGGTTCTGGTAAACGCCTTTGTAATTGTCTGGCATTCCTCTGATCACTGCTTCATGGAGCATCTCTCGATACTCCATCATGTAACAAAAGTCTATGGAATCATAGGGTTCTGGCATGATTTGCTCTCCGGCGGCAGCGTGGATGATATCGACCAGACAAAGAAGCTTTCCGACGCGCCGGTAGATCGAATCAATCGTACTTCTCGTCACGGTATCCGGAAGCTGATTTGACCGAGCAAAATTCGTAAAAAGTGCAATCGCATGGTTCACATCACTTGTCAGCTCGTTCCCGGTACTGATAAGCCGGAACAGCACATTGTCTGTTCCAACATACTGGAAAATGCCCTCAGCCTTGTTGGAGAGCTCCTTCACGCGGGCTCTTCTGGATAAAATGCTCATTTGCGCCACCTCCCGTTTTTCCATGCCCGCCAGACCAGAAAGACCACGACCAGAACGTTGAATCCGATCCATAAGGTCAGCCCACGGGCAACCATCTTTGCCGCCGGGGTGGAAAGTGCTTCCACGGCCCGGAACAGCAGCTCTGTTTTACTCACTGTAAAATCTCCTTTCGTTCAAGAATACTTTGCTTTGTCTTTGCTATGCGTTTCCTTGCCTTTGCTCTTCAGCGCGTATCTGCTCAACGCCCTTGCTTTTCTTTTCGACACCACGCACAGCCTTGCCTTCGCTTTTCGACACGAGGCCCCGCATTGCCTTTGCTTTGCTTATCGAGGCAAGTCTGATCCAAGCGATCTACGCCTATCTACGCCGTTGCGCTGCGCTTTCCAGCTGAGCCTTGCCTTTGCCCCGCGCTGCACTGCAGTGACTACTGTGCCCCTGCTGAGCAAACTTGTCAGCACAATGCCGTTGCCGAGTTATGCGCACATATCCGCGCCTTTGCAAATCATATCATTGCCGTAGCAGATCAAATCCTATCCATGCAATGCCGTTGCTCAGTCGATGATGTCAAAGGTGAAGCGGCCCTTGCCGCTGTTTCTCCACTGGCCGATGCCGCGCAAAACGCCGTAGTCCAGCCACTCCAAAACCGCATTCTCGAGCGATTCGTCCATGAGAAGGATCTCAAACTCGCAGGTGCTGCCCGCCGGGATCTCCTCAGAGTTGGCCAGGCTCACACGCTCACCCTGGGCCGTCTGGGCACGCAGGGGGCGCTGGCAGTCGCCGATCTTGCCGTTGACCTTGATGGGAATCATGCGGGGCTGCGGGAAGATCAGGCCATCGATGACCTTCTTGTAGGCGGAGAGCTTGCCGCTCTCGTTGACGGCCCGCTTCTTGCCCGTTTCTGTCTTGCCGCCCACACGGGCCAGCATGCCGCAGGAATCCTTGAAGAATCCCTTGATCTGGTAGTCGTAGAGCACCGGCTCTCCGTTCTCGTTGCGAGGAAAGACGGTCATGCCCTTATCTGCCACGGCATCCGCGCCCAGAGCGGCAACCTCGTCCTCGATCGTGGCTGCATCCGGGCTCTTGCTGGCAATGAAATCCCGGGCGACGTTCTGGTTGGAGGGCCAAGTGCCCAGCACCGGCTCCAGGAAGGTGATCTTGACTTTCAGAATTTTGGTTTTCATGCTGATTTCTCCTATATCTTGTGGTTTTCGTACTCCAAAACGCATTATCTTGCGTACAGCAGGTTTCCCAGAGCGTCCCGCACCTGAATCATCTCATAGTGCCGAATGTTCTCATCTGCCCAGTGCTGGGCCTTGACGCTGGCGGGCTCCCCGGGGTATTCGTCCGGCGTGAGCGGGTCTGTGAACTGCCTGACATCGCAGCCCCGAGGGCTCTTACGGTAGGCGTAAGCATATACAGTCATGCTCATGCGCCCCTCCGGTTCTGCCGGTAGTCCGGCTCTTCGGTGCGGGCGTGGGTGCGGTCAACGCGGCCATAGCGGCGGGCGTTCTGCTCCCGATCCTGGGCGGCAAAGCCCAGCCGCAGGAACATCACCGCTGCCAGCACCAGGCACAGGGCCGTGGCAAACTGGCCGTCGGAGATGGTGCTGCCCGTCTGCGCACTGCCCTCGATACCCATGCCGTACAGCAGACTTGCGGCACCGCTGGCAGCAGCCAGCCAGTACCAGATGCAGGATTTGATTTTCATGCTTCCACCTCCTGATAGTCGATTTCAGGTCTGCAGTCGTCCAATGCCCATCCGATGACCGGGTGCCATTCGCCATCAGCAAAAATCTGCAGCCCGGTGTGGCTTTCATCCTTGATTTGTCCGCCCAGCTGGTAGCAGCCAGATGCCTGACTACCGCCCCAACGGAACCACTTGTTCCAAAACAGCGGTGCGATGTACGCGCATCCAGTGGGCGCTGCGGCCCGCTCGGATTCAAGGGTATAAGGTTTCATGCGGTCTTTTCCTCCTTGTCGTTCTCATACGGGCGGACGATCTTGCGTCCGTGCCGGTGCATATAATCGATAAAGCCGTCGATGTAGATTGTTGCCTGCCGCCGTTTGGTATCTTCCCGGGGGACTACCCAGCCGTCATACTCGCCGTGTGCAACATTATTCCAGAACTTGCTCGGGCTCATCGGAACAAGGTTTGCCCGGAACATCTCGCAGCACTCAGCAACGCCTTTCATTGTGATCCTTTCGTTCATGCCGCTGTCTCCTTCCTTAGAACATGCTGGTCTGGCCGTTGGTCTGCTGGATCAGCATCACGGTGTTGGTGCTGGGTTACAAGTGCGGTTGCCTCTGCACTTGTATCGTGGTTAACACAGCTTCCACATTGGCCTCAATGCTCAAATTCAGCAGCATTTTCCCGCGGTTGTTTTGAGTGAACGAGTAGGCTCTCACGTTCTGGATAACTGTTTCATCTATTTGGCAGAAAATACGATCGTCCAGCTGTGAAATCTGAATCTCTTGCGTCTGGGCTACCGGCTCCAGCGGTTCGCCTGGCTTTTTGTTGTTGTTCATGCTTCGGCCTCCTTGCTGTCAAGCTTCGGGAGCAACCCGATGGCCTTGAGCTGCTCATAAATAAACCGCTGCCCCGCTTCCGTCCAGACGGTGGTGTTCTTGGTTTCCCACTTTCCTGTGCTTTTGTGCTGGAACGGCGTGGATTTTCGATTTTTGGTGTACCCCTTGCCGCAGTACTTGGTGTATAGCACCCACTGGCCGTCGCTGGTCTTGTACTGGATCTTCAGGCCGTGAAGGATGCTGTTGAGCTTCTCGGCGCTCAGGCCGTAATCCTTGGAAAGGCTGGTAGTGGTGCGGCAGTTCTTGCCCACGCACACAGCTCTAGCAAACTCCGCATCCGGTGTCAGTTCTGCAATCCGCTTGTCCTTCTCTTCCAGCTCTTCGTGCGCTGCAATCAGCGCCTGTGCCATCAGCTCAGAGCGGGAAAGCTGCGGGCGCTGGGCCAGCTGCTTTTCCATCTCGTTGAACGCGGCAATGTACTTCAGCTTCCACTCCAGCGCCGCCTTGCCGGTAAAGCCCATCACCAGCAGGCTGAACCCGTCCCGGTTCATCAGGTACATGGGGTAGGTCTGACCATTCTGCTCGTGGGTGTACTCGGTTTTGTAGAACATGGGGGTATGCGAAGTTTTGCGCAGACCCCCTTCGAGGGTTTCGATTGCCTTAAGCACGTCGCGGTGGTTCTTCTCGAAGTTCTCAGCGATCTGGCGGCTGGATGCCACCGGTTCGCCGTTCTGGGTAGATAAGATAATGTCTGTCATTCGGTCTTCCCTCCTTCTTCTTCCACCAGCAGCTTGTCCACGGATACCTTAAAGTATCGGGCAACCTTCATCAGCTGCTTGATGCTGGGGCCGTAGACGCTACGTTCCCAACGTCCGAGCGCTCCATTGCTCAGGCCTGCGGCAACCTCTAGTTCCGTTCTTGATAGGCCATGCAGTTTCCTGAATTCGTCAATTTTCGAAAGATTCACTAGCGATTTCTCCTTTCTGGGCTTGAAAATCGCTAGGAAATATGCTACTATGTAAGTGCAAGATACAAGTACATATATTCCAGCGAAAGCCCGATAAAATATTTGAGGGGGCTTTGTTCTGTTTTGCTCCCTGTGCTTCGTATTATACTAAACAATTGATTAGGTTTCAATAGTGAATCTGCGATTTCCTAATAGTTTGTTTAGATGCACAAAAATGCGAGGTGTTTTCTATGCGAAATGTGGAAAGAGCTAAACAAATCGCTAAAAGCAAAGGTATAAGCTTTGCTTTTGTGTGCGCTCAGATAGGAAAAAGCCGGAGTTACCTGTCTGAAATGCTTGCGAATAATCGGGATATCCCCGAAAAAATGCTAGGCCCCATTGCAAACGCCTTGGGCGTAACAGTGGAAGAGCTGAAGGGCGAGGAGCCGGAGCAAAAAGAAAAGCCCACTCCCAGTGAAGAGAGTGAGCTGAATGCGCACGCTAAAGCCATACTATATAAGTATGAGCAGCTTGACCCTGCGCAAAGGGTTATGTTTGAAAAGATGCTTGACGCTGCACTTGAGGCAGCGAAGGGGGATAAAAATGAAAAAGGCTGAATTTCAGGCTGTTATCAATAGTTCTGTGAACGAATACGCACGAAAAGCAGTTGCCGATTTGGACGCTCATCCTGAACGCTCCGATCTCGAAAAAATAGCAGTGCTGTACAAAAGCTCCCTGATCGGCTCCGTTGAGATCGTGATTGACGCTCTGCAGAAAACGGGCGTGTTAAATTTTGACGATTGATTCTTTGGAGTTGGCAAGCTCGTTCAGGCTTTCTCTGATGCAATTGCTCACCGCAACATAGGGTCTTTCTTTTTCCAGAAGGTGAATAAAATCTGCGGTTTCCTGCGGGGTGGCAGTGATTTCGATTTTCATAACGTTATCCTTTCTGCGCAGCTTCCAGTAGCGCGCCAACGTCAATGTCAAGAGAAAGTGCAAGCTTGATTTTCTCAAGTATAACACATTCCGGGGCCGACTTCATCAATTCTGTGCTATGTTCTCGCACTTTCTTTTCCTCCTTTGGTCATTGAAAATTTGTTTTCCGGCAGCCGGTTGGCTGCCTATTTTTGAATATAAGAGGTGTTTTTATGGCTCGGAAAAAGAATGATGTTGTCAACAACGGCGAAAAAACGAAGAAAAAACCAAACGGATGCGCAATTATCGTTGCAATTCTTGTGTTCGGGCTTGCGTTTAGTTTTCTTTCTGCCAAAAATATTGCAGACGATGTTGACGTTGTATTCGATGCCACAAAATATGAGCACGAAGACGGTTCCGGCCTGACAGAAGATGAACTTATCAGCATGATCGGAGAGCCAGACAGTACCGAAGACTGGACTTACAGCAACGGTCAAGCCATTCATACGCTGTTCTATGGAAACAATACATATGATTTCGTATTTGAACGCCTGCATCGAATCACACTTTATGACGTTTTCCCTTATAAGTATAAAGATCAGTTCCTTACAATGTTCAATCTGAAAAAGACAGGTAAGACCACTGTAAACGACACCGGAACATGGTATCGCGCTTATAACTGCGGAATCAATGACCTTTGGCTCAATTATGAGAACAATAAAATCACAACGTCTATTATCACCTACTCAACATTTTTTAATAGCTAATTTCCTACCACAAATTCATTATACATCTTTCGGTTGTAGCATTCAATAGATATCACAAAATAAATTCGATTTTTCTGAAAATAGTTAGATTTTCACTTGAAGTCATCCAGCCGCTGCATCTTCTGCAGCAGCTCCCCGGCAAGCTCCCCGCCGGGGCAGTTGGCGGCATCCAGCAAGCGCCGGACGCTTTCCGCCTTGCGGACCACATAGAAGCGGGCTCGGGTCTGACACTCGGGCGGCATATCCTCATAGCACGCCAGGGCGGCGCGAATGTGGGTGCAAAAGCTCTGCATCTTGTCCATAGATCATTCCTCCCAGGGCTTCGGAGTGGGCCGCGTGCCGGTGAGCACGCTGGCAGGCATTCCGTCAATGATGGTCATATCGGGGTCTATGCTGATTGTCTGACTGTTTTTCATTTCATTTTCCTCCTGTTTTTGGTAATATTTACATCTTATGTACCAGATTCTACCATGCGCCAGAAGAAAATGAAATTGGTGTAATTTTTGTCGAATGGCGCAGAGTTTTTCTGCGCCATTTTTCTTTTATAACACGCTGCGTTTAGGGGTGATAAGTATGAGTTATTTTACCGCTGCTCAAATCGGGAAGGCACTTTCAAAAGCGCGGGTATCCGCCGGGCTAAGTCAAAGAGAGATCGCGATCCGCCTCCAGAAGGGAGAGCGGACGGTGCAAAGCTGGGAAAAAGGAGACACAAGCCCAGACAGTGACGAGATCATGGATTGGTGCGCAGCCTGCGGAGTGTCCCCCATCACGGTGTTCATGGAAGTTATGCACCCGGATCTGTACGCAGTGCCAGACAGCCAGAAGGATGACGCAGCCATAGACAAGGAGCTGCACACGCTGGTGCAGGCACTTCCCCCGCTCTCCCGACGGCTTCTGCTGTTCGTGCTCAAGGGCCGACACGGGAGCAGCCCGCCTGCAGTTATCTCTGAAATAGCTGCAAACCTCCACTGCCCTCTCAACAACAGGGTCAGCGTGTGCGGCACCATCATCGATCAGTACAGCTTCGCCCAGATCAGAGGGCTTGACCCGTGCCCGGACGAGCCGCATCCCCCGATGGAGGATTTGAAGATCAATTACAAGTCGGGGCGCGCAGCGTCAGAGAACGGCGCTTTGGGCTATATAGGGCGCAGAAAGGAGTAGTGCATGAAGTGTGTCAGATGTCATGTAAACATCCCGGACAAGGCTTTATTTTGCCCGTGGTGCGGAAAGCAGCAGAATGCAACGTCCGCTCCCGTGCATAGAAAAAAGCGCCGCCGTCCAAAGGGCAGCGGCAGCGTGTACAAGCTGAAAGGGGTCCGGGCAAGGCCCTATGTAGCCGTGACCGGGAAAAAGGAAGTGCTGGGCACATACGGAACGCCCGGAGAAGCCGTGCAGGCGCTTGACGCATACAATGCCCAGAACACCCCGGCAGAGCGCCTGAAGTGTACTTTTGCGGATGCCTACGAAAAATGGCGGGCACAGCCGAAGTTTTCAAGTCTCAGCCGGGACATGATAAATGGATATGAGCTGGCTTTCAAAAAATCCGCTCCGCTGTACAGCCGACAAATGCGAGACCTGAAAGCGGAGGACTATCAGCAGATCATAGACCAGATGGTCGCAGACGGTCTCTCCCGCAGCTCGTGTGAGAAGCAGCGCACCCTTTTCAGCCAGCTATGTGAGTGGGCAATGGCCCAGGACATCATAAACAAGAACTATGCCCAGCTCCTTCACCTTCCTGCCGCAGCCGGAAAGGCAGAGCGCACCCTTACGGCGGACGAGATCGCCCGGATCAGCACCTACCAGACCGACAAGCGCTTTGGTCAAACAGCGCAGATCGCTATGGTGCTTCTTTATACCGGAATGCGCATCGATGAGCTGCTTTCTATGCGCTGCGAGAACGTGTACCTGAAAGAGCATTACATGCAGGGCGGTGAGAAAACGGAAGCGGGCAAAAACCGCATCATCCCCATCCTCGACCCCATTTACAAAATCATCGCCTTCTGGATGATGGACAGCGGGTGCGAGTGGCTGATACCTTCCAAGACTGGTACGAAACTGGACAAGCGAAACGTGGCCACAAAGTTCCGGGCCTTGATGCAGGAGTGTCAGATCGATGGCGTGCACCCGCACACTCTTCGCCACACGGCCAGCAGCAAGATGGTGGAGTGCGGCCTTGAAAAAACCGCCGTGCAAGCTATCCTCGGTCACAAAAATTTTTCCACCACAGCAAACAAGTACGTTTCCCACAACGACCCGGGATACTTGTTACAGGAAATGCGGAAGATGGAATACTGATTTTGTTAGTTTGTTTGTTAGTTTATTCCGGTTTTTCACCGTATTTTACCGTGTTTTCGCAAAAGAAAATGCCGTTCATGTGATTTAATATCACGAATGAACGGCATTTTTTGGAGCTGGTGACAGGAGTTGAACCTGCAACCCACTGATTACAAATCAATAATATTTTTCGTATTTATGCTATTTTTACTTTAATTGTTAGTTTGTTGTTCGCTTATAGCGTATTCTAAAAGCGATAAATCGTCCACTTTATCTTACAACAAATGTTGCAAAAATTCAACGCATGTATGCGGAGCGTTCTTTTGTAACGGCTTCGCACAGACCAGAAACAAGGTCTTCCGCCATGCTCCACATGTGATGCAGCTCTACGCCAGCCGCAGAATCCTCACTATCAACGCCGGTAAGGATTTTCTGTGCAATGCGGCGGTTTGCATCAGCGTGCTCCATTTCTTCCCCAGAGAGCTTATACCACTCAGAAGAAGCATAGGGGCAGACGGTTTTATAGTCCATCGCCATGCTTGCGTAGTTCATCGCATCGCTGTACTCTTCGGCCATTTGCTTTGCAGCATGAACAAGTGTGTCCTTATACCCTGCAAACTTTGTTTCGTCCATCATAACCAGATCCTCCTTTTTACAGCTTCTCCACGGTCACAGCCAGGTTGTTCACCACGGCAGCAGTGCCGGTCAGCAAGAAGCTCAGGATAGAGCTTTCGCAGCCGCACGCATTGCGCACCAGGAAAGTCAGTGCCAGAGTGGTCGGTGCAGCCGCAGCGGCCACAGCCTGAGAAGCGGTAGCGCCGATGACAGCCACGCCGTCCTTCTGGCCGGTCAGTGTCACGGTGCCCGCAGCCGTGGGGGCCAGTGTAGCGGACACGGTCACATGGTAGTAGCCTTGGCCCAGCAGGGTGATGGTGTTGCCGTCCTGCCGGATGTTGCAGCCGAACCGCCGGGAAGTGATGCCGACAGGGATAACGTCGTTTACCGCCACGGTCTGAGCCGAGGTGTTTGCGGTATAAATCGCGGATTTAGACATAAAATATCTCCTTCCTTATATAAAAGGCGGAGCAGCCTTTGCCGCCCCGCCGATCCTCGCCAAAAGGGCGCATGTGTCAGATGTTACCACAGCCGTTGCTGCAGCCACAGAAGGGGCTCGGGCCAGCATTGTAGGAGTAGCCGTTTGGATACCGGACTACGCCATACATCTGAGCCTGAAGCTCCAGCTGGCTGATCCGCTGGTTCTGTGCAGCGATAGTCTGCTCATACTGCTGCTTCTGGAGCTCGGCAAACTTCGCGTCAATATTGGAGTTGATCGCGCAGGTCTGCTTGTCCATCTGGGCTGCCAGGTTGGCAGTCGCCAGCCTGTTGTCGCAGCAGCACTGAGCAAGCTGTGCCTGGATGCCGTTGCCGGTCTGCAGAATGGTGGTGTTGGTGCCTGCCTGAGCCAGAGCAACTTCTTTACCCAGCTGGCCGATGCTTCCCTGCATCTCATAGCCGAGATTACAGATACCGTTGCCGATGTTGGTCAGCCGGTCATTCAGCTGGCCGAACTGCTGGCCATAGAGGATCTCCTGCTGACTTGCCGCGGTGGCATACTGGCCGTACTCGCCGGTGCGGTTGCCCCAGAGGCCTCCGTTGCCGCCCATAAAGACGAACAGGAAGAGGATGATGATCCACCACGCATTGCCCTGGCCCCAGCCGTCGTTATCGTTGCCACGGGTCACGGCAGCGATATCGCTCAAAGACATGTTATCCATAGTTGATTTCCTTTCTTGAGAATAGTGAAATTATTTCAAATCGTGGCCACGATTTTTCGATTACTTGATGAAAGGCATGATCTGCCTTGCCATCGCTTCCAGCTGGTGGTACTGCTCATCTGACATCTTGCCGGACTTGCGCAGCTCTTCCACCTGCTTTTGGGGATCTCCCTGGAAAGCGGAACGGAACTGCTGAAGTTGCCGGAGAAACTGCATCATGTTGTTCATCGGGCCGGGCATCGCCGGGCTTCCTGAGCCGCCCAAAAACTGCATCAAAGGATTTGCCATACCTTAACCCTCTTTTGCCCGTGCGGGCCTTGCAGGAGCCGCCGGGGCTGTCTGATACTGCGCCATCACGCGCTCCACCTCGGCCTTTACGGCAGCCTGTATCTTCTGATCTGCCTGCGCAGAGGTCAGATACTGCGTCTCTGCCGGTGTCTGCATCGCCGCCGGGTCAATCTTTGTCAGGCGGTAGTACTCGCCGGACGCATAGCCCATCGTGTCTGCCTTTTTGACAGCCATGACAGGCTCGTTTTGCACCATGATCCAGCGCGTTTCGCCGGGCTGTACCATGACTTTGTCCACATCTGCGATTGTCGGCACCATCGTGAAGGGACTTTGTCCCCCGCTCTGTGGAGCGGCCTGCTGGGCTATTTGCTGCTGATACTGGCCTTGCCCAAAACCCATCGGTGGCATCCCACTGTAAGGGTTCGATTGCCAGCCGCCAAAAGGATATGCCATAAAGCTTCCCCGTCCTTTCTTGATCTTGTAGCACCAGTGTACCTCTCCCGTATATCCTGAGTGCGCAAGGAGAGTGCAAAGAGTGCGCAAATTTTCAAAAAAGTCTTGACATTTGCACGCAACGCGTGTATAATAAAGACAGTGAAAGACACAAGCACACAACATGGAGGTGCAAAATTATGAGAAACGCTATTGATATCGCTGCTGACATCCGCAAGTCCGATGTCTGGGATTACGAGCTGTGCACCGAGCTGTGCAAGGCAGCTGACATGGAGGAAGAGTGGGAAGCTGCATCCGCTGGCGATTACGACTGGAACGACTCGAATCGCGGCCCCTCGTTTGAAGAAGTCGTTGAAGCCGCTGCCGAAAAACTGGGCGTTGAAATCTACTAAATAAAAAAATCCACCGTCCGATGCTTGCCACACCGAACGGGGGATTTTGTGAAAGACACCTCACATGGAGGTGTACATTTATCCTATCACACGAAAGAAAGGAAGTCAATCATGTATACCAAAGCAGAGCTTTTTTCAATGGCCGCAGAGCAGCCGAAGGAAATCTTTGTCAACAACATTACTCTGAGCGTACCGGATGACACTTCTGACTGCGTTGATCTGGACGCTGAGAAAAAGAGGTTGTCCAACATCTGGGATCTGGCGCACTTGTCCATGCGGGAGCTGGTCTCACGCACCGGAATGTCGCAGACAGCTTTTGCAAAACAGGCGGGCATCCCGCTGCGATCCGTGCAGGACTGGTGCTGTGAAAAGCGTGCATGTCCGGCATACGTCCGGTTTTTGCTAGCTGAGCATTATAATCTGCTATAACCTTAACTACGATTGTAGTGTGGGCTGCGGTATAATAAGTGAAGAAAACCCTTAAAGAAAGGAGAATTATTATGGATGCAAGAACGATTAGTTTTTGGGGTTGCGAAACTAATCCATACGCAAACCCCGATACGGCAAATAACGGAGGGGGATACTCTCAGCCGTCCGGAGGTATCCTTGTTGCTCTCGAAAACGGGGAATTTTTGACCGTCACTGTAGACGATATGTCTTGCGGCGATTTTGGCAGCAGAATCGGTTGGGCTATCGACAGTTCAGACGGTCGCAGATGGGGCGGCTGTTACGGCACCATGGACGATGCCATGGTGGACAATGAATGGACAGAGGAATCTCTGGACTCAGTGTCTGGTGTGTACGGGATTGATGCCCGTGCAATGTTATCGGATGCGGTTTTGGCTGTGCATATTGCCGCATAACGATAAGTGAAGGAAGTGTAAGAGATGCCGCCGAAGAAAAATCACATCGGGGAAAAGCACGGGACGCTTGAAGTTATCGCAGAGGCCCCATCAAGAAAAAGTAAGTCCGGAAACTGGCTAACCTGCTGGAAAGTGCGCTGCTCTCATTGCGGATGCGAAAAAATTATGCTTTGGGGAAGCATCCGGAACGCAAAATCGTGCGGGTGCATCAAAGTGACAGATGTGCCAAAGGAATGCACTTGTAAAAGGTGCGGAAAACCTTTTACAGGAAACATGTTTACCGTTTACTGTCAAGAGTGCAAAGAAGTCATAAAAGAATTGCACGGCGTAAAAGGGAATTCGTGTTTTTCTTTTGAAACAGTATGTATTGACTGCGGCGCGCATTTTGTTGCAGGCTCAAAAAAAGCTCTCCGATGCCCTGAGTGTAGAAAAAAGGCCAAAAGAGAAAGCAATCGTCTTTGTGCTCAGAGGCGAAAAAACGGGACAGCAAGAAGGATTGGAGGAGTATACTCGTGTGCTGACTGTGGGAAGCCTTTTATCTTAAAAAATGGATTTCAAAAGTACTGCCCAGACTGTGAGCCGAAGCACGCCATACAATCGTGGAAAGAGTATAAGGAAAAATACGCAAAAAAGTAAAAATCCCCGGTGCTCCGCATGGATAGAGCACCGGGGATTTTTATGTGTTCGATTCAAGTGCTGAAAGCACCACTTTCAGGTGATAGCATACAGCCCTACGGCTGTAATGCGTCTGTGCTGCAATGTCCGGCAGCGGAAGCCGCTCAACGTACCGCAGTAAGGCTATCTTACGGTCTACCCTCCCAAGCGGTGCGCTTTTGATGGCGGCGATCATCCTCTGTCGGTCAAGTTCTTGCAGCGCAGCGGGCAGCACTACGCGAGCCGCCGCCACAGGCAGCACCGAGCCAAAAAGGCTGCGGCAGCTGTCCGGCGTTGCGCACTCGAACGGTCACGGCACGGTAATGTCCCATTTTGCCGCCGTTGGCAAAATTGTCACACACTGCGGGCCACAAAATCGGGTACGCACGCTGATCATAATAATAGCGTGGCGTTTGCTCGTATGTAGTGCTTGCCATAATAATCTCCTTACTGCTTTTCCAGCGCCGCCCGGGCGCGGTTAAAGAAAAACTGAATAACGATGCCGATGGTCTCATCGGTGATGGCCCAGCTGATGAGCCTGCCGTATTTGCTGGTACTCAGGGCCGTGCGGAGCATCTGCGCCACCCACGCCTTGCGCTCTGCGCCGCGCTTCGTGCCCTGAATCTCGTGTTCTGCCTGCTCGATCAGGTCGAGCACGGTGCCCTTGACAGCGGCACCATAGCCCAGCCGGATACAGCCCAGGGCGTAGAAGATGAACCCGCCCAGCATGAGCACAAGGGCCACAGGGGCGGGAAGTGCGGTCAAAAGGTTATTGATTGTTGCCATGTATTACTCTCCTCTCTCTTTTTCAAGGTCTGCAATTCGGTGGTTTGCCACCTTCATCTGCTCTTCAAGCACCGGGATGCGCTGGGCGAAATTGTTGTGTGTCCGGACTTCCCGGGTCAGCTCTTCCAGCTTGGTTTCGGTCACAGCCTGCTGCTTGTCCAGTTTGGCATCCATGCTCTGGGCGGTGTGGTTGTTGGAGACGATCACGCCGATCAGGCTCAGACCGCCGGTGATAATGGCTACGATGATTGCTTCGCTCATGCGCCCTCCCGAAGACGGGTCAGACCCTTCTTGCGGATGATACGGGGGTAGTTGAGGGTGGTCACGTTGAGGTCAACGTTGCCCGTGATGCCCGGCACACGGCCCTCGCTGGTGTGCTGGTGAGCGTTGTAGTGATAGCCAACGGCGGGAGTGTGTCCGGTTGTATCGGACAGCCAGACATCCCAACGGCTTGCCAAGCGGCCCATATCCAGCTCCATGTTGGAGTAGTGGGTGTAGGTGTACAGCTGGGCGTAAAAGCCCATCTTTTCCACCTGTTCCAGCGCATAGGCGGTGAGGTTGGTGAGGTCGAGGGTGCTCATGGGTTTGAGCTTGTTTTCCTCCACGTCCACCGCGATGGGCATGGTCAGCTCCTTGCCGTAGACCGCCTGCCGCACAAGGGCAAGCTCTGCATCGGCCATCGCTTCGCTGGTGGCGTAGGTGTAGTAGTACACGCCCACGTCCAGCCCGGCAGCCCGGGCGTTGCTGTAGTTGGTCTCAAAGGTCGGGTCGATGTACAGCCCGTCTGCCCGCTTGGAAAGCTTGCGGTTGGTGGATACCGTCTTGAGCATGGCCCCCTTGTAGCCCGCTGCCGCCACCTGTGCCCAGTCAATTTCACCCTGATACCGGCTCACGTCAATGTACCGGTAGGGCGGCTCACCCGTCCAGCCCGGCACGGTGTCCACTGTGGGCATGTCCGGTGCAGGAGCAGGCGTTTCTTTGTCGGCGCTGTCACCGGCAGCGTGGGAGAGGGCCGCCAGAAGCTTGGAGATAAAATCGAAAAATGCTTTCATTCCACGCTTCCTTACTGCCCAAGGGCTTCTTTAATGGCTTCCAGGTCGTCAGCGGTCAGGGCGGGGTAATCCGCTGCGATATCCTCAAAGGTCTCACCAGCAGTCAGCCGGATGCGGAATGCCCGCACCATGATGCGGAGTTTCAGGTTGTTCAGTGTTTTCATAGTTTTAACCTCCAATCAAGTCTGCCATCATCAGGATCATATCGTTGTTTGCTGCTTCCAGAGCGTCCATGCGCCCCGGCACGGCTTCCAGCTCTGCCTTTTTCTTTGCTTCTGCGGCAGCGGCTTCTTCTGCCTTTTTCTTGGCTTCAGCCTGTGCAGCCAGCTCTTCTGCGGTGTAGCGGATGTACCGCTGAACCGGCACTTCCTCATCCCAGGCGGGCTGAGGGTCAACACCGGGCACGTCTACCACCTTCCAGCGGTCTTTACCGCCGTTGGGGTAGGTCTTGTACTCGTAGTGGCTGACCTCTTTCACGCCCGCAACAGCATCGTGGTGGATGGTCTGGGTCTCGGGCTTGAGGTAGCCTCTCGTCAGGTCGGGGGTTTCGATGGGGTTACCGTTACTGTCAATAATTTTCATGTGTGCTCCTTTCAGGCGACACGCCGCCAGATGTACATTGAGTAGTAGGGGGGAAGGATATTAAGCGGAATCCCTTTGCCAATTTGACCGGTTTTCGCAATTTTACTCCATTCACCCGAGATTGCGCCTTGATTGCGGTAAGTTAGTGTATCAATTTTATTACCGGTTTCTGTAATTTGGTAAATTCCGTACACATCAAGAGCAATCTTTGGCAGATTATCCTGATTTATGGGTACTGTGTTACTACCTCCCGTACTCCCTGCCGGGTAGGTATCGGAAGCGCCCATGATAAATTTGCCCTCAATGCGTTCCCATGTGCCGCCGTAAAGCTCGGCAGGGCTGGTGGAGTTTTCGCTGATGTACAGACTGCCCACGGGGTGGTCTCGCTCGACTACCGCCGCAAGGACTTGCTGATAGATAGCATAGGCATCAGGGCCAATGCCGTTTTTGAGTTCTCCTAGTGCCATAATGTCTCCTTTCAGGCGGTACGAAGCCAAGTGTAAGTAAAGTATGCCGGAGGTTGGACAGTATTGGATGCGCCGTAGACAGGATTAGATAAAGAGGCATCTATCGCAAGAGAGCCGCCATATTTGGAGATTCCGTCTTCTGTTACAATTAGGTTGGTAAATTTTTCTATCGAATCAACAGCTGTAGATTTAAGTGCTCCTTTTCCTTGGGTAAGAAAAACGCCCGTTTCATATTCGCTCTTTAGTGCTCTTGTCGTGGCCATTCCCGTTATATTCGGCAGTCCAGCCTCTAACGTTGTACCCGCCGGATGTGTATCGCTTGCGCCCATTAACGCCCTATCTTGCGCAATCTTTTTCCACGTGCCGCCGCCAAAAGTTACGGACGGATTTTCCGGGCTGATGGTCTGATAGATACTGCCTACGGGATGTGCCGCAAGCAGGAAGTTGGAATAGATGGAGCCGTCACCATAGAACTGGCCACCATACTTGATGGGATACCACCGGGCGGAAATTTCCGCAGTCGGAATGTTGTGCGCACGGATACGGATAGCTCCGGTTCGAGTTTCGGGGTTTACAAGCATAGCTTTACCGGCTACGTCTGCGCTTGCAGGGTCGATGCTGACAGATACCACAGTCGTGGACGTAACGTCTGCTGTAATATCAATGTAATGCGGGTACTCTGCAACTTCTGTGTCTGTCTGCCACCCCGTAATTGGAATAAAAAGATCATGTGGATCGACGGAGTCTGCTTTGCCCGCATTCAGCGCCTTTGCTGCCTTCTGCGCGTTATTGACCTGCTTCATAAGGTAGTTGTACCCGTGCTGTTCATCCATGCCGACTTCTGCGCCGGTCGGGGCGACTGTCTGTTGGGATGTCCAATTTTCCGGGAGATCAGCGGGAAGAGGAATGTTTTTCAGGATATCATCCGCCATAAAGCAATGTTCCCTCCTTGAAGATAATGGTGTGTTTGAACTTTGTTCTGGTCGTGGTTTCGATGCTAACATCGTCCTGTGTGAGGGCGGCTCCGAACGCATCTTGTGCGGAGATGGCAGAAACTTTTGTGATCTTTTCCGATGGCAGAAGCTCATACTGCAGCGTGACTGCCGCACCGGAAAGGCTCTTTGCGAGGTTCGGAACGGTATACTCGCCGTTCAGCTGCACCATGTTGATGTGATCCGCCAGATACGAGGCAAGGCTTGCCAAAAGTAGCGGGGTCACAGATGCAGAAGCGGGCGTGGCGGCCGTCACCGGGACAAAATAATTTTGTCCCGGTGACGCGAAAGCATCCTTGCCCAAAAGCCAGCTGCCCAGAAGATAGTGATACCGGCTTCCGTTTGCCAGCACGGTGTCCGCCCCCTCCAGAATAGAGAGATTTACGTCCACGTCCGTTTTTTCGGTAATGCCGAAATAGCAGTCCGATGCGTACAGCGTTTCTCCCGCATCGTTCAGTATCTCGTAGTGCGTGACAGTCTGAATGTCCGCCATCGGCTCTACGGACGCTTCCAGCTTCAGATTCTCGCCTGAGATTATCAACGTTTCAGAACCCACCTGCAGTGTCGCAGATGCAATGACGCTTTTCAGCAGTTTCACGGTCGCCGCGCGGTTGAGCCGTGCCGTCGTGGCAAGCTCTGCCGCCCTGTGGGCAACGCCCAGAAGAAGCGTCTGCGTCAGTGTCGGTGATGCAGCAGCCTTTGCGGTCGTCCATCCTCCGAACTCGGCAAACGGCTTTTTCCCAAGGGTCCATCCGCCCAGACGATATTGATAATCGTATTTCTGCACATCGACCTGCTCTGTGATCAGGATTCCGGTCTTGAGGTACGGCATACTGATAAAGACGATGTGTGCAGGCTTGATTTGGTTGATCAGGTGCGTCACCTCGTCGTAGTACGACTGGTTCTTTGCGCTCGTCGCAAGCCTCAGCTCGTAGAGCGGGTATGTGATGGAGCACGTCCATTCACCCGCGCCAATCAGCTCATCCAGCTTCTGATACAGAAACCCCAGTGTGTAGGGCGGGCGGGTCGCAATGCGGGTCATTACACGCTGCCTGCGAAACTGCAAAGATTCCTTTTCCGGGACAGCCACGATGTGAAACACCTTTTCCCACTGTGCAACGGAATCCTCGTCCATGGTCTGGAAAAAGAAGTTGCTTTGGACCCCTTCCACGGAACCGGCCAGCAGGTCAAACTCCGCTTTTTCAGCAGTGCAGATCTTCTGATAGTCCTGCACTTCCCGGTAGATGGGCGGCAGCAGCGGCAGCAGGTCGTGCGAAAGATCAAGCTTCATGCAGCGTCACCGTCCCAACCACAGGAACCTGCTGCCGTGCGCCGGTTTCTGTCAGAATCAAATCGTCCGCTGCTCCGTTCAGCTGGACGTTTGTCACGTTTACCACGCCCTCTGCCGTGATGATGGCCGCAGATACGCGGGCCGTGTAGACGTTGGCGCTATACTCAATGCCGGTCTTGCTGATATTGGTCTCCCAGCTTTTCCGCACATTGAGCAGATATGCCTCCAGCGCCTCCCGTACCGCGGTGCGAACTGTATCCAGCGAGTAGCTGGGCAGGAGCGTCACCGATGCGGTGACCGAAACTTCCAGCTTCTCCGGGGCTGTGATCGTTACCTTTGCACCGATGGGCGCAAGACCGAGCCCCTGCCCGGAGTACGGCACCGGGTCGATGGTGTTCTGAATGGTCTGCACAAGGTCGGTGGATGCAGGCAGCCAGTCCGCACCCAGAACGGAGCAGAGCACCGTGCCGCCGCCTCTCCATGTCGGGTACACCTGCACAGCGCCCACACCGTCCAGCTTTTTGATCTCCTCCACGTACTGCGCCACATTGCCGCCAAATGAGCGGCTGTTCAGCGACGCTTCGATGCGGGCGCGGAATTCGTCATCGGTCTCGGTCTCGTCTCCGGGTGTCAGGATATCCGAGATCCGGGCAGAAGTCAGGCCCTGAATGGTGTCGATGGGTAGGATAGGTCCGGTGTAGTCGTTGCCGATGGTGCCGGGTGTTTCGGCCAAAAGGCGGTAGGTGTGCCCGGAACCCAGAGCGGACAGCGCAATAAAATTGATACTGTCCGCGCCGTTGATGGTAGAAAACCGGCTGCCCAGCGGGATATCAATATTGAACTCGCCTTTTCTCACCGCCGCCGTGGCCTGCTTGCGGGTAACGGTGGCGATGGGGGCCAGCAGATCCAGCGCTCTGCCAGTGGCTGTCTGAAAAAACGCCTGTCGCTGCACCATGTTCAGGGAAAGGAAGAACCCCTCAAAGACATAGGCGGCGGGAGAAAGAGCCGTTGGGATGGGGCTTGTGTCCCGCTTGTCGTAGTCATCCGGGATCTGGGATAGCATATAGTCCAGAATCGCCCGGTACTGTGCGGTAGAAAAATCGATCATGCTGCGGTGTTCACCTCCGTGCTTGCCTGCATTTCGCCGTAGATCGTGGAGACGGTAAAGGATGCTGTCAGGGCCTGTCCCTGCACTGTGTAAGAGAAGTCCTTCACGCCGGTGACCCGGTCATCCACGGTCAGAGCCTCTTCCAGGCGGCGCTGCAGTTCGGCAGCCACATAGCCCGGGTCTTGCCCAAGCAGGCCCTCCCACTCCATGCCGCTGTAAGGCCGGAAGATCTGCCAGCGGTAACGTTCCACGTTCAAAATCACGTTCACGGCCTGCTTTACGGCCTCGTACCCATCGCACTCCCCTGTGATGCGGCCAGATATCTGGTCAATGAACCAGGTTCTGGACGGCTGAGAAACGTACTCCACGCCGCCGGAAAGGTTGATGGACGCGCCTGTGGGAAGCGTAGCCATTACGATTCACCTCCGTATACTCGGGAAAGAACAATGAACTTCTGGCCGCTCTGAACACGAAGGAGCAGCACTTTGTCCCCGGCTTTCAGGGCCGGGTTCAAAATGATGTACTTTTTGTCCTTGCTCAAAGGCAGCGCAGCGCCGTTTTCCCAGCCCACAAAATTTTCTGCCTGCACCTTTGCATCAAATCCATCCGGAAGGGCCGACCACTCCGTGAAGTAGGGTGGGGATGTGAATGCTTCCTCGCTTAAGCCGGATGGCGTTGCGTGCTTGTGCTGCAGGATTTTGATTTCGTGCCGGTGGCGCAGGATGGGAATTTTCTTTTCAATGACAGGCTCTGCCAGGTAAAGCACGGCCTGCTTCAGCGGGGCCATTGCTTCGCTGATCTGGATCTCCAGCTCATCATCATCCGGCGGGGCTTTTGTCACTGTGCCAATCTGCAGGTCTGTGGGCTGCCCAGCATCGTTGGTCTGCCGGTTGATCTCCTGCAATACTCCCAGTAAATCCACGCTTCTCCCTCCTTACAGTGCTTTTGCTTCCAGTTCCATGTCGTGTTCGTCATTTTTGAAGGTGTGCTCCACCTTTTCCAGCATGACATACTGTTTGAACGGTTCGCCGTCCAGGTCGGACAGGTTCACCAGAATCAGCGCCCCGGCCCGCAGTCCCGGCACGCCCAAAGAAGAGAGCTTGAGCTGCTGCAATACCCTGTTGTAATACTCCAGGCTCACTTTCGCCTGTTCCTTTACCTGAGCGTCGTTGGCGGCCTCGTCCACGGTCTGGTACAGCTGCAAAAGGCCCCACTTCCCGATGTGTTCCGAATCCTTCATCACGAAAACATCCGCCTTTCCCGTTTTCTGATTGGGCCGGGCCAGCTTGATGCTGTTGTAGGTCTGGGTGTCGATGGTGGAATCGAAGGTGTAATTCGTCATCAGGCTGTAATCACCGATGACAATATCGGTTTTCAGGTCGTTGGCTTCTTTCAGGGCCAGTCCGTCACCGGAATCGTAAAACACATAGACCTTGCCGGTGTTGAGCAGGGTCTTTTGCAAGGCGGTGTTGATGATGTCGATGCAGCTTTTGTCCTGCATGATGAGGGAGGGCAGCTTGTATCCGGTGTCGGCCAGCTCGCCCACGTCCAGCTCAAAGTCCTCTGCGATCTGCCGGATGATGTCCCCGGCGCTCTGGCCGTAAAACGAGTAGCTGGCGTTGGCCTTGAGATACCGGATGCGGTCATAGCAGACCACGTCCACCGGCCCCCAGCGGTCAAAGCCCCGGGTAAACACCCAACCATAAAACTGAAGCTGACCATTCACAGAAAAGCGGATCACGTCCCCCTCTTCCAGCTTGGATTCCGGGGTGCGAAGATAGGTAAAGGTCAGTTTGCCCGGCTGACCGGTGCGCTGGGTAGACCAGACCACCTGCGTAATGCTGTTGGTCAGGTTCAGGGTGTTTCCGGTGGCTTTCTGAGCGGCCAAAAACTCATAGGTCATCCTTCCACCTCCTGCAGGCTGTTCTCCGGCATCCAACCCAGAACAGTGCCGCCTGTGTCAGCCACGCAGACGGGGCAGGGCCGGGAGCGGTCGATGATGCGCCGCACTACAACGATCTGGCCATGGATGCTGTTCAGAACTTCCTCCCCGCTGCCGGTGCCGTAGACTTTCCCGGTGGCTTTCCGTCTGGCCCCCACAACAAGCTTGTCTGAGGGGGTGCTTCTGGTGGGGGTCAGGGAGAGCTTTACAGCGCCTGCGGCATCCGCCGCAGTGTTTACTGCCGTAACTGCCGAAACGGCCCGGGCGGCCACGCTGGCCGCATCAGAAACGATGCTGGCCGGGGAAAAAGCCCCGGTCTGGCCAGCGCCCTGCACAACAGCCCTCTGTGGGGAGTAGTCTTTGTACTCGGTCAGGCTCAGGTCAAAGTAGAAATCCCCCGTCTCCGCGCCGCGCTCCTCTGCCTTGAAGCTGGTCACAAGACACCGAAAGCCCAGGCTCGGCCCAAGGAACGGTACGCCGTTCTCATAGAAGCGAACGGGCGTGTAGACGATGGGGGACTTTTTCTTCATGGCGGTGGTGAAGAACGTCATGTACACCGCCGGGGGCAGATGAATGCCGGTCTGGCCCGGCAGACACCGCCCGGGCAGCAGGCCCGAAATGGACACGGTGCGCAGGTTCGGCGTGCGGGGCTGCATGATAGGGCCAAGGCCCAGCACGTTATAAGTTCCGTTGTCAGCAGAAAGGGTCTCCGGCAGCTTTTCCGGGTTGATGGGCAGAGCGATCACCGTTGCGCCGCTGGAAAAATAAAGTTTGTACAGGGACATCTCTTTCTCCTTACTGCACGGTGACGGTGCTGCCTGCGTTCATCAGATCCACCAGAACGTCCCGCAGGGTGTCTGCCAGATTTCGGGCATCCTTTTCGGTGTTGCCGGTGTTTTGACCCTGCACGGTGATCATTGGGGTCTGGCTTGTCAGGTTGACGTTGTTGACGTACTTGCGTTCAGCCACATCCACCAGCATCTTGATCTGCTCATCGGACAGATCCACGGTCTTTGCGATCTTGCCGGTGTTCTTGTCAATGTTGGTGAGCAGGTCTTTCACGTCTGCCGCTTGGGGGATCTCCAGCTCTCCCGTGCCGGTGCCCATAAGGCCGGATTTTCCGAGGTTCGCGCCCCAGTTATAACCAGCTTTGTAGGACTTGCCCAGGTCGAAGTTTTCCCACGGCTTGATATATTCTTTGTACCCGTTCTGCTTGATGGTCCAGTTCCGACCATATTCCAGCTTTCCGATGAGCTTATCGATTCCGGATGTCATGTTCACTTCCACGCCCGGAATCATATTGATAAGGCCTTCCAAACCCTGCGCTACGTTCTGGATGTACTTCAGGCTGGTAATGGACATATCATAAAAGAGAACATCGATTGCTGTGATTGGGTCATTGAACGCATTACCCAGAAAGTTCACAAATGCGGCAAATCCATTGTGCAGCGGAACCAATGTACCGTTGAGGATGAATGCTCCCATCGTTGTAAAGGTTCCGGTGATGATGCCCGTGGCCGAAATGCTGGAACCGGTCAGCTTGTTGAATGCTGCCACACCGCCATACAGAGCAGCCACCAGCACCAGAACTGCCGCAGCAGTCAGGGCGATAGGATTTGCCGCCATAACAGCGTTATAGAATGCCTGCATGGACGCGGCTGTTTTTGTGGCCGTTGCGAGGATGTTCGTCCAGTTGGCCGCAATCAGTAGCACACCGAACGCCGAGCCCAGACTGACCACCAGCGGAATCGCAACATTCAGGTTGTTTGCCACCCAGTTGATGGCCGTCAGCAGCGGGTCAAGCGCCCGGACGGCGGTGTTGCTCGCCACCGTCCAGACCTGCGCCCATGTCATGGGGGTCTTTTCAAACTCCGCGTTCGTGTCCTTGGCCGCTGCAAACAGCGCGTTTTTCACAATGTCAGCAGTGATCTGCCCCTGAGAGCCCATCTCGCGCAGCTCGCCCACGCTGACTTGCATATAGTCTGCAATGGACTTTGCGAGGGCAGGAGCCTGCTCCATCACGCTGTTCAGCTCATCGCCGCGCAGAACGCCAGATGCAAGCCCCTGTTCCAGCTGGAGGATCGCGGCCTGCGCAGACGCGCCGGACGCTCCGGACATGGCCAGCTGCTTATTCAACTGTTCGGCGAACTGGACGATTTCTTTGGAGCTACTGAAGGCATCACCGGCCATTGTGCCCAGCTGGGAGACCAGCCCCATGGTATCGGTGAAGCTGCCTCTGGAACGCTGGGCCGACTGGTAGATCATCGCTTCCAGCTCCTGGGTGGTCTGCAGGCCGTCGTTCATTCGATCGAGCCGGGCACGCATGGAGACCAGACTGTCAGACAGGTCAACGGCCTTTTTCAGGCCCTGAATGCTGACATAGGACGCAACAAGGCTTTTCAGACTTTGCGTCAGCTGATCCGCTGATTTTTTTGCTTCATCCGTGCTCTCTTTGTGATTTCTGTTTGCTGTGGTAGCCTTCTGTGCGGCTTCTGCCGCCTTTGTAGCTGCGGATGCAAGCTCTCCCAGAGTGTCTTTTTGCTCTTGCATAGATTTAGCTACATCAGTTTGCGCCCTCGCCATATCTGCCAGAGAACTGTTCACGTTCACAATAGCGTCCACGACCTTAGAAAAATCTCCATTGGCAGAGGTTCTCAGAACGCCAGTTGCTACCGCCGCTTTTTGAGCGTATTTTAGATAGCTCGAAAATGTTGAGGAAAACCGATCCTGAAGGACAAGCGTTTCCTGAATCTTAGCCATTTCGTCCCGCCTCCTTCATTCGCTGGCTCTCTTCTCTGCGCTTTTCCATGGAGCGCAAAGCAAATGCCCTGACCAGTGCCTTTTCACGCACCGGCAGGGCATCGTACTTGCCCGGGGGCCAGCCGAGGTTATCGAAGCAGTAGTATGCCACCAGCACGTCGATATCCCAGCTGCCCCCGGAGATCAGTTTTTTGCCTCTTCGTCCAGGCTCTTATCAAAGCCGGAGAGCTTGCTCACGGCATCGATCAGGCGGCTGAACTCCCCGGCCAGAAGCATCTTTCCGGGAACCTGAACCGGATCTTTGGTGCCGTAGCGCTCACACAGCTCCGCGCTACGGAAATCAGGGAAAACCGTAGCTTCCACGATGGTGCGGGCACTCAGCTCGTTGGCATCAATGGAATCCTGCCACTGGCCGTCCACCTTTTTCTGCCGGGTGGATGCCTTGATGATGGCGGCGTTCTCCTCCTGGGTCAGGGAGCGGATCTTGAACGGGGTCGGTTTGCCGTCCTCGCCCAGAAAACGCTTGGAGATGATGATTTCCTTTTCCTCGCGGGTCACAGCGGGATGCAGAAATGCAGAAAGTGCGCTCATAAAAAATACCTCCTAAAATCAGTTGCTGCCCAGGTTGGTGGGATCGTTGAACGCTTCCAGACGCTTGACGCTGGTATAGCTGAAATTGAAATCGTAGTTCAGCATGGCCTCCTCGTCGTCCAGAATGGACAGCGGGATATCACCGGTCAGCACGCAGCCATAGTAGCCCATTACCTGCGCGCCCACGCTGGACGTGGGGTCCTGGTTGGTGATGGTGATGTCAAACAGATCCTGCACGCCGTTTTCGATGTAGTTCAGCACCATATCGGTGAAAAGATTGGAGCCGTTGGAGCCGAAATAGACGTTGCCGGTACCGGTCTGGGTGACACCGTTGGCCTTTTTCTGCACCTTTCGGGTGCCGATGGTCTTCATGTCCGAAGTCTGAATGCCTGCAATGGTCTTGATGTTCCGCATACCTGCGGCTTCCAGAATGCGGCCGTTCCGGGTAATGGTGATTTTGCCCTCTGCACCGTTCAGGGTGTCCTGGGCCATTAAATAACTCATCTTCGTTCCTCCTTACGCCACATCCAGAGTGATATAGATCTTGTTGGTGCCGCCCACGGCCTCGATGGCCAGCGTAATGAGCACGGCATCCTTTGCCTCGCCCGCTTCCACAATGACATCGGTCTCGCCGTCAAAGTTCTGGATGCCGCCGGATGCCTGGATCTGATCCAGATATTTGACGATGGCGCTCTTGTACTGGCGGCGGCCATCCTCGGTGTTGTCCACAATGCCAACATAGCTCTGGGCGAACTGCTTGTATAGGTCGTTTGCAATGGTGTTGCACAGCCGCATGGTGCGGTTGTAGCGATACACCTCGCCGATCTCGCTGGTATAGGTGACCAGAGAGTTGATGTCATACTCCACCCGGACGGTGCCGTCATCGGCGTTGAACACGAACTTTCCCGCATTGATGGCATCCACATACTGGTTGTGGGTCATCTTGGGGGCGATATCCACCGCATTGGGAACGGAGGCATTCGTCAGGTCGTTGGCGTAGGTCGCGCCGGAAAGCGCACCTCCGACCCACCAGACTGCCTCTTTCGGGGTCAGGGTGGTGCCATCGTTCATTACCAGGCCGCCGCACACGTTGACGATAAAGCGGGTATCAGGGTTGGTGGCATTGGCTTCCACCAGCTGAGAGAAGCGGCCCACTTCGGTGTTCACGCGCTTGATAAAGGTCTCCATCGCGGTCTTTACGGTGGCATCCTCGCCGTCGTACAGCATGGAATCAAAGTTGTAGGGCTCAATGTTCGTCAGGTAGGTGCTGTATGCGGCAGAGCTCACCTCGCCGTCCTTGCCGCCGGAAAGCTGGGTGCCGACATTTGCAGCCAGAGTGCCCGTGCCGCTGAAATCCACCCAGTCATTGCCGGTCAGGTCTGCAACGGTCTTGCCCGTCTGCTGATCCTTCACCACACCGTCAACGACCGTGGAGACCTGGAAACTGCCCGCAGGTTCCGTCAGGGCGGTGACGATCACAACGATGTCGTTGCCTCGGGAGCCGGAGTATTTTGCGGTAGCCGTCAGCGGGGCGATAGTGCCGGTTGCCTTTGCGCCGTCCGCAGCGACCGGGCGGTAAAGCAGCAGCTTGGTGGGTGCTGCGGTACGGTTGGAGCCGCTGAAGATCATAGATGCAAAGCGATTGTGTGCATCTGTGATGTCGTAACCGGTATAGGGGGTCAGGTCGTCTCCGGCGGCGATCTCCATCACCTTGCCAACGGGGCCCCAGCTCATGGGTTCGCAGATCGTGACCTTGCCGCGGTCGCCAACGGTCAGATTCTGCTGGTTCTTGGAGCGAAATTTGAAGTAAATGCCGGGCCGCACCTTGTTCTGTACAGTCCAGGTTCCGCCTGCTGCCATAGGGTGTCACTCCTTCCAAAATTCTTTCACAGCTGCTTCAGCCTCTGCGAGGGTGTAAAACGGTTTGTGTAAAACAACAGCCAGAAAATCCGGCTGATACCCCGCAAAACGCGGGTCTTTCAGCAGCACTTCCCGGCTGTATTGGGTATTATTCTGTTTCATTGGTCCACCTTCTGATTCACGGTCTGGGTCTGCATCTTCACAGCGTCCACAGGCTTTTCCACAAAGACCCGCAGCTCAAACTTGTAGTGCAGGCCATCGTCGTCTATATCCGTGCTGCGCTCGTAGGTATGCAGGAGTTTTTCCGCCTCCGTCCCATCGGAATAAGGAAATGTTTCCATGCAGAAATCGAGCGTCTCAGCGGCTTTGTTGTACTGCTGGCGCAAGTCTGCGAGGTTATAGTCCAGCAGATAGGTCAGGTCAAGCCGAATGGTGCGCAGCCAGCGCCCGCCGGGGTAAGGCTTGATATCGCTGCCCCGCTGCTGGATAAACATGCAGGGCGGCTCCACGCCTTGCTGTGCAGGGTCTTCCAACATCTGCACACCGGGCAGGAAGGGAGCCAAATACTCCGCCAGAGACCGGGCCAGCGTTGTAATGGTAAAGTTCATTTCAGCATCTCTCCCAGCTTGTTCACGGCTTTTTCCGCCTCAGCTTTCACTGTGCTCCGGTATGCTTCGATGCCCGCATCTGACATGTGCAGGCCATCAACATAGGTTGTTTTCGTGCCCACCATCATGCAAACCTCGCCCCGGCGGCCCGGGTCGTACTCCAGCATTCCGGTATAGGGGTTTGCGTACAGACCCGGCACGAAGTGCTTGTCCATCCGGTGGCCATCGTTGACGTAGGAGGCATACTCCTTGTTATTGTTCAGCTCAGTGACAATCTCTCCGCCCTGCCTTTCGGGTTCTGTTCGACTGTCAGTCGCCCAGTGCTGTTTCAGCTCTCCGGTGCGGGTATTGGTGCCGCTCAGGCTGTCAGCCGTAGGCGGGGTCTTATCCTGCGCCGCTTCCACGGCCCGTAGGGTGGCATTGCGGGCAACGTCTGCGAGCATTTCTGGCAAAGCAGCCTGCGCCGCTTCCAGCTTCTTGATGTACTCCTGCAGGTTCATTTCACACGCTCCTGACTGAGAAGCGTGATCTCCTGGTGGGCCAGCCCGGGCAGCACTGCCCCGAAGGGCTCATAGTACAGGTCAGGATCCCCGGCGAAGTACCGGGTCTCCTGCAGTGCGTATCCCAGCCGCGCCCCTCTGTGGATCACTAGCTCATCACCGGGCTTGATATCCACATTGATATCACAGGCCAGCTTGTCCGTTTTCTGAACATTGGCTGCTGTCTGGGTCATCGTCGGGGCCTTGTCCTGGCTGCGGTACACCCGGCACGGAACACCGGAGCAGACGACCTTCCGTTCCTTTCGGGTCAAATTTCCGTCCTTCACGGTTTCCGTGCGCCTGATCTCCATCAGGTCGGTATACCAGTCATTCCAGTTCATGGGTGCACCTCACATCACAAAAGTTCCGGCCGCACCGATAAAGCGGGCACGGTTTGCCAGCATCTGGCCGTAGGTGGTGGCGTTCAGGTCGCCCCAGTCCGCCGTTCCTGCGGTCAATGCACTGGTATCGTAGGTCACGGAGCTGTCGCCCAGCGTTGCCGACTTCACCACACCCACCAGAGCGCCGGACGCTGCCGCCTGCGCCGGGGTGGCGGTGCTCTCTGCATAGGTGCGCAACTGCAAAGTGACGTAGTGGGCCACATAAAGGCCCACGGCATAATGCCAGCTGTCCAGCCATTTATCCGGCTGAATGCTAATGTTTGCCATTTTCACGATCTCTTCCAGCATCGCATCCGGCAGGTGGCAATTGCCGTCCGCGTCACAGAATTGCGGGTATTCCGCCTTGAACTGCTCTGCGGTGTAATTGCCCACGCTCTGCCCCAGATTTGCGGCCTGTGCAAGAATGCCCTGAAACTGCGGTTTCATCGTCCAGCACATGGGCAGCCTCTCAGTCTTCCTGCTGGTCAGCAGGCTCCTGAGGTTCGGCAAGCTTGTCCCAGTCCGCAGTCTTTTTCTTGCGGACGGGCTTGTCTGCGGCATCCTGTACGGCCTTGTCGCTGCGGCTCGTGGGTACGATGTCACCATCGGCCACCAGCGCCTTGAAGTAAGCCGTCTCTGCCGCCCAGTCCGGCACTTCGACCAGCTGCTCCCGGTGGAGCGGGAAGGTCTGGGAGCCGTCTGCGCTGGGCAGAATAATATTTGCTTTGGAAAGTACGAAAGCCATTTTTCTTCCCTCCCGATCAGATGCCATCCACGTACAGCATGGAGGTCTGATACATGAGCTGCACCTCGGATGCGTTTGCCATATAGGCGGTGTCGTAGCAGACATTGGTGACGTTGGGGGCGCTCATCACGCGGGACAGGGGCACCAGCTCGTCCGCCTTGACAAAGCGGCGGTTGTTGACGTACACCACCATGCGGTCACCGCCAGAAGTGCCAGCGCTTTTGACCCAGCGGGTGGGAACGATTTCCAGATCCACGCCGTGGTTTGCGGCCACGTTGTGCTTCTTCAGGAAGTCGTAGATGGTTTCAGTGCCCAGGTCACTCACCATGGTGGTAGTGATGTAGCTGTACTGCTCGTAGGGGATGAGGATGTGGTTGGGAATACCGGCCTCGTCGTACTCGTTGGCAGCCCACACGGCAGTGATGGCATTGTTGATGTCCGTCAGGATCTGCTTGGGGGTCTTGTCCGCCCACTTGGAAGAGGAGCCGGTGCCGGAAGTTGCGGCAGTGGTCTTGGTGACATCGGGGTTGTTGACCAGGCCGGTGGTAGCGTACTCGTCGAAACCGATGTAGGTGTTCTGGTCCATGTGCTTGTCATAAGCCAGCCGGATGCCGTCCTGCAGCATCTGGTCAAGGCTGCGGCCGATAAAGTTTGCGCGCTGCATATCCACGAACATGACGCGCAGAGCGGCGGCAAAGACATGGGCTTTGAATGCACCCTTGCTCACGCTGGCCTGCACCACAGGGATGCCGTTGGAACCGCCGCCGTTGACGGCAGAAGCGCCGGATCCGCCTGCCATACCGTAGGCCATGGACATGGCGGAGACGTAATCCACCCAGCCGCCGCCTACCTCGATGGGGATATCACGGGGATAGGTGACGCTGGTGAGGGGCTTGCGGATCAGCGGGTCACGCTTTTCAAGCTCGCTGGTGAGGAACGCATTGCCGCTCTGGATGGCAGCTGCGTCCATGGTGGGAGTGCTGCCGGGCAGTGCAGCACCGGCGTTGTTTACGGTGAAAGTACCGGCATTGGTGGTGCCGACGTTCAGGAAATTTGCCATAGTCTAAGCCCTCCTATCAGGCGTTTGCACGGGTGAGGATGACCAGCTCGGCCACGCCGTTGGCATCGGCCGCACCGCCCCACTGGCAGTTGGTGAGTTTGACGGAGTTCCCGGCGGTCTTGTCGTCTGCTTCCGCCTCAAAGCCGCCGACCAGTGCGGTGGCATAGTCAGCGGTCTTGACGATGCGAACGTAAACGTCACCGCCCAGGGCCGGGGTACCGCGCTGGCACAGCACGTTGATGCTGCCGCGCTGGAACACGCTGCAGGCCTCGCCGGGGGCGTATTTGCCGCCGTTCTGGTCAGGATAGACCAGGGCGCTCTTGACCTCGCTGCCTGCAATGCCTGCGAACTGTGCAGCGGTAGTGCCTGCACCGCCCATCACCACGACTTTGCCGCCGTCGTACTTCAGGGCGGTGCCAAAGGGGATGTTCTCGGTGCCGCCAACGGGGCGGGTGTTGACGATCATATCCGGCTGGCGGGCATAAGTGCCAGCAAAGCCGTGGGGCATGGTCTTGCCGATAATCTGAGTGTTCAGGGACATTTTTTTTAGCCCTCCTTCTTCATGTGGGGATTGCGGTCGTTATAAGCGGACTGGGAAGCCTGGCACGCCTGCTCATACCTGTTCTTGCCGGCTGCGCTGGCGGCAGCGGCGGCGCTGTCCTGCGCAGCCTTTGCGATGGCATCCACGGAGCTGGTACCCTTGACCTGCTCAATCAGGGTCTTGGACAGGGCATCACGGGTGGCCTTGTCCTGAATGCCGTTGATGATGGGGCGCATGGCTTTCAGCAGAGCCAGGCCGCTGTCATTGGCGGCAGGCTTTGCGCACTCGTCCTCGGAAGGAACAGTGGTGGAACCGCTTTCGTCCTCGTCCTTTTCCTTTTTGTCAGGCTTTTCGCCGGACATTTCAGCGATTACCTTGTCCAGGTCTTCCGGCTCTTTGTCCTCTGTCTTTTTGGTGTTGGCAGCGATCAGCTGATCCAGCTTGCCGGAAAGGTTGTTCAGCGCGTCCAGAACAGCGGTATTCTGGGTGTCAGTGGGATCTGTGTCTTTAGCGGGGTTTGCATCCTGCGCCGGAACGGCGGGTGCTGCATCCAGCGCTGCGGCAGCGGTCTCCACCATGCTGTCAAGCTCTTCGGGGGCCGCGTTCTTTGCCGCCAGACCGAACAGAGACAGCAAACTCTTGCTCTTGCTCATGTGTTTTACCTTGCCTTTCTCCGCCGGAAGTTCGGCGGCGCTATCTTTTATTGCGACATCACGGCCAGCGCGCCCACGGGGCACGATGGCGATGTGATTTCCTCTGATATGGGTCTGCCGGTATCCTGCACCGTCTGCCTCGTACTGGCAGTAATAGCCGCAGGACACGTCCCGCATGGCCCCGTTCTTGACCTCAGAGATCAGCGTGGGGTCTTTCAGGTACAGGTCAGCCACCAGATAATCACCCACTCGGCGCACATTCTCTGCGTGGCCTTTGGAGTAGGCGGCCTGATTTTCCTGCACGATCATCTCCGAAGGGTGGGTATTGGTGACATCTTTGCCCTCAAAACTGGCAATTGCCGCCGGGTCAAACACGTCCTCGGCGCTTCGTGTCACCTGAAGAACACGCTCAGGCATCCCGTCCAGCCCGATCTCCCGGGCCAGATAGTTCTGCGTGCCGGTACGGGCGATTTTGACATCGTGGCAAATCAAAAAGCCCTCCGGCGTTTCCGTCATGTGAGGGCTCAGTTTGCTTCCATAGTACGCAATCAATCGGCATCACCTCCGTTTCTGTATGCGTTCATCCATTTGTGATATTTTTCGTCATCTGCCAGCTTGTGCCGCTGGAAGGTCTCAAAGGTCTTGGGCACCTTGTCTCCCAGAGCCGTGCGGTATTTCTCCCACTGGCGGTAATCCCGCAGCCACTTGGAGCGGCCCTGCTCCTTTTTGCGGTAAGCCTCAATCTGTGCTTTGGTGCGCGGGTCCCGGCTGTAGGGGTTCGTTCTGGGGTCAGAAAAGCGCCTGATTCGTTCCAGCTCTTTCTCGGTGCGGCCGGCTGGTGTCCAGGGGCGAAGGGCGTGCAGGCAGTTCGGATGGATGTTCAGCCAGCTGTTCGTCAGATCATCCGGCCCTGCAGGGTCTACTTTTCCGAAGGCATCCGAAAGCGGAGGGAAGTGCGGGTCTTTTCCGCTCTTGCTGTATACCCGGCCCTCATAGGGGGCGCAGAGGGCGCAGGTAGTGCCGTGGGAGCTGATCTGATATAAGTCCTGCCCCTCGTCCTGCGTCACCACAGACAGGATTTCAGCCTGCCGAGACGTGGTGCGGGAGACCATGGTGGCATAGGTGTGCAGGCTCCAATTCCGCCCTGCCTTGTCCGTGAACGCCGTCACGCCCTCCCGGCGCAAAGCGTTTACAAAGGCAGGAACGCCTTGGTTGATGCCACGGCCCACAGCCTGCTGCGCCGCCACCTGCTCAAGACCGACCCGCCGGTAAACGTCCGGCTCAGTCCGGCCCAACAGGGCGTTTTGCAAGGTAGAGAGCACCGTCATGTTCCCGTCCACCAACTGCCCCATGAGATTCATCGTGAGCTTTTGCACGATGTCCGTCTGGGTGCTGGTAAGACTTTGGGCGTTGGTGTAGCCGCGCAGGTGCTTTTCCACGGTCTCGCCGGGAATCGTCCTGGCCTCCGGGTGATGAACGTAAAACTGCGCCTCGACCATGCGGGGTACATACTCCCATTCATCCGTTTCCAGCTTTCGGAGAATCTCCTGCACCCGTTCCAGCGCGGCCACGGCGTGATAGTCCACAAGCCCCCGGCTGCGCAGGCGGCCGATCTCGTTGATGATGTCCGTCTCCGCCTTGAGGTACAGCCGGATGAGGCGCTGCAGTTCCCGCTCAGGGGATGCACGGGCAAGAGTAGGCATATTTTACTCGCCCTCCTCAGTATCTTCCCGCGTCTTTTCTGTCAACAGCCCCGCCAGCGGGTCGCGCAGGGCGGTCACGTCCTGGTAGGTTTGGCCCTGCTTTGCGGCGATCAGTTCGTCTGTCAGGGAGCCGAACAGGCCGGTCTCGTCCTCCAGTTTCTTGAGCTCACGCATTGCCACATCTGCGTCCAGAAGCCCGGCCTGAAACGCCGCAATGATGACATCGGTCTTTTCCTTGGCGATTGTCGCCGTCTCGCTGGCAGTGGGTGTCCACAGCGGCGGGAACGTTACATCAAGGTCGAGCTGCTCAATGCCTGCGCTGCGGGCCACTACAGGAAGCAGCTTGTCCAGAATGGGTCGCAGTTTGCTTTCCCGCAGGGTGTCCACGTAGTCGTAGTAGTTTTTCAGGTCACTTTCGCCGGTTGCGTTCATGCCCGCCGGGGAACGGCCAAACAGCTTGGTCATGGGGTAGTGGGACGCACCGCACAGGTTCAGGCACATGCTCTCGTACACGTCAGACAGGCCAGCAAAGGTGTACTGGGTGTTGTTGATCTTATTTCCCTGCTCCACCAGCTGCATTCCGAAATTGGAACGCAGGACTTTTTGGGCCTGCATGGTGTTCCAAAAACGCCGCTGCACGTCCGGACTGGACATGGAGAGCAGCTGCTCCAGGCCCTTTACCTCCATGGTGTTGACGTTCGCCTGGAAGGTCAACGCGGCCATGTTGGCGCTGACGTTGTCGTGAGCCACCACGTCGTTATAGAGCGCTTCCACCTCGGATTCGCCCCAGTAAAGCTCCGCCTGCCGTTCCAGATCGGGAAGCTCTCTGCCCACGAAACGCACAAGGCGGGAGTGATGGACACGGGCAGCAGTGTGCCCGGCGGCATCGTTGATGCTGTAGTACTCCGGCACAAGCTCTCCGCCCTCAAAGGTCAGGCCTGCATCCGGGCTGATTCCCTGCCAGCGGTCGAGGATGTACAGCCCCCGGAAGCTGCCGGGAAGAATCGCTTCGGCATCCAGCGGGCGGGAAAGGTCCTCCTGCCCGTCAATGAGGATGAGCCCGGCGGCACCGCCATACAGGCGGCCCCATTTCAGGCCGGTGCTCACACGATCACGGAGCCGGGTGGAGCGTTCCACAGTCTGGATTGCCTTTCCTTGCTCCGGTGTGGTGCTCTTGAGGTCGTACCATTCTCGCAGCATATCGTCCACGAGCAAGCCCACCACGTTCTGCACCACCCAGTTGCTGCGGTACAAGCTGTTCAGCAGGGCGTAGTTGTCCGTCATCCGGGTCAGCGGGTATTCCGTTGCTTCCAGCGGGCTTTGTGAGCCGTACCCCAGCGAGAACAGCGGGTTGGAGAAAGCGTCCAGCGTGGCCGTCATCGGTTTCTCTGTGCCCCCGGCGGGGCGGTTTTTGTTACGTCTGGGCACGTTCAAACCTCCAATCAGGCAGTGAGTTGATATAGTAGCGCAGGGCATCCGGGCCGTGGTCCTGCTGTTTGATGGGCTTTTCCACGCCCATGAGGGCGGCTTTATCGTCCCATCGGTATGTTCCGAGTTCATCCAGCAGCCCCTCGCAGTCGGTGGAGATCAGCAGATCGCGGTGGGAAAGGAGTGTGCTGCACTTGCGGATACCGTTCAGCACGTCGTTGTTTCCTTCTATCACATAAACGCCGCGCTGGCGCAGAGCTGTGATAAAGGATGCTGCCGCCGGGTCAACAATGGCAGCGCAGGGGTCTTTCCCCATAAACTCCATGAAATCATCGGCATACTCTTCATCTGTTTTCTGCCTGTGTTCCTGGCGGCTGTCCCACCGGTATTCCCGATGCGCCCGGACTTTCTCGCCGTCATCGTATACATCGAGATAGACGGTCGGGTTGGTGGTTCCGTAGTCGCATGTAATGGTACGGGTGGAAAGGCTCTTGAATCCCACCGGTGCGTCCTGCGGGCGGTAGGTGTTGGCGGTGGTGTCCATCATATCGTAGATCAGGCCCTCGGCCATCACCCAGCGGCCCAGAATGTAACGCTCGTAGAACACGCCGCTGTACATGCTGCGGTAACGCTCCCGGGTGCGCTCATCCAGTGACGGGTTATCGTCCATCAAGAAGTGCAGATGCAGCGCCCGGTGTTTTTTGGCCTGTAAGATCCACTCCTTGCGAAACCAATGCTCCGGGTTCTCCGGGTTGCAGTTGAACCAGAACTTGGCACCGGTGACAGAGCATCGGGCCAGCGCCTGCTCCACAAAGCTGCGGGGCATGAGCGCCACCTCGTCCAGAAGCACCCCGGCCAGCGTGATGCCCTGAATGAGCATGTAAGAACTTTCGTCCTTGCCGCCGAACAGGTACACCATGTTTACCTTGCTGCCGCGCTGCACCGTGAGAACGTGGCCGCTTCGGTTATAGGTGATCTGGAACTGCTGCTGCAAGTACCGGACAGACAGAAGCGGCTGAACAATGTTGCGTTCCACCGCACCCACGCTCTTTCCGCAAAATGCAAAGGAACAGTGGTTGAATTCTGCCATCATCCAGAGCACGAAGGACAAAGACATGATGGAGGTCTTGCCGGAACGCACCGCGCCGTCACAGATCAGGGCATCATAGTCGCTTTCATACGGGAAGGTCAGGATCTGTTTTTGTTTTGGGGAGAAGCTCATTTCTTAAACTCTTCCTTCAAGCTCTTGGTGATGGGGTCATCCTCAACGGTCTGGTGGAAGGAATCTCCCTTCTTGCGATCATCAATGACCGTCCACTTGTCGATCAGAGTGCCCAGCGCCGTGGTGATCTGCTGCAGGGTCGCCCCTTCCAGTTTCTCCGGGTCAGTCAGGACACCGAGATAAACGTCTATGATCTCCTGAACACGCTCTTTCTTGCTGTCCATGTAGGAGAGCATGTCCTTCGCATTTTCCTCTTTTTTTAGTGCGCACTTTTGCGAACTTTCCGGGTCTCCTTTTACGATTTTTCGGACGGTTGCGTCTGAAACGCCGTTTTGCCTTGCGGCGGCCCGGTAACTTTGCAGCTGCACATAGTCCGCAATGATCTTCTTTTTCTGCTTGTCTGTCAACCGCTGCGCACCCACTGCCACCACCTTCCTAAAGTCTTGATGTCATATTCAGTTTTCATGGCTGTTCAAATACTCTACAATAGCGCACTCCCTCGCGGACAGTTCCCATTTTATGGCCGCAGCCCTTTCAGCCGCAGCCCTTTCAGCCGCAGCCCTTTCAGCCGCAGCCC
>ENA-UAGU01000003-UAGU01000003.1-human-gut-metagenome-genome-assembly--contig:-NODE-3-length-82551-cov-5.694288_pt1 | contig 82551 bp, 73 predicted proteins | sample MGYA00243411_ERZ654344 | MGnify/ENA primary metagenome ERZ654344 (study PRJEB26926, sample SAMN06165215) | human gut metagenome | biome: ENVO:00009003; feature: ENVO:2100002; material: ENVO:00002003... | reverse complement strand
CTGTTACCTCCACATTCTTTTTTATTTTGAATGTCCGCAAAATCCGTCCTACATCTTAATGATGGGAAGAAGGTTGAATTTGAATCTCTCCATTGTTTCGAGTTCTTCCCAAGTGGAACAATCGGATATAATGCTGTATATTACACCTTCTATGTCTTTACCCTTGGCAATAGGATTCATGGCAGTTGCGGTAAAGATAACCTGTGCTTCCTTAACCATTTCCAACTCTAATGCCTTGGAAATGAACTGTGCAATTCCATACGGGAACTGCTTGTTGCATGTTAATACTCCCTGGCAGAAGTCAGTATTAGAACCAAGTTCTCGGATAGCCAGGGGGAGAAATTCCTCGGGATAATCGTCAACAGAGGATATAATGGAGTTGTACAAGCTCCAATCGTTCTTCATATACTTCTGATAGGGGCCGAACTCCTTAATGCACCATACCCATATTTTAAGAGCAAGTGCAACATTTTCTTCCGCTATCTCCATGAATAGATCATCGAAGTATGTTTTCGGTTCTTCATCCTCGTCCTTAACTTCAATGGGTAATTCGAAGTGTTCCTTGATGGCTTGCGCATACAGAAAGCCATCATATATCGTCAAATATTTACTGGCAACCGTTTCCGCAGCAAGAATGAATTTGCATCTTTCAATCTCATCCTTCTTGCTACTGGTGTCGGGTATATATGCTGTGCCTTGCTCTACATCGCAAAGATGGTAGGCGGCATCGTATTGTCTTTTGTTAGGATAATCTGCCGGCTTGATTGCGTTTAATGCATCCATACCGGGCATATCAACGCTAAATGTGAGCGTAATGGGAATGTTGATCCCACCAGTTATACTTGACGCTCTTGCTTCTTCAAGTGCATCTGCGTATTCTTCTTCAGTTTCATAATCTTCGGGATCCAGACCATAAGCTGTCCCATCTTCACAGCCCTCTCTCCAAGCCGCACGTGCTTCTTCGAGAGCATCCATATATTCTTCTTCAGTATCGTAATCCTCGGGATCAATGTCGAATTCGAAGCCATCTTCGCAAGTCGCCCTCCACGCAACTTTTGCCTGGGCGAGTGCTTCTTCGTATTCATATTCCGAGGAATAGTCATCGGGATCAAGACCGTATTCTGAGCCGTCCTCGCAATAGAGGCGCCAGGTATCGTCAACAAAGTCGCTTCCAAAGATCGAGGTGCCGGAATATGCATCTTCTTTTTCTTCTTTCATGCACTCATTGATGATCATATGACCGACCCATTGTTCACCAAAGTCAGTCTTGCCATCTCCGTTAAAATCAAACATGCCACCAAACGGTTGGCCGAAGATATCATCGAAAAAACCCATATTCCGCACCTCCTTGATCTTATTTTAAATCATTATATGTCCCATAAAACGGACTTTGGAATCATTCTTCTCCTATTGCAGCATTTAGCATCGCAATATATTCATCTTTTACTTCAATAGGCGTTTTGATTTTCACTTTACCTCCGAATCCAAAAATCCAACTATAGAAGACATGATTCACCGCCACCTTAACAACTGCTCGGAACGAGGTCATATCATTTGCGTATGTGACAACATCTTCACCAAATCTGTCGATTATAGAGTCCATAACGCTGTTATCGCATATGAGTTCGACCTCAATATGGTCGCTGTTAAACATCCGAAATGTTGTGTTTATGAACTCATCGATGTCAAAGTCCTCCGGTGCAGGAGTTCCTTCTTCATTGAGTATTTCGGGGCATTTTGCGATTCGGTCGACCCTAAAGCTGCCGATTCGTTGCTGATAGTCATACACACCAACCATGTAATAGTAGTCGCCATTCCATACGAGATGTAAAGGTGTGATAACATAAGGCTTTCCTTCGTGTCGCAGTTTTTTCTCTTTGCGCACATTGTAACGGAAGTAATAGAAGGATATCTTCTTGTTCTGATTGATGGCCTCGTTAATACAGTCAACTATGTAATAGATTTTTTCGTTCCCTGGCTTTATTCGGCCTTCACAACTAACATTTCTTACGAGAGTAGCTCTCTTACTTTCGCTTGTTAGTGTGCAAAGCTTTTCCACAAGTTCCTTGCTCTTTGCGGCTGTTATAAATTTAGATGATTCAACCGCATCGATAAGCAACTTTAACTCGGGGATTTCAAACTGTCTGCTTGAAATATAATACTTGTTTTGAGAGCTATTGATAACCTCGATATCGACACCGTAGGCCTGTAGCGTTTCTATATCGGTCTTCAAAGTAATACGGTGTGTAGAGATGCCGTATTTATCCATAAGCATAGAGAGGAGATCCGCTGTTGTCAGCGGATGCTCCTCATCTGAGTATTGTTCAAGAAGTTTCAAGACATATAAAAGCCTTGCTTTACTTTCGCTTGCCATATGTTCCACTCCTGTGTCTATCTATCTTGTATATTCCTTTTTTCTTTGGCTTCTATAAGTGCATCTTCATAATCGTCTGCGGTTTCATAATTCATCGGATCAATGCCATACTCAGATCCATCCTCACAATATTTGCGCCAAATATATTTTCTCTCTACCTGGCTATTGTATGAACTTGATGGATGGGATACTTGTCGGACTCCTTCCTTTTGTGCCGAACCTTGTTTGGCTTCGTTCAGTGCGTCGTAGTAAGCATCAGCGGTATCATAATTCTGGGGGTCTATACCATATGCTGATCCGTCTTCGCAATGTCTTCTCCACAGATATTTGTTTATATGTGGTTTTACGGTTTTCGGGGGATCTAATACCTTGTCAACATAGGGTGGCTCTGATGGAATGTATTTAGCCTGTTGTTTCCGTTCTATATCCTTGAGTGCGCTATTTAAACCAATAAGTCCACCCAGATTCATGATACCACGGCTTCCGCCTCTCATTGCGCCGAGTCCGAATACCATTCCGGCTGCCTTTGCCGATTCTTCGCCTTCACCTTTTTCAAAGTCCTTCTTAATTTTGTGCTTTGTGTATAGACCCAAAGTCAAGGCAGCAGCCAAGTCAAGCATACCGTTAATTGGATCGGGACACTTAGAACTACGATAGCTTTTCCTCCGCTTCGCCATTGCTTATCAGTCCCTTCATTTTTGAATTACCTTTATTAGTGCATTTACAATCGTATCGACTTCATCCAGTGTGTTATTCTTACAAAGAGAAACTCTTATTGTGCCTTTTGCGAGACTTTCTTTCAGCCCAATTGCTTTTAATACGTGGGAAATTTCCGTTCTTTTACTGTCACACGCTGATCCTGTCGATATAGCAATCTTCATCAGATCCATCTTGTGTAGGATTGCCTCTCCGTCCTGTCCTTCAAATGAAAGACTCATCAAACCTGGAAGTCTGTTGGTTGATCCATTAAGTACATAATTTGTTCCCGACTGGTCTAACTTTGAAATCAATCTTTCTTCGAGACCTGAAAGATATATCATGTTACTCTGAAGATTATCGCAATTTTTCCTTAGTGCAACTGCCATTCCTACAATGGAGGCAACATTTTCTGTGCCTGCACGAAGATTTTTTTCTTGTGATCCCCCAAGCAGATAAGGGGAAACCTCTAATCCCTTTCTGATATAGAGAAATCCAATCCCTTTGGGGCCATTGAATTTATGTGCGGAAGCGGACATCATATCGATACCCAGTTCTTTTACATTAAACTCTATGTGACCTATTGCCTGTACAGCATCGGTGTGAAATATAGCGCCGTATTTATGTGTTACTTCACACAATTCGGCTATCGGTTCTATCGTCCCTATCTCATTATTAGCGGTCATTATTGAAACAAGGCCAACAGATTTCTCACGCAAAAAAGATTCAAGTGAATTGGGTGAGATCGCACCTTTTTCGTTTGCTGAAATGAAATAAACGGGAAGTCCCTTTCTTTGGAGCAACTTGCAGGGATTAATTACCGCATGGTGTTCAATTTCTGATGTTATAAGTCCATTCTTTGCGGTTGCGTTTAATGCCCAATTATTGCTTTCGGTGCCGCCGGAAGTAAAATAGATTTCCTCCGGCGTAGCACCAATGCAATCTGCAATTGTTTTTCGTGCTTCCTTGATCGCCTTTCTTGCTGCACGGGAAAAAGAATATGGCTGCGAAGGGTTTCCGTATGATTCTAACAAATACGGAGACATCGCTTCGTACGCACTTCTATCCAATTGTGTGGTCGCAGCATTGTCTGCGTATATGTAATTGCTCATATTTACACCTCAACCAAAAAGTTTGCAGCCTTCTTCTTTGAATTCCTCGATCTTTTCAAGAAGATCATCCACGGTACACTCGAGATATGCCGCTAAGCATTCCATACAATAGAATGACTCAATTTCTGTGCCAAGAAGTTTTTTGTTGATGCCTACCGTATCCTTATCAAGGTGACTTTTACCGCACATGACACAATCAAACGCTCTCATCTAACTCTTTCACTCCATAGGTTGGAACATCTTTTCCTCTAAATTCCGTATCCAAGATTCCCATTTGTCGCTTAATAATCTGTCGCATATTTCTTGCCGGCCGCAAGCAGTATCTTAAAAACCGTCTCGGATTCACATCGGTGGCATTTCTTACATTTGGGAAAAGCAACTTCAAGTACGCAGTTGCAATTCGTTTAACCGCTTCTGTGTCACGAGTATCTGCTTTCTCCGGCACTTCTACCAATTTGTCAACGATGGCTCTATAACTTGCATCATCTCTGAGCAAATGCATAATTGAACAGAAATACTCTGAATTTAAAGCCCAACCAGAAATTTTGAGATCATCATTCATTCGTGGAATGTCCCAGCCTTTGATAAAGCCGTGAATACGATCTACAAGAGCGCTTTCTTGGAATAAACTCGGCAGTTCAGAAAACATACTCACATATTCATCCATATTCTCTTGAGCAATGTTTCCAAGGAAAATAACGCCAGCATCGGACTTCCCCTCGTAACCACCGATGTTAAATGTGCCTTTTTCCATATAACCTTGCATGATTGATCTCATCTCATTTACATCATTGAATGTAACGAGTTTGACTTCGTCAATTGCCACATAGTCATTTCCACATATAAATCCGGGGGTTCTTCTTCCGGTATCATAGAACATCTTTGCTCTTGTGATTTTGCCACCATCAGTCAGCATACCGTATTTGCTCACATTGCCAAATACATATGACTTGCCAGTTCCTTTTGGGGCCAACTCTATAAGATTAAGGCGTTTCTCGATAAAGGGAAGCAAGCGAGTCAGCATCGAGAGTTTTTCATCCTCATCCTTATACCCAGCTGCATTATAATCTATTGCTCCTAAGAGAACATCAATCCATTCCGAAACGGTAAACTCAGCACGAGCATCTTTATAATAGTCCAGATCAACTGTGTAAGGACAAAAATTTGTAAATCCGGTCATCTTAATCTTGCCAGAAATCTTGGGCTTTACCGTATCATCGGGGAATCTATATCCAAGCTCGATTACTCCCCAGGTTTCCTGGCCATTAACAAGCTCATCCTTATACTGTTCCCAAATATGCGGCTCTATGATCGTCTCCTTAGAAGTTAGACCAAAGTCCGGAAGCGAAAAGGTAATTTCACTTGTCTTAATATCAATGTCAACCGAAACCTTCGTTAGAATCTGCACTCGCTCGTTCTCATGGACAATTCGATTTTTAATACTGATCCATTCTTCTTTTCTCGGGAGATAGGTTCTTACAAATTCTGCAACTTCTTCGACATCAAAGTTACCATTATCATCGCTGAATTTCTTCAATAGCCAATCTCGCAAAAAAGAAGGAAGGCTTAGCGAAGAGAAGAAATTGCTTTTTTTAAGGTCTTTATAGACAACCATCTCGCTAAAACATTCTTTAAGTTTTTCTTCCATGCGTTTCGCCTCCTTTACAGAATACCTTTGTTGTTGCTTCCCATACCTTCACTCTTTACTATCAAGGTAAGGTCACCGGCAACAAGCGTATCATTTGCATATACTTCGAGAGAATAAGTGTTGGGTTTCTTTATATCAGCCATCTCAACTGAGTAATAATTGTCGCCTTCTTCAATAGCATCGTAAAATTTATCATTGATCTTCACAGAGACATTATCTAATTGAGAAGTCGAGAATATCTTTATTTTTGCCTTTTTCCTAAAGCTTACGGTGATCGTTGCGCTTGTATCCAAAGTAGCATTATTGTCATCTGTCGCCATAATGAAAACCTCAATGTTGGTATCCATATAGGACAATTCAATAACGGGTACAGTTACTTCTTCAAGAGTGGCGCCACCATGCACCTCGACATTCGCTTTACGCCCGCCCTTAAATCGATCATAGTTGGCCAATGCCCAATATTCACCAGAATCAGTTGCGTAGGAAGGTTGCTGATCCACATCACTCTTAAGACAGCATCGGCCTGAGTGTACGCCCTTTTCAGCCATCTCCCATATGTTTTCACTTTCGTTTAAGACAGCGAGTCGACTTGCTCCATGATCCGCAATCATTACCGCTTTCTTAATTGTGCCGTCCATCAACTTGCTTCTGATTTTGTTAAGTACATCACGGATTATTTCTAATTCCCTTGACAGATAGATGGGCAATTTTGTCTGTTGGTAATCATAATCACCCTTGCCGTGGTGCTTAATTTCATCCAAATCTTTTATAGAAACAATTGGATGTTCTCCGTTTTCAAATGCAATCAGAAACTCCTTGTTTTCACACGTCAAAGAAGGCAGTTCGCTTCTGCATACCCTAATTTTGGCAGAAACGCCCATTTCCTTACACACAGTCATAATGAAACCAAGATATTCCACACCCATAGCATCCATGAAATACAACTGTGCATCTCTTTTGTCAATAGACTCTACAATGCTCGATCTCGGTTCAAGGATGAGATTATACTCTCGTTTTTCTGCCTGTTCTGCAACAATGTCCACGAACTCCGGCAAAAGTTTGTTTATAACCTTCTGATACTTATACTGCGAGAAGTAGTTATCCAAAAGAGTGTTCTTAAATCTATAGTCTGAAAGATATGCACACAGATCGGGATAAACATCCTCTAATATTTTTATGAGCTGCTCCTTCGTATAATCAGAGCCATATTTGTCAAGCAGCGAAAAAACAAGTTCTCTTTCTTTTTGACTATTGTCAGTCAGATAATGCAGAGCGTTTTGTCCTTTGCTGATCACAACTTTACAGAAATCCACAACCTCATTGATGGGATTTCCTAACTGATCCAACACAATTTTGCGTTGGTTGTAATACATTCTGAATTTCTTGTCAGTATGCGCAACAGAAAGAATAGAGCGATAAATGCATTTTATGAAATCCTTGACAGTAGAGGCATTGTTTGCAGCATAATTAAGCACCCAATTATTTGCACATCCGAACAGCTTAGTTCCAACAAAGAACAACCATTTTTGATTGCTCGTAAAGTGGATATAGTTATTAATGGCAAGGTCTAATGCATTATGATTTGCAAACTCACGGTCTATTACATCTGCCCAACCATCATTACTCTTAAACAAAGTAAGGGCATAACTCCATTGTTCGTCTGTTCCAATGGTTTCTCCCAGGGATTTGGTGGAACTATCGAGCAAACACAATGCCGAATACGGACGATTTAAGTCTGTTATAGAAAACAGCGAATATGGGAAACTCTTTTTTTCTTTATCGGTAATAACATAAATATCCCCAACAAAATCCTTCTCTATTGATTCTGCAACAGAATGAAGTCCAGAGACTTTTTGGGCTGCTCTTGGCACGGGCATTGTTTTGGCCGTAAAAATCAAATTCTGTTTTATATTAGGCTTGCCATCCACGATCGTGATTCTGTTTGCAAGTCTCGGATCACCATAATTTAAGTGCTTACCACTTCGTACTGTCAAAACAACAATATGTGTTTTGACAGTCATAGAGAGAATGTTTTTCAGAGTATCGCGCAAGTATTGTTCTCCCTTTAACTTAAGAAAGGATGACATGCCTGTAACAAAGGTAGCACATTCCTGATGGGCCAATACATCAATCAAAGCATCAATGCGTGGAAATTCATCATTGTTACAGTATTCAGCAACATCAATAAATTTGTATGTACCAACATTGTAGTGGGTAACCACAGCCGACAAATCGGCTGTGGTTTGCACATCAACAATGCAGGGTTGCACATTGTCCTTAGTGAGGTATTTATCTATTTTTTTGATGCATCCATCAATATTCATAGTAAACCTCCTTAGTTTCCTTTAATGATCTCCATACCTACGATCATATTGTCCTTGATAAGCTCTTTCAAGTATCTCTTAACATCGGTAACATCCATCTCGTCGATTTTCTCAAGAGCCTTATCGCAGCCTGTCTGATTATAGGTAGCTTCTGCCTTCTGTCTGAGCTTCTTCTCCACCTCCGGGAGACCAAACCAGTCATACGGATCAGCAGTGATATGGCTATCAAGGTATTCCTTAACATCATTCACATCGGTAAGCATAACAGAATATCCCTTGATGATGCACTCTCTGAAAACTCGATCCAGATATTCATCGTCATTTAGCTTTTCAAAGAAGGACGCACTTTCAAGGTACTGAATTGCCTTGTCAATCGCAACAGCATCGGGGTGCGCCTTATTGATCGTACCAAAAGCTGCTTTTGCCTTTTGAAGTTCCTCGTCTGCAATCACGCAGAGGATGGGCATACGATGTTTCTTTGACCATTCTCTTGGAGATGTTGTACCAGTTTTATCTCTCCACATTTTCTTCAATCTCTCATTTCCGAGATTGCTTCTGTATGCCTGAGACTTTTGATCTACGAGATTGATATAGTCGGACTTTTCATAAGTAAATGTGCCAGCAGGGATTGTTTGATAAAGCTCCCTAATTTCGTCATCGCTATATCCGTCAAGATAGTAGGAGCATACTCTCTTGAAAAGGTCAATCTGGTTATTCCTGAATGCGATAAATGCGCTACCGCTTGTTACCAACAAATCAAGGAATTTTTGCTTTTGAGAATCGAGAAGCTGTCCAGATTTCTTGATTGCATGTAACATCTCGAGGAAGGGGCCAAGCTCATCTAAATAATTCTTCGCTGCTGCATAGGAAATTCGGATATATTGGCATTTATCACACCATTCCGCAATAGCGCCTTCAAAGGAGATAGTCTTGTCTACATATTTATTGCTTTCCGCAATGATTCTGTATTCCAAAACAACCTCTTGAATCTTTTGCTGTGCCGTATCTACATTCCAGACCCAGTTTGCAGCATCGGCATCAAATTTTCTTCTCAAAACATTGATGTACTGGCCGTTATCTCCAATCTGCTTTGAGAGTCCTGGCAGGATGCCTTCCTGATATGTCGAAAGGTAAGAAATCATGCCCTCAGTACATTTTTCCTTACTTAACAAAATCCTAAGGTCTTCTGCCGCAGACTGGTTAGCAAGGCAGATTCGTCCAATTGCCATGGCAATGTCGCTATCCGTTTTGCTTCCACCCATATTATTACTGTTTGCAATACCACAATAGCAATCAATTAATTCCTCGAGAACCTCACGCTTTGTCTGTGTCGGATTCTTTTCAAGAACAGACTTCAATACCCAAATGGGGAAGGAATACTCCTTCATTTTATTGCGAATGCGCTCTCTTGTTTGTTCTACGGATGTACAAAGATTTTTTGGAATATTAAAGGCAACGGCGGTGGCTTCATTGAATGCCTTTTCCTCGTTGGTCATTGCAACAATATACTTGTCCTTATAGCGAGCATTCGGAGTGATCTGCTGAGAAATAATCTCCGCAACCATTTCCTTGAGTTTATTTACATCAAGGATGTCGTTTGTAAGACCATCACTCCAGCTATAAGAACCGTTAGCATATTCTTTCAGCAGGAAGCCGAGGACAAAAGCAGTAAGATTGCATGGCATAAATCCATAAGGAGCCGCCTTAAGAACATCATAAATTGCTTTGATAGATATTCTATTGCCACTTTCAAATGCTTCTGCAATTACCGAATCAACCTTTATCTTAATTCGAGAAATGAGCAGATTGGGATGATCAGCCCAATAATTAGGCTGATTCCATGCTCCCTGGAGTGCATTTTCCAGTTTTGTAGCAGGGCTTCCAGACAGGAATGTTCCTGCAGTTTTCTGATTCGCACCACATTCTACACCTTGTTTTAGGCTGCCGGGCATATACATGTTAGCAATAACATTGTAGGATGCTTCAAGACATTCCGGGAACTTTGTCTTGTTAATATCGGCAAGCAAGCTATAGAGGGCATCCATTGTAGTAACTCTTTCACCCTCGGGCTTTTGTCTTGTGAAAACAATGAATTCACCATCATTGATACGGCTTTTCCACTTTTTCAGTGCATCCTTGGCGTTATTTGCATATTGGCCAGCCAGCGTATTATCCTTGCCTTGTTGATACATAGACTGCGCCATATCGTCACGATACTGATTGTATCCATCTCTGCCAAATGGCGTAGTTGTGGCATCGACAAATATCATATTGTACGAGCCATCTTTGAGGGCATCCCTGATTTTTTTACCGATTGTAACGCTCTCTGCATCATCTTTTGCGAAACACACAACGGCTACAATTTTGTTTTCATAGGATGCTTCCTGATTGCGAAGCTGCTTTATCTGTGTATCAAAATCGGTAGAGGACACATAACGAAGTTCATAACGAAGACGCAACGCGCCACCAAGGGTGATAGCATCTGTTACCGTTGTTCTATCAACGAGCTGCTCGGTAATAAAGGAGGTTGTGGTCTTTCTGTCTATCTCTGCCTTGAACTTGTCAAGCTCTGCTCCACTCACTTCGTTAATGTAGGCATTATATTGATATTTATCGCCACCGATTTTCTTTTTGAACAGGACTTTATCACGGACGAGCTTTTCTGCACAACGGCTTGCCGCACCGCCATCCATATCAGAACCTTCAAAGGCATTATTTACATTCTTTTCGTTGGGAATAAAAAGTTCTACTGCATCACCGGCATGCTGCGAAATAGCCTGTAACAACAGAACCGTCTTCAAGACGCGCTGTTCTTCCGCATCAAGTCTTTGTGCATTACGAGAGAAATAATCCAACACAGATCTAATGTCGTGTGCAAGGAAGTCTTTTCCTTTGTCGTAGAAGAACTCCCAAAGCATATCTATGGTGAGCAAGGGGTTATCATCCTCGGGGCCATAGTTATCAATAAACCATTGGAAGCCTTTGATTTCATCCCCACGATCATTCTTGATAAAGTCGAACATACTGCGTTGGTTCGAGTCAAATGCAGAAGAGATGTGCTTTAACAAAAGCGCAGTATAGGGGTGAATAGGCAGAATATCCTTCAAATCATCATCGTCAATTCTCGCAATGCTCTTAACAAGTTTACGGGATTCCTTGGTTCTATCTTTGAGTTCGTCAGTAATGTCCTCCCAATCCTCTAATACTTCATCGTCATCATTTTTCTCCATTGCAGCTCCCATCAGTTGGAATGCAATATTCTCGGGAAGGCTGATTAGACTGTGAGGGTTGACAAATCTTCCGTTAAGCTTAATAAAGTCCTGATCTCGATCGGAAAACAGACCGGTACTTACATGCGTAACAAGAATGAAATAGAAAGGATCGGTTTCACTAATTTCGATCAGCTCCTGGAAGCCGGTCAAATTGCGTGTATTGTTATAGAAATACTCTGTAAATTCGTCCCAAATAAAGACAATTGCCTTAAGATTGTTTGCTCTTATTACTTCCTTGATCCAGTTGGAAAGATCCTTGGTTGTCATTGTAAACGCCTTAATTTGGCGTTCTTTCGCAACTTTGAAGATCTTTTCCATCAAAGTATGGAGAGCAAGATCCGAATATGTATTGAGCTTATGAAGAATATCATCAACGGTATCACCGCCAAAGAGATCAGCATAACTACCCTTTACATAGATGCCAAAGCTCTGCTTGTTTTCGGGATCGGAAAGGTAACGAATGACAGAATCTTTCAAAGAGTCTGATCCTTTGTTCTCCATCCCCGCAGTAACGAATGCGTGGTCGATGCTTTCCTGGATGGCAAGCACAAGATCCTGATCTCCATGGATGCTTGAAGATCCATAACGATGAACAGTTAGAATCTTCCCGCTATTCTTGATCCGTTGCAGGTTATTACACAGATCATTGTCAAGCTCATACTTTTCAAAATACTCTTTAGTGTCTGCATCAGATGCATCAAGGAGCTTCTTCAATGTAAGTACAGCATGAGACTTACCCGTACCGTATGCGCCTTCCACCCAAATAGATAGTTTCTGCTTACGGTCAAGTACGCTTACCGTATTTTTAATTAATTTTACGAATGTATCGTGAGGAAAAAACTTTTTCCATAGTTCCGGCTTGGAGTTGATCAACGCTTCATTTACCGCCGGAAAATACTCGGGGTCTATATCAAAATAATGTCTATATTTCTCTAATATTGGCATTCTAATTTCCTCCTTAGAACAGGTTTAAAACATCTGCAGATGTCTTATCCGAGTTCAATGTAATGCTGTCAAGATCAAGGTTGAAACTTGCGGTGATGAAGTCCGGGTAATTGATAGAAAGACCATTTAATATCTTTATCATGGACTCACGGTCAATTCCAAATATCTCCGTGGGACTGACGCCGTTACTATCAACATCATGATCGAGAAGTCTTGCAAGGGTAAATTGATAGTAATCTCCGCATGCTTCTGCAAATTTGTATAAAGAATATAGCACCACGATAGGGTTCGGATCATTCCAAGGAAGTCTTACAATTGAATTCAGTTTACGCTTGTTGCCTTTGATTTCGTAATCGCAGACACCTGTACCAATCTCATTGCCAAGCGGAGTAATTGAAATAAAGATGTTTCGGTATGCTGCCACAATATGGTCACGAGAGTTTTTACTCATGGTATCATCAAGTAGAGCATATATAGCATCGGGGGTATAGCTATATGAGAACATAATATTCTTAACCCACCAGTTTATTTCGGAGGTATAAGAAAGATTACATAGCATAAGTGCCCATGCTGTGGTGCTTTCAATTCCAAGGCGATCTATCACCTCACCAAAAGGTGCAAACTTATTTTTGACCGTAACCTCAGAATCGTTTAGAAAAGACTTGAGATTTTTAACCATATTTGTACCAAGGCTATGAGGAGAGGTCCAAAACTCATCCTTGCTCTTGAAATACTCACGCACCCAATCAAACTCTATTCCCATATTTCCGTATCTATCAATGCTTCCCATTTTCTTTTCTCCCTTCGGTAATCTCATAGAATTAGCCACCAAGCACCCATGAAAGACATCATGACACTTTTTGCACTTATAACACCTGTCATCCACCTTTACTTTTCCGTCTTTCATGCTTATAAATCCATTTGGGCAATTTGCTTCACAGACCCTACACCTAATACAATAGGCCGTCTTTCTTAATACCGTTTTTAACGCCGACATAAAGAATATATCTTGCTTTGTATTAGAACCAACATTGCACACAAAGGTGGTGTCATCTGCCGTTTCATCGACATCTATGTGATATAGTTTCTTTTCATAAAAAATCTCGAAATTCCCATCTTCAAGGAAAGTGACATCACCTATTGTTTTTATCCACTCTTTCCAATCTGAGGAATTTGTTAGTATCCTTATTGTCAGAATTCCTTTATCAAGATTTTCCAAACACAAGTTTTGGGCAAAGGACAGTTCCTTGCCGCTTCTACGAGCCTTCCAACCTCCTATATCCATGAATTCCTTGACTGCTGCCGGGGAGGATAACTCTTTTGATGTAGTCTTTAGAATAATATCATTGAATGTTGTAGTTGTTCGGTAGCCTTCATCACTTGTACTATAGGACTGTTCCTTAAAATACATGTTCTTGGATGCTGCCAACGGACATACAAGGCATCCAGCACGGCTGTTTCCTTTTTTATACGCATCGTTGAGCATCAAGTCTCTGTCATAAATGTAAGCAAAAAGTTCTGCTGAATTCCACTCGAGAATGGGATGGCAACTATATTGACCACGAACCTTTTCACCAAGGCTTACATCATCATATTCGCTTCTTGACGCACTTTCATCTCCACGGATACCTGTAAATGCCATTCCCCTAAAATGTGGATTGCTCGTGTACTCCCTTAACAAAAGGACTTGAGGAGCTGTTTTATGAACACTACAGCACCACCGCATTGTTTGAGCAGGTGGGCCAAACTTATTCCATGTATACTCTGGGTCATATATACATTGTGATGTTAGAAATTCAATGCCCTCATCCATACAATACTCTCGGACTCTTTCCGCAATCTTATATGTATCGGGGAACTCCATGCCGGTGTCTCCAAAGAGAACTTTGAACTTGTTGTGTGGCAAGGCTCTTTGAACTAAATCAAGTGCAACAATACTGTCTTTGCCACCACTGAAAGCGACATAAAATACATCTACTGAATCTCTATATTCTACATATGTGTTGTATATTTTCTTGATCGTGTCCTGAGCGAGTTTTTCAAGAATATCCTTATTCTTTTCTACCATCGCTGGGATATCAACATAGCGAAGAGGCATATTGTCCGGTTCGGGAGAGTCAAGGATCATGACCTCCGGAGCAGAGCAAACAGACCCTCCCTTTGTCTTTGCTACAAGTCGTCCTCTGTAATAGTAACTATTAGCTTCTGCCCACATATATGGATAGCTGTCATTCTTGGCATAATTCCAAAACTTATCAAGCCCCAAGATGTCCAGTTCCCTGTAGTAAACCGGTCTTGGCTCTTTGCTAAATGACAAAGGTGAACTATTTAACAGTAGACCGCCTGTTGACGAGTCCCAGCTATATGAATACATATCAATCTGTCCCTTTCATATTGCGCTGTGCGTTAGCCTGTATCAGTATCTTCTCAATGTTAGAGTAGTTTCTTCGAGCAAGATATCCCTGATCTACAAGGAAATTAAGCGCATTTTCTTTTTTTAGTATACAATTTCCTTCAGCTAACGCTATAGCGAGAAAATCGTCGAAGGATTCAATGCCTGAATTCCTGCTTACAATTGCACCTACCGAGGTGTTGCGGTTGAATCCAGCCGTCAGCAACTTGTACCTTTTGCTATACGAATAAACATAGTGGGCCAACAGATAAGGATTCCATGGAAATCCCGCATCGGGGAACGAACCAAATTCGGTTACCGCCTTAATCGGAATATATTTACCATTGCAGAAGCGATCTATTGCCATATCTGTTTCGTGTATATGAAATTGAGCTTGCTCCTTGGACACGAATTGAGACTGGCTTATTCTAAGAGAGTTTTCATAGACTGCTTCAAAGTAAACAGATGAATTCATTTCCTCGGCCAATGTAACAAGTTCTGCGATATCAAACACAGATCGTCCCTTGGCATAATTTGCGAAGACATCAGCCATAGACATCCATTTGCCCTTGCCACTAATCACATTGCCGGAGAAGGAGAAACGATCTTGTAGATTATACTTGATTGCATCGCGCATTCCCAATGCAGAGAAGTTTTGATTATTATCAATAATGTACGGGTATTTTGCCTTGATCGCAGAAACAAGCTCATTGCCGCTTATGAATTCTTTTTCCTCAATCATATCGGAAATCAAGGCTGCAATGTTGTCCAATTCCTCTTGTGACAGGTTAATAACGCTAACATGGAAATAATAACTCTTTCCGTTGTTAACGAACTCTGCATTCATACCAAGAATCTGCATGATTTTTTTGCTTGGTATGTGAGACAGAACCTCACAGACAACTTGTGCATCTACAGGAACACCTGCACCAATAAGATAATCTTTTACTTCATCATAAGGCTTGGCAGATACTCCACCTTCTTTAGCAATGTAATTTGAGGTGATGTGGTATTTGCCATTGTTATAATGTGCCAAATAAGCCTTTAGCATTTCGGCATCATAAATGTAATAATCAAGGAATTGTTCGGAGAAGGCACGGAATAAGGCTTCATAATAAATTGCTTTTTTTCCTTGTGCAAATTCATCACTAATGTAGGCAAACAGCTTATCTTTAAGTTCATCAGAAAGCATGACCTCCGGGATAAACAGCTTTTCTTCGTGAAAAATGCCACAATTGCGAATCTTTATTCCAATGGTGTTGTCGTCTTCATGCAACTCCACACCATGCAACTCATGATAATATCTCTTGAATTTTTTGAGATCAAGCCCTGATCCGAGGCGGTATCCCTTCTTAAATCGATCTTGCAATACAATCTTGTATTTCTCATCAGCTGCAACTATCTGAACCGGAGCCACTACCACCTTAGGCTTTTCTTCTGTTCTTCTTGATGAACCCACTGCGGCTTTCTTAACATAATTGATTTCTACATTCTCAAAATCTACATTGCATATTTCAAGCCAAAACCGAACTTTGCTAATCATGTTAGAAGCACTTATATTGGTTTCGAGAACAAGATTGGTATTTGCCACTTTCTTAGGGGCAAACATTATCATTTGCTGATCCTCTGTGGTCAGTTCTATTCTGCCGCCTGTCGTTCTTGAGAAACTCATCCCGGGCTTTAGAATATGAGGGTAATCCTCATACAAACAAGTAAACAACTTTACATACAGATCTGTCCAAGACCGTAGATCTTGGTACTTCTGATCAAAATATGTAAAAGATACCGGTGTGGAATACGAGTAATCAGCGGGAGATGTGAAATCAACAGAACGCAGATCTTGGGATTCCTGTCTTACAGGACGATCTATCGACATTGCCTCAGTTGTACTCTCAAATTCCTTTTCATCGGCACACAGAAACGCCAAAGTCTGACTGAAGCTACTATGCCTTAAAATCCTTCTGATGGTGGATTTCATCTGTGAACTTCCACCGCTTGCCATCAGTTGATGATATAGAAAAGTCTTCTTGAAGGTTAGCGTTGTGGCGTTGACATTAACATCCGCTTCAGCAACTACACTCTTAATAACACGGAGAATAGAGTTTGCCGCAAGCGCATATTCTGTTCTATGGTTGCCCTCACTTTTAAACACGAAATCATTCAGATCGTTTATACCAACAAACTTACTATATTGCATAACCGCATCTCGGATTTCTGCGCTCGTTTCAATATAGAATTCGCATTCGCCTTCTTCAAAATTGCCAAAGAGAGGAAGCTCTTCCTTGACACTTCCGTCATCGTTAATAATATGTTTGAACCGGAGTTTCATTAAATCGCGGCCAGACATACCGAGACCGAGTCCAATAGCGAAAAGAAGCCGATCTCTATATCTCCCACTCTTATCAAGGAGAGACTTAATCTTCATAATATCTGACAACAACTTTATGGGTTCGGACTTGCTATCATCATCAGAGGATGAGACCTCCGATGATGCAAAGTGGTAATCATAGGTTTTCTTTAATGTTCGTGCAGACACATTGTACTTGCCATCTATCTCTTGCGTAATCCCTGCAAAAATTCTTACGGTAGTCTGCCGAGAGAAGGGAGCAAAGCTGCTATTATTATGGCTCTCACCTACGAAAATAAAATCATTGAGATTGTAAGATACCTTTGCTTGGATATACAGAAACAATGCTGCGAGAATATCTTTGTTAATTGGGTATTCTCCACTTTCATCACGGCTGTTTGCAGCAGACTTAATCTTGCTGATTACAAAGCACTCCTTGAAGCTTTTGTCGGGATTGAGAAAGTCTGAAAACTTCAAATTCAACACCGTATCTACGGTCAAACCTGTATTAACCAGGATCACAAAAAGAAGGTTGTCCTTGAGCTTGTTTTTTGCAACAAGTCTTTCCGAAATTAGGACAACATCATCCCAGTTTCTAATTGCTTCACCGGCTTTATCATTACCATTACCTGTTTTCATCTTTATGTGTGAAAAATAAGGGTTCACACTAATAGTTGTTGATTCTGATGCGGATTCGACGGCTTCCTCCGCCTGAACATCATAACTATATCCCCAGGTTGCGTTAGATATGATGTATTCTATATCTGACAACCGTGCAATAGCTCCAATTTTGCTTTTGATGTCAGAAGCGGTCAATTTTTCGCTCGTTGCGCAAACAATCGCCTTGACTTTTTTATAGATTATAGGGTACTTTTGAGCCAGTGCTTCATCTTGCTTGTTTTGCACACTCTTAGCTGTATCGTCTTCTTCATTTGTTTTTTCTTTCTCCGCAGATGCTGTATCTAACAGAGTCTTACAGTAATGCATAAAATGGGTGGCCGAAGCAATGTATTTCCCCATATGCTTCCTATGAGAGAATCTAAACACCTTGTTGGTTTCAATTGTGTTTTTTATCTTTTTAGAGCGATCAAAATCAACACTTGAAAACAAAGGTGAATTAATAGTTTTTACTCGTAGGCAAAATTCTTCTATTTCCCGATATGTTCCATAAAGTTCTGAAAGCTGCATTGGACTCACTTGCTTAGATAGCCAGGTCATAAAGTTTTCTTCATGATCTGCATGTCTATTCTCCAACATATCCAACGCTCCTTTCAGCACTTTATCAAACTCTATCCTGTTGTTTCGATAGAGATCTACAACCTGCACAAAAAGGTTTGTTGCAGGCTTCATTATTGTTTTGCCGTAATATGCCGATTCCATACTCGCAAGTTGAAATGTAATTCCGTTTTCATTGCGATATATATCGTCAATTACTTGTCCTCTTAATGTGGCAATTTTCCTCAAATCCGCTGATACTTGCTTGATCACTTCAGAACGAGGAACATCACAATTAATTATTTGCAGAAGACCGTGCAATAGAACGGCCGCTTCTTCTTTAGTCCATTGTTGAGGTCTACTCATTTTACATCAGCTCGTTTAAAACATCTTTTAATGCGGAAAGCTCTTCTTTCGAAAAAGTGATTCCTTTACCCATTTTTGTATGATCAGAAGACCAAGATCTGATATCATATTTGGGTTCATTGCCGTTCCAAGAAACCAAGTTTAATTCCTTTGTCCATCCACCTTTTTCTTCAGATAGACATGCAATTGTCTGCTTTATTTCAAACTGTAAACTTGCCATATTACCACCGTCCTCATCAATCGTCCAATATTACTTCCATAATGTCGCCTATATCACAATGAAACACCTGGCAAACTCTTATAAGGTAATCCAGAGAAACAGGTTCGTTTCTCCCAAGTTTGGTAATTGTGTATTGACTTGTTTCAGTTGCTACTCGCAAATCTTTCTTTGACATCTTATTGTCGATAAGCAGTTTCCAAAGTTTATTATAACTGATTGCCATTTTACACACTCCTTCGTCAGACATCTCGCATCGGGGGGGAAGTTATAAGAATACAGAATAAATTATAGCACAAAACAGAATGGATTACAATAGATTTCGAATTATTTTCGGACTTTTGAGAAGATGTTGTCGAAAATTTGCAACAACAAAGGGAGCGTAAACCTCGTTACGCTCCCTTTGTCAGCACTTATTTACTTGTATCTTGGGGCAATGTAGTGTATCAACAGATCGATATCTCCGTTTTCTTTATACTCGCAGTCAACACCAAATTCTCCAACTGAGAACCATGGGCAGGTATCCACCATTCCATGGAATTTTCTTTCCTTGAGACTTACTACCGCAAGCTCTGCCGGGGGATTATCTCCGAACCACAGATCATTGATACTATCAAGGCATGTCTGACAAAGCTTACTCTGTACCATATCTATGTTGATTTCATAATCAAGCTTTGTGATATCAATCCGTGCGTATCCTTCATCGGGGAAAGTAAAGGAGTTCACATAGGTATCATCCTCATGCATCCCTCCGCTTACCATGACTCCGGCAGGTTCGGTGATGAGCTGCCCTTGGGCATCGTATCGGTTGATTTCTATACGATGCATTCCAAAGGTGTTCAGATTTAGAATTGCGACATTGTCCTCACCCCAATAGGCGAAGTCGCTTCCTGATCCGCAGATAAAGCATTCATCTTGGCTTATTTTTGACACCAAATCCTTATGCTCATACTCACTCGGCTCATCGGCCTGGTTACAGGCGCGTATGTTGGCAATGCAGAATAGCAGTAGAAACATTGCGACTGCTCCAACGATTCCCGAGATAATACATCGTTTCATTGGGTGACCTCCACCTATTGATATTTAGATTTTCAATGTTCTTGTTCTGTGTAGTTGCAAGACGGATAATTCGAGCATCCCCAAAACTCTCCGAAGCGTCCCTTTCTGCGGATCATGAATCCACCACATCGAGGGCATCTCTTGTTCTCGGTCATAATCGAGGTATGCGCCACGGTGTAGTCGCACTTGGGAAAGTTAGTGCATCCTACGAAGTATTTGTTACTTCGCTCATTTTTCCGTACCATAAGGTAACCGGTCTTGCACCGGGGACAGGTAATCCGTTTTTCGGGAGCATCCTTACTTGCACTATTCGTTATGAATACTGATTTCGAGGATACAAACTCCCTGAAGAATTCTGAAGGCTTCTGCTCATCGACCATCACATAACTGCGGTTCTTGGTTCGAGTAAGAGCCACATATAAAAGCCGGCGTTCCTCGGCATACTCAAATGTATCCGCAGAACTCAGTACCAGTTCGAGGATTGGATCATCGGATATCTTATTCGGGAAGCCCAGCGTTGCGTTTCGGAAATTCAAGAGAACAATGTTATCGGCTTCCAGCCCCTTGGACTTGTGAACTGTAAGGAATGATATCGGGATATTTGGAGATTCCTTATAGGAGATCTTTTCTCCCTTGATTGTGAATAATCCTGATTCCTTCAGCATCTCCGCATCATAGGTTGTACGGCCAAGAAGCAAGATGCTTTTCTCGGGGCCGAACTCGGAGATTATCTTGTTGATGATCTTTTGCAGAGCCGAGAACGGATTGTCGCTATAATTCCAAAATACGAGTGGATAGTCAAGATTCTTTGCCGACACCAAGGATTTCTTGAGCTGCATCGGGTTCTTCGTTATAAACTTTCCAACCTCATCAATAAGCTGCTGTGCGTTACGGTATGTCTTTTCTAACCGCATAACGCTTGTGTATCCGAAGTAGGATTCAAAGTTTGTGAAGAGAGAAATGTCGCTGCCTGTAAAGCGGTAGATCGACTGCCAGTCATCGCCCACACAAAGCAGTTTTGCTTTTGTCTGATCAAGGATTGCCTTCACGAGCTTGTATCTCGCCACGGAAATGTCCTGGAATTCATCGATTATCACATATCTGTACTCTCCGACTTTATGACCACCTGCAACGATCTCAGTTGCTGTGTTGATCATGTCCGAGAAGTCTATGCTTTTGCTGTCAGCGAGGCTCTTTTCATAGGCTGCCATTATCGGAGATACAATGGCCTTGAAGAGTTCTGTTCTGCGGATATGGAATCCATTATCGAACTTCTTTGATTTGTAGGTGAGTCCATTCAGATCACCAAGCCTGTATCCGTTGGATTTGAACAAAGTTATGAAGGTACAGCATAGACGCATGAATTCTGAGAAATACTTATCGCTTTCTTTGCTGTAGATTTTATTGAAAATATCATAGAAGTCCGGCTCTTTATACTTCACTCCATTTTTCTTCAGCATTGCATCCAATTCGTCCAATAGACGCCCCTCGGATGAATAATAGGAGTATGTTTCTAAAAGCCGAGTACCATTCTGTTTGTGGAATGCTCGTTTCCATTGCATTCCTTCGAGGTATTTTTGTTCCTCAATTGAGGAAAGCCAAGGAAGTCGATTTTCCTTGTTTACACCGAAGTGTTCTATGTATAAATCATAATCGGGCAGATAGAAGTCCGGGCGATAGGCTTTTCTCATCGGATCGTCTGATTCGAAGGGATACAGTTTCTCGTATTCATAGCGAATACCATTGAGGAAGAAGAAGTTTGCGATTGTAACTTCTTCAAGGCTCTTTACATATTCACCCCCGAGAGTCTGCTTTTCTGTCTTTCGCTTTGCTGATTCTTCGGCTGCATATGTCGCACGATCATACTTGGACTGTATCGTTTCAAAGTCCATGGACTTCTCATGCTCATACACATCCCCCAAGGAAGTGCAGTCATTGAGGTCAGTAGGAATGTTGAGGTAGTACGCAAAATACTCCAACAAGCACCGTATGATCTGCGGCTGATTTATGATCTCGTTTTCAAAGTAGTTTGCCACGAAGGAGTCAAGTCCCTCGTTGATGTCCGGTCGGTAGTTCCTGGCTGCCTTAATAATATCAAGGCCGAGCTTGTGGAAGGTTGTTGCTTCCACATCAATGCCGAGCTTCTTCGCAATTCTTTCTGTCATTTCCTCGGCAGATTTTTTGGTAAATGCAATGAGGAGTATTTCCTCGGGTTTGATTTTTCGTTCTTCGCAAAGGTATTTTACTTTGCCGGCAATAGTAAGTGTTTTACCACTACCTGCACCTGCGAGGACAAGGCTGTGATCCTCATCAGACACGACAACCGTCCTCTGCTGATCATCAAGAGATTTGCCATCAATGTCAGATAAAAGTGCATCGCATCTGACCTTTTCGTTCTCAATGAATGTCCTGTTGCTTTCAGTTACTTTGCCGTGCAAATTTCTGTAATCCTGAATGAATGCGCTTATCTGAGAATATAAATCACTCTTTTTCGGAACGGCAAGTACAGACAGCTCGTCATGCACCGACTTCCATTGATCAGCAAAGCACAGTTCTGTCCTATGGTCAATGTACGCACTTTCCATTGCCTGGTACTCTGCCTTATAGCTATTTAACTTTCCTAAAATCTCAGCTTCGTTCTCCTGAATGAATGCAGCATCTTTCTTTGCTTTCCGCACCTTCAGCATAACAAATATAGCAACCGCTACGAGAGCAATCCCTATCAGCGCATACTCCATCGTTCTTCACCACATCTACATATTCTTCGCATGGGTTCATTCATCGCTGCACATCTTGTAATACTCACAGAGAAGACAACAATGCCGGCAATGTTTGTCCTTCTCAAACCACAGGCAAAGTCTATTCCACAATTCCTTTACTATTTTTCGCATAACTATTTCTCCTTTATGGGTTATGAGGTGCATCCTTGATAGTATTATAAACTCTCATATGTCCCATATAACGGACTTTAGTTTGCGTGATCAAATTCCATCTTCACTTCCGATTTGCCGTTGGGGTACAGAATCAATGTGTCGTAGACACCCTTGATTGGCATTTCAGTCTTGATAACGATCCTGTCATCCTCAACAGAAAGTGTTGTGTTTTCCTTGTAAGAATACCACCCGATCCGGCGTAGCACAACCTCGTTTAGAGTATAACACTTATCTGTGACAATTTTCGTAACTTCTTTTGCATTCATTATGTTTCACTTCGCAAAACAATTTCGAGGAATAAATCCACTCAAACGGTACACTATAATTATACCGTTTACTCGTCCGAAACGCAAGTGTATTAGAATATTACTGATACGAAACATCGGGAGGTGTGCAGTGATGTTCGACTTTGGTATGCGTTTACAACAGCTACGAATGGGCAGGAACTTATCGCAAGCTGCCTTGGGCAAGAAATTGAACCGAAGCAAGTCTGTAATTTGCGCTTATGAAAACAATTTGCGAATTCCACCCTTGGAGGTGCTGACAGATATAGCCGTCTTCTTCAATGTATCGCTCGATTACCTTGTAGGCATAGACAAAGAGGAAATGATTTCAATTGAAGGATTAACGGACGAGCAGAAAGAAATAGTGCATTCGCTGATCTTTGAGTTTAAGGGTTCAACATCGAATTGTCCTGGTCTGTCAGAAAAGCAGCAATCCTTACTCAACAGGGTCTTGGTTGAACTCAACAAGAAACATCGTTAACAGCAGAAGAGGCAACGGCAGTTATTCTACCGTTGCCTTTAGTTTTGTCTGTCTTTTATTCTTCTGCTGTTATATATCTTAGGGTGGGTACTTCTTTGATCTACCAAGCTGACCGTGTCCTACTGACACCTAAAGGGCATAGTAACCCCTTGGTGAATTGGATAATCATTTTTTAGGTCAAATAATACCGATTGCTTGTGAAAGAGCCGTTCTTCCGTTTCTTATATTCCTTCCGCACAAGACCTGCTTTCTCCAAGTCTTTGACGGCTCTGCGGACGGTTTTATCAGAGATGGATAGTTCCTTTGCAATCGTCTTGACACTCGGCCACGCCTTTTTCTCTTTGTCGCATCGGTCATAAAGATAAATATAAACGAGCTTCGCCCTGGAGGGAAGCTCATCACAGCTATACAGTTTGCGATAATAAGACATTTTTTCACCTCCTTAGTCAGTTCGCACTTGATGTTCCGGTTCTCTGAATAAAGGCTCATCACTCTGAGACAGAGCCTGTCCACCCGTAGCTGCCCTACGAGAAGGGCGTACCGGAGGTGAATATACGCTCGGGAAAGCATCAAGGATATTTTCTTCGATGATCTCCTTGTTGGTATAATGTACTTTGCGTGTACCCTTATCCTCGACTGTATACTTCTCGGTATCGAAGTCAATGCCCCACTTGAAGAACAGTTTCAGTTTGGAGATGAATGGATGCGTACCAGTCTTCATAACGATGAAGTTGCCTTTCTTCATAGACTTCAATTCGTCAGCCGTCATAAGGGGGCGTTCCGTCATCTGTAGGCTTTGTGAGGGATCATTCTTGCTTCGGGATACAGAACCGGTCATAACTGTCCTCGACCCGAGGGACTTGGATATCTCATCCGCAGTTCCTGATGTGGGAGCAAAACCACCGGCGATTGTTACCTGACAGTTATCCTTGATGATATCCGCACCTTCACTTCCATAGTTCTTCTCGAGCTGCTTATACGACTGAATAATACTTACGAGGGATAGCTTTCGGGATCGGGATGCAGAGTACATCATTTCAGCGGAACTGATGGCAGGGAGTGTACCGAACTCATCCATATAGAACATGACACGATCCTTCAAGGCGCCACCTTGCTCGTCCGCAACGGTCAGTATCTCACGGTATAACTGTTGCAATAACAGAGAGACCATAAAGTATGTTGCCGGATTTTCCTCGGGAAGTACGATAAAGATCGCACACTTGCTTGAACAGAACTTCTCAGCATCGATTGCCGTATCGAAGCACAGGATTTGTTCAAGTTCCGAATCAAGGAATGCGTTGAGTCGGGACATTGCTGTTGACATGATGGATGCCATTGCCTGTTCACTTGTGTTCAGAGCAGCACCGGCGAACCATCTTGTTTTATGATCGGGAGGTAACTTCTCCATGAGCAATTGGAACTGATTCTTTCCTTTGATTCCACTTGGTGCAAGCAGATCCTGGATCAGCTTGAATACAGAGACAATGTGTCGCTGCTCGGGAGGCGCGAACTCAGCAATCAGAAGGATAACTGATGTGATCAAGCCTTCGGCTGCATCATAGAAGAATGCGTTTTGACCATAGGAAGCTGCATCGCCATCGCTGAATATCAAGGTTTTACCAATGATCTTAGCATACTTTTCAGCCTTGGCTTTGAGTGCGATATTCTCGGGATGAGCCTTGTATTCGTCCATATACTTGTTTACAAGATGGAGCAGGTTATTGCCATCCGACTTGGTCGGGTTACGCAGGTCGATGATTGCCACATCATATCCATAGTATTGCTTTGCAATGTTTCCGTAATTACGATACAGATCGCCTTTAGTATCTGTCGTTAGGAATGACATTCCTGCAGCACAGGCGTACTCCAGGTTGGGGTACAACCAATAGGCCGTCTTACCACAACCTGCCGCACCGATCATCAGCGTATGGACATCGTCATCATCAACCATGGCATAGTCCATGCCTTTCTTTTTCTTTACGCCCAGGATCACGCCCTGGGGAAGCTTCAGTTTACCTTTCTTGGCTTGCTTTCTCCACACCTTCGGTTCATACGGAATGTATTTGTATATCTTCCGCAGTTCTCCCTTGGTGGAGAACCGGGCAGTACCGTGCTGACCGTCACCGACCGTCTTACTCTTAATCTCATTGAGGTTATAGATATGCGATATAAGAGTGATTCCACCAATGATCGCAAACATACCGGCTGCCACAAGAATTAAGATAATTGTGTTGTCCATTGCGGTTCTCCTTCCTTTTGAGATGTCGTTAAGTCCTCATTCCAATCCTTGTAGGTCGGAGTGAGGATTTCTGATTTATAGCCCATTACAAACAGCTTGTCGGATATCCGTTTCGCTGCTTTCTGTCCGGCTTCATCGTTATCGAGGCACAGATATACTTCTCTGATGTTCGGATTGTCTTTGAGGCATTGAAAAAGCACCCTGTCCGCTACGGAGCAGGATGCCGCATAAGTATTCTGTTGCCAGTTATGAGGGTTCATAGAAATATACGAAAGCATATCGATTGGAGCTTCGAAGAGGAAAATCTTATTGCTCGTTCCGTTCCAATGGAAGCTATACTCGGGAGTGCTTCCGTCCGCATTTCCTTTGTATGTGCTTTCTGATCCGCTTCCTCGCTTGTGTGCATGGCGAGGTGTGCCCTCTGTATCGTATCCCACAAAAACAGCGTTGTGATGCGGAAGAGACTCATATATCATCTGCCGATGTGCGAAGGCATTTACGACATCTCTATTCAGTCCTCGCTTGTGCAATAGATATGCGTACACTCTACGCATGTTTTCGTTGCGGTCAGGGAGTGTAAATTCCTTAACCTCTCTCTTTACAGGAGGTGCCGCTGTAAGTGTTCCACCATATCCATTCAGCAAGTATTCCATTGCTTCGGGATAGTCCTTGCCGTAAAACTTTCTGACAAAGTCAATAGCATCGCCACCGACTTCTTCGTATTGGTGATACCACAGATTTCCTCGGATCGTAACCTTGTTTGATCCATCTCGCCATTGGTATTCCTTGCCTGATCGTTTTAGGTGTTCGCCCTGGCGTTCCAACAGTTCCTTCAGATCTGTCTGCCTTGCTCGATCCTTTTGTTCCTGGGTGTAATGAACATAAGTAGACATAGGGACTCCTTTCCAAAATTATTAGCCCATTTTTTGACCTTGTGCTTGTTTCTTTTGCTCGATCTTCCGCATGAGCTTGCGGTCGATTGCTCGGTTGTTATTATCTCTTTTTTCAGCATCGTCACGGATGATCTGTGAGAGTCGCGCTAATAGTCGCATCGATGCCAACACAGTCGCCGAGCTACTGTGTATATATGGCCTGTAGTTATCGAGAAGATGCTGTGCATATTCATTCCCTTTGTTTGCTGCCGAGGTTAAGAGCTGCACCGCCATCTCATAATTCTTGTCGACTCCCTGGCCGTAGAGATACATTTTCCCGAGTTGATACTCAGCCCATTGGTTATCTCTCTCTGCAGCTTCCATCAACAAATGAACCGCATAACGAATATCGCTGTACTGCGCTATACCTTGGAGGTGCATCTTTGCGAGGGAGTACATGGCATAGGCGTTCCCTTGGTGAACAGATTTTTCGAACATTCTTTGCGCTGTCGCATAGTCAGTCAAAACATCTTCACCCTTGAGATAAAGTTTGCCAAGCTGACACTGTGCATATGGATTTTCCTTTGCATCTGCTTCCCACAACCACCGTAAGGCTTCGCCTATATTCTTTTCGATCAACTCGCCTTGTAAGTAAACTTTCCCGAGCCGGTACATGGCAACATCAAACCCCTGCATAGCAGACAGAGTCAACCAACGGATTCCTTCCTCGGGATCGAAGTCCTCGGACTCAACATTCAGAAATTCACGACCTCGGATATACTGACAATGCATGTCATTTGGATCAGTCCATGGGTTTCGTTTTGAACTATGGTCATCTTCCGGCATTACTTCTTCCTCGGGCGTATCTGTTTCTTCTTGCTCGTCATCCTCAAAGGTAATTCTATTGTGCATGATATTTAGTGCTTCCTGAATAACGGCATTCTTAATGGTAGTGAACTCCTTATTGGCAGAGAGAGGTATGCGTTGTGGCATCTTGTCCTGATAGGTGCGGATTACATTTTCTTTCTGTTCGTACCACAGGTTATAAAGTTCTGCGATTCTTTCATCCTTGGCAAGTTCATCTATGATGCCGTTGATCAGATTTTTTGCTGTCTTTGGCATATATCCATAGACCATCTTGCCTTTATAATTTTCGAGGGATGCAGACAATTCCTTCAGCATCAATACAACAGTTTCATTTTCATATGCGCTTTTATTGATCTGCTGAACGATTTCAGCAATCTTTTCTCTACCAGTTCTGCGAAGCTCATCTCGATGGGCAGTCATATCTTGATAGGTATGATACAGATCATTTTTGAATATCTCCCGAGCAAAGTCTGACTTGAAAGTTTGTAACGCTTGCTCGGTCATATACGGTTCTTTCCCTACGGAGTATGAGACAAGATGAATATGGGGATGGTTACCTTCATTATGAAAGGCGGCATACCATCGCAGGTCACCAAGAGGAATTCCCATTGCTTTGGCAAGCTTGTTCGCCTGACCACGGAGCAGATCTCTCCATGCCTTAGCGTTATCGTAACCAAGTTTCTCTGCATCTTCTCTGCGCAACGACATGATAGTTGTCCATACCGCACCTTCATGTTCGGCGACCTCTTTGGAGACTGAGGGGAGATCAATCTCTTGATCTCTCTGCGTAAACAAACCATGAGTGCCTTGCTTCTCAACTCTCGGACGCATAGCAATGTATCCGACATAGTTTTCTTTCTTGCCGATGAGATCCATATTGTCTTCAATGGTTCTGCTGATAAATTCAGAAGCCGTGCTTTTGGTTTGAGCTGCAATGTAATCCTGATACTCAAAACTTTGCTCCGAGTCCGGGAAATCATTAATTAGTTCCTTGATCAGTCGCTGTTGTTCCTTTGTAGCAGGTTGATGTTTCCAGGATTCATCGCACTTCTCAACACCTTCCCGAGTAGCAATATATTTCACCAGGTTCTCTCCGTGTTTAGGCGATCCTGATTTTATATAACGCCACTTCAAAATAAATCTTGCCATTGTTATTTACCTTTCTGATAGCGTACCGCATCGTCAAAAGAAATCTGACCGTTTACTCTTTTGACTTCGTTCACGCACTTTCCACGAAGCCGGGAGAGCGTATCTTCATCAACACGGAAGTTCGCTGCCGATACATGCATCATCATCGCAAGTTCCACCGCATACTTGAATAGTAACGATGCCATTCTGTTTTCGAATGAGTCGAGCGATCCTTGGATCGTACTGACAATGGCCTCGGGAAAATACTCACGGCAGTCCTCTGCGCATACATACCCAGCGTAAAATAAAACTGCTTTCTCAATGAACTCTGATCTGCTCCGACAGTTATCCAACTGATAAAGTCGTTCCACCTTTTCCATAGTAGATGGGTACGCCCATAGAGCAAATTTCTTCTTTGTTTCGTCCATTTTTCGTCATCTCCTTCCGTTGAAAAATCCGCATAAAATAAGGCTTTCTCAGCATTTGAGGTTGCGCATACATTTTATGCGCAACCTCCTTTTTAAGCCGATAACGCCTATAAAATCTCTTGCACCATGGGGCTTATTCGGATCACCGACCCCGAAGGTTTGAAAAAAGCGTTTTTACGACCCCGATGTGCAAAGGTGCGAAAACCCTTGAACGGTCGGCATTGCCGTCCGATGTGAACCGTGTCGGGGAAGCCTTGCGACCCCGACACTTATTCCTGCAAGTAAAATCGGACGGCAAAAGCCGCCGATTTTCTCCGTCCTCTGCACCTTGCACAAGGGGCTTTCCTTGCCCTCGTTGCTCCCATAGGTATCCTTTCTCGGGCTTTGGTGTTATCGAGGCACACGGGGCGAAACAGGGCTTCAAATCGCCCTAACCTTCGCCCCGATCATAAGGAGTCCCAACGGCAACGGGGCCTGCCATTGCCGTTGGGACGGTCATTTTAATTCTCGTTATTGGTGTCGTTTTCATGCACCTCCGGCGCAGTAGCGCCGACAGCAGAAGAAACAGAAGGTTTCTGTTTTCGTGGCCTGGGAGCTGCTGTGCTTACGCTACCTGATTTCATATCAATGAAATCCCGAACTCCCGCAGGTACATTTTTGGAGTACAGAATGTCGAGGGCTTTTTCGAGTTCCGTTTCCACCTTCATGTTCTTCTGATCCAAATACATTTTGAGGGCAGAGAGTTTTTCCTCATCAAAGGAAATCGTAATGGATGTCTTTTTCATAGGTCATCACTCCTTTGCTTTATTTTTGAACCGCGCATCTATCTCCGTGAGAGTTTCATCACGATTAAACTTTGCGCGCCCTTGTCTGTCGGTTGCACGATTTCCGACTTTCTCTAATGTCATAAGGTCATTCCATATGTCCGGGTGATTGATAAACAGATGATAGAGTTCGCTTTCAGAAGCATTCGGACAAAAGAAACAGCCACCGCGCTTTGTGTAAGAGTAGATCGGTGAATACAGACCTTCCTCTTTGCAAAGCGCGGCAGCCATTTCCTCTGTGTAACCATATTTTGCAAGAAGGGATACTTTAGATGTACCCTCGAGACGAGCCAATCGCTTCTGCTCATCAATGGCAATTCCTACATACCATGTCGTGTTATTGGGATCGAACATTCCATCCACCAATTTGAAAGACGGAAGTTTGCAATCTCGCTGCACCTCACATCTATTTGGAATTGGGAAGCCAACAATTTTACCAACATTTTCACCGCGGCTTCTTACTCGATAAAAGCAGTCGAGGAATGTTTTGGGAGAGTCCACCACAATGGTTTCGATACCCCATGACTTGAGTTTTGGAATTGCGGTATTGACAATAAAGTCTTCATGCTCGGGTAACTCTGCGCTTCGATTCTTATCATACATTACCCTGGCATATACCACAGCATCCAAAGGTTCGTTGTGTCGTTTGGCAAGTATTACAGTCGCCAGGGAGTCCTTCCCAAACGAACAGCAAGCCACATATTTCATTGGGAAGTCACTCCTTCGTATTTACATTGATTGCATACCTTGCATCACAGGATCGCCATTATTGGACTGTTGTTCCTGTAGTTCTAATGCTTCATCGGTAATGAGTTGATAGGTATTCGGATTGAAAATATCCGGCTGTATACGGTAGGCATCTTGCATCAGAAATTCGTTGATCGGCATTGTTGTATCGCCAACTCGAATTCTCTCTACGCTTCCTTCCATAATGTCTTTAATATCGCCAGGGGTGAGATGAATATCACCATGGACTGTGCGGATATTAAAGTGGGACTCCGCATGAGTGATGAGTCGACCCTTTACCTTATTTCTGATTTCATCAAATTCCTTTTGGCGCTGATCATCCGCTTTGATTCCTTCTGATACTACCTTGGTAAATTCTTCGGTATCATCAACCAAGGTCTTGAATCTACTACCGAAATCAGCAAGGACGGAAAGGTTATTGCTATAGCAAAAGAAACCGCCGGCTTCGCAGTCATATGTGATCTGACCGATATTAGGATCATTTTCAAATGCCTTGCGAAATGCAGCTTCCCACTCATAACCATTACCGTGGGTATAGAATCCACGCTCGTCTTGAACGGGTTCGCCAAGCTCTCTTGCATATGCATTAAACGCTTCCTGTCCATAGTCGCTGAGATCGCCATGGAGGAAAGAGAAAGCAAGGCAGAGACTATATTGACCGTTTTCGTGATCAACAATATAGAACGGTCTGTTGGCCTCGTTAAAGTCTTTAATTTGCTTCGTTGTGTTCACGGTATTTCACTCCTTATTCCATTTTGATTTCATTGGGCAGTTGTTCACCGTTGTATTCCTCCACGGTATAAACTGCGCCTTGTCTACTTGCCACGGTTTCATCCGTACCGTTCCAGTTTACCCTTGCCAAGCAACAGCCCTGTAATAGCATTCGCTCTACATTGCACTGATTGAAATCCGCACCAGTATAATTTGCATGCGTTGTAAGGGCATGGCGCATGTCACAGTTTGTAAACTGCGCATACGAAAAATCTGCTTCATCACCGTAGATGTGTTCCATATTGCAATTGATGAACTTTGCGCCATGTGCAGATGCAAAATTCAGATCCGCTTCTGACAAATCACAATCTACAAATGCTGCATTGCTAATGATCGCTCCGTTAAATACGGCATGCGCCAATCCCTTATCTTTAATAAGGCAACCGGAAAAATTGGCTTGTTCGCCACCTGCATCACGCATATAGAGCATATGCTTTGCAAGCATAATGTCGACATCATCCGAGGTCAGTTCTCGATACTGACTTTCGTCTATCAACTTTGTCTGATGCTCGGGAGCGACACTTACAAGGATTTCGCTGCTCATAGTTTCCACGGATTCAAATTCCGGTCGTTCACTTAACATTTCACCGAGCAGTCTGTGATCGAATAACGGATTGGACTGTGGATCGGGCAGGTCGGATAATTGGAGATAGTAACTTCCATCCACCTGATTTTTCAATATGCGCTGAGTTGCTTCCTCAGCGTGTCCATACATTTCCTTTGTAAAATCGGCAAGAGACTGATACTTCCCCAGGATCATCAATTGACGAGCATTGGGAAGGAATGCTGTGTACCGTGCATAGCTGCTTCCTTGCGCATCAACAAGAATACCATCATCACCGTTCTCGGGGAGAACAAGAAGGCAATGTCGGACTCCGTCTTCAGTAAATCCCATCTCGTTGCGTAACTCGACAAGGAAATCATGATCCGCTAAAAGTCGAGAGGCGAAATAACTGTACTGATTATCGGGTAGTTCGACCACTCTTGAGATTTCACAGTCCTCCGTTTCATATTTCGCTTCTTTTCTCTGAAATACTGATTTTAATTTCATGTGTTTTTTCACCTCACATAGAAAGAACAGGTCCAGAGCCATCGCTCTGAACCTGTTCAGTATCTTGATTCATAACCTGCGACATCTCAAAGACCTCGCATTCCTTAAATTGCATATCCCCACGGAAGCCAACTTTCAGCCGAGAGAATTCCTTGCCCTCTGCTTTCACCTCGGGGGAAGCATATGATGGCAACACCTGATTCCATTGATACCATTTGTCGATCTTCTCCCTGGGCGTTAGCTTCAGAACCACATAGTCATTGGGTTCAAACTTGGGATAACGCTTGATCCTTCCATCCACATCCACGAAGGGCTTTCCTTCACAGAGAACCGTCATTTCCATATACCTGTTCATATCGGGGATAGAACGGCAGAACCAACATTCAGTATCTCCGAACCTACGGATGGTCTGATCTGCGAGAATACTGTCGAGATTCTTTTTCTTCGTAAGGTAATACACCTCAGATGGAATACCAACTTTTTCATATCCCATATTTGCACACCTCACATTTCCATCTTGTGTTCCTCGGGGGAATGATAGATGTCGCTGTTCATAACATTTGCCCCAAGCATATCAAGCATATTTTCTGCTTGCTGTCCCTGGGAGCAGCAGTCGGGGGCATTGGCTGCATATACAGCCTGTTCCACCAAGTCTTCGGCTGTAATCATATCAACGGTTTCCGCAACCTTTTCTTCGTGTTCTTCCTGTGGAGTCGGTATTTTTTTAGTTTTACTCATTTTCACAGCCTTCCTTTCACATGGTCTGTTCCATTACGGGAGACTCGTTTTGGCCTTCGATGTAATCGGAGTATTGCTTCTCCCACTTTTCCGCATTTCGGAACATGGTCTTGTAAGTTTCAAGACGACTCATTTCATCGAAGGGATCATCGCCAAGATCTAAAATCTGACAGAGTCCATTGATGGCCTTCTTGATTTGAGCGCAGTAATGCATAGCTTTTTCTGCGTGTTCTAAATTTATCTCATTCATTCCTCGTTTTCCTCCTGTTCAAGATATGTGATATAGGGTATCTTCAACCAATGAGTCCAACCACCGTTGGCAAGTTCGGAGCGTATGACACCGGATGTTGTTCCGTATGCTTCTACAACCTTACCGTCACCGATGTACACACCTATATGGCCTTCCTTCCAAACAGCAAGTCCTGGTATCTCGGGAATGGTATCGATTGTCCCTTTCTCTGTTGCGTTTTCATACATAGTATCTGCGCCGATATCGGGCATCCCATTTGATACAAGAATTGTCATTTGACTGGCCGTATCATACCAGGAGTATCCCTTAATCAGTCCGACACAGTCTGCAGTTCTCTTGCCGAGCCAATTTTCACGAATAAAATCCTCCTTTCCACCAACCTCATCGGGGTACTGGATGATTTTACTTTCCAGAAAATCGGGACTCAGAACTGTACCGTAAGTTCCCCACACATAGCCCCAACCCTTGTCGGCTGCAAACTCTGACCATTTAACCAAGTCTAAATTGTTCTTGGTCGAAGGATCAACATAGTTGGAGGTGTTGATATAGGCGTTGCGCGTACTTGCCATCGCATTTTGGAAATCCTCGACTTCGATGGATGTCCCAAACTTCGCATTAACGGCAGCGATCAGTTCACTATCGGTTTGTTCTTCTTCAAAGCAACCAACGAGAGCGTCAGCGAAGCCTTCCTCACCGACATGCTCAGACAAGCCAAATATGAATAGTGCCTGAGCTTCATCGATGCGTGTTTGATCAAAACCGGCATCTGTCATTGCGGATTCAACGGATTCCCATACTTCCACAAGCTGTATTTGCCTTTCCTGATATATCTCGTCAAGCCGCCCTGTGTTGATCTCAATCCCACCATTAAAAATTGCAAGTAGCGCACCTATCGGTAGTAGGATAATTACGAGTATAATGCCCACAATCAATCCCACGACCTTGAGTGCTTTCTTGTCTGTAAGGATATAGGTTGCAACTTTTTTAAGTGCTGCACCAACCGCAGGAGCTGCCATTATCGACCACCAGCCTTGCCGAAGAGCGCCGACTTATAATCGGGTGCGATAACCTGTAAAAGATACCTTTCATTTCCGCATCGGTATAGGCAAGTTCCTCGCTCGGGATACTTGATGAGTTCAAATTCACTCGGCTCAACCTGTAATGCATCCATATATTCCTTGGGGTTGATCTGACCTGCATTGAACAGGAATTGATGGGTCGGGATACTAAACAGGGGCTTCGTAAATTCACGAATAGAAGGGATTAAAAAATCCTCGATATTCTGTGATGCCAGAATGATCGAGGAGTCTTTTTTTCGTACTCGCTTCATTGCGTTACGGATATATTCAATTGCCGTCATATTTGTGAGGAACAAATACAACTCATCGATGGATGCTGCCGTGCTTCCTTTACCGAGCAACTGATTACTCATAAAGGACAGGATGTTAAACAGCATCGCATCCTTCAGTCGTTTATTTGTATCCATGAGACCTTTGACTCCGAACACCAAGAATGCATCATCGGTGATGTTGGTGTACCCGTTAAAATAACGACTTTCCGCACCTACGCACATGGAATTGATTCCGAGACATACCTCCTGGAGCGTTTGCTCTGTATAGAGGTATTTTCTCTGTTTGTCATAGGTCATGAATTCTTCCTCACATAACTTGTAGAAGTCTTCCATGATAGGATAGTCTGTCGGCTTCATCTTGGCGTAGTCGGTGGTGTCCGTGATCCCAAATCGCGCATACAGTTTCGCAAGCAGTATTTCGATGGTGTCTATCTGTGCATCCGTGAAATCCTTATAGCTTCGGAAGAAGTCTTTAAGGAACGCAATATGCTGAGACAGCCGTGTCTGCTTTTTGAATGCCTCGGGAGTGGTCGCATCGATTTCATCGTTTCCGTCTGACCATGCTTTGGGTTCAAGCGGATTGATGGTATATTCACCGGAAAGGAAATCAATATAACATCCACCAAGATTGGCACAGAGGTCAATATACTCACTTTCGGGATCGAGGCAGATGATACTTTTGCCGGACTCACGAATATTGGTGAGGATCAGCTTTAGGAGATAGGACTTGCCCTGTCCCGAGTTACCAAGGATCAGAATGTTGCTTGTAGTCTTATCCTCGGCTCGGCGATCAAAGTCCACCAGAATATTCGTACCAAACTTATCTCTCCCGATGTACAGTCCCTCGGGATCGGTTTTGCCGGAAAAGTTAAAAGGATAGAGGTTTGCCACACTTGATGCCGGCAACACTCGCTCGAACTGCGCACCGAACTGATTGAAGCCCACGGGCAGAACAGAGAGGAAGCCTTCCTTTTGCCGCAAGGTCAGCCTGTCAACGGTGATCTTGGATCGTGTCAATTCCATTGCAATTTCACTTTGCAATTCCTTGAGCGCTTCCATTTGCTTTGCTTTCAGTTCAATGAATACTGAGCAATGAAGCAGGGGTTCTCTGTTCTTGCGAAGATTGGCAAGGAGTTCAATTACATCATGGAGATTTCCTTCCGCTTCGATTGTTTCATTCATGTCATTACCACCGCTTTTTAGGGTGTTCCGGCGTGTTGCATTCTGAATGATTTTCCTCTGTTCCATCGACTCCACCAGTCTATGGTAGATACGAAGAGTTACGCCATTTCGATCCGCAAGCTGCGAAAGGATCGCTTGTTCCTCGGTAGAGGGTGGATATTCTCGAATTGCCCACACGCTACGATAACTATCACCGACAATATAATGGTCGCTGAAAAATTTGATGGTGCTGGGCAGGATGCAGTCGAAGAAGTCCTTAGTACGGATTTCCTCAACCTGCTCCGGTGTCAACACCTTAGGTTTTCTTTTAGACATTAGCCTGTGGCCTCCTTTGCGATTATTAATAGACGACCGCTTTTTACACTTCCATAACAGGTGGAGAGTATAAGCGTGTTGTCTTCAGAACTGATATTATTGTAGATTTCATCGTAGATGTCAGTTCGGATCACATCCACGACCGTGTAATAACGAATACCTGTTGCCGTCTGAAACTCTATTGTAAGATGAGAGCTTCTGAAGTCAGCATCAAGGTACTTTTTTAGGTCAGAGAATTGTGTGCCATTCTTCATGTTATGTCCATAAATAATGGCAGTCCCACAGTTCACGGAACATCGGGCATCAAGGAACGGGACACCGGATTGGCTGTACTCACCCTCAAAGTTTTTGCGTAAATACTTCTGCGGATTACTTGGGGTGTACATTACAGGATAATTTATATTTGTACCGTCAATACATAGCCAACCGATGCACTCGGCATTTTTCTCGAAGAGAGGATCGAGATTTCGGCCTTGTTCTTCGGGTTCGGTTACCGGTGGTTCAGTTTCATCGTCCGTTCCTGATATTACGCCACCTGTTTCTTCTTTGGGCTTCTCAGTGTTGGTAGGTTCGATGATTTCGAGGAGTTCGTCAAACTCCTTCTTTTCTCTCTGCTGTATGGATATCTCTTTCCATATCATATACGCTGATACAGTAAGTAGCGCCGACAGCAGAAGAATAAGAAATATATTAAGTTTCCTCATCGTCCTCATCTACCTCGAAGAACTGTTCGCCGTCAATATCGGGCATTTGCTCACCATTGAGACTTGCATCAAAATACAAGGCCAGGAAGCGTTTTATGTCTTCCTTCCGCATTCTTCTAACCTCAAAGCCTTGCTCCGAGATCACCTTCTCTACACGGTTGGCCATTTGAAATACCTGCTCGGCTTTCTTTGCTTTACATCGTGCGATGAACAAGAACTGTCGAGCAGTAGCCATCTCTACCTGTATCTGATCCAAGAATTCGATATCCTTTTTCAGCATCTTCTTGACCTTAGGATTCTGTTCCTCATCCAGTCGCATATGAAGGTATGCCTTGTTATCATCGAAGCACTCGGAAGAGTCGGTACAGGCGATTTCAATATCCGGTAGTGCGGAAAGCACCATCATTAAGTGCCTAACCTTGATTTCGATATTGGTATGCGAAAGCACCGAGATATTTGTCGGTGCAACAAGATAGAAGAGCAGCTCGGCCTTGTTGGTTTTCAGTCCGTATTTTGTAAAGGTTTTTACGCCAATGAGATCTTGCACCGAACTGCCTTTTCTTTTTTTCTGCTTTTCTTTTGCCATTTGGCTCACCTCCACTCAAAGTATTGCTGTGTAGATATTAAGAATTTCACAGCGTATTTCATATAGTCCAGCACGGTTGTATCATCCATGCGTATAGTCAGAAACGCATAGCACAGCGTTACGACCGCAGGAACAAAAAATTGCACATACACCAGTATTACAACCGAAAGGAGGGCTGCTATACCGATAATGCAGAAATCTCGCAGTCCCCACAGCCACAAATTTGCTGTAGCCTTGAGGTTCTGCGGATAGATATACTGTGTCATTTACATCCCTCCAAATTCTATTTCTCCTGTTTCGAATCCCTGGGTTTTCTGTTGCCCGAACACCATATCGCAATGTACAACATTCAACACGAGACCATTATTTTGCAGATGGTTCAGTATTCGCGCTGTTTCCCACGGTGTGTCTGCAACATCCTTCATTTCGTCAACGACAATCCTTCGGATACCTCGGGACTTGCAGTATTCCACCATACTCCTTAATTCACCACCGCTTCTGCTCATGGGCGCATTGATGGAGGTGCTGCCATCTACTGTATATCCATTCTCCTGGCAGTACTGCTTGAGTCGATTGAATTTTGCTGATGACGGTCTTGTATCACATCCGCTTCGGTTGTAATACAGATATGCCTTTTCTTCCTGGTGGGCGAGATCACAAACGAACTCTGTTGGAGTCTGTCTGAATTCTTCTTTTATTTTCTCTGCGATCAATTCCTTAATTAACGCAGACTCTGCCATTGTAGGCGTGTAGAAGAAACTCTCACTACTGTTATCCTTGCTGATAACGCATTCGACCGTAAGGAAGTCGCTTAATGGGTTATAAATGCCGTACATATTTACCCATTCACCGGCTTCCGAATCGAGCTGCAGATTGAACTTCTCATTCACATCGAAGAGGGTTTCGAGATAGGCCACGATTTGTTGTTTATTGTCGCTGTCGAGCTGAATATCCCGATCCACGGCCAGTTCTTCTCGTTCAAATTCCTTATCTTTTTTCATGTTGCCACCGTCCTTACTTTGCCCTTGCGATGGAGCGTGTGAGATTGACTGCCGTAGTTGTTGCATGCACAACGGACATCATATTGACTCTTACGCTCGAGTCGAGACCGAATTGCTGTGCAATACGAGGCACTTCGTTGGCGGCAAGCATAATGCCGAGGCCAAGAAGCATATTACCGGGGAAAGTCATCAAGCCAAGGTACAGTAGTGTTGTCTGCATAAATGCAGTCAAGCATATAGCAATGACCTGCTTCATCCATTGCACAAATCCATCGTGATAACCTCGGGGGACAGAAAACATATACAATGATCCTACTGCCATCTGCACAAGCAAAATTCCTCCACGCTTGATATTCTGAAAGAAAATCTTGACAACGCAATATCCAAATGCAATTAGGCAAAGAAGGGTAAACAGCCCCAACTGCGAAGACAGATTGCCCGCAAAGAAACTTCCTACGAGTACACCCTGTGCTGTGATTGACAAATCAAAGGACTGTGTTGATCCTGCATAAGCGGCAATTTCTGATGCAAATGTGTTTTGCAGACTAATGCAAAACTTGTACAATTCAATCGGTACTACCCCTATCAGAGAACAGGCAAAGAAACCTTTTAATATGTTGATAGCACATGATTTGATATCTGCTCTGCCGTTTTGGTATTCAATTGCGACATCAAATATTGCGACTACCACACCTGCAACAAACAATGCCCATCCAAACAAGGTAAACAGTTCGACTGTGGCTTGTACCCACGAAAGATTAAAGATATCTGCACCCATGTTTCCCATTAGTGCAAAGAAATCTGCGACCGCCGTATAAACAGTTTCATACAGCCATTGCATCATTGTATTCCAAATCTGACCTAAAAGGACTTCACCGATCCACTCAAAACCGTCCTGTATTGCACCTACAACCGAATCGATTAAATCGCCGATCCAGTCAAACATTCTTTATCACCTCCAAATATTACGAAAGCAGGGACGGCTTTCACCGTCCCCTGGGATTTGTTTCTCTTACTGAAACTGCATTTCATTCACTGACATATCCTGTTGCTGATACATGCCCACATATTCGAGGGCAGTATCCGCTATCTTTGCCTTGTCAGTTACAGACACGGGGATATACCAATATGCGGTTTTGTCGCTCTGCTCCCACATATACGGATGAACATTGTTTCCGCAGTTATCCTTTCGCAGACCGATGATATCACCAAACTTCATAGTTTCCTTATCCACCACACCATCGGTACGATTGATAATAGAAACCTGAATTGCATCGTAATGGTTGGCGATGAAGGTAGAAACGAACTGCATTTTCACACGCAAATTATCGTCCAAGATGCCTACCATCGTCCTTCCAACGAATTTGGGGTCTTGGATGATGCCTGTATGCTCAAACATCATCCGCATTTCCTTTTCAAAGAAATTCATCCCATTCACCTCCGCTTAAAGGATTGTCCAGATATACAGAGGTGCGGTTAGGGTGAAAATCAAACAGGCGAACAGGATCGCAGGAGCTGCGAATTCGAACTGACCGTGTTTGCGGTAGTCGAAGTATGCCGTACCAAGCTTAACAAAGAACAGGATGGCCAGGATCATATCTACCACGGGGAACACAACATTGTTAACTACGGACTGTACCTGAGTTTTTGCCGTGTTCCAAGTCTGCTCAATAGCACCGGCTACATCTCCGGCTGCAAACGCAGTCACAGAGAATGTGCTGACAATTACAGCCACCATTGCCACGCAGAGCAGGATTCTTGTAATTTTCTTTTTCATTGTAATCATCCTCCAATCACTTTTCTGATGTCTTTTTCATTGATTTTCTTTATACGGATGTTGAGGTTCTTGCAGAAGTTGATTTCCGTGTGCATCCCCTCGGTAACTTCGTCCCCGAACACCCAAAGCTCATCACAGAACCACAACATGCCAAGCCCTGCGACTATACCGATTTCTCGCTCTTTTTCGATATCATCATCGAGACAGAGTGCATAAAAATGTGGCACGACCGGGGCCGTGCCACACATTAATGCGAATCGGGTATATTGCTTGACTTTTTCAAGGTTACCCTTGACATCGCCACCCAAAGGTGCGCAGATATACACCTTTTTCATCATGCTTAATCCTCATCGTCCTTCTTTCGCTTGATGGCAATAACAGCAGTAGCAATCAGACCGCCGAGGGCAATAGCACCAAGGCCAATCCAGAAGCCAAGATTAGAGTTATCACCGGTCTGAGGAATGTCGGGGACAGGGATTTTTTCGTTGGTTACGCTTGCCTTAACGATCTGTCCGTCCTCTGTAATCTCAAACGGATACTCATCGGTATTGGCTACATAGCCATCGAGAGGATCAAATTCAGAATAGGTGTATTTCCCATAACGGAGAGTAAATTTGGCAATGCCGTTTTCATCAGTATAACCCTCGATCACAGTATTACCGTCCGCATCCTTGATACGGAATCCAACACCTGCAAGGGGCTTGCCATCTGCGATGTCGGTCTTGGTCAGTTCGAGTTCGCCAACAATAGGTTTGTTGGTGAAGCCAACGCCTGCCTTGTTTTCGACCACAATGGTTTCGCCATCGTTACGAATCTCGAAATAATGATAGGTATCGTCCTTTACGAAACCTACAGGGGCAGTTTCCTCATACAAGAAGTACCCACCGAAACGGACACCTTCTGCCAAATAAACACCAAGTTCGGTTTCGCTAAGTGCGACCACGAAGGTGTCAATTTCTGCATTGAATTCACCGTTTTTATCGGTGTCCGCATAGATGTGGAATTTGGCACCAGTCAGCTTGTTCTCGGGATATTCCTCATCCACCTTGGTGGTAGTAACATTACCCTTGATAGGCTGATTGGTAAATCCAATGCCGGCCTCGTTTTCTACGACAACGGTTTCTCCGTCATTTCTGATCTCGAAATAGTAATAACCATCATCCTTGAGGAAGCCTTCGGGAGCAACCTTTTCGTACAGGAAGTAACCGTTATAGCGGAGGTTATCCATTGTGTAGATACCGTTTTCGGTTTCAGTCATTTCACCTACGAGCAGGTCGATCTCTGCATCGAATTCCTGATTGCCATCCACATCCACGAAGATTTCGAAGATGGCGCCGCCGAGCGTATTCTCGGGATACTCCTTATCGACCTTGGTGGTCTTGACTGTGCCGGTAATGAATTCATTTTCGATAGTAACCTCTACGACCTGTTCATGTTCGGAAACAGTAACCGCATAGCTGTTTTCGTTTAATACGAAAGCCGGTGCTGCCTTGATCTCACGCACGATCCATCTGCCGAAAGGTACATTCTCAAAGTGGAAGACACCAATCTCATTGGATTCGCAGGTAAGAATTGCGGTTTCCTCTGTGAACTCTGTTTCGCTCTCCGCAAATAAGCCAAAGAGTGCGCCACAGATGGCAAAGCCATCCTCATCGAGCTTCTTGCCCACAATGCTGCCACGGATCATCTCATTTTCAATGGCATTGCCGTCATTAATGTTCTTTCTGACGGTGTCGGTGTCCTGGCCTTCATAGTCGAAGGTCACCTCATAGATGAGGTCGGAGAGGATATAGTGGCTGTCGGTTGCGTATTCCTTCACATATACCTTTGCGCCTACGGGTAGATCGGTTTTAAAGGAAATCTTACCGTCTGTATCACAGGCTTTGATCTCAATAAGCGCATCCTTGGGGATAGTCCTACCGTCTTCGGCAGTCAGATCCTCGGCTGCATAGAGTGCAAACTGGACACGGGTGATTTCATCGCCGTTACCGATATTGAATACATCGTCCTTCTCGAGAGACTTAGACAGGTCAATCGTGACCTTCTGTCGCTCGTTATAGAACGATGTGGAGGTTGTGGTGACTTTTACATTTTCACCTGCATAGGTCAGTTCTACATTCACAAGCTTCGTGTTCAGCACCATACCGTGGGGAGCAGTAACTTCCTTAACGGTAAACTTACCAAGATAGAGAGGTTCGGTTGTTGCCCTGCCATCTGCATCCGTGGTAACGGTCGCAACAACCTGTCCCTTGGTATAACGGATTGTGCCGTCCAGGGTTACGATATCCTCGGCTGCAGTAATCTCATATACTGCACCTGCCAAGCCTTTCACTTCATACACAGGCTGGTAGATACCTTCGTTTTCACGGACGGAGGAGAATACCTCACCGGTCTTTTCAATGGTGATCGTGCCTTTCTGTGCGATATTGGACTTGACTACGGTTACAATATCGGTCGAGCCGTCCACCTTGAATGCTACAGGATCGCTGTCGAGCACATAACCATAGCAGGTGTTTTGCTCGATGATTTCATAATTTCCGTAAGGAAGCGGAGCAGGGAGCATCAACTTGCCGGTGCTATCGGTGTAGTACACCTCGATATCCACGGGAGTGGGATAGTTCACACGCTGAATAACATATTCACCGGTGTCAGTATTACGAACCTTAAAGCCAATTCCGGCGGCAGGGATAATGTTGCCTGTTTCGATGTCTTTCTTGACAATTTCGATTTCCGCTTCGAAGGTGGCGTTGTTAATGAGATAGCGGTAGGTTTCGCCATCTGCGTTAATATTCACATCAAATGCCGGCATCATTTCTTTGCCTTCCCAACCATCGACCTGTTCTACGACATAAGTGCCGTAGGGAAGCCATGCAGTTTCAGCAAAGCCGAACTCATCGCAGAAAAGGATTGCTCTTTCTTTTTCTTCTGCGTTGTCGTAAGATCCTGCGCTCTTGAGGTAAACGGCAAATACTGCACCTTCCTCGGGGGTTTCGATTTTGGTGCTACCATCATCACAATGCTTGATAATGGCGATTTTGCCACGAACGATTGCTTCGTATACATCCACATACTCGGTGTTCAGTTCTACAGTATATTCGTAGGCGGAACAGTCGATATAGTATCTTGTATCATCAAGCAAATAGCCTTCGCTCGGGGTGATCTCCTGTAAATACCAATTGTCACCGCAGACATAGTAATCGGTCAAGAAATAACCGTTTTTGTCTGTCGTGTAGGTATCTACAAGGACTCCGTTGTTATAGAGGCCATAGACCGCACCTTCCAGGGTTGCATCACCCTGGGTTACACCATAAGGCCAACCGTATTCATTGACCATCTGATCGGAGTCGACTGCGAGAGACATCGGGACAGCAGAAACAGGCACAAGCCCACCGCTTTCCTCGTCCTCGGGATCGCCCCAGAACAGATAACCATCCACCTTAAAGACATCAACACGGAATTTCTTGAGGATATTCTCGAATGTCTTGTTGGTCACTTCATTCCATGCGATATCCGCAGTCTGCTTTGCAGGGACAACATAGCGAATGTTAGTGTTGACTTCCTCGAGAGTGTATCCTTCGCCGATCAATACGCCGTAGAACATCGCAATGCCATTTTCATCTGTATATGCATATTCATCGACTTTTGCGCCGGAGAGAGAAGTGCCATACAGGTGGAACTTCATTCCTTCTACCAGGCCGTCTTCAGCTGTCTTGGTAACCTTGAGATCGCCACGCTTCAATTCGTTATAGAAGTAATTGTTGGTTACCTCATTCCATTCGATTGCGGCAGTCTGATTCTCGGGGACAATGTATCTCTCGGCCGTATTGACTTCCTCGAGTACATAGGGTGCATGTCCGCTAATGAGTACATCCTCAAATGTCGCTACACCGTTTGCATTGGTTATAGCGTACTGCTCTACGGGAAGTCCTGAGAGAGAAGTGCCGGACAGCTTAAACTGTACTCCCTCCACCAGTCCGTCTTCAGAATCCTTCGTAACCTGCAAAGAGCCACGCTTGAGAACATTGTTGAATGTTACAGTCGCAGTTTGACCGCTGACAATCGTTACCGTTCTAACTTCTTGCGGCTCATACTCATCAGCCACAATTTCAGTTACGGTATAACTGCCAGGCTTGAGGTTATCGATTTTAATCTCACCATTGGCATCGGTGGTAACGGTTTTGTCAACACCGTTCCCTTTAATGGTGAAACTGACACCTGCCACCTCACCATCCTCGGAGTTCTTCACGATTTTGGCAGATCCGGGGATCAATTCGTTAACTGCTTCAATTGTGATGGTGGCATTGGGCGTTTCCGAATCCAGAGTCTTCGTCCATGTAGTCGTACCATAGGCTCTGTAATTGGTCGGAAATACCGTTTCTGTAATGGTATAAGTGCCATAAGGGATTCTGTCCTCACTCTTGGCGTAGCCATTACCATCAGTGGGGCCGATTACAAACTTTTCGTTTGTTTCGGTATTGGTCGCAGTAAAATACGCACCGGCAAGAGCCCTGCCATCGGTATCTTCTTTATAGACCTCGATGCTGCCGTCATTCTCGAAGATGTCATCGGGAAGATGGAAGTATGCGTTGGGATAGGAGGACTTATCACCAGCCTGTCCCATCCAGTCAATACGGGAAATCTCGGGGCCACGATCATTGCCTACATGGATAATGAAATCCACACCTTTGTATGTGCCGGAGTAGATGGCTACATGCTTGTGGCTATTCTCAGAATCACCGAAGATAACAATGTCACCAGGAGCAAGTTTGCTTCTATCAACATTGGAGGCACTTGTACCAATTTTCTCAATCTTGCCTTCGTCTGCCAAACCGTTGAGCGCTTTTTGCCATGTCACAACTGCCTGGGAGTTCCATCCGGTCGCCTTAATCGCATCCGTGATAAACTGCGTATCTACACCCTCGATGTTGGGTAAGTAATTGCAGATGTAATAGGTCACAAAGGAGGCACAGCAGAGACCGTAATCCTGGTATCTTGCAATGTTAGGCGCAAGACCGGTCACGGTAGAGGCATCTGCCACGGTTTCAAAACCGGATGTGGATGTGCCGTAGTTAATGCCAGATAGAATATTGGAAGGGGTTCTCGAGCCGTAGCTACCAGACTGATACAATGTACCATCTGCAATCTGCTGATCTACATCGTATCCGGTATATGCCAGTGCGCGGAGGATGGAGTGATCCACCATTTCCTCGGGGAGATCACTTGCGACTGCGGCGAATGCACTCATGGGCATCGCCATTACCACCATTACCACCGCAAGAACCATTGCCAATACTTTTGACCACTTATTCTTTACAAAACTCATAGATCATTCGTCCTTTCATGATTGAAATAAAATCAGCCCCCGTCCGTGTGGACGAGGGCATTCTTGCGGTAGATTATCTATTAATCACCATAGTTTTTACTGCTCATACAGATGCAACAGTACCATTTTCCATCGGATTCGTTATAGTGGACTCCTACAGCCATGTAGCTGTATTCTGAGTCGCCAACATACGCCCAATGCTTACTGCTTTTCTTGAAGCCACTTGCGATTCTTTGAGCCATTTGATCGGCTGTACCGAACCAGTCGCCCTTACCGATAGCTTCTCGATTATAGCCACGATAATAGCTTTCACTTGCATCCCCACCGAACAAGGTCATATCAATGTACTCACCGTACTGTAAGACCGTGCAGGGGTTGGGGTTGCTGTTGTGGGAGAAGTCACTTACAAGCTGCCTTGCACGATACCTTGCCACCTCTGTTAGTCCTGGGAGGATAGTCGCAGAGGATGATCCTTGATCTGCTCGGTACTGATTGATATACTGAGCCACCAATCTCTCGATGTCATATGTCGAAGGTTGTTCCACGGGCTTTGTTTCCTCGGGTTGCGGTTGAGGTTTTGTTTCCTCTGACGGCTCAGTTTTCATCTCCGTTTCGGGTACTGTTGACGCATCTGTTTCCTCTACTGGATCAGTTGTTGTGACTTTGGGAGGAGAGGATTCTTCGGTTTCCTTTGGAGGATCGTTTTGTTCAATATCCTCTGTTGATGGATGCGTTGCCGAAGGCTTGGTTTCATCTTTTTCTTTTTCCGATGTAACCACATCCTCTGTCACAGTTGTTGTAGAGGGGGTGGAGTTTTCTGTAGGTTTTTCGGAGTGAACGATATCGTTGCCATCGCTATCATCTTCATTGCCCGATGTTGCACTTACCAATTCACTCATAACCGTTTCGCCAGACTCCAATGTCGGTTGTGTTACAGGCTGATTGCTACACGCAATAAATGTCATGCACAGCATAATCGCCATAAGAATTGCGATTGCTCGTTTCATCATAAATATCACCTCAAACAACACAATACCGAAACACTTTCAAAAGTCCAGCGAATTATTTATTATTTAACAAAAACGCCTACATTGTCTGCTCAAAGGCAGGTTCCTCGTCTTCATCGAGGTCTTCTCCGGCAGCCTGATCCTCACCCTGTGTCTGCTCGAGCTTCTGCTCATAGGCATCAAGGACATAACCATTGAGAGCTTCTCGCGCTTCTTTGGTGATGGGATGGAAATCATCATAGAACTTGTTATCCGATCCCTTATGTCCTGGGTAGAGAACCTGCAAGCCCTTATCGCCGCCGTCATAGACCTTGAGACCATGGATAGCGAAGTGATTGCCAATGGTTACACTTGCATTCGCCTTGATCTTGTTGTTGGGGTCAGTAGACATGCGGTCGATTTTTGCGGTAATAAAAGGAATGCGATACTGCGTTCCTTTATTCTCCGTAGCAGGAACGGTCTGTTCCACCTGCTTTTCGGTTGCTTTGGGTGCTTTTGCACCAGTAGTTTTCTTGGTTGCCATTTTTCTTTACCTCATTTCATCAAATTTTTATCTTTCCGGCAGCCTGTTTGCCGGTCGCAACACAATCATATTTTGCATCACCTTACCGTTTACTCCATTTTTATATCCGTTTGCTCCACGGGTTCTTGATATTGCTTCAATTTTTCTTGCGCCCACTCGGGGATGCAATCTTCACGGATTACTCCAATAAAATCGGCTCTACGGAAATGGGCATATTCGTCATCCTTGAGAAAATGCCCAGCCACTTGTGTGCCGATTTTCTTTGGATCACAACCGAATCCGCTTGTAGCATAGAAGAGTTGAAACTCGGGCGTTTTATACTGATCTTTCAAACTTGAAGGCTTTAGCACGATCAGCTTGTCCTCATAATCCCCCTCGTCAGTACAATGGGTCCGGTCAAATAATCCAAGTGCTTGCCATTCCTTTTGGACTCGGTCGACAAACATATTTACCAGGCCTGGATGCGCTTCCACGGAATAATGCCACAAATTATCATCCTCGGGCATATAGAAACTTTCTGCCCATTTCTTGTTTTCGGGGCTGAACCTTCCGTCATCTGCGTGCTGCTGAATTGTGTTTGCAAGAACCCATTGGACTCTGTTCCATCCGTATTCAGCGATGATGCCCTGAGCTGAGTCGGTATTAAGCCGATTATCCTGGTAGTTGTCATTAATGGCCTTTTCGATTGCTCTTGCACAGGTACAGTTTTCCTTGTAGCTTTCGCGCCATTGATCAAGTTCATCGTACCTTTTTGCGTAATCCTGAGACCACCGATATACGACTTTATGTGTTGCCATTGATTTTTGCACCTTCTCTCTGCGCCCACAACAGATTCAAATGGATCGTTGCTTTTCGTTGCTGTTCGGGAGTGAGGCTATCGAGGAAGTCCTCGATGGAGAGGTCATCGACCTCGTCAAAGCACTCGGGAGTGCAACCACCGCAAAGCTTTTCCTTTTTAAGGATGATAGTATTTGCATCTTTTTCCTCAAAGGAGAGGATATCGTTATAACCGATATTGTTGCGGATTCTGATCTCATAGGGGATAGTAATTCGTCCTCGCTTACCGAGGACACGCACAATCTTTCTCATTGTTACAGTCACACTCCTTTACTCATCAAGGGTACATACACCGCAATGCCAGCAGAAGTGCGGACACTCGGCACATTCCTCGGGGACATCGATATCTTCGTCATCAAAGTCCTCATCGTCATCCTCGAATTCATCCTCGAGGGCTTCCTCATCAAGGATTCTCACCTTGATTTTGCCGTCATCGTAATACGCTTCGAACAGGGTATCTTCATCGATCCCGAGCGCATCCAACAGATCTTCCGGCAAGGTAATCGCAAATTCTGCTTTGTATTCCATTTCGTTTCTCCTTTTAGTAATCATATTGAAAGTCAAATAGAGTAAGCTGCCGGGTCTGTTCCAACAGGTACTTGTTGTTCAGTTCTGCCTGATCGAGCAGATTGAAGTTGCCAATCAGCAGTTCTTCGAACATCTCGCCGGGCTTGGTGCTTTGCGCCATGTTGTGGAGTCGCTTCTGTACATAGGTATCAAATCCATACTTGTTCGCAAGATCCACGATGTAGGGATCGTTGTTATAAGTGATGATGAATTTGCATTCACCCTTATACTTTTCGTGGACTCCGTTCATGAACTCAAAGAGCATGGCGTGTTCATCGCTACCGAAACTCGCCTTCTGATAATAGTTTTCCGTACCCTTGTACGGAGGATCGAGCAAAATGAAAGTATCCTTACCTGCAGCATAGGCAATACAGTCCTTATAATCACGATGCATAATGACTGCATTCCGCAATCTACTACAGGCGGCTACGAGTCTGCCGAACCTTTTAGTCATATCCTTCTTTGCTATGGCAAAGGTCTTGCCTGTGGACGAGAAGCTGAATATCTGATTTTCAAAGAAGGCTACAGCTTTTTCAATGTCCGACCAATCGGCATTTTCGATAATAACGGAGGTTTCCGTGAGATCATCGAGAATATTGGGGACATCCGCAAGCATAGCCTTATTCGCTTTGAAGAGCTGCTCGGAATTGAAGGACAAGTATAGCCGTCCTATCAGATATGCCAACTTTTCACTACGCTGTAACACTCGGAAGAACTTCACCAGGTCGCCATTATAGTCGTTGATGATTTCTCGTTCCGATGGTCTTTTTCGTAGGAATACCTCCGCACTTCCCATACATGCTTCCACATATGTTTTATGGGGAGGCATAAAGGCATCTATTGTTGTATAGATGCATCCTTTGCTTCCAGTCCAAGGGAGTGGGCTTACCGAGCCGGACAATGTAACCAACCTCCTTTCGTGGGGAGGCAGTTGCGTATAAAACAAAAACAGGCCGTTTTTGTGCATACACACGCAAACGGCCTCAAAGTCATTTATTTGTGATCTCGCCCTTTTGTTCCTTGGCGAGTTGTGCCTTCAGCTTCCTTATCTGTGATTCGTAGTCATTGACTCGGTTGAGCTGAAAACCACAAAGAAGTATGATGCCGAGGCATCCACCGAGCAGTAGCCCGATGAGGAAAAATAGGAATTCACTCATAATTACATACCCTCCATTTTCATTCCTTGGCCGAGTGCTTCGTCCATTTCTTCTTTGGTGCGGATGAAATAATCATCTCCGCTATTCCAGAAGGAAACATACATATCGCCCTCATCTGTTTCTATGGGGCGCTGCTCAAAGCCTTCGCCAAATCCATCACTGTTCTGACCGGATATACCATCTTTCAAAGCTTCGATTTCTTCCTCTGTAAATGCTACCGCAGAGCGACAGTCGATTCTACCGTAGAGAACACCATCGATTTCTTCAACAGACCATACAGCAGAAACAAGTTTATCATTGGCGGTTGGGTGATCCGTGACATAGGCAGCCATATCAAAGTCGGGATTTTGCTCTCGTTCCAGGGCTTCCTCGATTTCATACTGTGCTGCTCTGATTTCATAATCACCAACATCATTCATATCGCCATACTCGTCATCGTGTACCTGGGCAGTTAACGGACAGTAGAATGTCGTTACGATAGGTGCAATGGCTTCTTTGATTTCACGAATGGTGTTGTACAGATGACCTGTACCTTCAAGCTGATCATGGAGGATATATTCCTCGAGCTGCTCTTTTACATCGTCCGAGGTGATGTCTATTGCACCCACGGCGGTGTGAACATCATCGAGAGTATCTCTTTCGTGAAACAGTCGAATTACATGATTGCCGAAGTCATTATCCGCATAAAGCTTCACCTGAATCTCGGCATCCTCATCGTCCGTCAAAGGGATTTTGTGGGGGCCTTTTCGAATACCAATCTGCCCGAGCTGCTTGTATAGATCGAATTGATCTATAGGAAACTCAATGATGGCTGTTTGGTCGTTTGCTGTGATAATAGCATTAAGCACGATTCATCACTCCTTTACGATGCCAAGTTCGGCATTTATTTCATATATCTTTTGCCCAATAGCAGTAATGACAGGTACGCTCACTGCGTTACCTGCCATTTTATAAAGGTGACCATCCTTCAGTCCGGTCGCCTGTGCTTTATTGAATTGTTCCTCAGTAAATCCCTGGAGCAACCAACACTCCACAGGCATCAACTTTCGGATTCTTCCTTTATGGTATATGCCATGTTTATCTTGGGCTGTAATGGTAAACATGGGTTCGTCCGGCTCTTTAAGTCGCCGTCCTTGCTGCCGTACCTTTTCTCGGTCGGGAGTAAGCATAGCCCTGGGAGGCTCGTCCTCGATCAGCACAGCAGAGTGTTCACCTCTGTGGTTGCTGACACCCGAGTCTTGCCTTGCCGTAATACACCGTGCTACTTCAGTAATCTTAGGATTTACATTCATATCGATGAAGTATAATCCTGTCTTACCGCCCCAACCACCGGCACTTGCACATTGGGTACATGCTACACCATCTGTTTCGTAGACTCTTTGTCCCTGTGCGCCGGGGATAAGCTGCTTAAGATTTTTCGCATAGCTGCTTCCGAGAGGAAATACTTTTCCGGCACATCGTGCATCAAGATATCCGACAATGTACAGCCTTCTTCGCTGTTGTGGGACTCCGAAGTATTTGCTGTTAAGCACCATCCATTCGAGATGATACCCCATTTCAACAAGCGAGGAGAAGATGGTAGTAAGCGTCCTGCCGCCGTCATGCGATAACAAACCGGGGACATTCTCCAAGAGTAAAAATGAAGGCCGTTTCTCTGCAATGATTCGGGCAATTTCAAAGAACACAGTACCTCTTGTATCTTGGAATCCGAGCCTTCGCCCTGCAACAGAGAAACTTTGACAAGGAAATCCGGCACAGAGCAACTCAAAGTCGGGCAGTTGTTTTGGGTCAATTTCTCGCAGGTCGCCATAGTTCAAACCTCCTTCTTCTCCGTAGATGGCTTTATATGCCTTTGCAGCATTAGGATCAATTTCAGCGTGTCCAACACACTCATAATGACCTGTAGCCATCAAGCCGGAATGGAAACCTCCGATACCCGAACATAAATCAATAAATTGGATAGCCATACGGCATCCGACCTATCTGTCTTCCAGTCCACCTCGCTCTCTACATAGTCTGATTCTGCATGGACTGCTCTTGAGCCTGATCTCTCAATTCCTGATCGATTTCTTCCTGAGTCAGTCTTCGGAAAGAGTCCTCGGGGCAGAGTGCAAGGGTTCTTCCGTTATCCCACCGCATATGGATATTTGCTCCGTCATCCACATGATCTACTGTGCCACGCATTCCATCATCAATAGGATGATATGGATCGTTCATGTGCAGGAGCATCACCCGAGTGCCGGGCGGATACGATTCTTTGTATTCCTCTGCCTGTCTATGCAAGCGTTCCCAATCGTTCATTTACTGTACCTCCATATTGAATAGTTCTTCGGGAGACCAGTTGATGGTGAAATCCACACTTTCAATGTTGTCGCAACGGGAGAGGAATGTGTCATCCATTTCTATTCTTTTCATGAAGTAAGCAACTTCCTCGGGAGTGGCTCGATGTGTTTCTTCCTCTCCGTACAGGTAGGCTTCTGCATGAATTGCGACTTCCGTTTCTTCATCAATGTCCTCCATAAATCTGTCGAAGGCAGTCCAGCCTTCAAGGTCGTCATTCTCCCTTGGGATACCACCCACAAAGAATTCGACTTCCTGGTCGTTTGCGGTCGCTCTAACCGCAGAGAATAACAAAGCCATATTTATCACCAACTCCTTTCTACTGCATTGTCATTTCGGGGGCAGGGCTGTCCTCACCGAGCATCGATGTAAGAATCGTTCTTCGGGCAATGGCTGCTTCGTATTTTTCATAATCCTCTTTCGAAACTTTTTCACCATAGTCCAAGGCAAGTTCTGTGCCTTCGATGATCGGGGCAAGTTCTTCAAGTTCGGTACGAATTTCCTGTTCAGAAGGACACACCTCAATGCCTGACTGCTTGAACATAGAGAGGCTATAATACTCTCTTGCCCAATTGGGATGAAGCTTCAAAAATTCCTCATTGGAGGCATTGATGCCGAGGTTCGGATTTCCGTATTGGTCTTCCGTGTCGTACACCATTTCGATGCTTCCGTCTTCCATAAGGATTTTCATACCTGCCCTGATTTCCTTGCCGTTTTTATCAAAATACTGCATAGGACATTTCTCCTTTCCGATTTATTAACTCATCCTCATAGTTGGAGGAGGGAGTACAAAATAAAAAAGGAGGTTGCGCATAAAATGTAAGCGCAACCTCCCAAGACATAAACATTTAACAATTAGAAAAACGAAAAAAGGGGCAGATCCTGCGAAATAAATCGCAAAATCTGCCCCTAAAAGCCCAGGTATTTAGTTCAAGTCCTCCCCAAAGGTCGTTTTTGGGAAATGATATCTTTTGAATTCCACCTTGAAAAATGGCACGAAAAAACCCAGAAACCGTTGTGGTTTCTGGGTTTTCCGAACCGATATCTTTTTCGGTTCGCAATGTTGGTTGCGGGAGCTGGATTCGAACCAACGACCTTCGGGTTATGAGCCCGACGAGCTACCCCTGCTCCACCCCGCGATATTCTGTTCACTCTCCTGAGTGCTTGTATATTATAACACGAAGTTTGATGTTTGTCAAGCGTTTTACGAAAAAAATTTACAAAAAGTCAAAATTTCCTCTGAAACCGCTCCTGTCATTATGTCTGTCCGTAATAATATATGCCGCTGTGCCATGAATATTCGAGCGTTTAAATTTTTCTCAAAATTTCTTTCCTGACCGTTTTATTGTACACATTATCTGTTATCATTAAGCCAAAGGATAAAACCCGATGCAAATTGGTACGGCTTATTCAAAAGGAGGAAAATATGACATTTATAGTTTTATTTATCGGTCTGATCATTTATGGCATCTGGAAAAATTGCGAACCGCAGATCCCGGCCTCTTATCACAATAACTGGAAGCTCGAGCAGGAGGATTCCTGGAAAGTCAGCACGGGTGAGATGTCACAGCGACAGTTTATGAAGAATATCCAGAACGGCAAATACAGATAATCGTCACACTTAATGTTTACCCCCGATTGCATAAGCAACCGGGGGTAGTTCTTTATCCTTCCGTCTTTCTTATACCGAAAAACAATCTTAAGAAGCCTGCCAGTATTCTCGGCGTCTTGCAAACTACGATTTTCATAATATGTACCTCTCTTTCAGCAAAAGAACATCAGCCATACTCCCAGTGCAATGAGCAGCAGTGACAGTATAACAAGCAGTGTTTCGGCTGACATACAGGTAACACATATAAGAATACCGGCAAGACCGAGTATGAACGCAGGAAATTTTGAACGTCCCGGTCTGTGCCTTCTCATCATAAAAATACCTCCCGTCAGCTGAAGCTATTACACTTTATTCCTCAGGGAGATATTTTGTTACTTATTTCTTGACGGTCATAACAACCGCAAGTCCGCTCCTTACTTCGACCGTGCAATCAGAGCCTTCGGTGAACTCATTGCTTACGCCTATCGGAAAGCTGCGTTCCATAACATAATTGTCAAGCGGATAACCTGCGCCTGCTATGGAAACCGTTGCTTTTTCGCTTATTGCAAACACCGAAAGGTATCTTGATAAATCGGGCGAAAGCGTTATCTTTTCATCTTCAAGTATGTATATATCCGTGCTGTCGCCTTTTATGCTTGCTCTTGCCCCGTGCTCACGGATAAACAGAAGCGTCGCTATATTCGCTAAGGTATGGTCTGTTCTTCCGCCGCAGGCGCTGATGAGCGTAATGTCGTCATATCCTCTGTCGAGTGCGGTTCTTACAGCAAGCATTGTATCGGTATCGTCCTTGTGGACAGGCGAACGCATTGTTTCTATATTGTCCGGCAAAGGATTCTCAAGGCTGTCAAAATCCCCTAAAATCAGATCCGGCTTGGTTCCTGCCTGCAGTGCCTTGTCATATCCGCTGTCTGCGCATATTATAAACGCACCCTCGGATATTTCCGCACTCATACACGGCTCAGGTCCGCCGCAGATTATATAACACTTCTTCATTATTTGTTTTTAAACTCCCATTCATTCAGCCTTTCGGCTTCTTCACACATTTTTACATAGCTGTCATAGCGTGAGCTGTTTATCTTTCCTTCACGCAGTGCTTCGGTCACGGCACATCCGCTTTCTTTCAGATGAACGCAATCTCTGAAACGGCATTTACCGAGATATTCAGAAAACTCTCTGAACGAATATTGCAGTTCGTTTTTCGGAATAAAGCCGTATCTGCTTACTTCAACAGTCGAAAATCCCGGCGTATCGGCAATATAGCCTCCGTCAATAGCAAATAACTCCGCCTGTCTTGTCGTATGACGTCCTCTGCCAAGCTTTTTGCTTATATCTCCCGTGCTTCTTTCAAGTCCCGGGAACAGATGATTCATAAGGCTTGATTTTCCTACGCCTGAATTGCCTATAAGCGCTGACAGCTTGCCGGATATATAGCTTCTGATTGCATCAATGCCGTTTCCTGTGCTGTTATCCATATAGAACACCTTGAATCCGCATTTTCTGTATATTCCGGCGAAATCCTCGCATTCACGCAGATCCTGTTTGGTTATTACTATAACAGGCTCGATGTGCTTGCTTTCAAATATTGAAATCAGCTTATCTGTCACAAGCGTATTCGGCACAGGGTCGACCGCAGATGTTACCAGTAAAGCACAGTCAAGATTGGCGAGCGGCGGTCTGATGATATGATTTTTTCGTTCTTTTATCTCTACGATAAGCGGAACGGCATTTTCCTCGATGCTGACAACGACATTATCTCCCGCACACGGAGATATTTTTTCTTTTCTGAACACTCCCCTTGCATTACAACATAAAACGCCGTCGGCAACAGCTACATAGTAGTTGCCGCCGACAGCCTTTGTTATAATGCCTTCGGTTTTTACATTTTTCAAAGGCAAACCTCGTTATTCATCTGTTTCTTCGGAATGTTCGCCCGATGCTTCGTTCGAAATGAACTTCAGATTGTTAAACAGGTTCTGATCGTATGATATAATATTCTGCTTTACAGTACCATCTGAGAAATCAATTTCTATTTCAGCAAGTGTTCCTGTAAGAGCCTCGTCCTTCACATTTGTGATTTTTATAAGATATGTACGCTTATCCTTACCGGAAACATCAAACGATACAGGCTTACCTGCCGCAAGTGACATATCCTTGGTTTCTGTCTTGATCACATTTCCGTCACTGTCCATATAGGTAAAGTTAAACGTACCTGACTGAGCGGCGTTAGTCGGAAGCGTAACAGTTACTGAACCGCTTACCTCTGTAGGCTCAGGATTGGAGGAAGACTCATCCTTTGAAGTATCGGGAGCTACATACTTGAGCTTTTTGAACAGACCCTCGTCATAGCTTACTATTTCAGGCTCTGTGTCCTCATTCTTGAAATCAACACTAATTTCCGCAAGAACTCCGCTGAGCGATGTGTCGTTCACATTCGTAATCTTGACAGTGAATGTGGCAGGTTCTGTACCGCTGACTTCAAATGTCAGAGTTTTACCCGAATTTACAGCCATATCACGTTCTTCTTCCTTGAACGAAACGCCGTCCTTGAAGTACTCAAACTTGAACGTTCCCGTATCGGTTGCATCGGTCGGCAGATTAAGCGAAACTTCGGCCTTGATATTGACAGCCTTGCCGTCGCATACGGTTACTTCAATCTCGGTTTCCTCGTTTACAACAGAGTTTTCCGCAATGTTCTGCTTTATTACCTGATCTTTTTCATACTCGTTGCTTGAGCCGGCAACTTCCTTCAGCTTGAGATTCTTCTTCTCTGCTTCTTCTCTTGCTTCTTCAATTGTCATACCGATAAACTTGGGAACATTGACTGCCTTCACGAGCTTGCCGTTACTTACATATACCTTTACAAGCGTACCCTGTGAAACCTCAGAATGAGCCGCAGGTTCGGTCTTTATAACAATATCCTTAGCCACATCGTCATTATTGACATATACGATTTTGGGCTTAAGGCCCTTCTTTTCGAGCTTTATCTGTGCGTCCTGTACGGTCAGGTTGGAGTAATCGTCAATCTCGACCTTCTGAGGACCGTTACTGATAACAATATTAACTATTGTACTCTTTTTGATGGTTCTGCCGGCAGGAGTTTTCTGATCCATTACCTCGTTTTCCTTGTACTCGGTAGAATACTGTCTGTCTATATCGAGGTTAAGCTCAGGGTACTTTGTCTTGACATCATCAAGCATCATTCCGACAATATTCGGCATAGTCATCTCATCGGAGCCGCCGCTTTCGGTACCTAAGTTACCGCTTACGATAGTAAATATGAGCCATGCGGTCATTATTACAAATACAGATGCTACAGCAAAGAGAATAGGAAGGAGCGGAGAACGTCTTTCCTCTACTTCATCCTCATCGTCCTCATCCTCGTCATAAAGATCGTTATCCTCTTCGCCCTCGCTTTCGGGAAGCTCATCTCCGTTTGCGTTCTGATCGGGAGCGTTGGGGTCGGATACCTTATCGAAATACTTGGTCGAGCCGTCTGTTGAGAAATATTTGTACTCAAATACAATGCTGGGATCTTTCTTGAATTCTTCAATATCGTTTATCATCTCGCCAGCGGTCTGATAACGCATCGAAGGCTCTTTCTGCATAGCCTTGAGCGTAATCTCCTCAAGACCTTCGGGAATTGAAGAATTGATCTCACGCAGAGGTTTCGGCGGAGTCTGCATATGCTGGAGCGCAATCGCAACTGGTGTTTCTCCGTCAAACGGTTTCTGTCCTGTCAGCATCTCATAAAGCATAACGCCGACAGAATATATATCGCTCTTTTCATCGGTCATTTCGCCTCTTGCCTGCTCAGGACTGATATAGTGAACCGAACCGATAGCCTTTTCGGAAAGAGTTTTATCTGTTTCACGGTTAAAACGGGCAATGCCGAAATCCATGACCTTGATTGTGCCGTCGGGGAGCATCATTACGTTCTGCGACTTTATATCCCTGTGGACAATTCCTCTGTCGTGTGCGTGCTGTAATGCTCTTAAAATCTGGATAGTGAAATATACAGCGTCCTTCCATTTCAGAACGCCCTGCAGCTTGATATATTCGGCAAGAGAGATGCCGTCTATGTATTCCATTACGATATACTGAATCTGCTCGTTGAAGCCGACATCGTATATCTTTACAATGTTCGGATGCGAAAGCAGTGCTATTGCCTTTGACTCATTGCGGAATCTTCTGAGAAAATCCTCACTGCCGGCAAATTCATTCTTAAGAATTTTTACGGCAACTATTCTGTCCTCAGTAATATCCTTTGCCTTGTAGATGTCAGCCATTCCGCCCGTTCCTATAAGCTCAAGAAGCTCGTAACGGCCGTCAAGGCGTCTGCCTATCATGTTGTCTGTATTGTTATCCATAAAATCCACCGTTTCTCCGTACTGTATTATACCTCCGACTCATACGGTAAGCCGGAATTTATATTGATACCACAGCAACGGTCACATTATCCCGTCCGCCGTGTTTGTTGACATAATCTACAAGCTGATCACAGCATTTTGCCGTAGGCGCACCTGCTATAACCTCCGCTATCTGAGCGTCCTCCGCATAGGAGCTTAGTCCGTCTGAGCAGAAAAGAAGCATATCGCCCTTCTTTACATCAAGCTCGAAATAATCGGGCGTGATAAAAGGCTGTGCTCCGACAGCTTTTGTTATCCTGTTCCTGTCGGGGTGAGTCTTGCTCTCCTCGTATGTTATTATTCCCTTTTCAATCAGCTTTCTTATATATGTATGATCCTTTGTCACCTGCTGCATATTGTCGTCAAAGAAGAAATAACATCTGCTGTCTCCGACATTTATAAGATAGGCTCTTTCATTGAAAATAATGCCTGCCACACAGGTAGTACCCATTCCCGCTTTTTCGGGGTTTGCGTTTGCCATATCATAAACAACACTGTTTGCGGCGGTTACCGATGTTATCAATAAATTTCTTATCTGATTTCTGGTTATATCGTGTCTGAAGCCTTTTATCAGTCTGTCCTTTATAAAATCAACAGTAGTTGTGCTGGCACATCCGCCGGCATTCTGTCCGCCCATTCCGTCGCACAGAATAATCGCTATAGCGTCATCTCCAAGCTCACCTATCCAGTAGCTGTCCTGATTTTCTTCACGGCAATTACCTATATCGGTCTTTGCGTAAGCCTTCATATATAATGGTTCTCCCTTGATTTCTTACTTATTATCACGTCTTAACTGACCGCATGCGGCGCTGATGTCCGCACCGAGCGTTCTTCTGACCGTAGCGTTAAGTCCGCCGTCTATAAGCATTTGTTTATACTTTTCAACAGAAGCACTGCGTTTAAATACGCCTTCCTTTATCTCATTGACCGGAATAAGATTGACGTGACAGTTCTGACCCTTCAGCAGCTTAAGAAGTGCGTCTGCGGATTGTCTGTTGTCGTTTACTCCGTCAATCAGCGCAAATTCATAGCTGATTCTTCTGCCCGTGGTATTGAAATAATACTTGCACGCCTCCATCAGCTCTTCTATGCGGAATCTGTCATTTATGGGCATTATAGAGCTTCTCAGCTCGTTTGTCGGCGCATGGAGAGAAACAGAGAGCGTGATGCCGAGTTTAAGGTCAGCCAGCTCATATATCCTGTTCACAAGTCCGCAGGTCGATACCGAAACGTGTCGCAGGCTCATATCGTCCTTTGCCGATAAAAGTCTGAGAAACTTTACAACATTATCAAAATTATCCAGCGGCTCGCCTATTCCCATAAGTACAACGTGATTTATCTTTCGTCCGCTGTCACGTTCACTTTCGTATATCTGCAGCAGCATCTCGCTCGGCTCAAGATTCCTTACGAATCCCGCTTTGGTCGATGCGCAGAATTTACATCCCATTTTGCAACCGACCTGAGTTGATATACAGATGCTGTTGCCGTGCTTGTATTCCATAAGTACGGTTTCGACTTTTTCTCCGTCAGATAAACCATAAAGATATTTTACCGTATTATCTATGTCAGATACAAGCCTTTTTTGAATTTTTAGTGAGTTTATCCAAAAAATATCGTCGAGTTTTTCTCTGAGTTGTGCAGATAGATTGGTCATTTTGCTAAATTCTTCTACTTTATTAATATGTAACCAATCGTATATCTGTCCGGCTCTGAATTTTTTCTCGCCCATAGCCAGAATCTTTTCTTCCAGCTCCTCTTTCGACAGCGAAAGAATATCTGTTTTTTCCATTTATATGTATTATTTCACCTTTCTGAGTGTTGCCGTGAAGAAACCGTCGCCGTTCACATCACAAGGAAGCATTGTTCTCTTGTAGCCGTCCTCAAGACCTTTGATGTTAAGAGGAACAACTACCGGCACAAAGTCGCTGTGCTCTTTTAAAAACTCATCAACTATATCGTCATTTTCCGTCCTGCTTACAGTGCAGGTCGAATAGACAAGAGTTCCGCCCGGTTTTACATATTCAGCGGCGTTGTTTATTATCTTCCTCTGTGTATCGGGGAGGGTTTCAAGCTGTTTCATAGGCTTGTACTTTATTTCGGGCTTTCTTCTGATAACGCCGAGTCCCGAACACGGTACATCACATACCACTCTGTCAGCTTTCGGTATATCGGGGTTGAATTTTGTCGCATCGTTTTCTGCGGCTGTTATAATGGTAAGACCGAGCCGTTTAGCCGTATTCGCAATAACGGAAACTTTTCCGTCATACAAATCGTAGCTGTATATTCTGCCCCTGTCGTTCATAATTTCGGCACAGGTGAACGTTTTGCCGCCGGGCGCACTGCAAAGGTCAACAACCGTTTCGTTAAACATAGGAGCGGCAATTTTACAGCATATCTGCGACGAAATATCCTGAATATGAAACATACCCTTTTTATATGCGGAGCTTTGCTCTATCCCTTTGGTGTTGGCAAGCTCTATGCAGGCATCTATAAGGCTGTTCTTTGCTGCGGATATTCCTTCGGACTCAAGTTCGCCTATAACATCGTCAACAGCGTATCTGACGGTATTTACTCTTGCATATATCGGCGGTCTGCCGAAGCAGGAGTTTATCATCTGCATTGCTCTTTGCTCGCCAAGCTCGCTGTTCCACTTCTTCACAAGCCATTTCGGGCAGGAATATTCGATAGAGAGCTTTGCTTCGCCTGTAAGATTACCGTAATCTATCTGTTTTTCATTACGCAGAAAAGTTCTGAGGATAGCATTAACATAGCCTTTTGCCTTTGTACTGTTGCAGTAATCGCAAAGTGCCACCGATTCGTTCACCGCAGCGCTGTCCGGCACGGAATTCATGAACAGAAGCTGATAGAAGCCCATTCTGAGTATCTCAACGACCGCTGTCTTTATCTTATCGAATTCGATTCCCGAATAATAGCGTATAAGATAGTCAAGTGTCATTCTGCGTTCAAGTACGCCGTAGAAAAGGGCCGCCGAGAAGGCTTTGTCACGCCTGTCCGCATCATTTTGCGTGAATGCGTGGTCAAGTATTATATTTGAGTATGCCCCCTGCGTATCCATACGGATAAGAAGGTCGAGCGTTATCTGTCTTGCGGTTTTCATTCATCTCTCCAAATCAATCTCTTCTTGAGCTTGCGATAAGTCTTAAAAGCTGTAATAAAGCCACTGCAAGCGACGCTACATAAGTCATTGCTGCGGCTGTGAGCGTTTTCTTTGCGCCTGTATACTCCGCACCGAACAGTATGCCTTGGTTCTTTATTGTGGCAAGCGCTCTGTGGCTTGCGTTGAACTCAACGGGAAGCGTTATCAGCTGAAACAGCACTATTGCCGCAAAAAGTCCGATGCCTATGCCTCTGAGTATCGGCATATTAAACACAATACCGAGTATGAAGAACAGTATCCACGCCGATGAGCCGAACTGTGCAACGGGAAGAATTGCCATTCTTATCCTTATAGGCGTGTAGTTTTCGGCATACTGTATCGCATGACCGACCTCGTGAGCCGCAACTCCGATAGCTCCAACAGATACACTGTCATAAACGGGAGCCGAAAGTGCAACTGTGTTTGTTCTGGGGTCGTAATGGTCGGTAAGCTCTCCGGATACTCTTGTTACCTGAACATTATAAAGTCCGTTGCTGTCAAGAATCTGTCTTGCTATATCTGCGGCAGACATTCCTCTTGAGCTTGGCATCTTGTTGTATTTTCTGAAAGTACCTTTTACATTGATCGAGGTAAAAATAGAAAAGATAAAGGCTGCTATCAGCAGTAAATAAAGTATAAATTCCATATCCGTTCTCCTTTCCGTTTGACGCTATCAGTTCAACACAGTGTCACGCTGTAGCTTGTTGCCGTTCAGAAAGCTTGCGGTATTCATACGCTTTCCGCCCTCTCCCTGAACATCGGTAAATCTTATACATTTCTTGTCGCCGCATACTACGGTGAGGTCGTTTTCGTTCATGACAGTTCCGCACGGCTTGTCGGAGGTAATATCCGTCATAACCGCAAAGTAAACCTTTAATCTTTTATCTCCTATAAAAGTATAGGCGCAGGGCGACGGTGACATACCTCTTATGAAATTATATACATCAATTGCATTTTTTGAGAAGTCTATCCTGCACATTTCTTTCGTGATGAGACCTGCGTAGCACGAAAGGCTGCCGTCCTGAGGTACAGGCTTTATCGTACCCTCCTCACAGGCCTTCAGCGTTTCGATTATAAGCTCTCCGCCTGTAGCCGCAAGGCTGTCGTGAAGCTCTCCGCCGGTCATATCGGGAGTAATCTTAACCGACCTGCTCATCAGCATATCGCCCGTATCAAGTCCCTTTGCCATAAGCATTGTTGTGACTCCGCTTTCTGTTTCGCCGTCTATGATGCACTTCTGGATAGGTGCGGCACCTCTGTATTTCGGCAGAAGCGAAGCGTGTATATTGATGCACTTGTACTTCGGAAGCTCAAGTATGCTTTCGGGAAGAATCTGACCGTAAGCCGCCACAACAATGCAGTCCGGAGCAAGCTGTTTAAGAAGCTCAAGCGACTTCTCAGCATCCTCGCCCTTTCTGAGCGACAGAGGCTGATATACGGGGATACCGTACTTTTCGGCGCACTCCTTTACGGGAGGTGCCTGCATCTTCTTTCCTCTGTTCTTAGGCTTGTCGGGCTGTGTGAATACAGCCATAACATTATGATGCTTGTGTAACTCCTCCAGTGCCGATACGGCGAAATCCGGAGTACCCATAAATACTATGTTCAAATGATTTCCCCCTTACTTTTTACGTTCCTCAAGCTGTTCGGACGTAAGCAGTTCGTCTGCCTTATCGGTAAACAGAATACCGCTCAGATGGTCGATTTCGTGACACAGAGCTATCGCTAAAAGCTCTGTACCCTCAATATCAAATTCTTTGCCGTATCTGTCCTGTGCCTTTACCTTTACCTTTGCGGGTCTGTCAACATATCCCCACATACCCGGCACTGAAAGACAGCCCTCAAGCTCGTGCTGTTTGCCTTTCATAGAAGTGATAACAGGGTTTATAAGCTCGATTTTTCCGTGTTCGTCGCCTACGTCTATGACCACAACTCTCCTCAGTACGCTTATCTGAGGTGCGGCAAGGCCTACGCCGTTTGCCTCCTGCATTGTTTCGTACATATCGTCAAGCATCGTCCACAGCTTATCGTCAAATACAGTAACGTCCTTACATCTTTTTCTCAGCGATTCGTCGCCGTCCTTAGCTATTATTCTCTTTGCCATTTCAAAAATCCTTTCTTTTGTTTATATAATCTCGCCGTTCATATCAGCGAAGAAACTGACTTTATCAAGTGCCGGTGATTTATATGCGTCAAGCAGTGTAGCCTTCATAACCGATCTGAATTCTTTGTTGTTCCTGCATTTTATGATAATCCTGTAGCGATACTTGCCGTTTACCTTTGCCACCGAGCAGGCAGACGGTCCAAGCACTCTTATAGGGATACCGTGACCCTCAAGATTTTTCATAAACAGCTTTACGAAGCTGTCCGAGCCTTTTTTGCAGGCCGATTCATCAACCGATGAAAGCCCTATTTCGCATATATCGCAGTACGGCGGAAACAGCAGTGCTTTTCTTATCTCGCATTCCTGTCTGAAAAACTCATCGTAATTCTGGTCAGCCGCAAGATTAAGAACATAATGTTCGGGAGAAAAGGTCTGCAGATACGCTCTGCCTTTTTTCGAGCCTCTGCCGCATCTTCCGACCACCTGTGTTATAAGCGAAAACGTCTTTTCGTAACCGAGATAATCGCCTGCGTATAACGATTTATCTATCAGCAGTACGCCGACAAGCGTCACGTTCTCAAAATCAAGCCCTTTTGCTATCATCTGAGTGCCGACCATAATATCATACTCGCCGTTCTTGAATTTATCGAAATTCTTTTCGTAGGAAAACTTGCTCATCGTGGTATCTGCGTCCATACGCAATACTCTGGCGGACGGAAACAATGTCGATATTTCATCTTCTATACGCTGTGTTCCCGTACCTGTGCTGTATATGAACTTCGAGCCGCACGATTTGCATTTTCCTGTGAATACCTCGGTATAGCCGCAATAGTGACATATCATACAATTGTTCGTCTTATGATATGTAAGAGGAATATTGCAGTTGGGGCATTTATACACCTCGCCGCACTTTATGCAGTTCATATAGGTGTTGTAACCTCTGCGGTTGAGCAGAAGTATCGTCTGCTCTCCTCTTTGCAGATTATTCTTTATCTCATCGGCAAGCGCCCTGCTGAAATTGGAACGGTTGCCGGTTTCGACCTCGACCTTCATATCGACAAGATACACATCGGGAAGTACCGGCTGGCTGTAACGCTTTTTCATCTCAAACAGCTTGTATCTGCCGATTGACGCAAAGTATGCGCTTTCAAGGCTCGGAGTTGCGGACGCTAAAAGAAGCGTGGCATTATGATAAAAGCATCTCTGCTTTGCTATGCTCCTTGCCTGATAACGTGGAGATTTTTCGGATTTATAGGTATGCTCGCCCTCTTCGTCAATAACGATTATACCGATGTTGTCAAGCGGCGCAAATACAGCACTTCTTGTACCTATGACTATCCTCGCCTCGCCTTTTTCGATACGCTTGTACTCATCTGTCCTCTGACCGAGCGAAAGGTTGCTGTGTATTACCGCAACGTTACTTCCGAAAAGATCGGTAAAATTTCTCACCATCTGGGGAGTGAGCGATATTTCGGGAACAAGCATAAGAGCTGTTTTCCCTTGTTTTAACGCCTTGTCGATAAGCTTTAAGAAAACGGTGGTCTTGCCGCTTCCCGTAACGCCTTTCAGTAAGGCACACTGTGGCTTGCCGCTGTCCATAAGCTCGGACATTCCGCTGTATACGGCGGACTGTTCATCGGACAGCACTATATCGTCAATGCTCCTTACCGCCTTTGCTCCTGCGGTAAGAGAGCGTGAAACTTCATTGTCAAAGCATTCTACAATGCCGTTTTTCTCCATATTGTTTATAACGGCGGATGTTACAACGCAATTATAGCATACTTCCTTTACCGATGCAGAATCGGCATCCGTCAGAAAATCGGCTACCTTTTTCTGCTTTGCGGTAAGGGGCTTTCCGCCTTTGTCGGCATACTCGCCGCTGAGATAGCTATCTGTCAGCCTGACGTTTTTTTCGGTTTCACTGCCTACTTTCTGCTTTATAATATCAAGCGAAACAAGTACGCTTTTTTCCGAAAGACGCCCAATCAGCTTTTTCTGCTGTTCGTCAAAGCCGTATTCGATCATATCGTTAAGCTCTCTGTCGCTTTTACAGCCGAGGAGCATAGCCGATACCGCCTGCTCTGCAGGTTCAAGAGCAAAGCTGTCCGGAGCTTTTCTGAACTCATCGCTTATGGCATATCTCTGAGATACATTCAGAGCCATACCTCCGGGCAGGATAGTCTTTACTGCGTCAAAATAAGTACAGAAGGTATTGTCCTTCAGCCAGTGCATAAGACGCAAAGCCTCGTCACCCAGTATCACTCCGTCATTTATAACGCAGTATATATCCTTGAGCCGTCCGTAATCCGCATTCTGCTTAAAGCCGGTCACAAGGCCGACACGCTTCTTACCGCCTTTGCCGAACGGCACGATAACACGCTGACCTACGCTTGCCTTAACTCCCTGCGGAAGATAATAATCAAACTCGTTATCAAAGCTGTAAAGCGCCTTATCGACTACTACCGATACGATAGCCTTATCATAGCGGCCGCTCATTATGACTTCTTGATTTCCTCAAGTAACGAAAGTGAACGCTTTGTGTTCATCTTTTCCGCAAGGATAACGGTATTCACATCATCTACTGCCTTTTCAAGCTCGCCGTTTACTACAAGATAATCAAACTTGTCTGCAAACTGAAGCTCGTTTCTCGCCTGTGCTATTCTGGCGGCGATAGTTTCTTCCGTTTCGGTGCCTCTTTTTCTGAGCCTTCTTTCAAGCTCGCTCATTGAAGGCGGAAGTATGAATATAAGCACGCATTCGGGGAATATCTTCTTTATATTCATCGCACCCTCGACCTCAATCTTGAGTATTACGTCCCTGCCCTGTTCAAGCATATCCGTAACGGCTTTCTTAGGCGTACCGTAATAGTTGCCGCAATACTGCGTGTATTCAAGCACTTCACCGTTTGCTATCATCTTTTCAAATGCGTCAGTAGTCGTGAAGTGATAGCTTACTCCGTCAATTTCGCCCTCACGCATTGCTCTTGTGGTAGCGGAAACCGACTGTGTGAGATTCGAGTTTTTCTTGTAAAGCTGTTCAAGTATCGTATCCTTACCGCAGCCGGACGGTGCGGAAATTACTATAGGCAATCCTTTGTTCATACTGTTCTTCCCCCTGTTATTCATTTACCTCTTCACCTGCGGTTATGCCTGTGAAATGCGATATATCAAGTGCCGACAGAACTACATGGTTGCTGTCGGTTATTATAACGGTTTTGGTTTTCTTGCCGCAGGTCGCATCTATGGCTGTGTTGTTATCCTTTGCCGCCGATATGATACGCTTTACCGGTGCGGCATCGGCACTGACCGCCGCAACTACCCTGTCGGAATTAACGGTGTTGCCGTAGCCTATATTTATAAGCTTCATACGCTCTCCTTTTCGCTTTAAATCATAGTTTGTTATTATATCACCCTTATGTGATAATTCAAAGAAAATCAGACAAGTTTTGACGCTAAAAGCGGTGAATAGTGATTTCTGAATTCCTCGAATGTTCCCTCGTCTATCGCCGCTCTTATCTTTTCCATAAGCGTATTGTAAAAATATAGATTATGCTGTACGGCAAGCCTTCCGCCAAGCATCTCTCCCGATTTAAACAGATGTCTTATATACGCTCTTGAGAAATTGCGGCAGGTAGGACAGTCGCATTCGGGGTCTATCGGCAGTGAATCAGTTTCAAAGCACTGATTCGTGACGTGAGTGATGCCGTTCCATGTGAAAACAGTAGCGTGACGTGCATTTCTGCTCGGCATAACGCAGTCGAACATATCAACGCCTCTGTAAACGGCTTCTATTATATTTGACGGAGTACCGACACCCATAAGATAACGGGGCTTGTCTGTCGGAGCGTGCGGGATAACGGTTTCTATTATCCTGTACATAACATCGGTAGGCTCGCCTACAGCAAGTCCGCCGATAGCCACGCCGTCAACGTTCATATTCGCTATTGTTTTCATATGCTCGGCTCTTATATCGTCATAAGTTCCGCCCTGATTTATTGCAAACAGCATCTGCTGACGGTTTATCGTTTCGGGCAGAGAATTGAGCCTTGCCATTTCGTCAATACAGCGCTGCAGCCATCTTGTCGTTCTGTCAACAGACTTCTTTACATAATCGTACGGCGAGGGATTTTCTATACATTCGTCAAATGCCATAGCTATCGTTGAGGCAAGATGCGACTGTATCCTCATACTTTCTTCGGGTCCCATAAAAATACGTCTGCCGTCAACGTGGGAGTTGAAATATACTCCCTCTTCCTTTATCTTTCTGAGTTTCGCAAGCGAGAACACCTGAAATCCGCCGCTGTCGGTAAGTATCGGTCTATCCCAGTTCATAAACTTGTGAAGTCCGCCCATTTTATATATTATATCATCTCCCGGACGAACGTGAAGATGATAGGTGTTGCAAAGCTCCACCTGACACTTGAGGTCTTTGAGGTCAAGCGATGATATACCGCCCTTGATTGCCGCAGATGTGCCGACATTCATAAAAAACGGCGATTGTATCACACCGTGAGGTGTGTGGAATTCTCCTCGTCTTGCTACACCGTCTGTTTTTAATACTTTAAACATATTTCTCCTTAAATACGGCAACGCAGTCAAGCGGTATCATTCCTACCTCTCCGCTTTGTGCTATGCCATAGCAGTATTTTTCATTCTTATAATAAACGCAGAATGTTTCGCCTTTATTAACGCAAACAAACGCATCAAGATTAGTCCAGCCGTGATAATGTCCGTCACCCCATTGGGCGATATAGTTTTCAAGTATAAGTCCGCTGTTGCCGCTGTGCTTATCACGCACCGACACCAGTCCGTCTGACTTGCCGAGTATTTCAAGGTCGCTCTTTTCATAATCAAGATAAGAATAATGCCGAGCGGCTGTATAATCCTTGATGACCGTACATTTTTCACACGGCTCGGACGGCTCAAATACGTTGTCATAGCTGTAGCTTTCTCCGTCCTTAGTTATTATAAAAGCATTTATCTGTCCTGCCGATTTTACCGAACAGCCGCCGTCAACCGCTATTATCCTTTTATCCGTGTCGATTATCGGCAGATTGGTGTTTTTTCCTCTTGCAAAATTATAGGTCGGGAAGTGACCCACGACAACATATTTATCAAGAGCGTGACCGCTTCTTATCCACCACGGTGCGCACAGGACAAACTGCTCTGAGCTGTTTTCCCAGTCCGTGCGGTTTTCTATACCTGCGTGAACGAAAATGTGTTTTTCGGTTTCTATAGCCGTCGGAAGCCCCGAAACGAACGACAGTTCTTTAGCGAATTTTTGGTTGACAGCATTACGCTTGTTATCAAAATCTGTCGTTAAATCGGTAATACCGATGCTCTCCGCCATTTGCATATAAGCGTTTACAGGGCGGTATGTAAGCCTTTCGAGAAACTTTTCCTTTTCATCGTCAAACGCCATACACGATACCATCGTATCGTTGTTACCCTTGATACATACGCATTTTTTGTCGCGGGATAATTTTTGTATAAAGTGCAGTGTTTCGATATTTTGCCTGCCCTTTTCCAGAATATCACCGAGAATGAACAGATAGTCGCTTTCATTATTGTAGTCGCACTTACGCAAAAGCCTTGCAAACTCATCATAATGTGCGTGTATATCACTGACGCAAATTATCCTGCACTTTTCGGGCAGGCTTACTTTAACGATGTTCATCATATTATTATCATACTGTCGCCGAAGCTGAAGAAACGGTATTTTTCCTTTATAGCTTCATTATAGGCGTTCAGCGTCTTTTCCCTGCCTAAGAATGCGCTTACAAGCATTATAAGCGTACTTTCGGGAAGGTGGAAATTCGTAATAAGTCCGTCTATTGCTTTAAACTCATAGCCGGGATATATAAATATTCCCGTATCGTGCGAGCAGGCTTTGATCTCGCCCTTCGGGTCAAGCGATGCGGCAGATTCAAGTGTACGACAGCTTGTGGTGCCGACTGAAATGACACGTCCGCCACGCTCTCTGCAGGCCTTTATCTTATCGGCGGTTTCCTGCGGTATGGAGTAATGCTCAACGTGCATCTTATGATCGAGTATATTGTCCTCTTTTACAGGACGGAATGTACCAAGTCCGACGTGGAGTGTCACAAACGCAGTGTCAACGCCTTTTTCACGGAGCTTTGCAAACACGTTTTCGGTGAAGTGAAGTCCCGCAGTAGGAGCGGCGGCTGAGCCTACCTCGTGAGAATAGATGGTGTTGTATCTGTCCTTATCCTTCAGCTTTTCGGTGATATAAGGAGGGAGAGGCATCTGACCTATACGGTCAAGCACTTCAAATATGCTGTCGCCGTCATAGGTGAACTCGGCTATCCTGTCGCCGCCCTCGGCATAGTCGACTATCTCGGCCGTCAGAATGCCCGAAAAGTCAACCTTTGTACCGATTTTAAGTCTTTTGCCGGGCTTCACCATAACCTCCCAGCGGTTATGTGAAATCTGGTGAAGAAGCAGGAACTGCACTGCCGCACCCGTTTCCTGCTTTACGCCATAAAGTCTTGCAGGGAAAACCTTTGAGTCATTGAGAACGAGCAGGTCACCCTTTTCAAGATAATCGCATATATTATAGAAGCGGTCATGTGTTATTTCGCCGCTTTTGCGGTCAATTTTCATAAGCCGTGAGCTGTCACGGGGCTCAAGCGGAGTCTGTGCGATAAGCTCCTGCGGCAAGTCATAATAAAAATCCGATTTAAGCATTGTTTTTCCTCTGTTTTTTGCGTTTTTCACGCATTTTTTCTTTCTGGATGTTGCATACTGTTTTATAATAACACATTTACGAAAAAAAATCAAATTATTTTTTACCGCTTCGCCATTGACAAACAGCAATAAATATGATAATATAAACAAAGCAGGTAGAGGTGCGATTAAAGAAAAGTACCCGTTGCGTCAATCTGCCGACAGATTGCAGCGGGAAAAGGCTTTGTCGCCGAAGAACATAAGTGTCGGAGCTTATGTATCTGGTCGTGTGTCTAATATATGCACGATTGTCATCAAGCGGTTAAGCTGTAGGTGGAGAGCTATCACACAACTTTATCACATCTGCATACAAAGCCGCCTGTAATCATTTTTACAAGCGGCTTTTTTAAGAAAATATGCTAAAAGCAAAAAAGAAGGATGGAAACTAAAATGAAAAACTACAACGTAGGTATTATCGGTGCTACGGGTATGGTAGGACAGCGTTTTGCCGTTCTGCTGGAAAATCACCCCTGGTTCAACGTAAAGGTGCTTGCCGCATCTCCCCGTTCCGCAGGAAAGACTTATAAAGAGGCTGTCGGCTCAAGATGGCTCATCGAAAAGCCTATGCCCAAGGCTATGGAAGACATTGTTATTATGGATGCTACTGCCGATATTGAAAAGATCGCATCACAGGTTGACTTCGTATTCTGTGCGGTAGATATGAAGAAGGACGAGATAAAGGCTCTTGAAGAGGCTTATGCAAAGCACGAATGCCCCGTTATGTCCAACAACTCAGCTAACCGTTTCACAGACGATGTTCCTATGATTATCCCCGAAATCAACGACGAGCATATGGCTATCGTTGAAGCTCAGAAGAAGCGTCTTGGCACAAAGAGAGGTTTCATATCAGTTAAGTCAAACTGCTCTATCCAGAGCTACGTTCCCGCTCTCAACCCCTTACGCAAGTTCGGCATCACAAAGGTTCTCGCCTGCACATATCAGGCAATTTCAGGTGCCGGCAAAACATTCGAAACATGGCCTGAAATGGTAGATAACCTTATCCCCTATATCGGCGGTGAGGAAGAAAAGAGTGAGCAGGAGCCTCTGAAGGTATGGGGCAAGATTGAGGGCGACAAGATTGTAAAGGCTGCCGCTCCCGCAATCACAACACAGTGCCTCAGAGTTCCCGTATCAAACGGTCACTTTGCCGCAGTATTTGTTAGCTTCGAGAACAAGCCCTCAAAGGAAGAAATCCTCAATATCTGGAAGGAATACAAGGGCGCACCGCAGGAGCTTGATCTTCCCTCCGCTCCCAAGCAGTTCCTTCACTACTTTGAAGAAGACAATATGCCTCAGGCTAAGCTGCACAGAAACCTTGAAGGCGGTATGGCAGTTTCAATCGGCAGATTAAGAGAAGACACACAGTACGACTACAAGTTTGTCTGCCTGTCTCACAACACATTAAGAGGTGCCGCAGGCGGCGCAGTTGAAATGGCTGAGCTTTATGCCGCAAAGGGTTATTTCGACTGATTTTGATTCATTGAACACGGAGGTATCCGATGAAAAAGACAATTTTTACAGGCTCTGCAGTAGCTATAGTGACCCCTATGAACGAGGACGGAAGCATCAACTACGATAATTTTGCAGATCGTATAGATGAGCAGATTGCCGGCGGAACGGACGCTATAGTCGTGTGCGGCACAACAGGCGAATCTGCGGCTATGACAGACGAGGAGCATAAGGAATGTATCCGCTTCTGCGTTGAAAAGGTAGCAAAGAGAGTTCCCGTCATAGCAGGTGCAGGCAGTAACGATACCGCTTATGCCATTCAGCTTTCAAAAGAAGCCGAGGCACTCGGTGCTGACGCACTGCTCCTTGTGACACCTTATTATAACAAGACTTCGCAGAGAGGACTTGTCGCACACTTCAGTGCAATAGCGGACAGCGTAAGCCTGCCGATAATCCTCTACAACGTTCCCAGCCGTACAGGTGTGAACATTTCTGTTGAAACGTACAAGGAGCTTGCAAAGAAGGACAACATAGTTGCCGCAAAGGAAGCAAGCGGAAACATAAGCGCAGTAGCCAAGATAGCGGCTGAAACCGACCTTGACATTTATTCGGGTAACGACGACCAGATAGTACCTATAATGTCGCTCGGCGGTAAGGGTGTTATCTCGGTACTTGCAAACTGTCTTCCTGCCGAAACGCACGAGATAGCAAGCTACTGTCTTGAAGGCGATTATAAGAAAGCGGCTGAGTTACAGCTAAGGCTCCTTGAATTTACAAACGATCTGTTCATAGATGTCAACCCCATTCCCGTTAAGGAAGCACTTAACATAATGGGCAAGAATGTTGGCGAGTGCAGACTTCCGCTTATAAGAATGGAAGACGCAAAGATAGCTAAGCTGTTTTCATCTATGGAAAAGCTCGGTCTTACAAAGTAAATTCAGAAAAAGGACGTTAATATGACGAGAATTGTAATTACAGGTGCCTGCGGCAAAATGGGCAGAGTAATAAATGACATTGTCAATACGAGAGATGACTGCGAAATAACAGCCGGCATTGATATAGCAGGTGAACAGTACGCAGGCTTCCCCGTTTACAAGAAGTTATTCGATCTGCCGGAAAAGCCCGATGTTATAATCGACTTTTCGCACCCCTCACTGCTTGACGAGCTGCTCGACTACTGCAAGATAAACAATGTTCCCGTAGTTATTGCAACGACAGGCTACACAGATGAACAGATAAAGCAGATAAAGACAGCGGCGGGTCAGATTCCCGTGTTCTTCACATTCAATATGTCGCTCGGAATAAATCTTCTTGTTGATCTTGCAAAGCGTGCAACAAAGGTACTCGGCGATCAGTTTGATATTGAGATAGTTGAAAAGCACCACAATCTCAAGAAGGACGCTCCTTCGGGAACGGCAATAATGATAGCGGAAGCGATAAACGAAGAGCTTGGCAACAAGATGCACTATGTATATGACCGCCACAGCGTGAGAAAGCCCCGTGAGAAAACCGAAATCGGTATGCACTCGATAAGAGGCGGTACGATAGTAGGCGAGCATGATGTTATATTTGCGGGACGTGATGAAGTGATAACTCTTTCTCACAGCGCAGGCTCAAAACAGGTATTCGCAGTCGGCTCTGTCAATGCGGCAGTATTCTTAAGCGGCTGTGAAAAAGGTCTTTATCAGATGTCGGATCTTCTTTCCGAAGCATAACGGAGGTCAATATGACAGATATTAAAGTATACGAAAACATATCAATCGTAACATTTTCAGATGTTCCGTCAAGAAAGCGTTTTGTTTCAACTACGCTTTCAGCGGTAGCCGAAAGCGGTATCAATGTAGATATGATCTCGCAGACACCTCCTAAGTCGGATATGTTCTCATTCGGCTTTACGTTCAGCGATGATGATATACCAACACTGCTTACCGTTTTACCCAGAATAACTGCGGTGCACGGAATAACACCCTGTGTAAACAGCGGTAATGTAAAGATAGTTATCAAGAGTGAGGAAATGATTGATCAGGCAGGTTTTGCGGCTAAGGTATTCCAGGCTTGCGAAAACATATGTGCCGATGTAATGCTCATAACAACGAGCGTTGACGAGATCAGCCTGTTGGTAGGCGACAGCTTCGCTGCCTCACTTCCCGAAGAAATCAAGAAAGTTCTTGGCTGATAATAATTAAATATTCGTAATGGCATCGGATTTTGCTCCGATGTCATTATTATTGGACGGTGAAATATGCTAAAACTGGTTAAGTATCTTAAAAAATACAGAAAAAACGTAATACTCGGACCTATTTTCAAGCTGACCGAGGCGGTATTCGAGCTTATCGTTCCTCTGGTTATGGCAAAGATAATAGACGTCGGCATTGCAAACAAAGACAGCGGTTATATCTGGAAGATGGGCGGAGTGCTTGTTCTGCTTGGTGTATGCGGTCTTGGATTTGCGCTTATATGTCAGTATGTGGCATCGGTTGCGTCGCAGGGCTTCGGCACAGAGCTAAGACGTGAGCTTTATCATCATATCAACACCCTTTCGCACAAGGAGGTTGACGAATTCGGTACGCCCTCACTTATAACGAGGCTTACCTCCGATATAAATCAGCTGCAGGTTGCTGTTGCGATGCTGATAAGACTTGTTGTAAGAGCGCCGTTTTTGGTTATCGGTTCAACGATAATGGCTTTTATGATAGATGTGAAATTAGCGCTGATTTTCGTTCTCGTTATTCCGCTTGTTGCGATTGTTATGTGGCTTGTCACAACAAGGACTATCCCCTTCTTCAAATCGATACAGAAAAAGCTGGACAAGACCTCGCTCATCACCCGTGAAAATCTTGTCGGTGCAAGAGCCGTAAGAGCTTTTTCAAAGCAGCAGCACGAAATAGAACGTTTCAAGGATAACGCTGAGGACATTGAAAAAGCGGCAGTGAGAGCCGGCAAGATTTCAGCACTGCTCAGCCCTGTCAACGCTATCATACTGAACCTTGCAATCGTTGCAATAATATGGTTCGGCGGATTCTCGGTAAATGTCGGCGACCTTACACAAGGTCAGGTTATCGCACTTGTAAACTATATGAATCAGATCCTGCTCGCCCTTGTTGTTGTTGCAAACCTTGTTGTTATCTTCACAAAGTCGGCGGCTTGTGCGGCAAGAGTAAACGAGGTACTTGACACAAAGCCGTCAGTTACAGAAACAGACAGCACCGAAGAAAACGGCGACAGTTCTGCTCCTGCCGTAAAATTCGACAAGGTATATTTCAGCTATCACGATAACAGTGAATATGCACTTGAAGATATATCATTCACCGCCGAAAAAGGTCAGACGATAGGCATAATAGGCGGTACGGGCAGCGGTAAATCAACGCTTATAAATCTTATCCCACGATTCTATGACGCATCAGAAGGTTTGGTCGAAGTTTACGGAACAGATGTCAAAAAATACAGCCTTAACCGTCTTCGCAAAAAGATAGCGGTCGTTCCTCAGAAAGCCGTACTTTTCAGCGGTACAATCCGTGAAAATATGAAGTGGGGCGGAGATAATATAACAGACGAGCAGATATGGCGTGCGCTGAAAATCTCACAGGCTTATGAGTTTGTCGAAAAGCTCGAAAACGGACTTGATTACGAGATACTTCAGGGCGGTAAGAACCTTTCTGGCGGTCAGAAGCAAAGACTTACTATTGCAAGGGCAATAGCCGCAGACCCGGAGATACTGATACTTGACGACAGCGCAAGCGCACTTGACTTTGCTACAGATGCAAAGCTGAGAACGGCAATCAAGGAAAACTGCTCTGATATGACGGTGTTTATCATTTCTCAAAGAGCGAACACGGTCAAAAATGCCGATCAGATAATCGTACTTGACGACGGCAAAACAGTCGGCATAGGCACACATAAAGAGCTGTTACAGAGCTGTACCGATTACTGTCAGATCTGTCTTACTCAGTTCAGTGCAGAAGAACTTGAAAAGGAGATAAACGGCGATGAGTAAAAAAACTAACGACAGCGGTTTTACAGTTCTTGCAAAGCTGCTGAAATATACAAAGCCTTATACGTTCTATCTCGTTTTCACGATAGTCAGCGCTGTTATAAGCGCAATAGCAACGCTGTATGCGCCCGTGCTTATCGGTCAGGCTGTTGACTTTATCATTGATATTAACAACGTTGATTTTAAAAAAATCCTGCCGATAATTATAAAGCTCGCCGTTGTTGTAATCGTAGGTGCGGGATTTCAGTGGTTTATGGGTTATTGCACCAACATACTCACTCAAAGAACGGTAAGGGATTTAAGAACAGACGCTTTCAACAAGCTCCAGCGTGTACCGCTGAAATATATAGACTCTACTCCGCACGGCGATATAATAGGCAGAGTCGTTGCGGATATTGATACCGTATCTGACGGTCTGCTGCAGGGATTTCAGCAGATATTCACAGGCTCTGTCACTATAATAGGAACACTCTGCTTTATGTTCTCGATAAACGTAGGCATTGCACTTGTTGTTATCGTTATTACCCCTGTATCACTGATTGTGGCTTCTACCATAGCAAGACTTTGCTCAAAGAAATTCAAGGAGCAGGCGGCGCTCAGAGGTCAGATTACCGGACTTGCCGAAGAATATATCGGAAATCAGAAGGTCGTAAAGGCTTTCTCCCGTGAAGAATACAGCGAAGAAAAATTCGAAGAGCTTAACGCAAAGCTGTATAAGGTCGGCGTTAGAGCGCAGTTCTACTCTGCTCTTACCAATCCCTCCACAAGATTTGTAAACGGTCTTGTATATGCCGGTGTCGGAATTTTCGGCGCACTCAGTGCTATAGGCGGCGGTATCACGGTAGGTCAGCTTTCCGCATTTTTATCATATGCCAACCAGTATACAAAGCCGTTCAACGAAATTTCAGGCGTTGTCACCGAATTACAATCGGCGTTTGCGTCGGCAAGACGCATATTCGCCCTCACCGAAAGCGACGATGAAATATCCGACGCTGACAACAAGGTGCTTACAGATGTAAGCGGAAACGTAAAGATTGACCACGTTGACTTCTCTTACGTTCCCGAAAAAGAGCTTATCAAGGACCTTAATCTTGATGTAAAGAGCGGTCAGCAGATAGCTATTGTAGGTCCTACCGGCTGCGGTAAAACCACTATAATCAACCTGCTTATGCGTTTCTATGACACGGATAAGGGCGGTATCTCTGTTGACGGCAACAATATAAAGGACGTGACCCGTGATTCGCTCAGACTCAGCTACGGTATGGTGCTTCAGGAAACATGGATCTTCGATGGTACAGTCCGTGAAAATATAGCTTACGGAAAACAGGATGCAACTGAAGAAGAAATTGTAGCCGCCGCAAAAGCCGCTCACTGCCATAGCTTTATAAAGCGTATGAAAGACGGTTATGATACGATAATAAGCGACAATGACGGTATTTCACAAGGTCAGAAACAGCTTTTGTGCATAGCCCGTGTAATGCTTGCAATGCCTCCTATGCTGATTCTTGACGAAGCGACCAGCAGCATTGATACAAAGACTGAAATGAAGATCCAGAACGCTTTCGCAAAGATGACAAAGGGCAAAACGAGCTTTATAGTAGCTCACAGATTATCGACTATAAAAAATGCCGATACCATTCTGGTAATGGATAAGGGCAGGATTATCGAGATCGGTAATCATGATCAGCTTCTTGCAAAAAACGGATTCTATGCGGAACTTTACAACAGTCAGTTCAAGAAAACCTGACAAAGCAGTAATAACGGCAATCGTATTGATTGCCGTTATTTTTTTGCCCTTATACAAGAAAACAGCTGTATGGTTTTTAGCCATACAGCTGTTTGGTTATTCACCGATTATTCTTCTGATTCATCCTTTTTCTTACGCTTACCGAGAAGAAGTCCTGCTGCCGCAAGAGCCGCTGTAGCCGCCGCACCTGCCGCAAGCGTTCCGTCAATGCCAACGCCGGTATTGGGGTTGCCGTTTGTGTTGTCAAAGTCAGTACGCTCAAGGTTACCGTTGCTGTCATCGCCGTTTACACGCTCACCCTGAGGTGTTCTGTCGTCGAAGTCAACTTCATCACCATTTACACGATCATTATCGGTATCTGAATCAGTGTCTGTGTCTGTGTCTGTATCCGTGTCTGTATCGGTATCTGTGTCAGTATCGGTATCGGTATCCGTATCGGTATCAGTGTCTGTGTCTGTATCGGTATCGGTATCGGTGTCTGTGTCAGTATCTGTATCGGTATCGGTATCAGTGTCGGTATCAGTATCTGTATCGGTATCCGTGTCGGTATCTGTGTCTGTGTCTGTATCCGTATCGGTATCTGTATCTGTGTCAGTATCAGTATCGGTATCCGTGTCAGTGTCAGTATCCGTGTCCGTATCGGTATCAGTGTCTGTATCGGTATCGGTATCTGTGTCAGTGTCAGTATCTGTATCCGTGTCAGTGTCTGTATCGGTATCCGTGTCAGTATCTGTATCGGTATCCGTGTCTGTGTCTAAGTCAGTATCCGTGTCTGTGTCAGTATCCGTATCAGTGTCTGTATCTGTGTCAGTGTCGGTATCTGTATCAGTGTCAGTATCAGTATCTGTGTCAGTATCAGTATCAGTATCCGAGTCTGTGTCAGTGTCAGTGTCGGTATCTGTGTCTGTGTCCGAATCAGTATCCGTGTCTGTATCTGTATCGGTGTCAGTATCTGTGTCAGTATCCGTGTCTGTATCAGTGTCAGTATCGGTATCAGTGTCGGTATCAGTATCTGTATCGGTATCCGTGTCGGTATCTGTGTCTGTGTCTGTATCCGTATCGGTATCTGTATCTGTGTCAGTATCAGTATCGGTATCCGTGTCAGTGTCAGTATCCGTGTCCGTATCGGTATCAGTGTCTGTATCGGTATCGGTATCTGTGTCAGTGTCAGTATCTGTATCCGTGTCAGTGTCTGTATCGGTATCCGTGTCAGTATCTGTATCGGTATCCGTGTCTGTGTCTAAGTCAGTATCCGTGTCTGTGTCAGTATCCGTATCAGTGTCTGTATCTGTGTCAGTGTCGGTATCTGTATCAGTGTCAGTATCAGTATCTGTGTCAGTATCAGTATCAGTATCCGAGTCTGTGTCAGTGTCAGTGTCGGTATCTGTGTCTGTGTCCGAATCAGTATCCGTGTCTGTATCTGTATCGGTGTCAGTATCTGTGTCAGTATCCGTGTCTGTATCAGTGTCAGTATCGGTATCTGTATCCGTGTCAGTATCCGTATCTGTATCCGAGTCTGTGTCCGTATCGGTATCAGTGTCTGAATCAGTATCCGTGTCTGTGTCTGAATCAGTGTCAGTGTCTGTGTCAGTATCTGTATCGGTATCAGTGTCAGTGTCAGTATCAGTATCAGTATCTGTGTCTGTATCGGTATCTGTGTCGGTATCCGTATCCGTGTCAGTATCGGTATCCGAGTCAGTATCTGTATCGGTATCAGTGTCTGTATCTGTGTCTGTGTCTGTGTCCGTATCAGTATCCGTGTCAGTGTCCGTATCCGTATCTGAATCAGTGTCTGTATCGGTGTCCGTATCAGTATCAGTATCTGTATCCGTGTCAGTATCTGTGTCCGTATCTGTGTCTAAGTCAGTATCCGTGTCCGTATCAGTATCTGTGTCAGTATCTGTATCCGTGTCAGTATCTGTGTCAGTATCTGTGTCCGTATCTGTGTCCGTATCTGTGTCCGTATCTGTGTCCGTATCTGTGTCTAAGTCGGTATCTGTATCCGTGTCTGTATCTGTATCCGTGTCAGTGTCGGTGTCTGTATCCATATCTGTATCTGTATCAGTGTCGGTATCTGTGTCAGTATCCGAGTCAGTGTCTGTGTCTGTGTCTGTGTCTGTGTCTGTATCGGTGTCCGTATCGGTATCGGTATCCGTATCTGTATCCGTGTCAGTATCGGTATCAGTATCGGTGTCTGTATCTGTATCAGTATCTGTGTCTAAGTCGGTATCCGTGTCTGTGTCAGTATCAGTGTCTGTGTCAGTATCGGTATCTGTGTCTGTATCCGAGTCAGTATCGGTATCCGTGTCAGTATCTGAATCAGTGTCTGTGTCTGTATCTGTGTCAGTATCTGTATCGGCATCCGTATCAGTATCGGTGTCAGTATCCAAGTCAGTGTCGGTATCTGTATCTGTATCCGTATCTGTATCGGTATCCGTATCTGTGTCGGTATCCGTATCAGTATCTGTATCCGTGTCAGTATCTGTATCGGTGTCGGTATCTGTATCCGTGTCAGTATCTGTGTCGGTATCAGTGTCAGTGTCTGTATCGGTGTCCGTATCAGTATCTGTATCGGTATCTGTGTCAGTATCCGTATCTGTATCCGTATCTGTATCTGTATCAGTATCTGTGTCTGTATCAGTATCCGTGTCTGTGTCTAAGTCAGTGTCAGTATCCGTATCTGTGTCTGTATCAGTATCTGTATCGGTATCTGTGTCAGTGTCAGTATCGGTGTCAGTATCTGTATCTGTATCTGTGTCTGTATCTGTGTCTGTATCTGTGTCTGTATCTGTGTCCGTATCAGTATCTGTGTCTGTATCGGTATCTGTGTCAGTGTCAGTGTCGGTATCTGTATCTGTATCCGTGTCAGTATCGGTATCAGTGTCCGTGTCCGTATCTGTGTCTGAATCAGTATCTGTGTCTGTATCCGTATCTGTGTCTAAGTCTGTATCCGAGTCAGTGTCTGTGTCTGTATCAGTATCTGTGTCAGTGTCAGTATCGGTATCCGTGTCTGTGTCAGTGTCTGTATCCGTGTCGGTATCGGTATCTGTATCCGTGTCAGTATCCGAGTCAGTATCGGTATCCGTGTCAGTATCTGAATCAGTGTCTGTGTCTGTATCAGTATCAGTGTCTGTGTCCGTATCCGTATCTGTGTCCGAATCAGTGTCAGTATCGGTATCTGTATCAGTGTCAGTGTCGGTATCTGTGTCTGTGTCCGTGTCAGTATCCGTATCGGTATCTGTATCGGTATCTGTGTCCGTATCAGTGTCGGTATCAGTGTCTGTGTCAGTATCGGTATCCGAATCAGTGTCCGTATCAGTGTCTGTGTCGGTATCAGTATCTGTATCGGTATCCGTGTCAGTATCTGTATCGGTATCAGTGTCAGTATCTGTATCCGTATCTGTGTCAGTATCAGTATCTGTGTCCGTATCAGTGTCTGTATCGGTATCTGTATCCGTGTCAGTGTCTGTATCGGTATCGGTATCTGTGTCTGTGTCAGTGTCTGTATCAGTATCCGAGTCCGTGTCAGTGTCTGTATCCGTGTCGGTGTCTGTATCAGTATCCGTGTCTGTGTCTGTATCAGTATCTGTGTCTGTATCAGAATCCGTGTCTGTATCTGTATCCGTGTCAGTATCCGAGTCGGTGTCTGTGTCAGTATCGGTATCGGTGTCCGTATCAGTATCTGTATCGGTATCTGTATCGGTGTCCGAATCAGTGTCCGCATCGGTGTCCGTATCTGTATCTGTATCCGTGTCAGTGTCTGTATCGGTATCCGTATCCGTGTCTGTATCTGTATCGGTATCCGTATCAGTATCGGTATCCGTATCAGCGTCAGTGTCGGTATCCGTATCAGTGTCTGTGTCTGTATCGGTATCCGTGTCTGTGTCTGTGTCTGTATCGGTATCCGTATCAGTGTCTGTGTCAGTATCTGTGTCAGTATCAGTATCCGAGTCTGTATCTGTATCGGTATCAGTATCTGTATCGGTATCTGTGTCTGTATCGGTATCAGTGTCAGAATCTGTGTCAGTATCTGTATCCGTATCTGTGTCTGTGTCAGTATCAGTATCTGTGTCCGTATCAGTGTCGGTATCAGTATCCGAGTCAGTGTCTGTATCGGTATCCGTGTCTGTATCCGTGTCAGTATCTGTGTCAGTATCTGTATCAGTATCTGTGTCCGTATCAGTGTCTGTGTCTGTATCGGTATCGGTATCCGTATCAGTGTCTGTATCCGTGTCTGTGTCCGTGTCAGTATCAGTGTCTGTATCCATGTCGGTATCAGTGTCTGTATCCGTGTCTGTGTCCGTGTCAGTATCAGTGTCTGTATCCATGTCGGTATCAGTGTCTGTATCTGTGTCTGTATCGGTGTCTGTATCCGTGTCGGTATCTGTATCCGTGTCCGTATCGGTATCAGTATCTGTGTCTGTGTCTGTATCCGTGTCAGTGTCTGTATCGGTATCCGTATCAGTATCGGTATCCGTGTCAGTGTCGGTATCCGTATCTGTGTCTGTATCGGTATCCGTATCCGTGTCAGTATCTGTATCCGTGTCTGTGTCTAAGTCAGTATCCGTATCAGTATCTGTATCTATATCTGTGTCGGTATCCGTATCAGTATCTGTGTCAGTATCAGTGTCTGTATCGGTATCTGTATCCGTATCAGTGTCTAAGTCAGTATCGGTATCGGTATCTGTGTCGGTATCTGTATCTGTATCTGTGTCAGTATCGGTATCTGTATCCGTGTCAGTATCGGTATCAGTGTCCGTATCTGTGTCTGAATCAGTATCTGTGTCAGTATCAGTGTCAGTATCCGTATCTGCATCCGTGTCAGTGTCTGTATCAGTATCTGTGTCAGTATCCGTATCGGTATCGGTATCAGTGTCTGTGTCCGTATCGGTATCCGTGTCAGTGTCTGTGTCCGTATCTGTATCTGTGTCGGTATCTGTATCAGTATCTGTATCTGTATCGGTGTCTGTATCGGTGTCAGTATCTGTATCTGTGTCTGTATCCGTATCGGTGTCAGTATCTGTGTCTGTATCAGTATCCGTGTCAGTATCTGTGTCAGTATCTGTGTCGGTATCTGTGTCAGTATCCG